>Ga0102943_1001670_pt1 | contig 13562 bp, 27 predicted proteins | sample SalPonC_black_MG_FD_78174 | JGI IMG/M metagenome (GOLD analysis project Ga0102943, IMG submission 78174) | Salt pond soil microbial communities from South San Francisco under conditions of wetland restoration - Salt Pond MetaG... | ecosystem: Environmental > Aquatic > Marine > Intertidal zone >...
AAAATAAAACTATTAAGTTAAAATTTTCACCAAAACAAAAAATTGATATATTTAATCTAATTTTACCATGTAATCAAGATCCTGAAATTATTCAAAAAACATATAATTTATTATATACTGAATTATCTAAAGAAACATTTAATGTTGAATATGAGTTAACGTTTGAACGATTAGCTCAATTACACTCGGAGTTTGTTGATGGGAAAGTTAAATGAAATTTTTAATAGTATTCTTAAACCGTGTAATAAAATAAAATCTAGACAAAACTATTTAGAAAGAAGAAAAATTGAATTGGAAAATGAACTTGAACAATTAAAAAAACATTGTTCTGAATTAGAAAAAAACAAAAAACAAATTAATTCTATACAAAATACAGTTGCTGAATTTGACCAAGTTGATTTAACAAATATTGATCCTGATGAATTAGTTCATCAAGATACAATTGATTCATTACTTAAAAGAATACCTGATGGTTGGTTATTATATGAAGCTGGACAAACACCATTAAATAGTACGTGGGCGTGTCAACTTATTGAATTTGAATCAATGATTACTGAAGATGAACAAGATACACCTAAAATTGTTATGGTGTTTTCTGATCAAAAGAAAACATTTAAAGAAGCACTTAAAGATTGTTTAATAAAAATCGAAAATGAGGAGTTTGTTGATGACATCTGATAAATATATTGATAACGTTTTTGATGGATTAAAACAAATTCGTGAAATTAAAGATGAAATGAATGATTTAGCAAAGTCATTTTCAATAACTGGAAATCATGATGTTTCTCAAAAACTTGGAATGTGGTGTCATCGACTTGATATGAATGCCGATCAAATCCAACATGCGGTAGCTAAAGAAATTAATCGACGTTCAGGAAATACTTCATTTAATGATTGTATAAATAATGATGATGAAGTTAAACATGTTAATGATATAATTGGAATGGGTGATTAAATGGCAGATATTATAACAATTGATCATATATTGCAATTTATACATTATTCACCACAATATAAAACTAATCGTTTTACATTAAAAAGTATTGAATATTTTGATGTAAATGTTTGGGATTTGGAATATACTGAATTTAGTGAAGAGCATGAAGAATTATATTTCAGTACAATTGATACGGAAAACGATATTGAAATTAATTTTCAAATTTATCGTACTATTTCACATGTAGTATTAATACCACAATTAAAAATGAATATTGAACATTTGGAATTATTTGGAAAAAAATCCAGTTTGTATAACATTCATGATATACAACGATTATTACGTGTGTGTTTAAATTTTTCTATTGAACTTGTAATTTTAGATCGATTTGTTGATGGTGATCTTAATGAATTGTGGAATATTAAACCAAAATATTAATTGGAGATTATAAATGATTGATCACATTACGGATGATTATGTTACAGATCAAATTGAAAATGGTGATGGTAATGTACGTTTATGTGAAGAACTTCAAGAATTTATCAATGATTTAGTTCATTCTATTGAAACAAATGATAATGATAAAGTTGAAAATTTAACTGCTCAATGGATTGGAGATAATTAATGGATATTCTTTTACAATTTGATAGATTAATTGAAATATGCAAACAACTTGATTCATCTGGAATTATAGAAAGATTTGTTCATGTTCCATATAAAGATGAACTTTATGATTTTAATCCATATATTAATATAAGTAATGACATGCCAGATATTAATATGTATTATATTAGATTTGGATATGATCTAAAAATTGATCAAATTCATTATAATATGAATATGTATCCAATATCAGTTTTAGTAACTAATGATTATGTAGAACTAAATATAATGTTTACACCAAATCATTTTGATGAATTTCATCACAAGCTTAAAAAACAGCTTAAAAAAATTACAAAAAAATATAATATACATGAATATATTGATGATATTCCTGAAAAAATTTATTATTCATATAATACACTTATGGAATACCAATTTCATTCAAAATTAATACGAAACTATTTTTGGAATAATCTTTTATTATTTTATTATGATAAAGATAAAATAATTCAAAAGTTACCATAGTTGTGAATTGGGAGATCTAGAAATAGATTTCCCAATTTTTTTTATTTATTTTATATAGATATAAACTACTAGAATAAAACTTTCTTCATGTATTGTCCTCGGTGCATACATGAAGTAATTAAAGCCGAGTATAGAAGCAGTTGATACTGTAAAAGGTATTCCGCTCAATTGTTTTTTGACAGACCTATATTATTTTTTACACTTATTAATAATAGAATTTAATAAGGAATATGTATAGGACAAAACTTATAATAGAACTTATATGGATAGAAAAACCTAGGCGGAGGTTGGAGAACGGGAGTCGAGCTAATATTTACAAGATAGTATATTAACATTAATAATATAACTAAAACAAAATGTTAATATTAAAATATTGATCATGACATAATAGAACATGATCACTTATTAGCGTTTGAGACTCCCTTCTTTTTTCCATATAATTAAGGAGAAATTACGGTGAATATTGATTGGAAACGTTTTGAAAAAGATCAGATTTATCAAGCAACGATTTTGATTGATAATCCATCTTATTGTAATCGGGCAAAATTACTTAACAATAATGCTAAATTTGTATTGCGACGTTTTCCAGAATATGTTTTACGAATGATTGATCCTTCTGATGAAACATATTTTTTCGCATGTATTAATAAATTAGAATTATTAAGCATTATTCATAAATCATTTTCAGATGAATTTTATATTAGAATTATTAAGCGTAATGCAAATGCATTTAAATATATTCGAAATCCAAGCCATAAGGTTTGTAAATTTGCCGTAACAATACAACCAACTTTAATACGATTTATTGAAAAACAAACATTTGAATTGCAAATGAGAGCAATTAAAAAAAATCCATTTTCAATTCAATATTGTCGTAATCCAAATCGAAAATTAAAATGGATGGCAATTCATAAAAATCCGTTAACGATTTTTCATATAACTAATAGATCACAAACAATGGTATTAGTTGCCGTTCAATTATCTAGACAACGATTTAAATCAACAGAAATTATTGACCATTTACCTGATAAATTTGTTTTAGCTCATCAATATTATAAATTATTAACTTCTTAACTTATAATATAACTATAACTATTAAAAAAAGAAAATACAATGAGTATTAAAGTGACTAATGAAATAAAACCATTATATGTGGATAGTAAAGAGGTTGTTGTTGGAGATGATACAGTTTTGTTGGTTAAATCTGATTGGAATAATAATCGACTTGTTCATCTCGAAATAGGTAATAAAAAAGTTGCAGTTGTTGCCAGTGATTTACAAGCTGCTATAACTAATTCAACTAATACTTCAAAGTTTTAAAATGTTTTAAAAAATAAATTGGGAAGGTGATTTCGGTCACCTTCCCGTTTTTTATTGTTCTTTGGTTTTAATCAGACGTGTGTATTTGCTTTTGTATAAAAATATTTGTATAATTTAAATTAAAATGAATTGATTTGATATAGATATTATCATTAGAATAATCCGTTTTTAAACTGAAGTTAAATGCAAATAGGAGGGCATTTATGAATCTGAGAGAATTTCCAATTAGAACATTAACAAAATTATCAAATGTTGTAGCTGAAAAACCTTCATTAAAGAAAGCAAGTCAGTATTGGAATACAATTGAAAGTCCAGAATTAACAGTTGCAAAAATGTCAAAAATTATAGATTCTGTTCGTCATTCAGCAGAATATTATATGTCAGGATTATTCAATTGTTTACCAACAATGAAAAATCGCTCTTGGACTAAGTATGAAACAATTATGTTTTACATATATATTGATGCAGCTTTACTATTAGAGCATAATGCAATTGATATTGTAGCAAGGTTTCATATTTACTCTGGGAGATCAGTTGAAGATATTGTCTTCAAAGCAGATGATTATCAGCCATTGTATAAACATTTGTCCGAGTTTAAACGTTTTGAATTGGTAACATTAGTTCAAAATGGTTTGCAATCGCGGGATTATAATGATGATTTCAATGTCGTTTTGAGTATATATCAGAGTAATCGTGAAAACATTGAAAAAATCATGGGTCGTCAAATGAGACAGGAAGTTCCATTGGTTAATGATAAAAATAAACCAATTGGATTACCTAAAAAAGAAACTGGGTATACACCAACTGATTTAATTAATCGTTTTAATAAACGATCTAATGGTAAACCCAAAAAGAAAGAGATGACTTCGGTTATTGACAAAAGTAATTCATTACTTAATTCAAGTCCTTTTACAGGAATTGTTGTATCAGAAAGAATTTCTAGTCAAGTTACAAAAGATGATTTGGCTAAACAATTAGGAAAACTTTTCAAGAAACGCGATAAAAAAGTTTCAAGTATTCATCCTAATTTGATAACTGGTAATTCGGAAATGATGAAAATCAGTTCTAAATGGATACCAGAATGGATGAATATCGAAAATGTAATTCCTAAAGTAACACCTTATGCTGATTTAATTAAGAGTTTTAAATCAGATCCAAATAAGAATAATAAAATTAGTGAACTTCACGATGTAATTATAATATTGATTCGTGCTAAATTTTCGTCGGCATTAATTGCTGAATTATTAGGATTTGAAAATCATTGGCCAATATCAAAATATATTACTGAAAAGCGTGAAGAAATACCGGATTTAATTCGTAACGGTGGTGTTCTCTTGGATGTTACTAAAGTTGAATTAGATTTAATACGAAAGTATCTATTCATCTTACGGGATGTTCATGGATTGTGTATTGTGGATTCAATATTCCTATCATCAATTCTTTTAGATTTATCATATTCAACGTTTCTCCGAATTCTATTGGAGAATAATGTAATTGTTGGATCTGAATCAGAAATTGCTAAATTAAAATCAACATTAATGGGTCGAACTCGATTAATTAAATATCGAGGGTATGTTAAACCTGAAAAAGTTGATGTACGTTTAGTAAAATATGGTGAGGATATTGAATCTGATACTGCTGTTGAAGTTGAATCTGATACTGCTGTTGAAGTTGAATCTGATACTGCTGTTGAAGTTGAATCTGATACTGCTGTTGAAGTTGAATCTGATGATGTGGAAGATTCACAGATTAATAAATCAAATTCATTTATTACAATGATTACAGAATTTATTAATCAAAGGACAGTCCAAGGTCCAGGTGCTGATAATACATCATTTGATGTTATGTATAAAGAATTTTGTAAATGGTGTCGAGATAAAAATAGTCCACCATTATCACAAAATGTATTTACGGATATGATGAATAAAAAAGGTCATCCGAAAATAATGGATGAATTTGGAACTCATTATTGGAAGAATATTCGCCTTTACAATGAAGTCATATCTGAAACCGATAACCAGATTAAATTTAAACAGAAATGCAACATATTAATGGGGTTATTTCCAAATATAAACGTTAAACAATGTATTCCATTGGTAAACGCTTTATTGCGGATTAACCCTGATACGAATGTTGCTTCTATTGAAGTTGGTGATGGTCGTATTTTAACATTTGACCATGTTTCTGAATTTGTTACATTAATTGAGGATGAACAAAATCAGAATATTGGATAATTTGAAGGGTGGTCTTCGGACCACCACTTCATTATTTTTTTGGAGTTAATTATGAATCGATTAACTGGCAATGAAGATGGATATAATTTAAGAATTTATCCAACAAAAAAATTAATAGATGCAAAATCATCTATGTTGCAATTTATTCAAAACATGAATGATGCTAATTTTCAATTATCTTCTTCGGAATTAAATTTATTAGCACATGCTAATGCGGCTATTGATGAATTACTTCATGTTTATCATAAGATAGTATTAGATATTGATTTAAATAAAAATAGTGGAGGTGACATTTAATTAGTCACCTCCACTTGATAAATTTTGCATTGTTTAATGTTCTGTTCCTGGAAATGAATCCATATTATAAAACATTGAATTTACAATTTGGTCTTTTTGCATTTCTTGTTGAATACTAAATATATATTTTGGTGTAGATACAGCTATATATTGATATAGTTTTTTCTCAAGTTCATCTTTAGAACATACTTCGAATAATTCCCACAATTGTCCATTATATTGTATTTCATGTATGAACTTTTGAATTGCAATTTCTAATCCTGTCATAACTATTTTGGGATCATCGAAATTAACAATATTATTCACAAAAGCTTCAAATGAAAATTCGAGACATTCGTATATTTTATTTAATTCTTCTTGTTTATCGATTATTGGTTTTCTTATCTCAAAATTGATTAATTTTAAATTGATTTGTTTTAATATATTATCATCATTATTATTCATATATTCGTATGCATTCTGGATTTTCTGGTTCAGCAAAAAATTCATTTGATATTTCTGGTAATGATATACATTTATTTAATTCATAAATTAATATTTCTAAACCAAGTATTTCAAAATCACCGTAATATATTATTGCTGGACCTTTATCATGTAAATCTTCATAAAAAATAACAGATTGTTTAGCTTCACGATCGTTTTCATAATAACCAATTTTAATTAAAGCATTAATTAAATTTTGATAATACTCTTGAGACCATTTAATTTTAGTTTTCATAATCTTTTTTGGTTTTTATGATTTTTACTGGTATTTGTACGTGGTTGATAATTTGACATATTATAAATTTTTCCATGGGATTCGTGAATTCTTCCACATCTTTTACATTTTGATTTTATTACATTTTTCTCTTTATTTATTTTGGTTATTCCTAAGCATGTTAAATTTTCACATGTGCATTCTCTTCTAATTACATCTACCATTCATTGTCTCCCATATAAACAGTTATTGGTGTTTTGTGTTTTTTACTATATACAATTGTATACCATACTCCTCTTATTTTTACCTCCCACATTGCTTTTGTTTTTGATAATTCTTTAATGAATTTACATTCATCTTTTCTTTTAATTCGATCTTCGATTTCACGAACTTCAGATACGCTTAAATCTAAATCATAACGTTCATAAAATCGACGTTTAAAATGACGTTTTGTATGAACTCTCTTTTTGAATACTTTTCGACTAGGCATAATGTTCCATACATGTTGAATGATGCTCCAAAGTTAAATTAAATAATAAAGTTATTTTATAATAAAAATAACCGATTTACATTATATATCTATATTAAATTTTTTAAAAATGTTTCATATAGATATTAAATATTATAATGATTAATTTAATAGGAGATATTATGATTGTAACATTGACTAACTTGTTTGTTGTTTTTGCTATAGAACATTCTAATTTATTACGAGTATTTCCATTTGACCTTAATTTTGAATCCCTTGATTTAGAAAAAATTAAAACATATGATCCAATTAAAGTTCAATATTTATCACAAGGAAAATATCATTTATGTGTTTGTGATATTACTGTTACAGAAAATGATGTTATAATACTATTTTACAATGATTTTGAATTAATTTTAAATTTACCATTATTAGAATATGATACTGATGATTTAAAAGAATTTATTGATGATAAATTATCAGAAGACATATTTAATGTATATAATTTACGTTTTAAATTATCAAAAACTTACATTGTTAATAAATTAAAAGAATTATATTTGAAGGGAGACAGATAATGTTAGTACTTTGTAATAATTTTGCCGTTAATAAAGGAGTTTAACATGCCTAAGAAAGTCCAAAAATGGCAATCAAAATCAGGAGATTTATTTTCAACACGAAAAGAAGCTTTACGCGATGACCAAATATGCGAAGCTTTACAATTCTTTGAGGATAATCCTATTTATGGTAATTTTGAGGGTTGTAAAGTATATGGTTCTAATATTTGTGAATATTTGGATGATAATAAAGGTATGATACTTCAATACTATGGTATTACTACTTAAATAATAAAAGGGAATATTATGTCAGAAAATAAATCATTGAATGATATTGGTCCTACGGGAGAATTTCCTGAGGGAAAACTTAATCCAGACGATGCGGGTGAATTAAAATTTGCAATAGGTTCACATAATGATTTGGTTGTCATTGATTTTAATACTCCAGTAACTTGGCTTGCTTTACCTCCTGAAACTGCTCGAGAGATGGCTAGTCATTTAATCAGACATGCAGACGATATTGAAAAATAAAATTAGGGAAGATAATCGATTTATAAAGATTATCTTCCCATTATTTTTTTGCTCACGATCCGACAAATAATTGATGACCACCATTAAGTTGTTTAATCATCGTTTGATATACTGAATTACGTTTGTCGATACGTTTGTTCAGTTCTTTTATTTTTGGTGTTATTTTATTAATATATTCATCATAAAATGGATGAACTTTTTTTGCCCACTCTTCTAATTCATTTTCATATTCTTGAACAATTTTTATATCTCGATTTAATTGTTCAATAATTTCAACTCTCATGTCATTATTTAATCCACATCTGTGACCAGCTAAGTGCATTCCATATTCTAGTTTACAATTTTCTGGTTTAGGTGGAATTTGGTCGAATTTTTTCCATTCTGTTATTGGAGTTACTTTAATGTCTCTAAATATTGATAATGCTTTATTCAAATTACATGTATAATCTGAATATTTACTAAATATATTTACACGATCCGGTAAAGGTATTTTTTCTAATATATATAATGCATCATCTTGAACAAGACTTAATGGCCAAATAGCTAATAATTTATTTTCAGTTATCCATAATACATCAATATGATTGAATTCTTCTTTTCGATTATTATAATAACCTCTGTTATTTGGGTGTCTAGCTTTACTTGATATTCGTCCAACAACTTTTCCGTTTAGTTTTGGATTCATTGGATCACTATTGTTAATTACAGATATTATTGGTAATTGACGATATATGGATAATGGTAAACGTTTATTTCCAATTTTAATTACATGAATTGATAATTGTTCATTTTCAATAGTAAGTTCATCTTCATGTATTTTTTTAGTTTTACTCATTTTTGTTATTTCCCATTATGTTTGTATGATTCAATTACATTAGCAATTGATGATGCACTTTTAAGTATTTCGTCTATTTTACATTTTCTACATATCATTGGGATACCAGTACATTCACCACGGTGTTTACTATTTTCGTGTGGTAAAATTTCAGTTTTCCAACGTTCATACATTGCTAATATTGATTTTTCTGGTAATTGTGATATTGTTGTATAATCTTGAATCCAATCAATTATGTATAATGTAAATGCAATAGAATCTGATGTTTTCATAAATTACTTTTCATGTCCTCCGTATTCTTATTTATAGATATACTTATTAATCTTATTGTAGGATTAATGTTAGGGAATGGAAACATTTTTGATAATAACCATTGAATGATTCGTTTCATATTATTTTTTTCCATTTTTTATAAAAGTTTTTCCATTTATTATCATTTCTTACAATTTTAATAAGATATGGTTTCCATGTTTGTTGTACTAATCCCCAGCTTTCATTACTCGTTGATTTATAATAATCATGAAGTGAATCTAATGGACATGCTTGAACATAATTTCTAATTATTCCACGTATATCCCATTTATTTCCATGAATGTCTGTTATTCGACCGAGTTGGAATATTGGACGATTTACTTCAATTATTCCAGCAATTTCACTTGGTTTCATGTATGATAAATTAAACATTATTCATTTTCCAATTTAAGTTTTAATATTGATTGAATTACCATTTCGGTTATAATGTCTTTAAATTGGGGATTATTAAGTATCTGATTTACAGTTTTAACTATAAACGGATTGTCTTTGTGTATAGGATTAATATATCGATCATATCCATTGTCTTTTTCAAATTTGTTCCAATGTTTTAAAAATTCTGAAAAATCTTTATTTCGACCAACTAGTGTCACCCAATATTTTTCAGGAATTGTGTCGTATTGAAATCGTTTTAGAAAAATATTTAAAGGTACTTCTGCTACTTTACCGTCTGGAGGTACTGTATTACCACCATGTGCGGTTAATGTTTTAATATTATTTTTATTTCGATCTACAATATGTAACCAAAATGAATACCTTTCAGTAAATAAATCCCCAGGTTGAGGATCAATCATTGCTTCTGCTGTTTTATTCATTATTTTTTTCAATTGTATTTTCTATTTTGTCTTTTAAATAAACAAGATCGTTATTTGATAATCTATTAATAATTCCATGTGCAACACTATATGCATCACTTTCTCTAATTACTGCAGATGGACCAATGTATTGTTCTTCAGCAAATTCTTTAGATGTCAAAACAGCTTCTTTAATATTTGTTCCATGAATATTATTCTTAAATTGAACTTTTGTTTCATGTTTATTACAAGCAGTTAACATTACCCAAAAAGTATAATCTGGGTGGTGTACGATAGTATTTTCATTTACATTCCATTTTTCAGGACAACCAGCTTTAATCCATTCTTTAATAATTTCATTGTCGTTCATTGCAAATCTAATATCATAATTCATTAGTTTTTTTGAAAAACCACTTAAAATAAATCTTAAAGTTGAATAATTTGTTATTGTATTTGAACGATTAATTTGCATATCCCAAAATTTTCCTAAGAATCCATCTGGTACAGTTACTTGTATTTTTTCTCGGGTTCTAAATTGAGGTATTTTATTAATTATATTTTCGTCTGATATATTTATATGATAAATAGAATTATTAAATGCTGGACATTCGTGAAATACAAATAATTGTTTTGCTGCAACTTTAAATCCAAGTTCTTCATGAATCAATTCAACTAATTCCATTCCAATATTATTGGTCATATTGTGAATATGAAGACTATTTTTATTTGGTAATTTAAAGTTTACTGTGAAAATCATTATCGATCTCCTTTCGGGGAATATTATTCCAAATAGTAATAACAATATTTATATCTAATTCATGATGCATTACACATAATGGACAATTTGTGCAATGTACACCTGTGACGTCTATATTTGAATTATTTACAATTTCAATTTCAATTGAACTGCATTGTGGACATGGTAGTGTTTTGATTAGTCCAGTTTCATTTAAACAAATTGGTCCTAATATATCTAAATACTCATATAAATGAATTTCTGTTCCAATTTTTATTTTATATGTTTGTTTATCTTTAGCTATATTAGCTGTAACAATATGCGCTGAACCATTTGTAAACGCGGCAATATGCTGACCTTCATGAATTGGACCTCGTGCTTTTACTGCAACATATAATTGATTAACAGTTTTATTCATGAGTCCAACCTTCTAATATACGCATTTTTGCTAGTTCTAATGTCTTTTCAGTACCTTGTGGTGAGTTTCCATTTATTTCACCAATCCAATCTTTAAACAATACAGCATTACCAATGGTAGCTTTTTTGCGATACCAGAAAAAACGATTATCATTTTTCTTACGAATTTCACCAAGTGTAGCACGTATTGAACTACCTTCTTTTATTGATGCTTGATATCGAATTAATTTATCATTAATTGTTTTAAATTCACCTTTCATCATAATCCTTTATTTATTGTTTAGTTATTATATCTTCGATTTCAATGGTAAAACACAATAGCCCTTCATTACTTAATTCTTCAGTTACTAGTTTATCAAGTTCATCATATATTGATTCTTTTTTATATGGACCGATTAAATGAGTTTTTGGATATAAATTCATTATTATTGTTTCTTTATTATCTACAAATATATTAGCATCTAATAAATATTCATTTTCGTCAAATCCAATAACAGATACTTTAAAATCATATGATGATCCATCAATATTTATTTTGTTAGATATGAATTTTTGTGCAATTCTTATTGGTCTAATATCGTGTTCATATTTGATATTTATTAGATCAATAATATCTTTTAATTCATAATGTGTAGTTTTGCGTTGTTGTTTAAATATAAGTTCTAACATATCGATAGCTGATAATTTATCATCTGTTAATATTATTAAATCATTATATCCAAAATTTTCTATTTTTTGTAAATGTTCTTGTGATAAAATTTCGTAACAGTTATTAAGACTATCGATACGAAGAACTCGACCACCATTCATTATATGATCAATAAATTTATCATGTGAATCACTCATTTTGTATATCCTTTAATTGTTCAATTTCAATTATTTCTAATTCAGATTCCCATTCACCAGGCCCATTTGGTGTATCTGGTGATTTGTTATAATGTACAATAACTTTTAATTTCCAAGTTCCAGTTTTGAGTTTATATTCTTCAATAGTTGCTTCAATATCTTCAATGTCAGATGGATGTACAATATTTCGATTTGGCCAATCTATAATATTGACATCACAATATTTGAATTTATCTTTACTTTTTGTTATAATTGCAATAAATATTGAATCTTCCCATTCTGGTTCATCATTATTATTTGGTGGTTCTTGTTTAAGAATTAAATCATTTATATTTATATCTTTTGACATTATACTCCTTTATTTATTAAAATCTTTAATTAATTTAAAATCTATGAGATTGTAATGTATTAATAAAAATGATTGTATACTTGTGGTGAAATTTTGTAGTTCTTTTGCGTTTAGATAAACTCTAAATAAATCGTTTTTTTCAATAATTAAATTTTGAAAAGTATTTATAGCAATACTATCTATAATAGAATAGAGATCCCATGTGTATTTTTTCAATATTAAAAATAATTCATTCCGGTCATTTGCTTTACATGTATTAATGATTTTTTCACATTCATAAATCAAAATGTCAAAATTATATTTATGATCTTTTATTAATTGTGGATCAATTAAACCTTCTTGAGCTTCTTTAAAATCCATTATGTTTTTAAATGATATTTCAATGCCAAGATCATTAAACATGTTTTTTAATGATCCATTATAGTATGGTACCCAATGTTGTAAAAATTGAATTGTTTTTTCAATATTATCATTTTGTTGGGTTTCAACATTAAATATTATGTTAAAATCATTTAACATGTTTATTTTAACATCATTAGTTTCTTGTGGTAAATGCATTAATCCTCCAATATTGTCTAATGACAATTTATATGTAACTTTATTTATTTTACAAAACGAATTCATCAATTTTTCCTTTTTTCCACATTTCGAAAAATTCTGAATGATTCATTTGATAATATCGACCATAACATGATACTCGTGTTCTTGGTCGATACATATCTAAAAAATCTACAACATCTGCTCTGAAGTTTTTTGCTTGACTTAAAGCTATTGCTTTTAAAAATACTTCTGGGTGAATAACAGCACTTCCCATATTTATAAAGTGGAAAGGTTTATTCATTCTGAATCGTAGTATACTAAAATCATCTTGTGAATGTTTAGCATATATTGACCAATCGTCTCCAAACATGTGCCAAAAATCCGCTCCTAGTGCGGTAAACATAAGAACTGGAATTTTTCTTATAAGACATTCCATACTTACTGAATTATCTGGTGGATCATCTGTATCATTTAACCATCTCCAAATATGATCACTTGTTGGACGATTTACTTCAAATCCATTAATTAATTCAGATAATGGGAATGATGTTGAATTATTTGGT
>Ga0102943_1001671_pt1 | contig 13553 bp, 7 predicted proteins | sample SalPonC_black_MG_FD_78174 | JGI IMG/M metagenome (GOLD analysis project Ga0102943, IMG submission 78174) | Salt pond soil microbial communities from South San Francisco under conditions of wetland restoration - Salt Pond MetaG... | ecosystem: Environmental > Aquatic > Marine > Intertidal zone >...
AAGTATGCGAGGGTAAAATCGCCTCGAAGCGTGCAAATGGGAGTTAAAAAAAGCTCCAAATACCTCTCAAGGAGCGGCTGCTGCAAAAAACATCAGCCGACTGTTTCAATTTTAGTCCAAGCAGTTTTGAGACCCAAAAATCAAATCCGACAGGCTGCTAGGTCGTGATTCGCACAGCCTTCGCCAGTCACTCGCAGGCTCGCCACTGACACATACCGAATCGAGTTCACATACGTTTGGGACTGCTCCTTCGCATTGGGTTGTTTCCCACCCCGCCTCACGGCGACGCAGTTTCCCTTCGCTTCACCTCCGTTTCCCGGTTCGGTGGCGATCAGATTTTCACTGATTGGATTGTATGTAGTCATGATCACACGAATGCTGCGACATGTCGCAGCTGAGAAAAGGCGAGCCCTGATCGTTACTCGCAAATGCTGCCGATCTTAAAGCGGCGACCCGCAAACGCGCGCCCTACGCTGGCTAGGTCCGTAATGCTAAACAAAGCGCGTCCTCAGAGTCTGGCGCTGCGGGCCTTCACCGCTGCGTGGGTCCGTCAGGACTCTTGGCTGCGCCCTTGCGCTTCTCAAATGTTTGTGCTGTATATTTTATATATTTCAGGCTTCTCACAATGGATTTTCCCTATATTCGTTTATCAGCATAGCCGACACCCCACGTGGAGTGGTAGCAACTCGATTCCTACGTCGTATCGCGCTACACACTACTACCCGATGGGGCGAAGAATGAAAAGAATTGCTATCTCTCGCGTTTGCTATCTGGGGTGCTTTGAAAGACTCAGGCAGACACTTTGTACATCAGAATGGAACGATTGAACCACATGGGCGATAGTGTTTTTTCACTCAGTGGTGCAAATACCACGGTTGAACATGCCAGAGATTAGGGTTGAAGTGAAGACTGCAAAGCTTTTACACTTGGTTTTAATGTTTAGGGGCGTCCTTGGCGAGGACTGAGAGGCAGCACGATCCGCTGTAACCCTTTGAACCTGATCCAACCACACGGCGTAGGGAAAACAAGCGCAACAGTTGTTCGTTTTGAGGCCCAAAGCTGTATCATTCCACTTCGAAAAAACTATGGCAAACGACAACTCATCAACATCCAATCCACACCTTTCAGGAGAAGGCCTTTTCGCTAACTCCAGAAAAATTTACGTGGAAGGCTCCCGTCGCGACATTCGCGTGCCCATGCGTGAAATTCGGCTGTCCCCAACCAAAACACCAGATGGTCGCATGACAGCCAATGAGCCCGTCCGCGTCTACGACACTTCAGGTCCCTGGGGAGATCCGAACTTTCACGGCGACTGCGACCGCGGACTGCCTCCCCTCAGAGCACAGTGGATAAGTGAACGCGACGATGTTGAGGAGTATGAGGGGCGCGTGTTAAAGCCAGAAGACGACGGCTATCTGTCCGCCAAACACGCAGATTCTGCCACTTATAAGAATGGTAAGGGCAAATTGGTTTATTTCGACCGTAGCGCGCGACGCGTGCTCAGAGCAAAGCCCGGCAAAGTGGTCACCCAATTGCACTACGCCCGCGCCGGCATCATCACGCCGGAAATGGAGTTCATCGCAATCCGCGAAAACATGAAATTGCAGGCAGCGCATGCCGCTGTGGAAACGGGTTCTCAGCACGACCGCAATACGTTGCATTTCCAGCACCCCGGACAGTCCTTTGGCGCCAATATTCCGCGTGAAATCACCCCGGAATTTGTCCGCGAAGAAGTTGCGCGGGGACGAGCGATCATTCCCTCCAACATCAACCACCCAGAGCTGGAACCGATGATCATTGGCCGTAACTTTCTGGTCAAAATCAACACGAATATTGGTAACTCCGCAGTCGCATCGTCGATAGAGGAAGAAGTCGAAAAAATGCGCTGGTCCTGCAAATGGGGTGGCGACACCCTGATGGATTTATCAACGGGTAAAAATATCCACCAGACGCGCGAGTGGATTCTGCGCAATTGTCCCGTGCCCGTCGGTACCGTCCCGATCTATCAAGCACTGGAAAAAGTGAACGGTAAAGCCGAAGATTTGACCTGGGAACTGTTTCGCGACACCCTCATAGAACAGGCCGAACAGGGCGTCGACTACTTTACCATTCATGCCGGTGTGCTGTTGCGCTACGTGCCGCTCACCGCGAAAAGAATGACCGGCATCGTCAGCCGTGGGGGCTCCATCATGGCCAAGTGGTGCCTGGCACACCATCAGGAGAATTTTCTCTACACCCACTGGGACGAGATCTGCGCGATCATGGCAGCCTATGATGTCGCGTTTTCGATCGGCGACGGTCTGCGTCCAGGTTCCATTGCAGATGCCAACGACGCCGCACAGTTCGGCGAATTGCAGACGCAGGGAGAACTCACTGAGCGCGCATGGAAATTCGGCGTGCAAGTTATGAACGAAGGCCCTGGCCATGTGCCCATGCACATGATTCAGGAAAACATGGAAAAGCAACTCGAGTGGTGCCACGAAGCCCCCTTTTATACGCTCGGGCCCCTGACCACCGATGTTGCCCCCGGTTACGACCACATTACCAGTGGCATTGGCGCAGCGATGATCGGTTGGTATGGCACGGCCATGCTCTGCTACGTCACGCCGAAGGAACATTTGGGCCTGCCCAACAAAAACGACGTGCGCGAGGGGGTGATCACGTACAAAATTGCCGCCCATGTCGCCGACTTGGCCAAAGGTCACCCGGCTGCCCAATACCGCGACAATGCGCTGTCCAAGGCCCGGTTTGAATTCCGCTGGGAGGATCAATTCAACCTTTCGCTCGATCCGGAAAAGGCGCGCGAATTCCATGATGAAACCCTGCCGCAAGAGGGTGCGAAAACCGCGCATTTCTGTTCCATGTGCGGGCCGAACTTCTGTTCGATGAAAATCACTGAAGATGTGCGGAAATATGCAGAAGAACGCGGTCTGCAACCCGACGATGCGCTGCAGGCCGGCATGCAGGAAAAGTCTGCTGAGTTCGCGCGAAAGGGATCAGAGGTTTACGTTACAGGCTGATAACGTTACAACGTCGAAAATGTATGCATAACGGATGCAGCGTGTCATTGTATTTTGGACCTGCATCCGTTTCATCGGGGAGGAGTTCGCGATAACCATGTAGCCATCGCTCCGGATACAACCGTCCTGGAAACAGGCGCATACGCTGCTCAAATTTGCTTTGGTTTTATCGGCCACCGGCACGTACAATACGGTTGACCATCGTTGTAGTTGTCTTACTACCGCGATCGCATGTCAGTATCGGTTCATGCTGGACATTTTGTGCTGTTGTCGTGTACAATAAAGAATGTTTTTGGATTGTTCAGAATCCTCAATCGCTGGTATTCATATTAAGTTACCTGACAGCGAGCCGATTTATAAGGTGCTCAACTATGGACCGCGCTTTCACCAAATTTCACCGTAGCTGCTGCCTGAGCCCAGGATTCACGCTGGTTCTTGAGAAATAAAAGAGCGGAAACGCGAGCACCAGAGTTTAAGCCGGACATGTCACCAGCCATCTACGACATACGACAAGGCTGAGGGTTGGTGCTCATCGCGCAGAGGGTGAGGAGACTTCCGGATTCATAAGCATGAGCGTAGCGATGTGCTTTATCGATGCGACACCTCAGCTCGAACTTTTTGGTAGAAAATCGATGTAGCTACCCGGAAACCTGTCGAGAAACACATGGTGGAATGCAATCCCAGAGCCGTCGTTTAGGTAAATGGCTTCTTTCCCATCGATCACGGCAATATATTGGTTTTGTCGGACGCCAAACTCAAAGGGTGCTTCATCTACCAGTGATAGCTCTAATTTGTTGCTATCACTGTTCTCGGTGAATACATAAAACTGAAACACCTGGTTTGCATGTAACACAATCGCTACGTCTCCAGTTTTCTGGGTGCTCGTATACGTTCCCACAAAACGCTGCTTTACAGCACGGATGTGCTCTTCATTTGCCGTTCTGAATTCAACTGGTGGGTGTAAACGGTTACCACTTTGCTGCAACTCGAAAAGCGAATAGGCAACAGATGCAACAAATATCACTGCACACACGCCGACTATTGCGGGCGCATGTCGTGTCTTACGGTTGGACAGGCGCGGCACAACTTGGCACTCTTCCGCAGCTGCGGTGGTTGCATCTTGCCCTGTAAGATATCCACTACATCGTGGGGAGAAATTTTTAGATTTACCTGGTTCTGGTCGCTGGAATTGTTCAACAACAACTGCCCCCAATCATTGGTCACCGTATACCGCTGAAGATGAGCCGTGATGAACACTTTCGGCGGAAACCGGTTATGATGCGGAAATCGATCGATGCAAAACGCTGCAAAGCTGGCAGCAATTGCTCCGCATCCCACTCACCCAGTTCGAAACGTTCGAAATTATTATTTGCCGTCGAAAAAGCATCCTCCATTCCCTGGATGCTGACTAAGAATTTCGTGCCCATGTTGTAAATACGGCTGATTGCTCAATTAGCGGTTTAGTTTATCCTTGGTTGCCTCCACTTGCGTAATTCGACCTATTTTGCAGAGAATTAAGTCCAACCTGATGATGGGCACCGGATGTGCCCGCCAGCATTTGAATCCGTCTCCCCAAAACGGCAAACAGTCGTGATGCATATAGCAGCCTCACAAGTGCGAGCAAAGATGCATTGTCTGGCCAAACCGATCGACTGTTTCGAACTGTAGCCATACCCCCCCGGTTTGTTGTTACAAAAACATCCAACTTGAGAAAGTGAATTTGACAAACACATTCAAACTAATTTAATAAAACTCCATTTAGCATAACCTATTGAAAATACACAAACATGGTACAATCATCTGCAAAACGATCTCGTCCCGAACAACTCCGCGAAGAAATGCAGGCTAAACTGGGGAAAACGCCTCAAGCACGCCCTCAGCAAGAGGCATCTCAGCAACAAACGGCCAGCGACGCAAAGTTCGCACACATTAAGTCGAATCCCTACCACGCCGTATTTTTCTCAGCGGACATGACTCCGGAGCAAAAGAAAGCAGAGATCGTCAAACTCCAGACCCACAAAGGCACAAAAGCGGAAAATGCCGCCAATGTTGCGGCTTTTGTTGAATTCAAAGAATATTTGCAACACAAACGCCAGGAAATGGCCAAGGCGTTTATGCGTCTGGCCAGCACTTCGGACTTTGCTGAATTGCAGGCGATTCAAGAGCAAATGAACAGCGACATTCTCGACTTTGAGAAAAAAATGGCACCGCTGACATCAATGCTAGAAGCCCTGTATAATCTCAGGACCAACGGCGACAATTTGATCTACGAAGCCTTCCGAGAAATCGAAAAAGAAAAAGAGGATGCGAAGAAACGCGATCAAGAACTGCAAACTGAAGCAGTCCGCATTGAAAATGTGGAAACACAAGTTCGTGAGCATAAACGTCGCATCGTGGAGCTGCAAAACCAAAAACGGTTTGGTTTTTTTGGCGGCCCTCCAGCCAGCGCATTAGCAGAGATCGCTGAACTTGAGAGCAAGAATGCTGATTTGGCCGATGAGGCCTCGGCCGCCAATGAAAAAATCCAACAGTTGCGCTCCAGTGTTGGCGGTGAATCCAGCCTGCCACCCGAATTATTGGAATCCAAAGAAAAACTCAAAGAGTTACTCAATCTGTCTTCCAAAGATCATGTCGAACGGCAAAAAGCCCTGCAAAATGCTGCGATTAAATTTGTTGAGACCTCTCAGGAACGCTCAGCACCCGTTCTCACTGCCCTGGAAGGTCTGGATACACGCGTAGGCCAAATATACGAAGCCAACGGCCAGTTGCGCGGCATCTATGCCATCATGGATGATGCTGCCAAAGAAGTCACCACCATCAATGGTCAAAAGCGTGACGATATTAGCCGTCAACTCGCAGGGGATGGCCTGTCTTCGATGCGCAAAATTGAACTCGATGATGAGAAGAGCGCCATTGATGAGCACATCGGCCAACTGGAAATGACCTACCAAAACACCACGACCGACCTGGTAAAACTATCGGAGCAACGCGGCCGCATTCAAACAGCTCGGTCCAACAATCAACAACAAATCAGTAAAACCCGTGATTTGATGAGCTCGGGCATTGGCGGTGTCGCCGATCAACTCGTTACCGTATTGAATGGCATTTCCCAAGCAGCCTTGCAGGAATCGTCTGAAACTCTCAGCGACTCCATCAGCTTAATGGACAAGAAAACCCGTGCTGTATCCGAGAAAGGTGCCATGAGCCGCGTCTTCACCCAAGCAGAAGAAAACACCCGCCTCGTGAAAGCGTTGGAAGAGTTTCGCAGTTATGGCGATACCATCAAAGTATCCACCGGCATGTTTAAAGAACAGATGCAGGAAACCATGGCATTGCAGAAGGATTTCAAACAACTTGGCGATGACATCAAAGGCGCAGTGGATGAAAGCGCAGCAGCTATCGCCGATGCCCGCGACGGCTATGAGTCCGGCACGCCCACCGCTACAGATGAGAAAGTCCGGGACACACCGGCAAAACCCAAAGAAAACGATCCATTCAATTTTGGTTGAGCAATTACCCGGCATGCGCGGGGAACCAGATGTGCACAAGACTCGCCAGGCACCCGGACCACAGTTATCGACACACACATGACATGCTCGCAAAAGAATGCGCATGCATGCATGACTGACTACTGAATACTAATTACTAAATACCGCAATGTCCGAACACCCTCTCCTGCTCACCGGCCACGATAAACTCAAGCTCGATCCAGCCTTCAAACTGGAAGGGCGTCAAAATGAATTGATGCGCATGAGCAGTATCTTGATGCGCCACAAGGCCAACAGTGTGCTGTTAGTCGGCCCAGGTGGATCTGGAGCGTCAGCCATTTGCATGGGGCTGGAGGCATGTAAGCAATATCCAGATACACCATTTGATATTATCAGTAAGCGATTTTTTTGGCTGATCACCGATAATTTATTCGCATCTGGAGAAGCGCAGTCGATCAATGAAAACTACCGTAAGTTGACAGCCGCCCTGACTCGGACGCCTGAAGCGGTGTTAATCATCGATGACATGAAAGATTTCATCGAGGCCGCACGCAATAACCACTGCTACAATTTAATCAATGCACTCATGCATGATATAAAAGTCGGCAAATTTCAGGTCATTTTGGAAGCGCGCGAAGATGATTTGGATATGGTGATCAAATGTCATTCCGACATGCGTGAAGCATTTACCATGTTGGATATTGGTGAACCCACCGGAGAGGAACTCATGAGTATCGTGGCCAATACGGCCAAACGGCTCGAGGCGTTTCACGGTATCAACATTTCCCCAACCGCGATTGAGACCGCAGTTGAATTGACATCCAAATACCGAGCCGAAGACCTTAGCTTAAGCCGTGCCCAACCCGAGGCCAGTCTTACCCTGTTGGATCGCGCGTTGACACGTTATCGCCAGGACGCGCATTCAACCGATCCAAAAGTAGCGAAACTGCAAGCCGAAGTAGCCAAGATCGAACAGCATTTGCAGCGCGAATCATTGCCTGCCGACACTCAAGACCGCACCGCCCTGCAAGAACGCCTCGCACAGGTACAATCAGCACTCGCCAGCGCCACCAGCAATTGGCAACAGCGTAAGGCACAGGTACACCATTTGCAAAGTGAACTGATCAATGGCGAAGCATTTGTGCGCGAAAAAAACGCCGAGCTGGAAGCCATCCTCAGCAAAGAAGCTGAAGAGCGCCAGCACGCTCAGGCCAAAGGGGTCCATGCACAGGCCCCTGAAGTTGAAAAAAAAGTCGGTAGTTTTGTCGAATTTGCCCGTGACAGCGGTTATGAATCGGAACAGGTAACAGAATTGCGGCAGAAGATTGCCCGGTATGATGCTGAATTGGCCAAGCTGCACCATGAATACGCCAGCTTAATGGAGGCTATCAACCGTGATCTGTTATTAACTCACGAACACGTGCTCAATAAATTTAGCGTACTCGCTAAAATTCCTGTGAACAAGCTCAACCAAGATGAGCGGGAGAAACTGCTGCATCTTGGCTCTACCCTGAAATCGCAGGTCTTTGATCAAGACCACATCGTCGACAAGGTCGAAAGCGCCGTAATCTCCGCAAATGCCGGACTATCCGATGACGATAAACCGCAATTTTCATTCATGTTCCTGGGCCCTTCTGGTGTCGGCAAAACACACATCGCCAAGGTGCTGGCCACCGCGCTATACGGCGACGCCAACGCAATGATTCGGTTTGACATGTCGGAATACATGGAGAAACACGCCGCGGCAAAACTCATCGGTGCACCGCCGGGTTATGAAGGATTTGAAGCCGGTGGTATTTTAACCAACGCCATTCGACGCCGGCCAAAAAGCTTAATTTTATTCGATGAAATCGAGAAAGCCCACCCCAGTGTATTCGATTTATTCTTACAAATCTTAGATGATGCGCGCTTGACCGACAACCTTGGACGCACCGCCTCGTTTGCGGAAACCGGTATCATTATGACCACCAATGTGGGTACCCCGCATTTTTTAACTACAGACATCTCGTTTGATGAAGCTCAAGCACGCGCACTGACCGATCTTGAAGCAGCGTATCGGCCTGAATTCCTCAACCGTTTCAATGGACGGCGCAACATCCAGTGTTTTCACGCCCTTTCCCACAGCGCAATCGAACGGATTGCCAATGTCGATATCGCTCATCTCAATCGCAAAATTGCCAAACACAACTTTACGCTGGATATAACCAGTGATGAAATCCGCAAACTGGTACAAGATCTATACAAGCCAGTGGAAGGTGCTCGGGGCATTAAAGGTTACTTGAAGGATTCCATTGAGCCTCAAATTGCCCGCATGATTTTGGCAAACACCGAACAATCCGGTACCATTCAGATGCAATACGATACCGCCAAAGGGCTCTATCCGATCGAACATCGAGCGAATGCCCCAGAGCCACCGCAAAACGGAAATTCCGTTCCGCACTGAATACATTGTAGCAAAATTTGAAATTTAAGATTTTTCACAACACATGGCGGATGATTTCGAGCAAAAAGCAGCCGAATTGCAACGGCGTCTACAACGTCTGGAACACAATGCACGTTCGCCCACGCGGTCTGCCGAAGCAACTGAAAAGCACGCCTCTGCGACTGACAAAGCGCACAGTGCGCTCAAGACCGCCAAGGAATTCAATGACAACGTGCATTGGTTGCGTGACAGTTGGTACAAGCTGGCTGCGTTGGGACATAAAATAGCTGCGGTCACCGGTGTCGTGTGGCAACACTCCGGTCCGGTACGCAAATGCCTCTGGCCAGCATTAAAATGGGCGGGGCATCGGTATCAACGCTTTTTCCAATGGGCAGCCTATGATCGTGACGCCGCATCCAACACACGCGTTTTCAACAAATACAAAGCGACCGTCACGATTGGCTTCACCGCGGCCATGCTCGGGCTTATTGGGTATGGTGCCAAGCCCGTCTGCATCACGCTCCAGCAAGCATTCATGGCGCTGGTGTCCGAAAAAGAGGCTTATACTTACTTTCACGGATCGGAAACAATTGAAGAAGGCCAACTCTACTCTATCAAAACAACGAGCCAAGTGCCTTCCTCTCCCGAATCGACTACGCATATGCACGTCCAGTCCGATCTCGTCTATTGGTTATTTTATCCCGAAGACATTGCCAATGCCGTCCCCAATGAAGTCGCCTGGGGGCGCGTCAAATATACCGGCTGGCGGGTAAAATTTCTCGGCTGGTTTCCAGAAGTAAAAGATGTCGAGGCCGTGCCACTGAGTGAACTGCCCAACAGTCATCCGGCCAAATCGGGTCACTATTACATTTCACATGAAGAATTAATCCAAGCCGAACGCAGGGGTACGGCGATTCCCGGAACCGATTTGAAAAAGGTGCTGGGACAGGCAACCAAAGAATAGGGCAACAGGATGCAGTTCTACCAGGTTTACGCAACAAGTCACGCGTAATCGAATTGCCAAAGACGCGTATTGCAGTGTCTTTCTTGTGGGGTCTCAGTTCGTTGAGTGCCACAGTTAACCGGCATGATGGATTAGCTTTGCACCTTTTATCATTCCAAAGGGAACCCTTCTTTGTTATATACCCCGACTGTTTATTACTCGCTGCAGTTCCACATCCACCCTCCACCCTCTCATTATGCCACAACGTGATACTTCCAAAGATGCAAAGGGATTGAAAATCTGGCTGATTAACCGGTTCAATCAATCCACTCTCTTTCTTTTTCTGTTCAAACATTGGCCTGAATTTGGCCGTCTGGTCAATAAATGGGCGATCACCCGCGCGATTGATAAAATTCCACCTCGCCCCCATCCGTTGGTTTGTGGATGGGATTATACCACTTGGGAAGGTTTGACAAATCGCGGCTGGAGTGGGCGGCACCTCCCACCGAAAAAGGCACCCGATGATTTGCCCAGCCCCCATACCGTCGCCCAAACATTGTTTGCGCGTGAAGGTGAAATGATTGAATCGCGTAAATCAACATTACTCTTTCCTTATTTCGCGCAGTGGTTCACGGACGGCTTCCTCGTCGCCGATCAGGTAGATCGACGGCGCAATCTTTCCAATCATGATATTGACCTGTCGCAACTCTATGGTCTCAACCCGGAAACCACGGCCCTCATTCGCACCTTCGAAGGTGGGAGGCTAAAGAGTCAACTAATTAACCAGGGCGAATTTCCACCTTACCTCTATGATGGCAAGGTGCCCGATGACGAATTATGGCGCATTAAGCCTGAATTTCGCCAACAACGCAGGACATATGAAGACTACGTCAATCTGGGGGAGCAATTCCTGCAAGTCACTCCACCGGCAAATACTGCGGGCCACCCCTATGCTGAAGGGGATAAGGTGCAATTGGACCAGCGCATGTTTCCTTTAGCATTTCCGCCCTACAGTCCCGAGCAGCCACCGCACCTGAGCTTTAATGAGCTCACGCTTACCGGTTCAGCCCAACGCTTTGCAAGACACCATGAACATTGGTTTGCGATGGCCAATGATCGGGCCAATTCCACCCCGGCATTCGTTATGCTGAATGTGCTCATGCTGCGCGAACACAACCGCATTGCAGCCTTGTTGGAACACCAATACAAAGGCGATCGCAATTGGAACCAAAGCAAAGCGTATTTTGATGAACGCATTTTCCAAACCACTCGCAATATATTAACGGTCATTGTGATCAAGATCGTGCTCGAAGAGTATATCAATCACATCTCGCCTTATGCCTTTGATTTGTTTGTCGATCCGCCCCGTTTTTTTAAGCCGATGCCGTGGAAATGGACGAACTGGATGACAGTCGAATTTAATATATTGTATCGTTGGCACAGTATGATTCCCGACAATTTAACGGTCGGTGGCGAGACCCTACCCTCCATCGATACGTTGTGGAATACGCAACTGATCATCAATCGAGGACTAGCACCGATGTTCAATGATACCTCCAAGCAGGTGGCCGGACGCATAGGAGCGAAAAATACCTGGGATTTTCTGGTTCACATGGCAGAAGCCCCAACGGTGCAAATGGGGCGCGATGCGGAGATCGCCACTTACAATGACTATCGAGCACTCTGCGGCATGCAACGGGTCGACGCCTTTAATCAAGTTACCGGTGACTCAACCATTCAATCCGCATTGCAAGAGTTGTATGGAACGCCCGATCGCATCGAATTTTTTACCGGTTTGCTGGCTGAAGATGTCCGTCCGAATGCCGCCTTGGGCCCCCTGGCGGGCACCCTCGTGGCAGCAGATGCCTTTTCGCAAGCCCTGACCAATCCGTTGCTCCATAAACGCACCTTTACCCCAAAAACATTCAGTGAGGTGGGCTGGAATATCCTCCAGGAAAAGCAAACCCTCGAGGCCCTGGTTAAACGCAATACAGTCAATGATTACGACGGTGACTACCATATCCAGATGACCCGACGCGATTGGCAACGCGAGTAGTCAGCCAAAGCGCTGGTATTGCAGTTTCTGCAATTGGCCATGAGGGTGTAAATGATAGCACCTTTTTCGCCAGCCTCAGGATGTCCGCCAAACAGCCAGTTCTTTTTACCAATCGCAGGGGGTCGAAAGCGGTTTTGAGTTCATTGGTATCGAGCCGGGTGTGGCCATGCTTGAGGCATTCGAGTAAAGCACTCCAGCGGTTGATGGCATACTTGATAGCCTGATTAAATTTTTCGCCGTGAACACTGAAGTCGGCGCTGAGTGCATCCAGCTTCTGTTTGATTCGATGGGCTTGCGGCAATGAGTATTTTTGCCGGAGGCGTTTGCGCGTTTGCGCTTTAGGTTTAGTGAATTTATCCGAACGCCGTTCCCATGCATACAGTTGGCCGATGTGCTGTTGCATCCACTGAGAATAAGGCGACTCTTCCCCTTCAGCATCGCGGAACTTACACAGGGCGTGCGCCCAACAGGCAATCAGCACAACGTTATTGTGTTTTCTGACATAATTTTCACAGGCAGCATAGCCATCGCTTTGCAATATGCCTGAAAATCCAGCTAATAGTGCATCCACATTTTATGTTGTCGATTAGGTATCCATATGGGCACCGTTTCACCTCCGGGTCGGTGAATGCTCCAATAGTATCCGGTGCCCTTGCCCTTGGCCAAATATGTAGCGGATAAATGTTTCATCGATTTGCACATACGCATGTTCGACAATGTTTTTTGTCATTTTCTGGTAAACGGGTTAAACCACTGTGCAAAGCGTTCGACAGCGCAACTCATGGTTTGCCGTGAAATCGAAGCTCCCATTTCCCTGAGTCGACTTTCCGTGCGATACAAAGTGCTGTGCTCGCCATATTTGCTCAAAACAATATCGGTGGCCAAAGAAGCTTAGGCAAAGCTCGCACTGGAGCGTGGCGGTGACCTGGCTTGGATCAGGGCATATCCTTGCCGATAGTGTGCCGATATTTTGGGTAAATGTGCACGTGCTTTTGCAGGGTTGCCGGCTTGACTTCGACTTCAAAGTTTTCGCTGCGCCCAACTTCTTCCCACTGCTCAGGATGGTCTTTGAACTCGTGAGGCACATGCATCGTGGTTTGCCCAACAGGTAGATGCTCAAAACGCTCCAAGCCGCGGATCGTCTTTTTTCTGCCCTTTTTCTTTGGCTCGGGAGCGGCTGCTGTGCTGAATCACTGGATTCATCTTCCCGGTTATCGACTTGCAGTGCTTCGGTATACTGGAAATTTAAGTGCTCTTGATGGGGTCTTCAGCATTAAAGGTGGCTTAAAGGGTCATTCCGTAATAATTGATATAAGTTGTTTATATTTCAGCTTGCGCTCTCCTCCCTCTCTCAGAAATAAACTCACGTAACGGGCAACATCTGCCGGGCTCCCGTAAATCATCATTGATATTAAAAATCTAGTAATAGAAAGAAATCCGTGGACACGACTCCTTTTCTCTACCCTCCCGTTAGCAGCCAGTCGGATTTGATTTTTGGGTTTCAAAACTGCTTGGACTAAAATTGAAACAGTCGGCTGATGTTTTTTGCAGCAGCCGCTCCTTGAGAGGTATTTGGAGCTTTTTTAACTCCCATTTGCACGCTTCGAGGCGATTTTACCCTCGC
>Ga0102943_1001672_pt1 | contig 13551 bp, 12 predicted proteins | sample SalPonC_black_MG_FD_78174 | JGI IMG/M metagenome (GOLD analysis project Ga0102943, IMG submission 78174) | Salt pond soil microbial communities from South San Francisco under conditions of wetland restoration - Salt Pond MetaG... | ecosystem: Environmental > Aquatic > Marine > Intertidal zone >...
TTACCTTCCAATCCAATTCAATTTCAATTGTTTAGCAACTCAAACACTGGGCAATTTCTTACCATTTTAGGGGGCGCAAGTAAAGGGCAAACTTAAGGGGCATTTTACCTGACAACCTGCATTAAAAAGGCATGGCGCCCGGCCAGGAATCTGACCAGGCGCCATAAATTTTACCTTTCGATGATCATGGCCATGCCCATGCCGCCGCCAATGCACATGGAAATCAGGCCGGTGCCGTAATTTTTACGCCTCATCTGGTGAATGGCAGTGACCATCTGCCGGGCGCCGGTACATCCGATGGGGTGGCCGATGGAAATACCAGATCCCAGTTCATTGGGTTTTTCCACATCAATGGACAGCTCACGCATGCAGGAGATGGCCTGGGCAGCAAAGGCCTCGTTCAGTTCAACAAGGTCGATGTCAGAAATGGCCATGCCAGTCTGCTTGAGGACCTTTTTCACCGCAGGAACAGGTCCCAGGCCCATATAGGCCGGATCCACCCCCCCTGAGGCAAAAGCCTTTACCTTTGCCAGGACCTCCAGGCCCAACGCGTCAGCCTTTGCCTGGGTCATCATGAGGACAGCGGCCGCAGCATCGTTGATACCCGAGGCATTGCCAGCGGTAACACTGCCGTCTTTTATGAAGGCCGGCCGCAGCTTGGCCATCTTTTCCATGCTGGTCTCCATGGGGCGCTCGTCCTTGTCCACCACAATCTCACCCTTGCGGCTCTTGATGGTCACCGAAGCGATCTCTTCTGCAAAGGTGCCGTCGTTGACCGCGGCAAAGGCCCGATTGTGGGACAGCAGGGCCAGTTCATCCTGCTCCTCCCGGGTGATTCCGTATTTTGCCACAATATTTTCAGCGGTCATGCCCATGTGGTAGCCGTAAAAAATCTCATACAGCCCGTCAAAGACCATCAGGTCCTGGACCGGGCCCTGGCCGGTGAGTTCCATGCGATGGCCCCACCGGGCCTTTGGAAGGGCCATGGGCGCATTGCTCATGCTCTCCTGACCGCCGGCAAGGATGACATCGGCCTGGCCGGCCATAATGGCCTGGGCCCCTAAGGCAATGGCCTTGAGGCCGGAACCGCAGATCTTGTTCACGGTCATGGCAGCCCCTTCGCGGCTGATGCCCGCACCGATCATGGCCTGGCGGGCGGTATTCTGACCCTGGCCTGCCTGAAGCACGTTGCCCATGATGACCTCGTCAATACACACCGGTGCTAAATTGTCATCATAGTCATAGCCGGTTTTCTCCAGGTCGATCATGCCCTGATCCTTGAGGGCATCCGGGGCAAATTCTTTTCCAGAGGAATCGGCCACAGGCCGCAGGCCCGCCTGCTTGAGCACCTCTTTCATGACAAGGGTTCCCAGTTCAACCACGGGCACACTTTTCAAAACGCCGCCAAAAGACCCCACCGGTGTTCTGATGCCGCTGACAATCACAACATCCTGCATACTGCACCTCCAAATATATTGATTTTTCTTAGCGAACGATTAATAATCTTCCCAGAAGGTCCCATAGCATAGGCAACAGACAAAAAACAAGGAAAACTCCATGTGCCTGATACTTCTCGGCATTGACCCCTCACCTGGCATATCTGTGATCCTGGCGGCCAACCGGGATGAATTCTACAGCCGCCCCACCGCGCCCATGGCCTTTTGGGACCAGCCCTGCCAGATGCTGGCCGGAAGAGACCTTCACGCCTTTGGCACCTGGATGGGCATTTCTGCAACCGGCCGGTTTGCCGCCCTGACCAACTACCGGGACATGACAACCATAAAACCCAACGCCCCGTCCAGGGGAAACATCATCCCGGACCTTCTGGCCTCTGCCCTGACCATTCCGGATTTTCTCACCATCCTGGATAAAACCGCTGCCGCATTTAACGGCTTCAACCTCATTGCCGGCCAGGGCAGCAAAATCTTCTGGTACTCCAACATGGACCGCCGTATTCATGGTCTTTTGCCGGGGATCCACGGCCTCAGCAACCATCTTCTGGATACCCCCTGGCCAAAAATCACCCGGGGCAAGAAAGCGCTGGCCCAATGCATTCAAAAGGATCCCTGGAACGACGACTGTTTTTTCGATCTGCTTTTGGACCGGCAGCAGCCCTGTGATAAATTGCTGCCAGACACCGGCATCGGTCTGGAATGGGAACGGATCCTGTCCCCCCTGTTCATCCAGAGCCCGACCTACGGCACCCGGTCCGCCACTTTGATGCGCGTCACAACAAAGGGCAACATCCTGGTCAAAGAACGAACATTTTCCACGACACAGACGCCCGCCTGTTCCCCGGAATTTGAAGAGCGCCGGTTCACAATTGCCGTTTGAACGCCGGCACCATATTGACAAAGCCTGATTTATGGCCGAGGCGCTATCCCGGGTTCTTCTGGCCGGCCTTGATTTCCAGCCAGGCTTCAAGCCGCTGCTTTACCGTATTTTCATAGCCCCGGCCCGTGGGAAAATAATACCGGTTCCCCTCCAGTTTTTCCGGCAGATAGGACTGGGGGGCATAGCCGTCCTTGTGGTCATGGGCGTACTTATAGCCTTTGCCGTACCCCATCTGCCTCATCAGTTTGGTGGGGGCGTTGCGGATATGCATGGGCACAGGCAAGGCGCCCTGGGAGGCAACGGTCTTTTGGACCTGCTTCTGGGCGGCGTACACCGCATTGCTCTTGGGGGCAGTGGCCAGATACACGGCAGCCTGGTACAGAGAGCCGTCCCCCTCGGGGCGGCCCAGGCGGCGGAAGGAATCATCTGCGGTCATGACCATGGTCAGGGCGCCGGGATCGGCCAGGCCCACATCTTCGGTGGCAAAGCGGATCATGCGACGCAGAAGATAAACAGGATCATCTCCAGCCGCCAACATCCGCTCCATCCAATACATGGCCGCATCCGGATCCGAGCCCCGCATGCTCTTGATAAAGGCGGAAATCAGGTTGTAGTGCTCTTCTCCGTCCTTGTCATGGCGCAGGGTCTTTTTTTCGATGGCAGCCTGGATATCGGCAACCTGGACCGACGCGTTTGGACTGGCATAAAGGGCGGCGGTTTCAAGGTTGGTCAGGGCATTCCTTGCATCCCCGTCAGCCATACGGGCAATATAGTCCAGGGCCTCGCCGGAAAAGGTCTCTTTTGGCAGGTTCAGACCCCGGTCCCTGTCTGTCACCGCCCGCTTCAGTATGGCGGCAATATCTACCGCTTCCAGGGAATGAAGGCCAAACACCCGGCATCGGGAGACCAGGGCCGGGTTGACCTCAAAAGAGGGGTTCTCTGTGGTGGCACCGATGAGGGTGATCAGGCCGTTTTCCACATGAAAGAGAAACGCGTCCTGCTGGGCCTTGTTAAAGCGGTGGATCTCGTCCACAAAGAGCAGGGTCCGCCTGTTGTAGAGTTTCAGATCATCCTTGGCCTGGTCAATGACCGCCCTCACCTCCTTGACCCCGGAGAGGACCGCGGAGATCTTCACGCACTTGGCCTGGGTCTCTTTGGCAATAATACTGGCCAGGGTGGTCTTGCCGCAGCCCGGCGGCCCCCAGAGGATCATGGAAAAAACCCGGTCCTGCTGAACGGCCCGGGTCAAAAGGGAGCCTGTGCCCGTGATATGACCCTGGCCCTGGACCTCGGACAGGGTCTGGGGCCGCATGCGGTCTGCCAGGGGGGCGTTTTGGTTCATGGCCTCCTGGGCCCTGGTGTCAAAAAGATCCATATCAGGTCGAGGGGTTATGGTCCCGCTGTCTTTTGCGTTTGCTCTGCTCCTTGCGCTGCTTTGCCCGCCTGACAGTGGTCTTCTGCTTTTTCTTCTGGATGCGCTGAAACTCAAAGGTGTTTGGGGCAAACTGGATTTTTCCTGTCTTTTCCCTGAAGTACAGCCTGATCGGGGTCAGGCTTAAGGGAATCATCTGGCGCAGCTGGTTGATGAGATACCGTTTATAGGAAAAATGAACCCCGTTGGGATAGTTGACAAAGCAGACAAAGGTGGGGGGCTTGGTGGCCACCTGGGTGGCATAAAAAAACTTGAGCCGCTTTCCCTTGTACAAAGAGGGCTCTTCCCGGTACACGGCATCTTCGATGATCCGGTTCACCGTTCCCGTGTTCACCCGCAGGCAGTACTCCTCGTGGATCTTGACCACCTGGTCAAATATCTTGTGGCAGCGCTGGCCGGTCTTGGCAGACACGGTGATGGCCGGGGCATAGGAGAGGAACTTGGCCATCATGCGCAGCTCCTTGAGAAAGGCCTGCTGACCTTTTTCCGCCTTGTCCACCAGGTCCCACTTGTTCAAAATAAAGATGGCGCCGCAGCCCCGCTTTTCAGCGTAACCTGCAATGGTGATATCCTGGTCGGTAATTCCCTCGCTGGTATCGATGAGGATCAGGGCCACATCGCAGTCATCCAGGCTGTCCAGGGATTTTAAGATGGAAAATTTTTCCAGTTTCTCCCGGACCTTGCCCTTGCGCCGGATCCCGGCAGTGTCCTTGAGGATAAACTGGCGTCCCTTGTGGGTGACGCTGATCTCAATGGCATCCCGGGTGGTGCCGGCCTGTTCGTTGACCACCACCCGCTGCTCGCCAAAGAGCCTGTTGGTCAGGCAGGACTTGCCGACGTTGGGTCGGCCCACAATGGCGATGCGGATGGGGCGAGTCTCATCATCCTCTTCCTCAGGCTCGGCTTTGGGCAGCTCAGCCACCAGGTCATCCAGAAGCTCTCCTACCCCCAGGCCGTGTTCAGCGGAAATCTGGTAAAATTGATCCACCCCCAGGCTGTAAAATTCCCCGAGTTCATGCTCCTGGCGGTGACTTTCGATTTTATTGATGACAAAAAACACCCGTTTTTCCGTACGCCGCAAAAGATCGCTCAGCTCCCGGTCATAGGGGGAAAGCCCGGCCCGGCCGTCCATGATGAAGACCAGGACATCAGCCTGGTCCACGGCAGCCAGAAGCTGCTCTTTGATCTGGGAGGCAAAATAATCGGCATCAGTGCTTAAAAAGCCGCCCGTGTCCACCAGGGTAAAGGGAACATCGTCCCACTCGGCATCGGTATAATGCCGGTCCCGGGTCACCCCCGGCATATCATCCACAAGGGCCTGCCTGGACTTTGATATCCTGTTGAACAGGGTGGACTTGCCCACATTGGGTCGCCCGATAAGGGCCACAACCGGTTTCATGAATAACCTCCGAAATTAAAAGAGTGCAAATCAGACTATTATACACCAGATCCGTATTTTTTTAAACGGGCCGTGCCCTGGCTTTTTCACCTCTGTTGCTTGGGGCCTGTTTTGTGTATAATGGCAAAAAGCTGAAATTAAAGCTTTGCAGGGTCCATGACCTCAAAAGCAAGGGAAAAACAAGGCCTATGCAGAATCTGAATTTACCGGACCGGCCCTTGCTGCTGGACGGCGGAATGGGTCGGGAGCTTCAGTTCCGGGGGGTAAGGCTTTCCCCGGCCATCTGGTCAGCCACCGGCATCACAGAGGCGCCAACGCTTGTCCGGCAGATCCATGAAGACTATATCCAGGCCGGTGCGGATATCATCACCACCAACAGCTATGGACTGATCCTGGAAGACCTTGCCAGGGTGGGGATGGCAGACAGATATGAGGCCCTTAACGCCACTGCCGGGCGTCTGGCCCGAAAGGCCTGCCAGGTGGCGGACCGGCCCGTCCTGGTGGCCGGCTCTTTGCCCCCCTTGCGGGGCAGTTTCCGGCCGGACCGGGTCGGCCCGGAGTCGGAACTGATCCCATGTTACGAAAAACAGGCAGGGCTTCTGGCCCCCTTTGTGGATCTGTTCCTGTGCGAGACCATGTCCAGCGCCTCAGAGGGCCGGGCCGCGGCCACAGGGGCCATGGCAGCTGGAAAGCCTGTCTGGGTCTCCTGGACCCTCCACGAATCCCGGCCCGGACGGCTCAGAAGCAAAGAGACCATTGAAGAGGCGGTGCAGGCCCTTGACGGGCTGCCGGTATCTGGTCTACTTGTGAACTGCTGTGCCCCGGCCAGTGTCAGCCGGGTGATTCCCCTGCTGGCCAAGGCCACGGATCAGCGGATCGGCGGCTATGCCAACACCTTTCATCCCATCCCCGAGGACTGGCAGCTTGACGGAGAAAAAAACACCGACGGCCTGCTTTCCCTGAGAAAAGACCTTGATCCTGATGCCTATGGGGAATATGCCCTGGAGTGGATTCGCAAAGGGGCAGATATTGTAGGCGGGTGTTGCGGCACCCGGCCGGCGCATATCGAAAAAATGTACGCGGCCATGAACCGCCCCTCCTGAACTTTTTGTGTTTTTTGCAGCTATGGGGTTCCGGTTAACGGGTCCAGGAGAAAAAAACAGACCCCAGGGCCAGACAGACCAGACTGAAGGCCATGAGCATCATCAGCTCATGGGAGACCTGGGCCAGGGAGGCACCGTCATTCATCACCTTTCGGGCTGCCGTAAGAAAATGGGTCAGGGGCAGCACCCGGGCCACCTCTTTTACCCAGGCCGCTGCCCCTTCAATGGAAAACCATACTTCGGACAGAAACATCATGGGCCAGCAGATAAAGTTGATCATACCGCTGGTCAATTCCTCGTTGGTGCCCCTGCAGGCCAGGACCAGTCCCAGGCAGGTCATGCAGCAGATCCCAGCCAGAAAAACGATACAGATTAAAAGCCAGCTGCCCTGAACCTCAAAGGAAAAGAGCAGGTCGCAACCCAGCCAAACCACAGCCGTGGAAAAGGCCAGAACCACGATACGGGAAAGCATCTGGGCAGTCAGATAGTCAAAGGCGGTGACAGGGGTTGCCTTGAGGCGTTTGAGCACCCCGTTGCGCCGGTATCGGGCAATGACGTAGCTGACCCCGAAAAAGGCGGAAAACATGATATTCATTCCCAGAATCCCGGGAAAGAGCCAGTCCAGGTAACGGATCCGCTGGCCGTGAACGGTTTGCCTTTTAATATAGGGCAGGAAAAGTTCGGGATCCGGCACTGCCTCCCGAACCACTTTTTCCGCCACCTCCCCCCGGGGAGAGGCGTCGTTGATCCAATACAAGAGCCCGCTGCCGGCAACCTGGACCAGAATGTCCACCTTGTGATGGCGCAGCCGGTCCAAGGCCATCTCTTCTGAGGCAAAGCCCACCCACTCCAGCAGGGGATGGGTTTTCAACCGGCCGGGCAGTCTTGCGAGCGTGGCTGCCGGCTCACTGCTGCCAGCCTGGATTGTCTTTTGAGTTTCAACCGGGACCTGGGCCGGGAAAACCCCGGCCTTAAATGTCTCCCGCCCGGCGTCGTTGTATATCAGGCCAAAGCCTGCAACAATCAGAAAGGGAAAGAGGATGTTCCATCCGAATCCGGCCCGGTCCCTGAAAAATTCCCTGTTCCGGGCCAGAAACAATACCCAGATCCGCTTCATTGTCATCATGGCCGTTATTTGCCCCTACTTCCTGAGATGCTTTCCTGTCAATTTCAAAAATACCGATTCCAGGTTCTGCTCCGCAGGTGCCAAATCCTTGCAATGCGCCCCGATCAGATCCCCTGGGGACCCGTCTTCAATGATCTGCCCCCGATCCATGATGGCGACCCTGTCACAGAGGTTATGGGCCTCTTCCATGTAATGGGTGGTCAGGACGATGGTTTTTCCCTTTGATTTGATCTCCCGGATGATATGCCAGACGTTGATTCTGGACTGGGGGTCCAGGCCCGTGGAAGGCTCGTCCAGGAAAATGAGGACTGGATCGTTGATCAGGGCCAGCCCCAGCAGCAGACGCTGACGCTGGCCGCCCGAAATTTTATCGTTCATCTGATCCCGGATCTCTTCAAGCCGGCACATGGCCATCACCTCTGCCATTGGAAGGGGGGCCCGGTAAAACGCGGCAAAGGTCTTAAGGGTTTCGCCCACGGTCAGATACCCCAGAAGCTGGGTCTGCTGGAACTGAATGCCCACCTCCTGGTTGAACTGCCGGGTCCGGGCCGCTCCCCGGTAAACCACCTCTCCTTTGTCCGGGTCCAGGATATTTTCCATGATTTCAATGGTGGTGGTTTTTCCGGCGCCGTTGGGCCCGAGCAGGCCGAAACAGGTGCCCTGATGGATATCAAAGCTGACGCCCCGGACAGCGGGACTGCCGTTATAGGATTTTTCCAGATGCCGGACGGACAGCAGGCCGGATGGGTTCACGGGTCGTAGTTACGCCACGATGCTGATGCCAAGAGTTTGCTTCTTTTGCTCATACTCCTGCTGAAGCTGGGCCTTTTCCTGCTCAAAATCCCGCTGGAGCTGATCTTCTTCTCTGGCATATTTTTCTTCCAGGGTGTCTTGCTTTTCCACATAGGTTTTTTCAAGGGTCCGGGCCTCCTGGGAGATAGAGACCTCATCGGTTTGCCCCGTTTCCCGGGAAGAAGAGGTGCTGGTACTTTTGCTGACCGAGTCCAGCACACTGATGCGTCCTGCATATGGCATGGTGTCGGATATCCGGTTCAACATGATGTGATCCTTTTTTTGCCGGTTTACCAACCCTCTTTTCCAAAACAGAAGAATTTTGAAGATTGGATTTTATTTCAGCTGGTTAAATGATATAGCCAAAACATTGGCCTGTCAATTAAATTATCCCCTGCCTGGATATAACCTTGACATCCCCTGCCCGTTTTTTTTAACTATACGCGATCCGGTCGATCCGTAAAAAAACCGGTGCAATACACCTTATTTTTAAAAGAAAATACAAGCAATGACAGACCCGAATATTGTACTGACAGGATTTATGGCAACAGGAAAGACAAGTGTGGGCAAACAGCTTGCCAGGCATCTGAAGTATGACTTTGTCGATACTGACGAAATCATCGTCCAAAGGGCGGCAATGCCTGTGGCAGAAATCTTCCGGACAAAAGGAGAGCCTGCATTCCGGCAGATGGAATCTGACCTGGCAAAGGAACTGGCCCGGAAAAACGGACTGGTCATCGCCACTGGCGGAGGCATGATGCTTGATCCGGAAAACGCCTCGGTTCTCGGGAAAACCGGCTGGATTTTCTGCCTGGTGGCCACGCCCGAAGAGATTTTTGACCGCATATCCAGGGACACCGGCGCCAAACGCCCGCTTGTGGAATCATTGGATCCCATGAAACAGGTGGCCCGCCTGCTGGCCCAGCGGGAACCGACCTACAAGCAATTTGCACAGGTAAAAACCTCGGGAAAAACCCCGGATGAAATCACCACCGGCCTTCTTCAAATTCTCCGAAAAAACACCGATCAATAACCCCCGGCAGCGCACCTGTTCTCAATCACGGGTAAAGGGCAGACATGGCCTTTCGCAGGGATTGAATGGGCATCTGCCCCGGCGCTGAGGCGTCTTTGCCCATGGCAAAGGTGATGTCTGAGCCAAAAACACCGCCGGCCACCCTGGAAACAGCCCCCTGTTCTCCCATGGAGACCGTGATCATAGGAATCTTCACCAGCCCTTGCCTGGCGGCCAGGGTGGCTGCCATCAGGGTCAGGACATCCTTGTGCCCCCGGGGCATGGCTGCCAGCTTGGCAATGTCTGCCCCCCGCTCCTGGGCCTCAGCCAACTTGCCCACAATAACATCCTTGGACGGTGTGTTCTCAAAATCGTGACAGGAAAGAATGATCCGTGTATCAAAGATCTTTGCAGCCCCGGTCACTGAGTCGACAAATTCCCGGCTGTTGCACAGCTCAATATCCAGGATATCCACCAGCCCGGTTTTCATGGCCCTGAGGATGAGATCCAGGCGGGCGGTATCAGATATCTCTGCCATCCCTGCTTCGGCCTGGATCCGGCAGGTAAAAATCAGGGGAATGGGATGGATAATCTGCTGAAGGACCGACAGGCTGTCGCAGCATTCCTGTACATCAGTCACCCGGCCATACCCGTCCACCCGCCATTCAATGAGGTCAGGACCGAGGCCGGCCATTTCCCGGGCCTGGACCTGCAGGTCCTCCCTGTCACTTGCGACAATGGGCAGGCAGACCAAGGGTCTGTCTCCTCCGATGACCGTATCTTTTACTTTAACAGGACGTTTGCTTTGAAGCCGCATACACCTTCCTTTATTCATACCAAACCCTTACCCATGCTTTGCCACAGCCGCTTCAACCCCTGTGACCACCTTTTGCATATCCTCATCGGTCATGCCCGGAAACAAAGGCAGGCTCAAGCATCGGGAATAATAAACTTCCGCCCTGGCACACTTTCCCTTTTTAAATCCATACTTATTTACATAATAAGGCTGCCAGTAAATCGGAATATAATGCACCTGGCAAAAAATGCCAACCTGCCTGAGGGTCAAAAATACCTTGCTCCGGATTTCAGGTGGGCCGTCCAACTGAAGGGGATAGAGGTGGGGGCAGGCCTGGCTTGCCAGTTTTTCAGGCGGAAGAATGATACCGGACCCGGCACTTAGTACCCGGTTATAAAAGGCCACTATTTCCCTTCTTCGAGCCTTGAAACGGTTTAGTTTTTCCAACTGAGAAAGCCCCAGGGCGCACTGGAGATCTGTTATGCGATAATTATATCCCAGCTCCTTCATCTCATAATACCATTCCCCTTCACGGGCAGCGGCTGTGCCCGACCGCTCCACACCATGGCTCCTGAACGCCCTTACCCGGTCTGCAAGACTCCGATCGTTGGTCATAACGACCCCGCCCTCTCCGGTGGTAATGGTCTTTACAGGATGAAATGAAAAAACAGCCAGATCAGTGTGAGCACAGGAACCGCAGGAATACTCGACTCCTCCGGCGCGATACACGGATCCCAGGGCATGGGCTGCATCCTCAATCACGTAAAACCCGTATTCATCGGCCAAGGCCTTGATCCCAGGCAAATCTGCAGCAAGACCTGCAAAATCAACCGGAATGACGACTTTGGGTACCCGGCCATTCCGGCATTCTGATTCAAGATCGGTTACACAAAGGCACAGAGAAGCCGGATCAATATCGATAAAATCCACTTTCCCACCGCAGTATTCCACACAATTGGCTGAAGCCAGAAAAGAAATAGGAGAGGTCATCCCCAGGTCATCCGTCCCGATACCCAGCGCCAGGCAGGCCAGATGAAGGGCAGCCGTACCGTTTGAACATGCCACGGCATATTTTGCCCCGGTAATCCGGCATAGGGCCGCCTCCAAGGCCTCCACCCTGGGCCCACAGGTAATCAGGTCATCGCCCAGCACAGCAGAAACGGCCCGGATATCATCATCGTCAATAAATTGCCGGCCATAGGGAAGGGGCAGGTCTTTGCTTTTTTCCCCCATGGTTTCCCTCCTTTGAGAATCATTTAAACAAAGGCTCCAAAAAAATCATCCCAAAAGACAAGCCTTCAGGATCTCCAAGATTGGCCGACATATTACTGCAAATAATTATAAGATGAAATAAAAAAAGGCCGCCGACCATTTGGCCGACAGCCTTGAATTTTTAAAGTGGCGTCCCCAAGGGGATTCGAACCCCTGTCGCCGGCGTGAAAGGCCGGTGTCCTGGACCGGGCTAGACGATGGGGACGCATAAATTTTCCAGGTATCTTAAAACCTTGGTGGGCCGTGTTGGGCTCGAACCAACGACTCTCTGCTTAAAAGGCAGATACTCTACCAACTGAGTTAACGGCCCAGGCTGTCCTGAAAAACAGAGCGACTTTATATGTTTTAGCCGTCTTTGTCAACTGTTTTTTCAAAATTTGAAGTTTTGCAATAATTTAAAAAATGTTCTATCTTAAATCCACTAACCCTTGGGGTTCAGGGCTTTTAGTGCTCCGCCTAAAAGATGCAACTTGAGGATTGACCAGCTAAATAGAGACTATAATGAAAAATACCATACTCTGGCTAATTCAAACAAATCAGATAACACCGATCATTGTCGAGTTTCTTGAAACACTGCAAAAAAGGGTAGAAAACTATATTGATCTCAGGTTCATTGTTCCTGAGTCTTCTTCCAACATCCTTGAAAAGCTCAAGAACCTTAATCCTATTTTGGTCAAAGCAACCACACGAATAGCCAAACAGCCGCTCAAGGTTTACCAGTCAAAAAAAGAGGCACTCAGTAAACAAGCATTTTCCGAAGGCCTCCTCTTTGCCGACGTATTAATACTGGATGATCTGGGGGGTGGCCGTGGGCAACAGACAACGCTTGAAATACCCCTCTCAAAAGACACCTGCGGATTAATCATCCAGGTGCCGACCCCATTGGGTTCATCAGATACTGAAGAAAAAATATTTCATTCAGCCATCCTTTGGGGCACGCACAACAAAATCCCTGTCCTTGGATATGAACTACTGCCCCTTGATACAAAATGGACCCTGGCTCCGTCCCTGCCGAACGGAGTGATCACCCGAAGGCATGACAGCTACGCACACCTGAAAAATCAACTGCCCCATGACAACACCTGGCTTCTCCCTCTGTATGAAGCAGCCATTTTCTCTTCTATGTCCACAAAATTCCACCTCAACGGAGCCAGATCCTGCTATCACCATAGGAATGAACATTCAATTCCTGCAAGCAAAACCATTTTGTACCTTCCCCATAATGTGGCCATGGTATATGAATACCACAAAATCATAAAGATGCTTACCCCATTGGGCGAACACTTGCATCTGATGTTCGGCATCGGAAAAGATCAGGTAAGAGGTGCATACGACCAAAAGCAAGTTATTGAAAAGATATATACAAAGGAACTAAAATCTTATTTTTCATATTCATTTCACGATATAAACGCCTCCTGGGAGATGATGCTGGCAGATGTTATCCTGGCAGCGGCCTCATGCTTTAACACAGAAATTGCCGAAAAAGAGCTTCCCTGTCTTATCTTTGACCCCCAACTACCTCCCATGGTAGAAGGCAAGAAAAAAAGGATCGCCACAGGTACGGCCCTTTTGGAAGCCATAAACCAAACAATCCAGCATCATGAGTGTAAAACAGAATTCTCAGATATTTTAATGATGATGACCATAATCGGAAAAAAAGATGACTGACTTTTGGAAAAACAAAAAGGTCCTGGTGTATATTGCCCTTACTCACCATACACGATTCTTATCTCCTGTCATGGAAAAAATTGCCGCCCAGGGGGCTAAAGTAAAATATATTATCGGCCAGGCAGAGCGATCCCAGGAAATGACAGCCATAAACATGGGCCTCAATTATAATCATGTTTATGATTATATATCTGACAATGACAGTGAAGACGTTCAAAAAAATTATTTATCATTAAAAGGTATTTTCTCACATAATTTAAAACAAAATTTTCTTTTTGGGACGTCGCCTGTAACAGTTGTTGATAAAACCATTTATGCCACAGCAGTTGAATATATCGGATTCAGAAACTGCTTCAAAGCAGAAAAACCAGATATCTGCTTTGCACTGCATGAACTTAACAGATGGGGCAAAATGTTTTCATTCTGGTCCAAGAAAATGAATATCCCTGTTATTACTTTTCAGGAAGGGATGTACTTCGGAGTTCATTTCGGGCGTACCGGTCATATCCAAAACTCAACCTTGTGCCTTGTCTGGGGTGAAGGGGTCAAAACAAAACTCACCCATTATGAAGCACCAGGAGATCGGATTATACCGGTGGGCAATACCCATCTTTCAA
>Ga0102943_1001674_pt1 | contig 13546 bp, 19 predicted proteins | sample SalPonC_black_MG_FD_78174 | JGI IMG/M metagenome (GOLD analysis project Ga0102943, IMG submission 78174) | Salt pond soil microbial communities from South San Francisco under conditions of wetland restoration - Salt Pond MetaG... | ecosystem: Environmental > Aquatic > Marine > Intertidal zone >...
AACCAGTTAAATTAAATCAATATGTGCCGTTATATTTACCAGATATCATAATGACTTGGACATCATACTGTAAATCTAGAGAATATAAAACAGAAACCAATAAACAAAAATATATAGACTTATTATTATCTGAATATGAACAAAATATTGATTTGGATGGTAATGGTTTTATTTATGGTATAGATTTTATCATTACAAATAGAGAATATTTTGATAGTGAATCTTTAGATTTAATTAGTGATATTAATATTTTAAATCAGATGACTTTATCTGAGTATAATAATAGCATTAAACCATATTATGAAAATTATGTACTTAATGAAAATATATTTGCTGCTAAATATAATGCTGAATGGTTAGATGGTGTTGATGTTGATAATAATGGTTTACGATACTCATATGATTTTATTCTTACTGATTTTGAAGAGAATAAAACTGAGTGTTTATGGACTATTGAACGTTATCGTAATTATACTTTAAAGTGGACATCTGATAAAATTAATAATTTGGGTTTAGATCATATGATTTCTGATTATACTCAAACTGAATTTAATTTATATTGGGAATGTGCATCAATTGATAGTGGTAATGTTGATGAAGAACAAGATCATATAGAAGTTAATTATACATGTCCTTCTGATAATAAATTATTGGTACCATTAGATATAAATGGTATAGATCTTAGTGAACATATTATTTTATTTGATGGAAATTATTGGTATGATTTGGGTTTTTCTTTAACTCATTCTGGATTGTATATTACACCAATTGGTGATAATATTAATTTAACAGGAATATCTATTAATTTTACATTCGATGTATTTTCTGATGCTAGTATCTATTATATTAAGAATAAATCTAATATAACTCCAGAAACATCATATGTATTTAAAATTAATTATGATTCACGATTTCGTATTTATAAATCTAATCGGTTTTTTTCTATTGTTGATGAGTGTTTAGATTTAGATGATAATATGGTTTCAATAATTGAATCTTCAACAGAGTCTAAAAATTTTATTATTGTATCTGATACACGTTTAAACAAAAGTGAACCGATTGATAATTCAGATTTAACTGGTTTTATGATACGATGGGTATATAATGATGAAAATGAAAGTGGAAATTGGATATTATACAATTATTATAAAACACATTTAAATCGAATTATTTTAATTGATAATGAAGATTTATATAAAGAATGTTATGTTCCTTTATATAAACAACAAGATAATTTTAAATTTCTTCCATATGTCTTAAATGTTACATGGAATGATATTACTTAAAGAGAAGAAAATGAGAACTTTAATTTATATATTAATTGGTTTTATTAGTATAATGTTTTTATCATCTTGTAGTTATCATGAGTATGCCAAAACAAAACAAGAATTTGCAAAAACTGAGTCTGTTAGAATGCAGAACCAGGGACCAGTTATAATACAAGCTTTTACTTTGATTCTTGAAAAAATGGCACCAAGTGGAAATGATGATTATTTAATTAATCATACATATTATGATTCAAAAGGTCGTCAGCAAACATTAAGAGTTAAAGATAGTGCTAGAAGTTCAAATATGTTATTGTTGGCTGGACAAATAATGCCTATTCTTGAAAAAATTTATGTACAACAACAACTTAATATGGATGCACCACCTACTGCTGAAGGTATAGCAATAGCGTTTGTGAAACAACTTCCAGCACTTGGAGCAATTTGGGGGTTTACAGATTTGGGTAAAGCTGGTATTAAAGGAGCTGGTGATAGTTATGAAAATGTTGGTAATGATGTTGATACTAATACTAATACTGATTCTTTAAATACAACTAATACCGATTCTTTGAATAACTACGATTCATTAAATACTACGCCATAAGAGGATTAAAATGAATAAACCGAAAACTAGAGTATCTATTGCAAAAGAATATGGTAAATCAATATTCTTTCATATTAATTGTTATTGTATATCTCCAGAATGTTCACATCTTCTTGAAATGGAATATAATGAACAATGTAATGATTTAGAAATGAATATTTACTCTGACATTGAAGTGCATTCATTATATAACAGTAATTGGTTTATTCGTCAATGGTTGAAAGTTAAAGGGATATTTAAAATAATATTTGGTATCCCTTTAACCTATTCCAGTTGTATTATTATTTATGGTGAAGATCATATTAATGATTACATCGAAGCATTAGAATATGCGAGAGAGAAGTTTAAAAAAATTAAGGAAGATGATAATGGATAAAGTTAATTTAATGGTTATTGAGCAACAACTAATTTTATTTGAAGCTCAACCAAAACGCTTTCGTCCTAAAGTAATGAGAAAAACAATTGGTAAACAACGAAGTGTTTTCCAAGGACAAACAGCGGCTCGAATCGCAAAACAAAGAAATGCTGCATTGGCTCGACGTAAAGCGTATTATCGAAAAATGTATTTGGACATGAAAAAACGTGAACAAAAAATGTATGGTAATATAGCTAGAGCACAAGCATATAGACGTTAAGGTGATATATGAAGTTTCCTATAGTTAATAAGATTCGTGCTATAGCAAAAATATTAAAGAATTTATCTATGGCATTTGATGAAGAATCTAATACTTTAATAATTAAAAATGAAATACCTGTTAATATTGTTGTTGATGGTCAATTACGATTAATTGTTAATGATGATTTTGAAATTCAGACTTCTGGGCAAATGGATTTAATATCACATGGATCTTTACTTTGTTTAGATTCATTAAATTCAAGAATTTATTTGAATTCAAGACGAAGTAAATATTGTAAAACTATGGAAACACGATTTTCAAATCCAAATAGATCAATATCAAAAAATGAAAATGGTGATTATCGTAAACAATATGACCGTTTAAGTTATGAAGCGTTATTTGATAATATTCAAGAATTAAATAATCGACTATCTAAATTAGAGGAGATATAAATATGCCGGGTGTTGTTCGTTTTTCAGATTTATGTAGCGGGCATTGTTTTAATCCTCGTGCAAATAGTACTGGTAGTGAAGATACATTCACTAATGAAGAAAAAACTGAACGTAATGGTGATTCAAGACAAGTCCACTTTTGTGGTTCAAGCTCACATGGTGGAACAAATGTTGGGAGTCATGATGTATTTGTTAATAATCGTTCTATACAAATTAAAGATGATCCAATTTCTTGTGGATGCACACAAGCGATGGCATCTGATGATGTATTTGTAAATTAAATGAGGAAAATTATGTTATTGAACACCTTTAAAAAAATAATGGAAGCACAAGAAATCCACATTCATAATTACCCAACTGGAAGTTCATCATCTTCTAAACAATCGTCTGATACAACAAGTTCAAATTCTAGTGACGATACATCGTCAAATTCAAGTGTAAATTCTGATGCAAATCAATCTTCACAATCAACACAAACAAATCAGGGATTACAATCATCTCAACCATCTCAATCTCCATCAACTGATCAAAAAGTAGCTAAATTTATGAATAATCGTAATCCAAATGTATCATCGTCTTCTTCTAATGATCAAAAGAAAAATGATAATAAATCGATGAAGGATTTTAAAGAAGTATTTATTAGAAATCATGTTCGTCGATATCGCAGAAAACCGTCTATTGGATTAATGAAACAAACATTTGGTGCACATTCTTGAGGTAATTAACATGCCTTCATCACGATCTCGATCTCGAAGCAAAAAAAGACGCCGACGACTTGATTCTGAATTGAGTTTCATTGACATCCTTGGAAAAGATCCTAATGAAAACCCAGATAATGATGAGATTACAAAAGAATTAGCAGAATCATTTGATGTATCTGAAAATTCTATTCCAGGACAAGATGAATTTATGAAAAAACAATCTGAAATTGATAAGAAAAAAGAATAATTTATTATATAATTATTATCCTCTTTTATATAGATATATTAAGAAAATATAATCTATATAGGGAGGAAGAGATGAAGCAATTAATCACATTAAGTTTATTACTGCTGTTTTTTGTGCCTGTTGTAAATGCAACAAATTTAAGATGTAGTGAAATTGAATTACCTAATACAATTAAAGATACATCATCATCTTCAATTAAATGTATTAGTGTATTTCATGATTTAATGCGTTTAACTCATCATTATGGATCTTTAATTGGATTTCCTGAAACAATGCAGGCTATCTTGTTACAAGAAACACAAGGTGGAAGAATACGCACAAATAAACATCAAGAAATATACGAATGGGCAGCTTATGGTGTGATGCAAATTCAACCTAAGACAGCTCAATATACATTAGAGTGTATATTACATAAGGACGAAATACCTGATGAAAATACAATAAAGTTAATGTTAAAAACGAATGATAATTTTAACATTCATTTATCAACTGTGTATTTTAAATACCTTTATGATAAATATGTATCTCGTGGAAATCATACTGGTGTTGCCTGGCGTATGGCAGTTTTAGCATATAACATAGGACCAGGAAAATTGAAATCACATGGTATGGCGTGGGATCCTAATGAATATCTTGATGGTATTCGAAAAAATTTAAAGGTGGTTCGCGCTTATAATAATGCGTATGGATTATAATATATGATTGGTCTGAAAATAATACTTCAGACCAATCATATTGCAAGAAACATTAATATACAAATATTAATATATTTACACTATGATAAAAACACCAGAAAATAACAACACTGAAAATTGGAATGTTGCAACAATTAAATCATTAATATTATATAATGATGACGGAAATCGTCAACTTGTGATAGGTTTTATTGAATTTCCATCTAATTTAGTTGATGAAGAAATTGAATGGTGATATAAGTTTAATAATAGTAATGAATAATATGTTATATTTAAAGAATTTAATATAGATATTATAATGACCCTGGACGTGACGCAGATGAAAAGCCTGCCAAGAGGGTAATAAACCGCACATAGTCCAGGATCATTATATTATATAGGTATTTATAATGATAGTGGTGGTTTCTTTATGAATCCACCACTTTCTTTTATGGTTTTGCGAGGGTGGTGGAACTGGTAGACACCCGGGACTTAAAATCCCGTGGTCTTTAGACCGTGAGGGTTCGACTCCCTCCCTTCGCACCAGATAATATGGAGGACTTCGGTCCTCCTTTATTTTATTTTTTTAACTATTAATTGAATTTAATATGGATGTGTTTATTGTATCATTTTTACGTGGTAATAGACGTGTACGGTCAACATCGATTGTTGCTGCATGGAAAAAAATTTGTCCTAATGAAATTGATGTTCAATTTAAACCACTTGATCAAATTGATAAAAAATATGAAGTTGTTAAAGGATCAAAACGTATTGGACACATAACTAGGATCCCAAAAAATATGCTCTGAACAGGGCGAAGAAGATAGTTAGGTCTAACTATGAATAAAACTTTTAAATATCGAATTTTAATTGTTGACGATGAACCTCACGTCTTAAAGGTATTAGAATTATATTTAGGACGAATGAAATTTACATATGAAATTGAAACATGCGATGATGGTAAAAATGCTATTAAAAAAGTAACTTCTTTTAATCCACATGTTTGTTTTTTAGATAATAATTTACCAACATTATCTGGAATTGAAATACTAAAAGAAGTTAAAATAATTAATCCAATGTGTAAAGTTATCATGATTAGTGGTGATGCTTCACCAACAAATACTATTAGTGCTTTACGATATGGAGCTTCTGATTATTTGGAAAAACCTCTCAGTTATGAAACATTTTCACAATCATTAATAAATACAATTAATGAATATGAAAACATTAATAAGTCTAATCAATATAAAGAGTTTTTAGAAGATAAAGTAAAATATAAATTTAAGGATTTATCAAATATTATTTTTAAAGTTATATACAGTTTATCAATAATCGGAGAACTTAAAGATCCATATACGGCTGGACATATGGAACGAGTTTCGTATTTATCAAAATTGATTGGAAGACATCTTAATTTAACAAATAATGAACTTAGATATTTACATATTGGCGGTTTATTACATGATATTGGTAAAATTGCAGTTCCTATTGAAATTTTAAATAAACCGAGTAAATTAACTGTTAATGAATTTAATCTTATTAAAGAACACAGTTTACATGGATATCAGATTGTTGAAAATATTCCATTTGATTTAATATATGATTACGATATTAAAAAATTAATTTTACAACATCATGAACGATTAGATGGGAGTGGTTATCCATATGGATTAATGTCATCTGATATTGATGAACTTGTTCGAATTATAAGTATTGCGGATGTTATTGAATCTGTTTCAGCAATGAGACCATATAGACCATCATTAGGATTACCAAAAGCTTTAAGTATTTTAGAAGAAGGAAAAGGCACTCATTTTGATATAAGTATCGTTGAATCAACAATAACTTTAATGGCGAAATATCATAATATTGAAGATATATTTAATGAAAATATAATATTTCATGAACTTAAAGATGGAATTTAGGAGAAGAACTTATGAATTGGTTAAAAGCATTTTTTAAAGGAAAAGCTGTATTTAATATCGTTGTTGAATTTATTCCTAGAGCATGTGCTGATGGTAAACTTACTATTGAAGAAATTACAGAATTAGTTACTAAAATTAGTAATGTGTTTGATTATAAAATTGAGATTCAAATACCAAATGACATTTCTAATAAAGTAATCAATGTTGTCGATAAAACAAAATGATCAGATACAAGACATCAAAAACATTTTATATATTAACTACATTAATGACTTTAGTTTTAGTATTTTTAATTTTTGAACATATTTGTACAGCAACACCAAAAATTAATCAAATTAGACCAATATTTATTGTTAAAACACAATTAAAATTATTACAACATCATGTACTTTGTAATAATCCTGAATGTCATACTAATGATGATTTAACATCACATATTGTAAAATCCAAAAAAAAGTTATTAACATTAATTGATAATACTGATGTTAATGATGCAATTTTATATTCTATTATTAATGGGTTTAATAATTATCATGGAAATATTGATCAATTGATTTCAGATTGTAATTATTTTATAGATGAATTTCAAAATAGTATTTATCAACAAAATCAATATGAAAAAACTAAAATTATAATTCTTTTAGTAATATTAAGTTTACTTAATTTGATTTCATTAATTGTTTTTTTATTATATAAGAGAAATTTCATTGAAACGTTATTGAATAAAATATCGGATTTAGATCGTCTTGAAGCTTTATCAATAACAACCGGTGGATTAGTTCATGAATTTAAAAATAAATTATCTGTTATTATCGGATATGCGGAAATAATGATAATTGATAAAATAATTGATGAGAATTTATTAAATTTAATAATTCAAATGGGACGAAATGCAAACCATTTATGTTCACAATTTTATAATGTTCCAGAATTAAAAGAAATTCATCTAATTAGCATATATGATGAAATATATCATATTATTAATTCAATTCGAGAAACAAAACCAAGAATCACTTCATGTTGGATAAATATTCCAAGTAAATCAATTATGATCAAAATAAATAAATATAAATTACAACATATAATATTAAATATATTTAATAATGCAATTTATGCCGTTAAACAAAATGATGGTAATATATTTATTGAGTCTTATTATACTGAAAATACATTTTATTTATTAATACATGATACTGGTGAAGGTATAACTGATGAAGTTAAACGTAAAATGTTTGATGTATTTTTTACTACAAAAGGTACGGAAGGCACAGGTATAGGATTATCTGTTGTTAAAAGTTATTTACATGAGATAGGTGGATCAATACATGTTGAAAATAAAGATTGGACTACTTTTACTCTTTGTTTTCCTATTAACCGCACATAATTGTTTTGCTGAAGATTATAGATTATATTCTAAATTTTCAAAGAATATTAAATATGATTTATTCTTTCATAAATACAGTAAACAATTTTTCGGGTTTTATTTTGATTGGACTAATTTTAAGGCACAAGCTATTGCTGAATCGAAATTAGATCCTTATGCTGAATCATATGTTGGTGCCAAGGGTGTTATGCAAATTATGCCTAGAACATTTGATGAAATAAAACTAAGAAACAAAACAATTAAAGGTCCAGTTCATGATCCTAAAACTAATATCAGGGCTGGAATATGGTATGATAGACATATATGGCGAAATTGGAGTCGAAAAAATACATTACAAGGTCGTATTGACTTTATGATGGCATCATATAATGCTGGTAGAGTACATATTATAAATGCTCAAAAAATATGTATAGCCGAACCAGAAATTTATGGAGATCCAAATTCTTGGGAATGTATTAAAAACACATTACATATGATCACTGGTCGTCATAGTAAAGAAACAAAAACATATGTAAAACGGATACGTGGTATTCGTGATACTGTTTTGAAGAGAAATGGAGGTAGTTAATGATTGAATGGGTAATTTTATTCAATAATCTTATTTATGCTGGATGTGGAGTTGTATTAGCGTTAGTGTTTATGTTACTTGGTTATAAAATGTTTGATTTATTAACTCCATTTAATACTGGTAAAGAATTGGATGATGAAAATGTCGCCATTGGTATAGTTATTGGTAGTATTTTCATTGGGGTTGGAATGGCAGTTGGTTTAGTTGTTGGATTAAGTCTTATTTAGCTATTCCAGTAATTCAATTTAACAAGGTGATTTATGAAGAAGAAACTTTTTCGACGAAAAGTCCCAAAACGCAGATATTATCATAAAGGAAAACGTTGTTCTAAAGGTGAAAAACGTATTGCTATTTTCCTTGATAAACATCAAATCAAATATGAAATGGAAAAAATATTTGATGATTGTAAAAGTCCTAAAAATCGACCTTTGCGATTTGACTTTTATTTAGAGGACTATAATGTTTGTATAGAGTTTCAAGGACATCACCATTATAAACCAGTCAATAAATACAATAAAGCTAAAAAAATACATACTAAAACAACAATCCATGATAAAATTAAGCGCGAATATGTTTTTAATAACGGTATCTTTTTAATTGAGATACCACATTGGAATATTGATATATTTGAAGAACCACTTCTCAAATATTTAAACCAATTAATATGTAATGAAAAATATTCGCAATTAAAACAAGTGGGTTGAATTTAAATGAATGAAATAGGAGTTGAAATGCATCCTGTATTTGATAGTGACGTTTTTAAACATATTGAAGAATATATTCAAAAAGGATGGAGACCATCTACTGAATGTTCCGTTATTGTAACAGAAAGTGCAATAGTATATCCTTTGTTAAAAAAATGGTTTGAAGAACATAAAGAAGATAAAATTTCAATAGGACCATATGTAAATATTTATCCTTACGGTGGTCCTTTTGAATTAGAAACTAAGTCTAGGGATGGAGAACCTTTGATAGAATTTTTGTTTCTTTATGAAGAAATTGATAAGTCTAAATTAACGGCAGTTCAATTATCTTTGGGAAGAACAGATTTTATTGATATTGGAGGAACTTCTAAATCTATTCATTAGGATTATTATAATGACAGTTAATAGATCTGGAATTTGTAAAGTTCCTAACTGTAATAAATTACAAGTTCGTGATGGTTTTTGTAAACAATGTGGTGAATATTATTTGCAAAAATCGATACTTAAAAAATTAACTACTGTAAGTTCCGAACTTGCTAATTTTACTCAACCCAATACTCAAATCGTTCAACAAAATACTGATAATCAATTATTAGTTAATATATTATCTCAACAGACAAATTTGTTACAAGGTGTTGTAACAGGATTACATGAATTAAAGAAATCAATCGATAATAATTCACCACAAATTTCACAGTTACAACCTGTTGAATCTAAAAAAATTAATTTAGAAGATGATACTGATATATTTATACCTTCTAGTGAATCAATAGATACATCCGGTAAAGCTAAAATAGTTGATGAAAATAATGAACAAGAAGATTCAACTAGAGATTTATCAAGTATTGCTGATCGATTAAAAAATTTCGATATTTAGTAAGGAGAAATGGAAATGCCTGATGATGTACAAGTAAATGAAGCTGCGGATGCCATGCAAATAAATGAAAGAGAATCAGACAATATTTCTAATACAGAAAAGAAAACTGAACAGCCAAAACAAACACAAAATCGTGGATTGGATATTGGCACAATGAATTTAGTTCAGGCTAGAATGAATGATAATGGTAATATTTCCACATCTAATTTAAGAAATATGTATCTTAAGATTGATAAAGATAATTCTTCACATATGGATTTATCAAAAGTTTCTCATGTTGAAATTGATGATAGTCTTTATGTATTATCACAACATGCATATGAATTTGCTAATATCTTTGATTTACAAGTTGAACGTCCGATGAATAAAGGAATGATTAGTTCACAAGAGGTTGATTCACTTGATATTATTTCTCAGATGATTAAAAATTTAATTGGTGCAGCTGAAGGTGCGGCAACTTGTTGTTATTCTGTGCCAGCAGATCCAATTGATAGTGATCGTAAAAATTTATATCATGAAAAGGTATTCGGTAGAATTATAGAACGTTTGGGTTATAATGCCATACCATTGAACGAAGCCACAGCTGTTGTTTATTCTGAATGTATGGATTCTAATTTTACTGGAATTGGTATTTCATTTGGTGCAGGAATGACTAATGTTGCGGTTGTATTTAAAGCTGTTCCAGTTATTACTTTTTCTGTGGTTCGAGGTGGTGATTGGATTGATGAAAATGTAAGTCTAGATACTAATATGGTTACTAATAGAATTACTTCTATTAAGGAAAAAGATTCTTTCAGTTTATCTGATTTTAGTAGTGGTAATAAACGAGAACGTCGTGTTAAAGAAGCTATTGTTCATTATTATAATAGTTTAATTTCATATACAACAAAATGTATTTTATCAAAATTAGATGAATTAACTGTTGATTTTCCTGAAGATGTTCCAATTGTTTTGTCTGGTGGAACATCTAAAGTTAATGGTTTTGTTGATATGGTAACGTCTAATTTTGAGAATTATGAATTTCCATTTAATATTTCATCGGTTACTGTTGCTAAGAATCAATTAACAGCAGTTGCTGAAGGTTGTTTAATCAAATCAATGAAGACGTAAATTATGCAAGTTAGAAAATCAATTATTCGACCGATAACGTTGGTTTTTATAACACTGTTTTTTGTATTAATTATTTTATTAACATTCAGTGTTTATAGAAACATGTCAATAATGCATAATAAAATTAGCATTGAACGAATAAATGGTATTTCTAATGTAATTCAAAGTAAAATTGAACATGAATTGGAAAGTGCAAAACATGCTGTAGTTTTATTAACAGATATTATTAAAAATCAATATACAAATCATCATGTTCGATCAGATATTGGTAATATTATTATTAATCAATCATATTTAGTTGATCAAATTGAATTAATTGTAGTTACAGATGAAAAATTAAATATAGTTTTTCTTAATGATAAACATAAAGTTATTCCTGAATTGAATTTTGGTGATTTAGCACTTACAGATAATAAATCATCCGATTATTTTATTAATCGTATTTTTAATCATATTTTGATTTTTGGACAAAAAAAATTAAAGTTACCAGATGGCGATTATGTTATTATTATCGCGTTTGATAGTGCTATAAATAAACTTGAATTTGAAATTGGTGAACATTCTCATTTTCGAATTAAAAATCATTCTGGAATGACTATATTGCAAGATTCACAATATGATAAATTTATTAAATCAAAAGATGATTCAACATATGATCATTTACATAAAGAAGTTATTGTTGGTGGAAATAAACTTGAATTTGATTTGTTTTGTAAAATAACATTTTTAGAAATTTTTGGATATGGTAATCTGTTTCTAACCGGTTCAATAGTGATTATTTTAATATTGGTATATTCTTTTATTACAACATATTTATTAAAAAATGTTATTATACCATTACGTAAACTTAAACAATCTATGTCAGGTTCAGTTATTGAAGTATCTCAAGATCCATTAATTTCTAAACCCGATTTTAAAGATGAGAAAAATGAAATCTCTTGTATAGTTGATTATTTTAATTTTTTCATTAATAACATTCAATTATATGCAGAAGAAGCAGAATCTAATCGGCAAAAATTAAAAAATATTATTAATTTTATTAAAGTTGGTATTGTTGAAATTGATGCTGATGATTTTATAATTAATGATATTAATGATTGTGCTCTTGATATGTTAGGATTAACATATGATGAATGTGTTGGTACACATTGTTATGAGAAATTATGTAATCATGAAGAATGTTATACGTCACTTGGTATATCATGTTTAATCGAAGACACTACTGCTTCTCCACATTCATTTGAATGTTCAATGCGAAATGTTAAAACTGGGGTAGAAATTCCAGTTTTAAAATCATTAGTTAAAATACCAAATGATGATATAACATTAATACTTGTTTCATTTATTAATATTTTTGATCTTAAAGTTAAAGAAGAAGAATTAAAACGCGCTGTTGGTCGTGCTGATAGGGCAACGATTGGTAAAACAATTATGCTTGGAAATGTATCACATGATATTAAGAATGAATTAACCATTCTTAAAGGTAATGCTGAAAAATTACATTCTGATAATACTTTAACTGATGAACAGATTAAATTAATTGATGTTGTAATTGATAGCGCTGATACGATTGCAACTGCTGTTAAATTAATGCAAGAACGAACATTGCTTGAAACAGGACAGTCTAAATTGAGTTCACATCCTGTTGATTTGTGTGATATTATGAACCGTTTATATCGCACAAATATAATTAAATGTAAAGATAAACAGATTGAATTTAAATATAATGGTGTTATGTCAGGAGATACATATTTAGATTCATTATACATTAATGTTGATTCATCTAAATTAATTGGTGTTTTGGCAAATCTTTTTGATAATGCTATTAAATTTACATCTTATGGATATGTTGAATGTTCAGTTATTATTATGTCTGAGACTGATTCTTCAGTTAATATTAAATTCCGAGTTAAAGATACTGGAATTGGTATAACTAAAGAGGCTTGTGAATCTGTTTTTAAAATATATGAACAGGCTAATGAAAACATTCAAACTATATACGGTGGAACAGGTATTGGTTTATCTATTTGTCAACATTATATTAATCTAATGGGTGGTGTAATTACAGTTGATAGTAAAGTTGATGAAGGTAGTGTTTTTTCATTTGATTTAACATTTGAAAAATGTAAAGCTGAATTATTTGAATTAGAATCGAAAGAACAATACGATAAGAATACTGATCAATTAAAAATTATTGTTGCTGAAGATAGTAAAGCTATACAACAAGTAATTAATGATAAATTACAGCAATTAAATTGTGAAGTTACAATTGTTGCAAATGGTCGAGATGCAGTTAATCGTATTCGAAATGCATATTATGACATTTTGTTTTTAGATATTAGAATGCCAATTATGAGTGGTATGGAAGCAATACGTATTATTCGTGATGAGAAATTTAATATTCCAACTATAGCATTA
>Ga0102943_1001676_pt1 | contig 13537 bp, 10 predicted proteins | sample SalPonC_black_MG_FD_78174 | JGI IMG/M metagenome (GOLD analysis project Ga0102943, IMG submission 78174) | Salt pond soil microbial communities from South San Francisco under conditions of wetland restoration - Salt Pond MetaG... | ecosystem: Environmental > Aquatic > Marine > Intertidal zone >...
CGAGAAGCCGCGCGGGAACGCGGCTGAGTCGGTACCGAACAGCACCCGCTCCGGCCCGATCGTCTCGAACGCCTTGCGGAACAGGTCTTCGAGCGTGAGCGGGTAGGGCATCCAGCGCATCCACTGGTTGCTGCCCGAGGTGTCGACGTGGATGTTGGGCAGGCTCCAGCAGAGGGCCAACAGGTCCTGCCAGTAGCCCGCCCCGAAGTGCGGGATCACGAACGGGATCTCGGGAAAGTCGCGAGCCACGGTGAACAGCGACAGCGGGCTCATCCGGGGGTGCGACACCACGCCTCCGCCGCGTCCCAGGAAGCCGAAGTGGATGAGCGCCGGCATGCGCCGCTCGGCCAGCGCCTCCCACAGCTCCCGGAGCGAGGGATCCTCGAACGGAAGGTCGGTCTTCGGTCCCAGCTGCTTATAGCCGACCAGCCCCAGCTCGTCCGCGGCGCGACGCATCTCGGCCCCCGCGCCGGGCCGCATCGGGTGGTGCGCCATGCCGGTGAACCGGTCGGGATGACGGCGCACGACGCGCGCCAGCAGGTCGTTCGATTGCCCGGTCACGAAGTTGATCCAGCGGACGCCGTGACGGTCCAGCTCGTCCGCCCAGCGGTCCGCCACGGCGTCGACCTCCTCCGCCGTCCGGGCGGGCGGCTCGGACGGCTCGGTCGACCACTCCTTGTGCATCCGTGTCTGACGCTCGCGTGCGTAGGCGGCGAGGTCGTCGTGCACGGGCGCGCCCGCGTCGTCCGCGCCGATCGTGTTCCAGACCGGGAAGTGCGCGTGGACGTCGACGAGCGGGAAGGGAAGCTCAGGCATGACGGGTCTCCTTGGGCGCGCGCGTCGAGCGGGCGCCGCGCGCCGGAACGCCGACGGACGGGTCTGGGAGGGTGGGGGAGGGCGCGCCGTGACGGCCCGCGCTGCGACAGAGGTCCTCATGGACCCGCCTCAGCGCCACCCGCGCCACGCCCCGGGCGGCGGCGCCGGAGCCCAGCGCGCCGGGCACGATCCGGAGCGGGGACGGTCCGTCCCAGCGTTCCCGCAGCCGCGCCACCAGTCGTCCATCCGGATCGGCGGGCCAGGCGACGACGAGAAGCTCCGGGTCCAACGCGCAGCCCAGGTCGTGCAGGACGGCGTGCAGCGCATCGGCGAAGCGGTCGAAGGCGTCGCGCGAGGCGGCGCTTTCGAGGCGGACGAGACCGTCGTCGCCGACGAACGCCTCGCTGCGCGCCAGCAGCTCGCGCTCCAGTGGACCGCCGTGTCCGCGACCGCCAACGGCGGCGTCGGTCGACGCGTGCGGCGACGACCCGGACGACGGCCGGGCGTAGCCGATCTCGCCCGCGGCGGCGTGCGCGCCGCGCACCAGCCGACCGTCCACGACCAGGCCGGCGCCGATGCCGCTGCCGATGGCCACGAAGATCGCGTGCCGGGCGCCGACACCCGCCCCGTAGCCCAGCTCCGCCATCGTGAGCGCGTTCACGTCGTTCTCGAGGGTGACGGGGAGGTCCAGCTCCGCTTCGAGCATGTCGGCCACGGCGACGTCGTGCCAGCCCAGGGCGGACGCCAGCTGAACGTGGCCCCCCGACGGATCGACCACGCCGGGCACCGCGACGGCCAGGCGCGCGAACGGCGGCGCCTCCGGCGCGGTCGCGAGGTCGTGAAGCCAGGCGACCAGCTCGGCGTCGATGTCCGGCCGGAGGACCGGGCCCTCGACGCTCCAGCGGACGTGCTCGCACAGGTCGATGCGCAGCGCGCGCGCCCGCCGGCCCGACAGGTCGACGGCCAGGACGTGCCGCACGTCCGGATCGAGCGTCACCAGGCCGGCGGGGCGTCCGCCGGTGACGGCCCGTCGACCGTCCGGCCGGACCAGGCCGATGGCCGCCAGCTCCTGAAGGATGGCGGCGACGGTGGGGAGCGAGAGCCCGGTCCGGGCCGAGAGGGCGGACCTCGACGCAGCTACGCAGGCGTTCAACACTCGGAAGACGGCGAGGCGGTTCGCGTCGCGCACGTGATCGGTCTGCATCGGGCCCGCCATGACGCTCCTCGGAACGGGGCGTGACGCCGCCACGCGGGCGACATACGCAAGAACCTTTCAAATCGTCCGTGAATCGTAGGCCGCCGCAGCGACCGGCGTCAAGAGCGGCGACGCCGCGCATCACGCTGGGCTCACGCCGGGCTGACGCCCCGACCCCTAGCCTCCTCGTGGAGCGCGACCGTTCGCGCGTTCCGACGGGGAGAGGAGCGGAGATGATCGGAAATGGAGCAAGGCGCATTCTGGCGCTGGCGATCGCGGCGCTGGCGATCGCGGCGCTGTCCGGCGGCCCGGCGTCGGCGCAGCCCGAGCCCACCGAGACCGGCTTCGTGCAGGTCGAGGAGGACGTTCGCCTGTTCTACCAGCGCTACGGCACCGGCACGCCCACGCTGTTCGTCCCGAACCGGCTGGAGCTGGTCCACAGCTTCGCACCGCTATTCGAGACGTTGTTCGACGCCGTGACCTGGGACCCCAGGGGTCGCGGCCTGTCGAGTCGGCCGGGGGACCTGTCGCGCTACGGCGTGGACGCCGAGCTCGCCGACGCCGAGGCGATGCGGCGCCACTTCGGCGCCGATCGCGTCACCTACGTCGGCATCTCGCTCTGGGCGAACCTCGCCGTGCTGTACGGCGCTCGCCACCCCGGGAGCCTGGAGCGGGTCGTGGCGCTCAGTCCGCTCGCCGTCCAGGAGGCGGCGATGGGCCCGCCCGAGAACCCGGTGCGGCACGACCTCGACGACGTCTGGCGCGAGATCGAGGAGGTGGTGTTCGAAGGCATCTTCGCGTCGTTCGGCGCCTGGGACTGGCGCGACGACGCCGCCTCGGTCCGGGCCCCGGTGCTGCTCGTGTTCGGCGCCCGCGAGGGCTGGGACCTGACCGGAGTGCGGGCGTACGCCGATCTGCTTCCCGACGTCGGCTGGGCCGAGCTGCCCGCCTCGGCGCACCACGTGTGGAACGACGAGCGTGAGCTGGTGCTGGGCATGATCGAGCGCTTCGTGAAGGGCGATTGGCCGACCGCGGCGCGACGGTCCTACGGTCCGAGCGAAGCGACGACGGCGAACCGGCCGGGCGTACCGAGCTACGTTCCCTGAAGCTTGCGCCCTATGATGGCGCATGGCGGTGTTCGTGCGGCTCCTCGGTGCACCGTCGGTCCGCATCGAGGACGTTCTCTACGAGCCGGCGCCGAGCCGAGGCTCGGCGCTGGCCTTCCACCTCGCGTACCGCGGCTCCTGGCTGGACCGCGGCGAGGCGTGCGCGCTGCTGTGGCCCGAGAGCGACGAGGCCAGCGCGCGCGCCAGTCTGCGGCAGGTGCTCCACGGCCTGCGCGCCCAGCCGTGGGCGGTCGGCCTCGAGACCGAGCGCAGCCGGCTTCGCTGGCAGGTTCCGAGCGACGTGCGCGCCGACGCGCGTGCAGGCGCGCCCGCCGACGGCGACCTGCCGTGGGCCGACGAGGCCGGCCGGCCGCTCGTCCTCCTGGACGGCTTCCGCCTCCCCGACGCACCTGGGTTCGAGGCGTGGCTGGACACCGAGCGCACGGCGGTCGACGAGCGGCGCCGAGCGCGCCTCCTCCAGCGGGCGCAGGACGAGCTCGACGGCGCACGCCCGGTCGCCGCGCTGGACCTGCTCGACACGGCGCTTCGCATCGATCCGCTGGACGAGCCCGTCGTGCGGCTGGCCCTGCAGGCGTGTCGCAGCAACGGTCGCGCGCAGGAGGCGTGGGCGCGCTACCAGGCGTTCCGCGGCCGGCTGGCGGCCGAGCTCGGACTCGAGCCGGCCCCCGAGACGCGCACGCTGGTCGCCGGTCTGGGTCCCGCGGAAGACGGCCCGGCGGACGCGGCTACGTTGCGGGCCCCCAGCGTCGCGGGCCCCGTCGCGACCGACGCGGCGCACGCCGCGACGGCGCGCTCGGACGGGTCGGGGCTCGCCGAGGTGAGCGACGCATCCAGGCGTCGACCGTTCGTCGGGCGTGAGCCCGAGCTGGCGCGCCTCGCCTCGTGGCTCCACGATCCACCGTGCGTCGTGGTCGTCACGGGGCCCGGGGGGATGGGCAAGACGCGCCTCGCGAGCGAGGCGGCGCTCCGGGCACGCGGCGTGTTCGAGCTCGACCCCGTCCACGTCCGGCTCGCCGAGGTGCGTACCGCGGAGGCGGCCGCCGCGGCGATCGCGAACCGCTTCGGCATGGAGGACCTCGGCGGCGTCGATCCCAAGGCGCGCGCGATCGAGGCGCTGCGCGACCGGCACGTCGTTCTGGTGCTCGACAACGCCGAGCAGATCGCCGGCATCGACGCGCTGTTGCGTGACGCTTCGGACGCGTGCCCGTCGGTCGCGTGGCTCGTCACGTCGAGGCGTCGCCTGGACGTTCCCGGCCGGCGGACGCTGACGCTGGGCGGGCTGCCGCACGGGGCCGAGGACGGTGGCGACGTGGCCGACTCGCCGGCGGGACGCCTGTTCGTGGCGCGCGTCCGCGAGGCGGGCGGCGACGTCGACGCGGACCTCGATGCCGAGGCGATCGCGACGATCTGTCGCATCTCGGACGGGATGCCGCTGGCGCTCGAGCTGGCCGCCGGCTGGGCCCGCGTGCTCTCGGTCGCCGGCGTGGCCGAGCGCTGGGCCGACGACGTGGCTCTCGAGGCCGTCCCGGGTGGCGACCACGAGGCGCGGCACGCGACGGTGCACGGCGTGCTCGACGCGTCGTGGTCGTTGCTGGGCCCGGCGGACCGGACCGCGCTGGTGCGCCTGACGGTGTTTCGGGGCGGCTGCGACGTCGAGGCGGCCGAGCTGGTGGCGGGCGTCGGTCTGACGCGCTTGGCCGCGTTGCGGGACGCGTCGATGATCGAGGTGACCTCCGCCGGCCGCGTTCGGATGCACCCGCTCGTCGACCGCTACGTGCGCCATCGTGCAAGCGACCGGGACGCGACGCTGGACGCCGTTCGCGCCCGGCACGCCAGGCACTACCTCGGTCTGCTGCGCACGGAGGAGGAGCGTGGCCAGCGCGGCTCGCCACGGGAAGCCGTCGGGACGTTGCAGCGTGAGCACGGCAACCTCGAGGCGGCCTGGGCGTGGACCGTGGAGCACGGTCCTTGGGAGGCGCTGATGGCGGGCGGTGCGTTCCTCGCGTTCTCCTACGCGCTGGCGGGACGGGAGGACGACTGGCTGAGGCTGCTGGACGCCGCGCTGCAGCGCCTGCCCGAGGATCACCTTTCCTGGGCGGTGCTCGAAGCCCACGCCGGCTCGGTGGACGCGTTCATCGATCGGTACCGCCGGGCGTACGAGCGCTGCCGCCGTGCTGCCGAGCGCGCCCGGCGGCACGACGATCCGTGGGCGGTCGGCTGGGCGCTCTACCACCACGGACTCACCGCGTTGGACGCGGGGCAGGTGGAGGAGGGACGTACCGCCACGCTGGACGCGGCACGGCTCTGGACGCGGGCGGGGCAGCCCGACCTCGCTTCGATGGCGTTCCAGGCGCTCCACACGAGGTCGCTGGAGCTCGCCGAGCGTGACCGCTTCTACCGCGCAGGGCAGGCGGTGCGCTCACGGCTGTCCAATCGCGCCGCGGCGGCCGAGGCGGACCTTCCGCACGGCATCGACCTGAGCGAGTCGCACGGTCGCTACGGCGAGGCGCTGGCGGTGTTGGGCGACGTCATCGCGACGCAGCGCGAGCTGTCGTGGAACGTGCTGGACCTGGCCCAGGCGCTGACCGCAGCGGCCAAGGCCCGCATCCTCGCAGGCGACCTCGGCGCCGCCGCCGGCGACGCCGAGGAGGCGCTCGAGATCGCCGGCTGGCTGGGCAGGCGGCACTACTTCGACGTCCGTAGCGCCGTCGCCCGGATGGCCGAGGCGCGGCTCCTGCGCGGGGAGGCGGAGGAGGCGCGGCAGGCCCTCACGCGGCGCAGGTGGGCCACGGAGATGCCCAGCACCGAGATCCACCTCGTGCGAGGCGGTGTCGAGCTGGCGCTGGGCGATGCCTCCACGGCGCGCAGCGCCGCGGAGGCGGCCCGATCGAACCTGACCTCGTTGGCGATCACCCGGGCCAGGCTGGCGGAATGGACCGAGCTGCTACGGCTGGAGCTCCGGATCGCCTTGGCGGAGAGCGACGAGCGCGCGGCACGTCACGCAGCGGCGGAGGCGCTGCGGACCGCCTCGCGGTATCGCTTCCTTCCCGCCACGCTGCACGCGCTCGCGTTGACGGCGCCGCTGCTGCCGGAGTCGCTGGCGCAGCAGGCCCACGCCCGCGTCCGCGCTTCGGCGGCCGCGCCGTTCGAGGCGCGCCGCCTGGGTGGACGGTCGTCGCGTGCGATCGGCCCGGGCCGCGACGCGGCGTCGGACGGAACGGAGATCGACGCGCTCGTGGGCTCGGTCGTCGACGCGCTGGCACCGACCTGACCGCCGTCCCGACCCTGGCGTCCTGGAACCTGCTGGGCTACCGCCTCCGACCGCCGGGTCGCCGATCCGCCGGCGCTCCCCGGCGCGGCTCGGCCGTCCCCAGCTCAGCGGTCCGCGTCTCGGAAGCCCACCTGTGCCAGCACGGCGTCGGCCGCGGCGAGCCCGGACAGGTACGCGCCCTCGACCCGGGCAGCGCCGAACGCGTCGCCGGCCAGCACGAGACCGTCGCCCAGGTCGCGGGCGCGTTCGTGCAGGGGCGTCTCGACCATGGCGTAGCGCCAACGGTGCACGTCGTGCCAGTCAGGCGTCGACGCCCAGGGGAACACCGCGGCAGCGGCGTCCAGCAGGTCGGAAGCCACGCGGCCGTGGGCATCGTCGAAGCGGCGCCGGGCGAAGGCAGGGGTTCCGTGCAGGACAAGCACGGTCGGGTAGGACGTCATCGAGGTGTCGCCCGCGCGCGTGCCGCGTGCGCGCTTGCTGCTGTCCACGGCGATCCAGCCCAAGTCCGGGTGATCCTCGAGTCGAACGCCGACGGCGTCCGGCGCCTGCACGCGTTCGTAGCCGGCCATCACCGCGAACGACGGCGCGTACCGAACGGCGTCCAGCTCCGAGCGTTCCGCCGCGGACAGCGAACGGTCGTGCAGCAGATGGAGCGACTGCGGCAGGGGCGCGGTGAGGACCAGCGAGCGGGCGCTGCGCGACGTCGCGTCGTCCAGCGTCGCCGTCCAGGCGCCGTCCCGGCCTCGGACCGAGGTGACGCGCGCGCTCCGCTCGACCTCCACCCCTGCGCCCAGAAGGCGGGCCAGCGTGCTCATCCCCTCGGGACAGACGTAGCGCGGGTGCCCGCCAGGATCGGGGGCGCGCCAGCCGTGCTCGCGGGTCCACGTGGGCACGCCGTGCGTCCAGACGTCCACGTCGCCCGAGGCCAGCCACGCGTCGACGCGGCGACGGAACCGCGCGTCGCGGACCGTGAAGAACTGCGCGCCGTGGTCGACCCGCACGCCGTGCAGGCGCCGCGTCGCAGCGCGCCCACCCAGTCCCCGGCTCTTCTCGAGCACGCGGACCTGCGCCCCCGCCTCGCGGAGCGCTCCGGCTGCGGCGAGGCCGGCGATGCCGGCACCGATGATCAGGACGTCGGACGTCGGTTCGGAAGTCACGCCTCATTGTGCGTCACCCGCGGCGCGGGCTTGCGGAGCGGCGCGCACGGTTCGGGCTCCCGCCGGATGCGCCGCCCCGCATCAGCTCGCCAGGAACGGGTTCTCCGCAGCCTCCCGGCGAATCGTGCTGGGCGGGCCGTGGCCCGGCCACACGACGGTTTCGGGCGGCAGCGGGAACAGCTCCCGTCGGATGCCGGCCACCAGAAGCTCGTGGTCGCCGCCGGGAATGTCCGTGCGGCCCACGCTCCCCAGGAACAGCGTGTCGCCCGCGATCACCGCGTCGTCGGCGCCGTCCAGCACGAACACGACATGTCCAGGCGCGTGGCCCGGCACGTGACGGACGACGGCGCTCACGCTGCCGGCCCGCAGCCGCTCGTCGTGCTCCAGGTCGAGGGTCGGCGTCCGCGGCTGCGGCACGACGACGCCCGCGAACGCCCAGGCGAGCTGGGCCGCGGCAGCGTACAGCTCGCGGTCGTCGGGGTGCATCCGGACGGGCAAGTCGCCACCGTCGGCGCCCACCTCCGTCCCCGCACCCGCCTCTTGGCCGCCCCCTGCGCCCAACGCGGCGACGACCTCGTCGACAGCGCAGACGTGGTCGAAGTGCGCGTGCGTGAGCCAGATCTCGCGGACGCGCCAGTCGCCTCGGCGCACGCGGTCCACGATCCGCCCGGCCTCGGCGCCGGGATCGACCAGCACCGCGTCGCGCGTCACGGGATCGCCGACGAGGTACGCGTTCGTGTCGATCGGCCCGACCGTGATCGCCTCGATGTGGAGCGAGGGGGGCAGGACTTCGCTGCCGGTCATTCGGGCGCCATCCCCGTCCCGAAGAGGATCTCGCGGGTCGGCTCGCCCGCGCCCTCCCGGCGGTTCCGCAGCGAGACGGTCCGCCACGCTTCGGCGAACGCGTGCAGCTCGTGCTGCATCGCCTTCGCCTGCTCGCGGGTGAGGGAGAGCGTGAGGTTCGTGCCGTACACGGGCGGGCTGTCCGGGCCGAGCAGGAAGTCGAACACGCTCCACTCCGCGCCGGACTCGCGCGGACCCCAGAACGCGTTCACGGCGCCCGACGCGTCGCGAAACACGCGGAAGCCCCACTCGCTGGGATCGTCCGTCATCTGGAGCAGGGCACGCGCCGTCGCTTCCGCGCGGCGCTCGTCCGGCACGCGGGCGCTCTCGGCCAGCGCACGTGCCAGCGTCTCCTGCGGCAGGATCATGAACGGGACGAAGAACGCTTGCGCGCTGGCACGGTAGCGCTTGATCGGCCGGCCGGCGCGCGACTCGGTGCGCGTCACCTCGAGGATGCCGAGCCTCGCGAGCTTCCGCACGCGGTAGTACGCCTCGTCCAGATCGGCTCCGACGGCCTGGGCCGCCTCGCTGGCGCTGGACTCGGTCCGCAGGAAGTGGGCGAGGAGGGGCAGGAGGCCGAGGTCCATCAGGGCGCTCGCGGCCTTCGGATCTTCGACGATGCGGGCGGACGGCTCGGTGTCGGCCATGCCCCCACCGTATCTCGCGGTGGGGGCACGGCTCGAGGCGGTACGGGGGTCCGAACGCTCGGGCTCAGTAGGTGCGCAGCACGACGTCGCCCAGCGACGAGCGGATCTGGAGATCGATCGTGGATCCGCCACCGGTCAGCTCGTAGCCGCGCCAAGCGCGCCGGAAGGCCGGATCGGCGCGCACGACCCGCATGCCTTCGCGGACGGTGACCCGGACGTTCGCGTCGCGCGGCACGAACACCTCGACGCGGCCCACCTCGCTGCCGACGACGGCCTCGACGTCGCCGTCGGGAAGGTAGATCGTCTGACGCCCGACCTCCGCGTGAGCGGTCAGGGCGTGCACGCGCGTGCCCCGCAGATCCAGCGTCGCGTCCGCCACCTCGCTACGGACGTTCAGGCGGATCGGAAGGTCGCGGTTCAGACCCAGGTCCCACGACGGTCCGCGGTTCGAGAAGCGGATGCCGGGGCGGGAACGCGTCCGAAGCGAGACGCGGACGGGGTCGCCGGGGTCGACGTCGCGCACGAGCGTGTCGCGACGCTCCAGGCCGACGTCGCCGGAGATGGCGCTCGTGGCGCCGGACGGGAGGGCACGCAGGTTCAGCGAGGCGACCGTCAGCACTAGGTCGACGGTCGCCTCGCTCGCGTCGCCGCGGGGCACGTCGACGGCTTCGTCGCGGGCCGAGCCCGACGTCGTTCCGGTCTGGGCGAACGCGAAGAGGAAGGCGAAAAGGAGGAGCGTGCCGGCGAGGATCGTTGCGAACTTGGTCATGTCCGTAGGGTGCCCCGGGGCCAACCGAAAAACGAACACCTCCGCTTCGGTAGCGGATCGTGCTCACGCTGCGGTCGCCTCTCCATGAAGCGGACAGGGCGCATGCGCATGACCACGTAGCGTGATGCACGAGTTCCGGAGTTTCGCGCACCAGCGGTCTTGAGGCGGGTGACCCCAGGCGCTACGCTGAGGCACGTTCACACCACGCGAGCGTGGAAAGGAGACGTACGTATGAAACGCACGTTCTTCGCAGCGCTGGCCTCGATCCTCGTGATCGGAGCCGCATACGGTCAGGAGACGGTTCGGGTGGTCTTCCCGTACTACTCCTCGGCGACCGCACCGTTCTTCGAGGCGGTGGTCGAAGAGTTCGAAGCCGAGTACCCGGACATCGACATCGAGCTGACCGAGGTGAACTGGGACACCCTGCTTCAGAAGCTGACCACCGACATCGCCGGCGGCCAGGCACCCGACGTCGCCGTGATCGGCACCCGTTGGCTGACCGATTTCGTGAACCAAGGGGTGGCCGAGCCGCTCGAGCCCCACCTGTCCGACGACATCTTCGGCCGCTTCATTCCGGCGTTCCTCGGACCGTCCGAGCTCGAAGGGGCCACCTACGGCCTGCCGATGGCGGCGTCCGCGCGCGCCATGTTCTACAACGCCGCCCTGCTCGAGCGGGCCGGCGTGGACGATCCCCCCGCGACGTGGGACGAAGCCGTCGAGGTGGCTCGGGCGATCCGGGACCTCGACGACAGCGTCTACGGCTTCGGCCTGCAGGGCGCGGAGATCGAGACCGACGTCTACTTCTACTACGCGATGTGGTCGTTCGGCGGCGACATCATCGCAGAGGACGGCACCAGCGGTCTGGACGCCGAGCCCGCTTTCGAAGCGGCGCGGCTCTACAAGATGATGATCGACGAGGGCCTCACGCAGCCCGGGCCGACCGCGTACTCTCGCGAGAACGTCCAAGACCTGTTCAAACAGGGTCGCGTCGGGTACATGTTCAGCGCCCCGTTCCTGATCGGCCAGATCGAGACCGAAGCGCCCGACCTCGAGTACGGCATCGCGCCGATTCCTCGGGCCGAGACCCAAGTCACCTACGGCGTCACCGACTCGATCATGATGTTCGCCGATTCCGAGCGCAAGGAGGCGGCCGCGCAGTTCCTCGAGTTCCTGTTCCGCCCCGACGTTCACCTGGACTTCACCGTCGCCGAAGGCTTCCTGCCCGTGCTCGAGGGCGAGGCCGAGTCCGAGTACTTCCAGGAGAACGACCAGCTGCGGATCTTCGCCGATCTGCTCCCGGACGCGAAGTTCGCACCGAACATCGAGGGCTGGGGCGAGGTCGCCGACACGACGACCACGGCGCTGCAGGGCATCTACCTGGGCGAGCGGGACGTCGAGCCGGCGCTCGAGGACGCTGCACGGCGTATCGACCGCCAGCTGAGCCGCTGACGGGGCCGTCGTCGCGTGGCTCATGAACGGTCGCGACGCGCGACGGGCGCGACCGTAGTCGCTGCGACACCCTCCGGACGCCGCTACCGAGCGGCGTCCGGAGCCGGTGGCCTCCGAGACCCCCGCGCGCAGCTGCGAGGCCTGGAGGGGGATCCCACGTGAACCGTCGGAGCAGCCAGTTCCTGCCGTACCTGTTGCTGGCCCCGAGCCTTGCGCTGATCGCCCTCATCTTCGGGTACCCGATCTTCGACCTGGTGCGGACGTCCCTCGCGGACATCAACCGCTTCGGTCGCATCCTCGGGTTCGCAGGGCTCGACAACTTCGCGTTCCTGTTCGGCGACCCCGTGTTCGTCGGCGCGTTGATCCGCACCGGCATCTGGACCGGCGGCGTGGTGGGCGGCACGCTGCTCCTGTCGATGCCGCTGGCGATCATCCTGAGCGACGACTTCCACGGTCGGGTCGTCGCCCGGACGGTCATCCTGCTGCCGTGGGCGATCAGCCTGACGATGACGGCGATCGTGTGGCGTTGGGCGCTCAACGGTCAGTACGGGATGCTCAACGCCACGCTTTCGAGCCTCGGCCTGCTGGCCGGTCCGATCGAATGGCTCGCGTCGGCGCGAACCGCGTTCCCGATGGAGATCGGCATCGGCATCCTCGTCTCGATTCCGTTCACGGTCTCGATCTTCCTGGGCGGCCTCGCGAGCATATCGCCCACGCTGTACGAAGCGGCACGGATCGACGGCGCCTCGCCGTGGGGGCAGTTCAGGTTCATCACCGTCCCGCTGCTCGCGCCGTTCATCACGTTGGCGACGCTTCTGAACGTCATCTACGTCTTCAACTCGTTCCCGATCATCTGGGTCCTCACCAAGGGCGGGCCCGCCAACGGGACGGATATCTTGGTCACCTATCTGTACAAGCTCGCCTTCGAGTTCGGCGACCTCGGGGCGGCCGCGGCGATGTCGCTGGTCATGTTCGTCATCCTGCTCGCGTTCAGCGTCCTCTACGCCCGGGCGGTCTCCAGGAGCGCGTCGTGACCCGCCGAATGCGCAAGACCCTGCTGTACTGGGCGATCCTCGCTCCGTTCGTCGTCGTGATCCTGTTCCCGTACGCGGTCATGCTCTCGACGGCGATCAAGGCGCGCGACGAGGTGTTCTCCTACCCTCCACGGTGGCTGCCGTCGCACGCGGTCTGGTCGAACTTCGTCGACATGTGGGAGGCGGCGTCGTTCGGGCCGGCCCTGCTGAACAGCCTCGGCGTAGCGGTCGGATCGACGCTGCTGGCGTTGGCCCTGGGGGCGCCGGCCGCCTACGCCATCTCGCACTTCCGCTTCCGTGGCCGCGGCCCGTTCAGCCAGCTTCTGCTGGTGACGCAGATGCTCTCGCCCATCGTGCTCATCGTCGGCGTGTTCCGTCTCATGGCCGCCCTGAACGGGATCGACAGCCTATGGGCGCTCACGGCGACCTACGCGGCGTTCAACCTGGCGTTCACGGTCTGGATGCTGCAGAGCTACTTCGACACGATTCCCAAGGAGCTCGAGCAGGCGGCGTGGATCGACGGGGCCAATCGGGTGCAGAGCTTCGTGCACGTGTTCCTTCCGCTGACGGTGCCGGCCATCGCGATCGCCGCGTTGTTCGCGTTCATCTTCGCCTGGAACGAGTTCGTCTTGGCGCTCACGCTGCTGCGGTCGCCGGACAAGTTCACGCTCACCCTTTCCGTCTACTCGCTGGTCGGCGGTCGCTACACCGTGGAATGGCATCAGGTGATGGCCGCCGCCCTGGCTGCGACCGTGCCGGTCGCGATCCTGTTCGTCGTGTTCCAACGGGCGCTCGTCCGCGGGCTCTCGCTGGGCAGTCAGAAGTGAGCACGCGCCAGGTCGGACGTGACGCGTCGCTTCGCTGCGCGAGCCCGTTCAGGACGACGCGCACCAGGAACGGAGGGATGACGTGAGTTCCCAGATGATGAACGAGATCGAAGCACAGGGCGAGGCGTGGCGCGACGCCGTCGAGGCGACGCGCTCGCTTCCCGAGGCGCTGCGCGCCGAGCTGCGAAGCAGGACGACGCGGTTCGTCGGGGCGGGGTCGTCGTTCTACCTCGGCAACGTCGCCGCGGTCGCCTGGCGGCAGGCGGGGCTCGCGGCGGAATCGGTGCCCGCCTCCGAGCCGCTTCTGCACGCCAGCGCCTACCTGTGGCCCGATCACGTCGCCTTCGGCGTCAGCAGGAGCGGCTCCACCACGGAGACGGTCACGGCCCTGACGCGCGCCCG
>Ga0102943_1001680_pt1 | contig 13517 bp, 4 predicted proteins | sample SalPonC_black_MG_FD_78174 | JGI IMG/M metagenome (GOLD analysis project Ga0102943, IMG submission 78174) | Salt pond soil microbial communities from South San Francisco under conditions of wetland restoration - Salt Pond MetaG... | ecosystem: Environmental > Aquatic > Marine > Intertidal zone >...
CAAACTGCCCGCCATTCTTGGGCGTCCTCCCCGACCCTTTGGGTACGGGGCAGGCTGTCATTCGGTACTCACCGTATCTGGGAATACGCCTCCGCGCCTCATTCCTGCCTGCCCGTCTGGGCGAGAGCCTAAGCCTGGCAACCACTTTGGCCTCTCATGACAAAGAACCCGTGAATATTCCGGGTTAACTATATTTTACAAAGAACTGGGTTTTGGTCTCCTGAACCTAATCCATGAATAATCCGGGGTAAGGTCATCTACTTTTTTGTGGAAACTATATTCACCGGAGGTCTTCCACTTTCCCATTGCGGGCTAAAAGAGCTCAAAACGGCGGTTTTAATTCTTTCGCAAAAGCTCCCGGCCTTGAAACCCGCCAGTTTTCATTAAAATTCTGTATTTTTAGCATCGAAAGCTGGAAGGTTGAGGAAACTACCGGCAAAAACAGATAAGACGACCCCTGTTAGCACGGATGTTCCCGCCCAATGTAGAAGAACTCGATACCACCGGCACAGCGTGATGAGGCCAGGCATTTACTTTTTTGATGAACCAGGAAAGTATGTGTACGATTCTGTATAAGAAATCAGTTTATACACTTGCGTCCTCTATCGCCAGGAATGTTAACAAATTGATTCTCATGAAAAGGACGACCTCGGCTTGGCTGGTCATATTATTTTGCCTGTCTCTGGGAGCGGTGCTTCCCCGGGGATACGGGCAATGTCCGTCAGGAGAGCTTACCTTTAGCAGCCAGGCGCAGATCGATGCCTTTCCTATTGTCTATCCCGGTTGCCGGGAACTCACCGGAAGTATATTCATCTTTGACGGCGGCGACGGCGTGCAGGATATTAGCAACCTCAATGCTTTGTCCGGGATACAACGTATTGACGGCAGTCTGCAGATTGCGCTCAATGCCTCCTTAACCGACATCAGCGGCTTGGCGGCCCTACAGGAAGTAACAGGTGGCGTGGCGATTACCGATAATGATCAACTGCAAAGCCTGGAGGGGTTGTCGGCCCTGCGCCGCGTGGGCGAGAACCTGCGCATCCGCAATAACGACGCCTTGAACGCCTGCTGTGGCCTGGCCCCCCTGCTCTTCGCGGAAGGCGTGGAGGGGAGCATCACGATCGAAGGCAATGCCGCCGCCTGCAACTCGGCGGAAGACATTGTGGCCTCCTGCTGCGTCAGCCAGGTGAGCCTTTCAGGGCCTGCCGCCGTTTGTGAGGGAATAGCTCCGGTGTTGCAGGCGGCGACCAGTGGCGCCGTGGAAGCAGGTTGTCAAAAAGTGCAACTGGAACAAAGCTATGAAGGCGCGCCCTTCACTACGGTAGAAACGCTAAGCATAAGCACCGATGGAAGCTATGACTTTTCCGCTCTGAACAACCTTGCACCGGGAGACTATCAGTTCCGCGCGAGGCTGTCTGAATGCACCGAAGCAGCCTGTGCAGCGCTATCGCCCCTTTTCTCATTAAGCGTGATCGCTTCCCCGGCGCCGGCCGATGCTGAAACAACGATCTATTCTTGTACTTCCGTCCGTTTCGACCTGGCAGCGTATTCCGGTCTGGAGCCGGATGCCACTTTTGAATGGGAGCTAAGTACTGTTAATACTGCCCTTTCCGGGGCCTCCGCCGGGATACAGTCCAGTGCGCTTATCGATGATGTGTTGACAAATACCAGCAATATAGCTCAGACGCTGATCTATAGCGTGGTGCCGACTACTGTCGAAGGGTGTGAAGGCCCCCCTTTTGAAGTAAAGGTCACGGTGCGCCCGAAGGTAGAGGTGGCCGGTTGCCTGGCTTGCAATAATACCATCAATGTTACCCTTAACGACGATTGCCGGATGGCGGTCACGCTGGGTATGGTGGCCGAAGGCGAGCAGGGCGGCATTTGTGAAAACTTCGAACTGCTCAAAGAAGCGCTGGAAGTAGTCGTCTACGACGGTGTTTATCCCGGTCAGGATGCCAACAGTGCGGACAATATTGTTGACGGTACCGGCCTTTTTGATTATCAAATTGAATTACGTGCCGGCTATGAGGATTGCTTCATCTGGGTGCCATGCTGGGGCAGCATACTGGCCGAAGACAAATCGGCGCCGCAAATCTCCTGTCCGGAAGAGGTGATCGGCCTCGTTAAAACGGAAGTCACAGCAGCGGAGGCCGAAGCCATTGTCGATGGGGCGCCCTACGCGTTCCGTCCAGGAATCGCTTCCGATGCCGGTTGCGCGCGCGAAGCAGTTTGTTCGGAAAATTGCGACCCGGCGTCGGAGGGGTTCAACTATCTCATTTGCAATGATGTAGACAGTGTTCTGCAGCAAGCGGCCTCCTACGATGATCCTTCCTATCCTTACTACACCGGCAGCCCGGAGGTGACGGACTGTTCCGAATATGAACTGGTAGGCGTAAGCGATGAACTGATCGATGCCGCTTGCGGGGACCTGTATTATTACGGCCGTCCCGTTGCGGCGATCATCGAGCGAAGCTTCCGCTACCGGGATGCCGCCGGCAATGCGGACACCTGTGTGCAAAAGATTTTCTTCTTCCGGCCGGAGCTGCTGTTGCCGGAATGTGAACTAAACTTTGAGCGCTGTGATTTTCCGGATCTCAATACCGGCAACGCCTCTGAGCTGCTCGACCCTGTGGCAACCGGCAGCGCGCCTTATTATTTTAACGGTATCTGTGAGCGCCTGTATCTGACCGAGCACACCTGCCAGCTCACCGTCGCTTACGAGGATGAAATCTTCGAAGGAGAAGCGGATTGCGGGGTGAAGGTCGTTCGCCGATGGAGTTTTCTGGACTGGTGTTGGAAACCCGGTCAGAATTGTGATGATTTCCGGACGCCGGCAACCTGCGCGGATGCCCTGCGCGACTGGAACAACAAAACGCGCATCTACGAGCAGGTACTGCTAATCAAAGACCAAACGGAGCCCCTTGTTTCCTGCCCGGCGATGCGCCTTTTTCCCACCGGCCCTTTCAATTGCACGGCTGTTGTCAATCCGCCGGATCCGATAGTGACGGAAGAGTGTGGCGACTGGGATTGGGAGTTTGAACTATACGGTGAAGTGACCAATCCGAAGACCGGTATCACCCTGCCCAATCAATTGATTGCCGCCTCAGTCAATCAGGTCGCTTCCGGTATTGCGCCCGGCAACTACGACCTGCACTACCTGGTGACCGATGAGTGCGGCAATACCAGCCGGGCGATTTGCCCTATCCTGGTAGCCGATCAGATCGAGCCGGTGACCATCTGTAATGATGATCTCAACGTTTCCATCGGCGGGGCCAACACCAGTGCACAGGGGGTTGCCCGCATCGCCGTAGAGGATGTAGACGAAGGCAGCTGGGACAATTGCGCGATCGCGAAGCTGGAAGCGCGCCGCCTGATCGATAATGGCTGCATTAACAGCTATACTACACAGGTCCTGGGGCTGACTTTTCCGGAGGATTTCACCATTAAGCGCAACAGCGCGGCGAATGTCACTTATTACCTGCTGGGCAGCGACACGCTGATCGTCAACGAACAAGGAACTTTCTACAGCTGGTGGGCCGACGCCGTCTTTTTTACTTGCTGTGATATCAGCAGCAGCCCCGCCGGTAAGGCCCGCATTGAACTTCGGGCCACCGATGTCTCAGGAAATACCAATATCTGCTGGCTCCAGCTGACGGTAGAAGACAAACTGCCGCCCAGCTGCTCGGTGGGGGATGCATCCATCTTGTGCACCGAGCTCGATTTCGACCCTAGCGCGCCTGCTCAGGTAGCAGCGCGTTTCGGAACAGCGGAAGAGGTGGTCGACTTGAGGGATAACTGCGGCGCCACGCTGGAGGAAAACCTCGTCTGGTCACCGGCCAGTTGCGGTACGGGCGTCATCGAACGCATCTTTACCGCTACCGATGCCAGCGGCGGAACGGCCACCTGTGTGCAGACCATCACGGTGGAAGAAGTCAACCGTTACACAATCACCTTTCCCGGTGACAAAAACAGCGCCGAATGCGGCGTAGCGCCCGTCGATACTCTGCTCTACGGAAGTCAGGCCTGCGACTTGCTCGCCCTTAACCGCGACACGACGCGATTCGAAGCGTCGGGCGATGAGTGCTTTAAACAGTTTATCACTTACGAAATCGTCAACTGGTGCGAGTACGATGGCGAATCGGTCAAACCGACTATCATTTCCAGGGATCTGGATCAGGATAAAAACCTGGAAGAACGTACCTGGCTGGAAGCGGAGCTGGATCCCGTCTTTGTACAGCGCTACCTGCCGGGCGAAACGGAACCTTTCATCGTCAAGTTATTCGCCGCCGACGCCAGCGGCGGGCAGGAGGCCTTACCCGAGCGCGTCCTGGTACGCGCTCAGTGCAGTGACCGCCCTGCGCTGGTAGGCTATCGCATCTGGAAACGGCAATCCAACGGCGCTTACGCCGAATTGTGCCGGCGCAGCGTTGACGGTATTTGCGAGGAACAACCTGTTGAGGAACAGTGCTGGACGCCGGGGTACTACCAATACACGCAAATCAATAAAATATACGATAACGTCGCTCCCGAAATTGCGCTGACCTCGGATCAGCTGGAGTTTTGCGCCTACGGCAGCCCCGCCACCAGCTGCGACGGACAAACCGAGCTGACCTTCAACGTAACGGATGGCTGTACTCCTGAGGACCTCGAGTTGCGGGAGGTACGGCTGCTGCTCGACCAGAATCCCAACCAGGCGATCGGCCCGGAAGAAGGTCTTTATCAGGTGATCCAGGTGGAGGACAGCTGGCTGCTCAGCGGCAAACTTCCCATTGGCGAGCACCGCTATATCCTGCGCTTTGCCGATGGCTGCGGGAATATTTCCAGCGAGCGGGTAGATATCAGCGTTATCGACTGTAAGGCGCCGGCTCCTATTTGTATCAATGGCGTCGCTGTGGAGCTCATGGCGATTGATACCAATGATGACGGCATTATCGACGGCGGCCAGAATACGGTATGGGCAACGGACCTGGTGGCCAGCATGTCGACCGACTGCTCCGGCGAAGTGACCTACTCCATCAATATGCCCGGCGAGACGCCGGACCGGGCAAAAACCAGCCTCACGCTGACCTGTGAGGATCCGCTCTTCGAAACCCTGCCGGTAGAAGTGTATGCCTGGGATGAGGCCGGCAACCGCGATCTGTGCGAAACCTTTATCGTGGTTGAGGATCTCAACGAGCTGTGCGAACCTTCGGGCAGCGGCGGGATTAGCGGTCTGATCATCACGGAGCAGGACGAACCGGTTGCTCAGGTACAGGTCAGCCTCAGCGGGCAGCGCTCTGCCGTCACTACGACGGCCGGAGACGGCCTGTACGGCTTCGAACCACTTCATGAGGGCTACGACTTTACCGTGTTGCCGGAGCGCGACGGGGATTACCTCAACGGGGTTTCCACCTTCGACCTGGTCCTGATTTCCAAGCATATCCTGGGCGTGCAGCCCCTGAACAGCCCCTATAAGCTCATCGCCGCCGACGCCAATAAATCGGGAAGTGTCACCACGCTGGATCTGATCCTGCTTCGCAAGCTCATTCTGAATGTCAATACCGACTTGCCGGGCAATACCAGCTGGCGCTTTGTGCCGCTTGCTTACAATTTCCCCAATCCGGCCAATCCCTTCAGCACCGCCTTCCCCGAATTGCTGAATGTCAACAATCTAACCGGAGAAATCACAAATGGCGACTTCATCGGTATTAAGGTGGGCGACGTGAACCTGAGTGCCCGCCCCAATAACTTTACGCCGGTGGAAGAGCGCGGTACGGCCGGTACTTTCCGTATCGTGCTGGAAGACCAGACCCTATCGCCGGGAGACCCGCTCGACATCCCTTTTACGGCAGCAGAAATGAGCGGTATTCAGGGATACCAGTTTTCCCTGCACCTCGATCCGGCGGTAGAAATCCTTGACGTGCAGGAAGGATTGGCCAGTGGGCATAACTTTGGCCTTTTTCCCGAAAGGGGATTACTGACTACCAGCTGGAATGATACGGAGGTTTCCGGCGCCCAAAGGCTCTTTACGCTGCGCCTCCGCGCAAAAAGGACGCTTCGCCTGAGTGAGGCGCTCCGTCTCTCAGCGCGCCCGACAACCGCCGAAGCCTACAGGCCGGAAGGCGAGGCACTAAAGCTTGTGCTCGACTTTGACTACCCGGTCCGGAACCGGGTCACCGCACCGGTACTCCATCAGAATGCGCCGACCCCCTTCCGCGAAATCACCCGCATCGGTTTTGAGCTTCCGGAATATACAGATGCCCGCCTCCTCTTTCACGACGCCGGCGGGCGCTTGCTGAAGGTGATCAGGGGAGCATACCCGGCCGGCTATCACGAGTTGGTAGTCAACCGAAGCGATATCCCCGGCGCCGGAATGGTATTCTACACCCTGGAGGTCGGTAAGCAGCAATTGACCCGCTCCATGCTCATTCAGGATTAAGGGCAATACATCCAACGTTAACATATTTAGATCGGCCATTTTTTTATAAATTGAAAAGTTATATTTAACTTTGAAGGGAAGTGTATACTATTTCAATGGTCCTTATTTGCCGGAGGAAATAAAGAAACCCTCTTACAAAACTATCCCCAGGTCCCATGAAATTGCTAAGACGATCCTAATTTAAAGTCGGAATGTTCATCCGGCCAGGCTGCAAAGCAGCATGGGCGGGCCGAAGCCGGAATGTTTATTACTTGAAGAGCTACCGGCTTTTAAACCGACACGCAAGACCAGAAAGAGCAAGATCAGGGCATCTACTTCGCGTTCTAGCCACAAGATTAGAATTAATACCACTTCGCCGAGTGCGGAGCGCTATGGACGGCGTCTTAACGACGAGCGATTAATAAGTGTCGTGTTTAGATAACGGACAGTTATTGATTGCCTGTCGCTTAAAAGCAAAGCGCCGGACTAACTGACAAATCGTAACTCATGAATTGGCCGCGACCTGGCCTTTCCACAACTGTAGCGGTGGTTTTGCTGTGTTTTACAGTATAAAGACCGCCACGGGCCGTCAGTCTGTAAGGACCATCCCCCCTGCCTTCCTGCGACTGTTTCCAGGCGATTTCATAGTTACCTTGTCAGGCATTCTCCCAACGGTGAGTCTGTTCATCATGTGGGCGCCTTTCTGTCGAAGACCGGACAGCAGGCGTTTATCCCAAAACTATTGCTAACAAAGGAATTATGAAGAAAGCTATACCATTTCAAGCCTGGACACTGTGGATCACCCTGCTCGCGGCTTCCTGGGGAGGGGCCTCGGGTATCTGGTCTGCGGACGAGACAGCTGCGCCTCTCCCGGAAGTTTTTATAAGTAATCTGGGCTGTAACGACACGATTAACATTACATTGAATGAAGAGTGCCGGGCGCTGATTACAGCGGATATGGTACTGGAAGGGGAGATGGGCTGCCTGACGCCATCCGATTTCGATATTTATATCAGCGACGATATTCCCGGTAACGGCCCCCAACTGGACGGCTACGGAATTTTTCAGTACGAGGTGCGCCTGAAGCCCGGGGTCAGTTGTGACGGGCAGGACTTCAGCACTTGCTGGGGATACCTGCGGGCGGAAGACAAAACGCCGCCGGTCCTCGATTGTCCTGATGACCGCGATCAGGCCTACCGGAACCGTCCCTTACAGCGCATAGCAGGCTTGCTCGACGCCGCCGATCAAAAATTCGATCCGGGCAACCTGTCCTGTTATCCGGACCGGACGATCGCGGCGGGCGATCACCGCTACGATTTATTTTCTTTTTCGGTAACGGAAAAGGCGGTTTATACCTTTGAACTGAGCGCTGAGTTTGGGACGCCGCTTGCCGGCATCTACCAGAAGGAGTTCAACCCGGCGGAGCCCTGTAAGCGGCAATTGCTGCCTGCCCGGCTCATCAGCGACGGAAAGGGCTATTTCCTTTCCGGGGAGTCCTATCGGTTGTCGATCGAACTCTTACCGGGGCGCAACTATGTGTTATTCACCAGCAGCGAGGCGGCCGGTGTCAGCGGCAATTACCTCTGGGCAGTATATAACAGCGGCGGAGCCAGGATCGAAGGGCTGCCGGTAAGCGAACGCCCCATATTGCTGCCGCTTTTTTGTGAAAACGCAGATTCCGTGCTTAACAATCCGAAGAGTACGGCTTATCTGGGCGCCGCTACGGCCACGGACAACTGCGGTCTGCCGCAGCTCATCGATATCCGGGACGAATTGCGAGCTGTCGCCGACTGCGAGGACCGGATTCTGGAAAGAAGGTTCACCTTTCGTGACAAAAAAGCCAATGAGGCCGCTTGCACCCAGGAGGTCCGCTTTCGCCAGCCCGGCTTTTCCGACGTCGTGCTTCCTCCACAGAACGCCTATATCGGCTGTGATGAAGCGGTGATGCTGGACGATAACGGCCACCCTCATCCCATGGTTAGCGGCCGGCCCTTTATACTATCTGCCTTCGGCCCCATTTTCCTGGATACCGTTACCTGCGGCATCGGCGCTTCGTACAGCGATGAGTCGGTGCAAAAACAGTGCGCGGATACCCGCCTTATCCGCCGTCTTTGGAAAATCGTCAACTGGTGTGACAACGAGAGCGAAATTTTCTTTACCCAGCGCATTATCGTCGGCGATTTTGTCGAACCTTCCTTTGATTGCCCGGCTCCTGCCCGTGCTTCCGATGAGCTGCTCACCTTCTCCACCGGCCCCTTCTCCTGCTTCGCCGCTTTTGAAGTGCCGCTTCCGCAAAATATCCGGGATAATTGTTCGGATTCGCTGCAGATTGATGTTGAGGTGCTTCTCAACGGTACGGAACTGATGATCTCGCTACCCCACGGTAGCACAGATTATTATATCAGTGGCGTGCCTCCCGGCGTTCATGCTTTCCGGTACACGGTGCGCGACGAATGCGGTAACCAGCGTGTGCGCGACTGCGATTTTCTGGTCGTGGACGAAGTGAATCCCATCGCCGTTTGTGACGATTCATTAACCGTTTCTATGGGAGGCGCCGGTATCGGCAGCATCACAGCTGCCGATGTCGATGAGGGCAGCTGGGACAATTGCGATGCGGATCCGGAGCTGCACATCCGCCGCGTCGTTTCGGCGGAATGCCTGGAAGCCTACCGCAGCGAGATCGATACCATGCTTACCCTCGACCCGGCCACCGGCCTTTACTATACGCCCTGGCGCAACAAACTGGAGTTCATCTGCTGTGAAGTGGGCACTTATGTAAAACTGGAACTGCGCGTTACGGACGACGGCGGACTGACCAATACCTGCTGGCAGGAAGTACTAATCGAAGATAAAATCGCGCCTATCTGTAAAGCGCCCGTAGACCGGTCTATCGTTTGCGACAGCCTGACTTTTATCAACGAGCAGGATACGACCGACCTACAGGCCTATTTCGGTAAGGCCGGCGCCGAAGATAACTGCACCGCCGTCGTCAGGGAACTGGAGCCTGAACTAAATCGCGACAACTGCGGCACCGGCACCCTCATCCGGCGCTTCCAGGCGGTGGACGGCTACGGCAACGAATCCGCCGTTTGTACCCAGACGATCAGCCTGACCAAACGGCATAATTACGAAATCAAGTTTCCCAAGGACATCGAAAACTTCAGCTGCGGCGAGATATTCACCGATTCTATCGAAGTGAATGAACTGGCCTGTGATGTGCTGGCCGTCAGCCGCGATACGACTTATTTCGAAACCGACGATGCGGCCTGCTTCAAGATGTTTATCCGCTACCGCGTCATCAACTGGTGCGAGTACGAGGACGGTCAAAGCCCGGTGGTCATCGGCCGTGACGAAGACGGCGACGGCGTCCCCGGCGACGAAGCCGTCTACGTTTTGCGCCGCCCGCCCGGCCCCGATTCGACCTACATCGACAGCAATAACGACGAAGGCGACGGCTTCTTCCGCACCGAAACCTCAGTCGGCTTCTGGGAGTACACCCAGATGATCAAGGTATACGACAATACGCCGCCCGATATCGTCATGCCGCCCTGGCAGGGGACCTTCTGCGCTCTCAATGGCTGCGAGACTGAAATCGACCTGCTGTTCGATATCGTCGATAATTGTATTAACCAGCGCGGCGGCGTGGAATACGACCTGGAGTACGATGAAAACGACGACGGCAACCGGCAGAATCTGGACGTAACGCTTTACCTCAAAGGCCGCTACCCTAAGCAGCGCATCAGCGGCGATTTTCCCATCGGCCGGCACGCCTTCTACCTGACCATCACCGATCACTGCGGCAATATCAACTCCGAACGCATTCCGTTTGAGGTGATCGACTGCAAACCGCCGGCGCCCATCTGCATCGAACGCCTGGCCGTGGAACTCATGCCCCTGGATACGGATGACGACGGGCAGATCGACAGCGCCGCCAATACCGTCTGGGTGTCTGATTTCATCGCCTCCGAAACCTTCGACTGCTCCGGCGTCACTTATTCCATCAACCGGGCAGGGGAGGAGCCTAATGTGGACCTTACCTCTATCACCGTCACCTGCAGCGATCCCGATATCCTGCCCGTAGAGGTCTACGCCTGGGATACGGCGTACAACCCCGAGTCGGTGCAGCCCAACGGGACCATCGGAGGGCCCAACTACAGCAAGTGCTATGTCAAGCTGTACGTACAGGACAACCGCTTCAACCTCTGCGGCGACACCCCCGGCGCCAGCATCGCCGGGCTGATCACCACAGAACAGAACAGTGCGGTAGCCGGCGTCACCGTCAGCCTCAGCGGGCAGTCGTCACAGACTATAGAGACCGACGAATCGGGCAACTACCGGTTTAACAGCATCTTCGAGGGCTACGACTACAGCATCGTCCCTCAAAAAGACGACGGTCCACTTAACGGCGTAACCACCTTCGACCTGCTGCTGATCACCAAGCACATCCTCGGCGTGAAAAAACTGGATTCGCCATACAAACTCATCGCGGCGGACATCAACCGTTCCGGCTCCGTTTCCACACTCGACCTGATCCAGGCCCGCAAGCTCATTCTCGGCACTGCGGCCGGTTTTCCCAACAACAGCAGCTGGCGATTCGTGCGCGCCGATCACGACTTCCCCTACGCCGATAACCCCTGGGCGGATTTCTTCCCCGAACTGGTCAACATCAATAACCTCTCCACTCTCGACCCGCTGTTCTACGACTTCATTGCCCTCAAGGTCGGCGACGTCAACGCCAGCGCCGCCGCCAACAACCTCGATGCGGTGGAAGAACGTCGCGACCGCCCCAACTGGGAGATCGTAACCGTCGACCAGGAGCTGCAGGCCGGCGAAGTGTACCGCGTGGATCTGCGCGCCCGCGACCTGCAAACGATCGAAGGCTTTCAGTTTACGCTCGACTTCGATGCGAGCGCGCTGTCTCTGTTGCATCTAGAACACGGCCTCCTGCAGGAAGCCCACACGGGTGACGCCTTCCTGGAAGCCGGCCGCCTGACCGCCAGTTGGAACCGCATGGGCGACGCGCCAATCGATGAGCGCCTGCTCACGCTGAGTTTCCGCGCCCACGCCGACGGCCGCCTGAGCGACTTCCTGCAAATTAACTCTGGCTTTACGCCGGCCGAGGCCTACCACGGCAACGGCGACTTGCTGGACGTGGAGCTGGCCTTCGAAACGCCGGCGGAACAGGCCTTCGAGCTGTACCCCAACCAGCCTAACCCCTTCCGCACGGAGACGCTGATCCGCTTCGCTCTGCCGGAAGCCCAGCCGGTCCTGCTGAAAGTGACGGACACGAACGGCCGCCTGCTCTACGAACGGCGGATAGACGGCCAGGCGGGATACAACGAATGGCCCGTCCACAGCGCGGACCTGCCGGCAAGCGGCGTGCTGTTCTATACGCTGGAGACAAGGGAGGGCGCCCATACCCGGAAGATGATCCGGCTGGGGGGAAGGTAAATTTTGGATAAAGGCCGGGATTGGGATTGACTGCTTCGGGGGGCGGAGGGCTTTCGTTGAAGCAGGACCCACCAGGAGGCTCTGGGAAAGAGCCTCCTGGTTTTTTCTTTTTCCGGCTTTTGCAGGAAGCCAGGTCGCGCCGGGAAAGCGCAACCTGGCGGGGCGCAGCAGCCATACGGCCCGCAGGGGAGGGCCTTTCCCAGAAGCTCCTGGTTTTCCTTCCCGGTTCTGACAAAACCTCATACGGAGTACCAAAACAGCTACAATACCGAACAAAATTTCTTGAAAATGGGTGTATTGGGTTAAATACTTCTCTATGACGAAGCTGGTGTTAGAACTAAAAAACGAAAGGCAGATCGCTGTTCTGAAGGCTATTCTCAAATTTCTGAATATTCCCATCGTGGAAGAAAAAAAGGAAGAAGAAGGAGAAGCCCCGGATATCCATTCTTTTTACGAGCAATTCCAGATAGATCTATCCGGTTTTAAATTCAATCGACAGGAGGCCAATGAACGATAAGCACTTTGTCGATAGCAATGTTTGGATCTACTTATTCGACCAGGATAAGGCCAAGAAAAATAAGGCCTTACAATTGCTTAGTCAATCGCCAATCATCAGTACACAGGTACTTACCGAGAATATCAATGTTTGCCTCAAAAAACTGAAGCTTTCGCTTGACGATACGGAAAACATGCCAAGAACCTAATTCAACAGTGTCAAATAGTTTTAATCCAGCCACCTACGATCGATTCGGCCATTCAACTTGCAAAAAGGTATCAATACAGCTTCTATGATAGCTTGATTTTAGCAGCGGCATTGGAAAATGGGTGCACCATCCTCTACTCTGAAGATTTTCAAAATGGACAGGTAATCGAGAGGATAATTAAGATTGTGAATCCTTTTCTGGTGTGATGGCTCCATTTAGAAGAAAAGTCCTGAATATAAAGAAGCTATATCAGGACGTGTCTCTTCAATTTATTCCTCCAACGTTCCCCTAACCGGAAACTTATTGCATTCTAATTCCTTGGGAGAGGGGTCACCGCGTTATGAATACACGATCGCTGATTACCTCAGTAATGCTCGGTTGATGTTCTCTGACAAGAACGGGAATTGACAGGTGGAAGTGTCCTCTGATCCGAAACCCAATGAGGTACTGGAGGAACATCATTATTATCCCTTTGGAATGTCATTGGAAGGGGAGTGGTTAAGAGGAGCGGGTAGGGAGAATAGGTGCCGGTTTAACGGCAAGGAGTTGAATGAGGACTTTGGGTTGGGGTGGTATGATTATGGGGCCAGGTGGTATGATGCGGCGATTGGGAGGTGGAATGCGGTGGATCCGCTGGCGGAGGATTACATTGCTTGGAGTCCGTATAATTATGTTATGGAGAATCCGATAAGTAGTGTGGATCCTGATGGAATGAGGGTAGATAATATTATTATAAGAGAAAGAGATCCGCAGGGTAATGTGACTTTGGAACTAGATTACAGACAAGATGGTGAGCTATACGATTCAAACGGCAACTTGTACGAAGGTGGGAGTGCCTATATGGGGTGTGGCTCCATTCTGATGTAAATCCTATCTTTACTAAAAAACAACCGAATTAAACCCAGTGCTGATGAAGAGTAAAATACAAAAAGAATCGGATGGCAGCTACACCATATCTGTAAACC
>Ga0102943_1001681_pt1 | contig 13507 bp, 14 predicted proteins | sample SalPonC_black_MG_FD_78174 | JGI IMG/M metagenome (GOLD analysis project Ga0102943, IMG submission 78174) | Salt pond soil microbial communities from South San Francisco under conditions of wetland restoration - Salt Pond MetaG... | ecosystem: Environmental > Aquatic > Marine > Intertidal zone >...
GGGAAACCGACGACGGTTGGTCAGTGAGTTGCCCCGACCTCCACGGTTGCCACTCGCAAGGAGCCAATAGAGAAGAAGCTCTTGAAAATATCGCGGACGCGATTCGTCTGTGGCTCGAAGTCGAAGCCGAGGAGAACGGTATCAAATCAGTCGAAACAATGGAAATCGCGCTCTGACATGCCCAGGCTGCCAGGTATTCGACAGCGCGATGCTGTTCGTGCATTGCAAAAAGCAGGCTTTAAAATAAAGCGACAGAGCGGCCACATCGTGATGGGTAATGGAACGCTGCGGCTCACGATTCCACGCCATAATCCAGTCAATGCGATTACCATGGGTAACATTGCCAAAGATGCGGGATACACGCCCGAGGAATTTAAGAAGCTTCTTTGAATAGTAAAAAAACATGAGCAAAGGCACACACACACTCGTCACAGGCGGCGCAGGCTTTATCGGGAGTGCGCTGGTGCACGCACTCAACCAAGCAGGCAACACCGAAATCGTCGTCTCCGATCTCCTGGGGCAGGATGAAAAGTGGAAAAACCTGGTCCCGCTCCGCTACGCCGACTATCTGGAAGCGGACGACCTGCTGCTACTGGCCGAGGACGCGCCGGAGTATTTCGATCAATTCTCGACCATCTACCACCTCGGCGCCTGCTCGGCCACCACGGAGAAGGACGCCGGCTACCTGATCCGGAATAACTACGAATACACCAAGACGCTGGCCGCCATTGCTATCGAAAAAGGCATCCGCTTCGTTTACGCCTCCAGCGCCGCCACCTACGGCGACGGCAGCCGGGGCATGGACGACACCCTCGAGGACCTGCACACCCTCCGGCCGCTGAACATGTATGGCTACTCCAAGCATATGTTCGACTGCTACGCGCAGCGCATGGGCTGGCTCGACAAGATGGTAGGACTTAAATATTTTAACGTCTTCGGTCCCAACGAGGCCCATAAGGGCGACATGCGCAGCCTCGTGGCCAAAGCCTACGAGCAAATAGAGGCGAATGGCGAGATCGGTTTGTTCAAAAGTTACCACCCCGACTACACGGACGGCAACCAGATGCGCGACTTTCTCTACGTGAAGGACGCGGTCGCGATGACGATCCACCTCGCCGAAACGTCGGAAGCCAACGGCCTCTTCAACCTCGGCAGCGGCGAGGCCAATACTTGGAACGCACTGGCCGAAGCCATCTTCGCCGCGCTCGATCGCGAGCCGAACATCAAATACATCGACATGCCGGAGGAGCTTAAGGGCAAGTATCAATACTACACCTGCGCCAATACGCAGAAGCTGCGCTCGACCGGCTACGGCGCGAACGGCTTCACCCTGCAGAATGCAGTCAAAGATTACGTTCAGAACTACCTGGTGCCAGGAAAGCATCTCGGACAGGCATCGACTTGACTTTGGCCATAATTTTGGCCATTTTTGGCAAGATGGATGTGAGCGTTGCCCAAGCAAAAGACCAATTCAGCCGCTGCCTGTCCAAGGCGCAGGCGGGTGAAACTGTGGTCGTGCGCAAACATGGTAAAGCCATCGCGCAAATCACGGGAATCCCGGAAAAACCCGTCAACAAGATCAAGTTCGGGAGCGGGCGTGGCACAGTCAAAGTATTCTGCGACTTAACCGAGCCGGCAATCCCTGAAGAAGACTGGGATTGTCTGTGAGTGAAGGTCTCCTACTCGACACTTGCGCTTTGATTTATCTGGCGCATGAACCGGAATTGCTGAGTGAGCCGCAAAGCCTGGCGCTTCGCACGATGAATCGAGTGGCCATATGTTGCATTTCCTGTGCTGAGATCGCGTGTCTTGTGGAAAAAGGACGACTGGAACTTGATCGTCATTGGAAAGTCTGGTTTCACCATTTCACACAATCGAACGGCATCCAAATACTTGATGTGGATCACGAATCACTCATTGAAGCCTACAGCTTACCAGGTCCGTTTCACCGTGATCCCTGCGACCGAATCATTGTCGGAACAGCTCGCAAACATGACCTTTCAATCGTTACCAGTGATCGAAAAATTCTGGATTATCCTTTCGCCGATTCAATTTCATAAAGATGCGCCTGCCCAATCCAAAACTATTAACACTGGATCAAGCGACCGCTGAACGCAAACGTCAGTCTGCGGCGGGCAAACGTATGGTCATGACCAATGGCTGTTTTGATTTGCTGCACGTTGGGCATATCTCTTATCTGCAAGCCTCCCGGGAACTCGGCGACCAGCTTTGGGTATTGATCAACGGCGATGCAAGCGTCCGCGCGCTGAAGGGCCCGCACCGCCCGATCGAGAGCGAACTGGAACGGGCCTATTGCCTGGCGGCCCTCAGCTGCGTGGACCACATCGTCGTCTTCGACAACCCCCGCCTGGTCGAGGAAATCAAGCTGCTGCAACCCGACGTTTACACCAAGGCCGGCGATTACACTCTGGACACGCTGCATCCGGGTGAGCGTGCCGCCTTCGAATCAGTCGGCACGGAAATCAAATTCCTTCCCTTTCTCGAGGGCTTCAGCACGACAAAGATGATCGAGAAAATTCACCGCGCTGGCGGCTTGTAAGCGGAATCGAAAAAGGCATAGTCCACTTCCACCGATGACGACCGCAGAAGCAGAATACGAGAAACTCAAATCCACGCTGGAGGCATTCCAGGCGCAATTGCCCGCAGTTGAATCCGCCGCGAATCTGATCGTGGAACGCTTACGCTCCGGGAAGACAGTCTTCGCCTGCGGCAACGGCGGAAGCGCCACGGACTCCATGCACCTATGCGAGGAACTCGTGGGGCGCTACCGCGGCGACCGGCGGCCTCTCCCCGCGGTTTCCCTGAATACGGATACCTCGGTGTTGACCTGCATCGCAAACGACTACGGATTCGACCGGATTTTCTCCCGTCAGGTCGAGGCACTCGCCGAGGAAGGCGATGTCGTCGTCGGCTTCTCCACCAGCGGCAATTCGGAGAATATCTTTTCGGCACTTCAAGCGGCCTCCAAAAAAGGCGCGACGACCGTTCTCCTCTCCGGTGGAACCGGCGGCAAAATCAAGGAGATCGCCGATCATGCGATCATCGTCCCGGATCATAACACGGCCCGTATCCAGGAAATACATACCTTTGTCCTACATACCTGGCTGGAGAAAGTCGAAGGGATCGACTGGGACTAGCCCCAAGCGAGCACGAGAATGGATATCAAGCGCACACTGTCGAAATTTCCAAAGCTGAACATTCTGGTGATCGGCGATATCATGCTCGATCACTACATCATGGGCGATGCCACCCGCATCTCTCCGGAAGCGCCCGTGCCCGTCGTTTCCGTCGCCTCCGACCGTCACGTCCCGGGCGGGGCGGCCAATGTCGCCAACAACTTGGCAGGCTTGGGCATCAGCCCGACCATTCTCGGCAGCTATAGTGACGACCATGAGTGTTCTCGCCTGCGCGAGCTGCTCGAAGGCAAGCAGATCATCCTCTCCAGACTTGGTCAAAGAACCGGCATCCCCACTATTTTAAAGACGAGAGTCGTCGTCCAAAGGCAGCAACTCTGCCGTATCGATCGTGAGGGTAAGCCAGCCGATTATGCACTCGACCATCTGTTTTCATCCACTGAATTTGCCGAATTGATCGGTGCCGCCGATGCCATTCTTCTTTCCGACTACGCCAAGGGCGTGATCAACGATGCTTTACTCCAACGCATCCGTGCCGAGTTTGCCGATCGGTCAAGCCCTCCCCTTCTGGTCATTGATCCGAAACCGAAACGGAAACTCGATCTGCATGGATTGGGCTTGATGACTCCGAACCGGTCGGAAGCGCTTCAACTGGCCGGCTTTGATAACAGTTCCGACGCGGAATTCAACGACACCGCCGTCTGCGACGCGATTTTTCAGAAGTATGCTCCGGAAAGGCTTGTCGTTACGCTTGGAGCGGACGGCATGTTACTCGGAGAAGCCGGCCGAATCATCGGTCGTATCACCACGCAGGCGCGCGAGGTCTTCGATGTTTCCGGTGCGGGCGATACCGTCATCGCGGTGCTGACCGCCGCGCTGGCAGCGGGAGAATCCCTGGAGGACGCAGCCGCCCTGGCCAACAGAGCCGCCGGAATCGTCGTCGGCCATCTGGGCACCGCCCCGATCACTTCGACCGAATTGATCGAAGCCCGGCCAAAGCTATAAGGCCAGCGCCACGGAGAGAACGATCCCATAGGCCGCGACGACGAGGCCCGATGTTTTCAAGGCGGCGAGATATTCCCCCGAGGAGCGCAAGCGGGGCAGACGCCGGGCCTGCAATGCCGCCGGCAGAAGCGTCGGCAATGCCAGGAAGATCAGCCCGTTTTTCAGAACAAGGCCAAGGTAGACGGTAATCGCGGCGACCAGGAGCAAGGTCAGCCGGTATTGCCACATCGCGAAATTGCGGCCGAAGCGCACGGCCAGGGTTTTTTTGCCCGAAATCCGGTCCTCATCGATATCCCGGTAATTATTAACCACCAGGATATTGTTAACCAGTAGCCCACAGACGAGACCGGACCAGAGCACGGCCGAGTTGAGAGAGCCGGCTTGGACATAATAAGTGACACCGACTGCGATGAAGCCGAAGAAAACGATGACGAAGAGATCCCCGAGCCCATTATAAGCCAGCGGATAAGGCCCGCCGGTATAGAGCCAGGCGCAGAGGACGGAAGCGATTCCCACTGCCAGCAGCCACCACCCGCCAAAGGGAATGAGCGCCAGGCCCATGGTAAACGCGACGAGCAGGACGGCCACAGCCGCGAGCTTCATGCGGGCTGCCGGGACCCAACCCGAAGCCACCGCCCGCTGCGGCCCAAGGCGCTTCTCCGTATCCGAGCCCCGGACGCCGTCGAGGTAATCATTGGCAAAATTCGTCCCGATCTGGACCAAAAGCGCGAACCCGAGGCAGAGCAAAGCCGGACGCCAGTCGAAAGCCCCCGCCTCGTAAGCCAGTGCCGAGCCCACCATGACCGGACAAACTGCGGCGGGAAGCGTCTTCGGACGCGTCGCTTCGAGCCAGATCTGAGCTTGATTCATACGAAAAAGAGCGGGGCAGCTTGCAGGCTGCCGTATCCGCTACCACCAAAGGCCGTCAGATCAGTCCACCGTCCGCTCGCCAGCCGCTTTGGCGGCGAGCTGAGCTTCGCGTTTCGCCGCGGCCCGCCTTTTGAAGTAGCGAACAATCGTCCGAATGACGAAGTAGAGTAAAAAGAGGACCAGCACCCCAGCCAGAATCGGAATCAAAACAGCCAAGCCCGCCGTCAGAACCGAACCACCCAACTCGGCCGTGGAGACGGCCGGGTTGCCGATCCCCCCGGTTGTGGCGGAGGACGTCCCCCGGGCGATCACCGAAGCACCCTGCACCACGCCGGCGGTGCCGCCACCTGCAATCATCGCGACCGCCCACTTGAAGGAACCGTCGCCCATGAATTCCGGCAGCATCGTCCCGGTAATCACCGTGCCGGCGGTCACCGCCAGCGGAGTGGCAATCGTATCCAAAGCGTTATCGATCCAAGGCACGTAGTAGCTGCCGACCTCCACCACCGTGGCCACACCCAGCATGACGGTGACCGGCGTGCTGCCCAGCCAATGATGCTCGCCAAGGACTTCTTCGACATTGAACCCGCCGAGGAAGTCGACCTCCATGCCCGTATTCGCAGCCAGACTGGCGACGAAAAGCGGCACGAAAACCCGAAAACCGCAGGCCGCCGCTAAACCGACACCTGCAAAGATGGCCATTATTTCATTCATAAGGGTAACGTTTCTAATTGATTTGGACAGGTTTGGAAGCGTAGAGTTTTCATTTTGCTCGCCTCGATAGCTCGTTCGATCAAAGCAAAAAATAATTGGACTTCTCCCCCATTTCCCGTAACGTCACCCATATATTATAAATCCTCAATAAAGACCCTTATGATTAATAAAAAAATACCCCGTTCAGGTTTCACCCTGATTGAACTTCTCACCGTCATCGCGATTATCGGCATTCTCGCCGCGATCCTTATTCCGGCCGTTGGTAAGGTTCGGGAAGTGGCGAACAAGTCAAAGTCAGCAGCTAACATGCGGTCGATCGCGACATCCTACGCGACCTACTCGACCTCGGGCGGACGCGTGAAGGTTTTGACAAAATCAAGGCTCGACGCAGACTCGGATTTGACCACGCAAAACGTTCCCCGAGTTGCTGAGTTTCTCGCAAAACAGGTCGAATTGACAGATGCTTCCATTTGGATAATCGGTGCCGACCCGCTTGTTTCTGAATATGAAGCGCAGCTCCCTGCGATCGTCGGCTTCAGAAATGAAGAGAACGTCTACAATACCGCCGATCTATGGACGAGTGATGTTCCGGTTGGTTACGATTACGCCTTGGGGGTCGGAGGAAACGACCCGACGTCAACAACACCCTTGATATGGACTCGCGGCCTCAACACCAGTGGCACATGGCCGAACGACAGCCCTTGGGGTTTGGGTGGTCATATCGCCTACCTTGACGGACACGTTCAATTTTACACCGAACTCGGTGAAGAGGACGGCCAGTTGGTCAATCCGGAAAATGGTCAACTTACTCCAAACATCGAGCTAGTCATTCCGAACCCGAGCACCAACATTCTTAGAGCGCCCACGCCCTCGAATTAGTCTTTCAAAGGTCTTTTCAAACCCCCGATTTCGGAAGAAACCGGGGGTTTTCTTTGCCTGGTGAGCTACATTTGAATTGTTGAAACCTCTTGGAGGCTTTTATGTTACTCCTTTAATGACCGCCCCAATCTATATACTCGGCCACAAAAACCCCGACGTGGATGCCATCTGTTCGGCTTTGGCCTACGAGGCCTACAAACATGCGACAGGACAGACCGAATATAAGGCGGCGCGCTGCGGCAATTCCAACGCGCGGATCGATGCCATCCTTGACCGCTTCAAGGTAAAGCTGCCGCAGTTTATCGGAGACGTCACCCCGCGTGTGGACAACCTCATGCACAAGAATGTTTTGAGCGTCTCCCGCGAGAGCACCTGCTCCGAGGCGCTCGAACTCATCGACAAACATGACGTGCGTGCTCTTCCGGTCGTTAACGATTCCGGTGAAGTGGAAGGGCTGGTTTCAATTTTTCAGTTAGGCGAATTCTTCATTCCCAAGCCCAAAGATCCCAGGTCAATGCGCCGGGTCAATACCAGTATCAAGTCCATCATTCGCTCGCTGAACGCGACGGTTTTACACTGCGACAACACGGAAGAAATGGAGGAACTCTTCGTCCGTATCGGCGCGATGGATATCCGTTCCTTTGGCAGCCATCACAAGGAACAGGGACTGCCATCGGGAAAAAGTATTATCATCGTCGGCGACCGTTGGGATATTCAAGAGCGTTCGATCCAGCTTGGGGTGCGTCTTCTCGTGGTGACCGGCGGTTTGGATGTGGACGAAGACGTCGTTGCCCGGGCAAAAGAGCACAATGTCTCTCTCATCGTCAGCCCTTACGATTCCGCGACAACATCCTGGATTATTAAGACGGCGACTCACATAAGCGGTGTGATCGAGCCCGAGGTCCAGCGTTTTACTTCGCAGGACACCATCGCTTCGGTAAAACGCCGGATCGCGAACAGCACCGACCCGCTCTATATGGTCGTCAACGACGACCAGCAGCTGATCGGCGTCTTTTCAAAGAGCGACATCCTGCGGCCTAGCAGCACCCGCATCGCCCTGGTCGACCACAATGAACTCGGCCAAGCGGTTAAAGGAGCCAGCGAGGTCCAGATCACGGAAATTCTGGACCACCACAGGCTGGGAAATATTCCAACCGAACAGCCCATTCTTTTCATTAATCGGCCGGTAGGCTCCACCTGCTCGATCGTAGCCGACCTGTTCCGTTCCGGAGGCCTCACTCCGAAACCTTCTATTGCCGGATTGATGATGGCGGGCATCATCTCCGACACCCTACTCCTGAATAGCCCCACAACAACCCCTCTTGAGGGTGAGTTGCTCGAGTGGCTAAGTCCATTAGCTGGAATCGAGCCCAAGAAATTGGCGGATATTATCTTTTCCGCCGGCTCGCTTATTCTCAACAACACGCCCGATCAGGTCATTCACGCGGACTGTAAAATTTACGATGAGGGCGACTTTCGTTATTCCGTCTCACAAATTGAAGAACTCGGCTTTGACAATTTCTGGAAGCACGAAAGCGCGTTAAGCGAGGCACTCGAGGCCTATCGGCAAGATGAGGAACTTTATTTTAGTTTTCTTCTCGTCACGGACATCAACTCGCAGAATTCGCTACTCGTGGTCGCAGCCAATGAAGAAGTCATGGCGGCGATCAGTTATCCGCGTCGCAGCCAGAGCAATATTTACGAGTTGGCTGGTATCGTCAGCCGCAAGAAACAGTTGATCCCCTATATCTCGACAATGCTCAAGACCATGGGCATGTTGGCCTGATCAGGGCTAACCTTCGTCGCCGAGCGCGAAGTTTACGGCTTCGATCCCCGCAAGCGAACAAGCATCCATTACCTTTACGATTTGCGCATGCGCGACGCTCTCGGCCGGTGAAATCGTGACGATCGCTTCGACCTTATTGGCGGCGCTTGCCTCGCGGAAACGCGTCAACATCGCGGCCAACTCTTCAAAACGTGCCTCCTCCGGACTGTCGTAGGGATAATCATTGACCACCACCTGACCGTTATCGCGTATTTCGATGATTTGTTCATCAGGCAGATCGAGCGGTTCTTCCTGCTCGACCGAACCCGGCAGTTGAAACGACAGGTCGGCCTCCTGGCGCTCCAAAGTCGAAGAGACCATGAAGTAAATGAGCAACAGGAAGACCACGTCGATCATGGGAGCGATGGGGATGGCTGTTTTTTCTTCGCCCTTTTTTCTGAGCTTGGCCATTTTCTAGTCGCGGGATTGATAGGTGGCGTAGATGACCTCGTAAGCGCCGACTTCAGCGCAGGCACGGAGCACTTCCTTAATCTCGCGATAGGGAGTCTTCTCATCGGCGCGCACATGGATACGGAGTTCGGGATTAAGTTCGAGTGCTTCCTTCATCTCCGCCTGCATCGCCTCAAGGGTTAGCGGGCGCGCACCGAGGTAAATCTTACCCTCTGCATCGAGCGAGACTGTCCCACGGTCCGACAGATCCTCCGGAACATCGCTCTGCGAGGACTCGGGCAAATCAAGTTTTACCTGTTTATCCGCGCGGGCCAGCGTGCTCACAGTCATAAAAAAAACCAAAAGCAGAAACACCATGTCAATCATCGGCGTCATAGGAAAGTCCTCTTCCGGCGAATGAATCTTTCTACGGCGTGCCATGCCGGCCAAGTTAGAAGACAGAAATCACACTTTTGAAGCCAAAAAAAGGGGCGCCCGCTGGTGCGGACGCCCCCGAAAGGTCGGAACGACAAGTCTTAGTAGACTTGTGTGGACTCTACCTCAGGAACAGGTGTCTTGAGGAGATCGGAGTTCATCTCAGCCTTGAAGCGTGCGTCACCTTCGGCGACCGCTTCAGCGACGACACGGAACTCGATGATTTCCTTGGCGTTCAGAACCGGATAAGCGGCAAAGCTTACCTTGTTACCAGAGATGGTGCCTTGGGTGTCACCGGAAGCGGAGACGACCTTGAGCTGGCTCGGAAGCGCCACTTCGAGACCGACGTTGGTATCCTGAGCAGTACCCTGGTTGGTGATCTGAATCACGTAGGTGGTTTGCTCGCCCAGAAGGAGCGGATCTTCCGTGTCGATAACCTCGATCAGGAGTGCCGGATAGCCGCGCCATTCGGTGCAGGCGTCATCGGATCCGCTCAAACCATACTCGGCGGAGGAAGCACTGACTTGGTTGCAGTAAGTGCCGTCCTGAAGACCGAGAACCGTGAGCTCAAAGCTCTTGGATTCACCGGCACCGAGGTTGGTTGTCCAAGTCGCGGTGTTACCGTTGATTTGTGCGCCCGGAGCAGTCAGAAGCTTGTTCTGGGACGGCACCGTATCGCTAACGACGACGTCGGTCAGAGGCACGTCACCCGTGTTCGTCACCTCGATGGTGTAAGAGGCCTTCTTGCCAACGAACTGCATCGGCGTGCCATCCTTGACCACATCCAGGCCAGCCTCGACGACGACGACACAAGCGTCATCCTTGGCGGAACCGGCATTGGAGGAGTCGACCACAGCTACATTACAATGCTCACCGGTGGCGCTTGCCTCAGTGTTGACCGTAATATCGCGGCTTTCACCCGGAGCGAGTGTGCCGAGTTCCGTGGTAAGAACCTTTTCGCCGGAGGCATGAGAAACGCCGCTCGGCAGAGTATCGGTTACGACAACATCGTAAGCGCAGAAGTTACCCGTATTGGTGACGGTAATATTCCAGGGAACACCGGCACCGAGCAGCACCTGCTCGTTTGGCGTTGTCTTGACGATCGCGAGTTCCGGAACGCCAACCGATGTAGTCGTGCAAGCTTCCGGATAGGCCGTAATCGTTGCACAGCTGCTCAAATCGGCAACTTGGGTCGGCTTGACCATAAGTTTCAGCGCAACATTGTCGCCCTTCTCCAAGTTGTAGAGTGTCCAGGTCACGTTGCTGCCACTGACTTCGGCCTCCGGATCGCTGGAGACATAGGTCGTGCCTGCGGGAATCTGCTCCTCGACGACAACTTTTTTCACCTTGTCTTTGGCGATAACGGTGTAGTCGTAGTCATAGTTCTCGTGGAGAGAAACCATGGCCGGAGCCGATTTCTCAAGACGGACCAGATACTTGTCGACGTAATCGGTCACGACACCGGGGTCACAGTCAGCCTTTGGCGCGGGCGCCGGTGCCGGTTTAGGGGCCGGTTCCGGCTGAGGTTGACCGCGGAAATCATTGATGTGGCGGTTGTTGGACGGAATCTTCAAATTGAAGACCGTCGTTTGAGGCGAATCCGAAACGGTGAAGTTCTTGCCCGGATCCGGATCAGCATTCAGCTGAAGACCGGAAGCGGCAATCATTCCAACCATAACGGTAGCACCTAAGAACTTTTTCATAATATTCATATGTTCGTTGTGGTGTAGTTGATTTACTTTGGCAACGGGTGAGATTAACCCGTTCATCTATAAGAAGAGATGAAGGCTCACCCTAACTGACGACCAGTGATATGCCAGTAAAAATCGAAACTTTTCGCCATAAGTTTATCTTAACTCAGAAAACTTCAGAAGAAAAATTACTAACGCGACAGGAATACCTCCCTATACCCACGCCCTACTTACGAATAGGTTTGGTTGGGCCGAGGTCGCCTGACTTGGCTGGCAGCAAGTCAGGGCGGCAAAATACCGGAGGTCGTACAGTTCAGGAAACCGCTTTGAAGAAATCCTTCACCTGAGCTTGGGCATAATCGCGATTAAGATGTGCGATCATATCGAGGGAGATCTGCTTCGGGCAGACCGCCTCACACTCTCCAATATTCGTGCATCCCCCGAAGCCCTCTTCGTCCATCGTCCTTACCATGGCCAAGGTCCGGCGGTCTTTCTCCGCCTTACCCTGCGGCAGGCTGTTCATATGTGCCACCTTGGCAGCCGTGAACAGCATGGCCGAGGCGTTCGGGCAAGCGGCAACGCAGGCACCGCATCCAATACAAGCGGCAGCATCCATCGCGTAGTCAGCGGTGCTCTTGGGAATGAGAGTGGCATTGGCATCGACCGCGCTCCCCGTCCTCCCGGTAATAAAACCTCCCGATTGGATGATCCGGTCGAAGGGCGTGCGATCTACAATCAGGTCCTTCATGACCGGGAACGGCTCGGCCCGCCATGGTTCGATCGTGATCGTCTGACCGTCATGGAAATGGCGCATATGCAACTGGCAGGCGGTGGTCGCCCGTTCCGGTCCGTGGGCAATCCCGTTGATCGTCATCGAACACATGCCACAAATTCCCTCGCGGCAATCATGGTCGAATGCGACCGGTTCCTCGCCCCGCTCGACAAGTTGCTCGTTAAGCACGTCCAGCATCTCCAGAAAGGAAGAGTCTTCCGACACGTCGCTCAGCGGATACTCTTCGAACTTTCCTCCGGTCCCCCCGTTTTTCTGGCGCCAGACCTTGAGAGTTAGATTCATTGTTTTTTCCATTTTTAAACAGGTTCGGATTACTTGTAGCTACGGGTTGCCAGCTTGACGTTTTCGTAGAGCAGCGCTTCGCGGTGGAGTGCGGGTTCGGCATCGTCGCCAAGGTATTCCCAAACTCCGACGAAAGCAAAGTCCTCGTCGTTGCGCAGCGCTTCGCCCTCTTCCGTCTGATGCTCCACTCTGAAATGACCGCCGCAGGATTCCTCGCGCATCAAGGCATCGCGGCACATCAATTCACCGAATTCCATAAAATCGGCCACACGACCAGCCTTTTCCAACTCGGGATTGATTCCTCCGGCATCGCCGACGACACGCACATTCTCCCAGAACTCCTTGCGCAAGGCTTGGATTTCACGGATAGCCTCTTCCAAGCCCTCTTTACTCCGGGCCATACCGCACTTCTCCCAGATTATATGCCCCAGGCGCTTGTGGAACGAGCGGGGAGATTCCGTACCATTGATCGACATAAGCTTATCGATGCGGGCCTTGACCTCGGCTTCGACTTCATCGAATGCGGGATGGTCTGCCGTAATTTTTCCGGCGGCGGCGACACCCTGTTCGCCGAGGTAATTACCCACAGTGTAGGGCAGCACGAAATACCCATCGGCCAAGCCCTGCATAAGTGCGGAAGCCCCGAGACGGTTCGCCCCGTGGTCGGAGAAATTCGCTTCCCCTCCCACGAACATGCCGGGAATGGTGCTCTCGAGGTTGTAATCGACCCAGAGACCGCCCATCGTGTAGTGGACCGCGGGAAAGATCATCATCGGAACCTCGTAGGGATTGTCCCCGGTGATGCACTGATACATTTCGAAGAGATTGCCGTAGCGTTCCTCAATGGCCTTTTTGCCGTCCCGCTTGATCGCGTCGCGGAAGTCGAGATAAACTCCGAGTCCCGTCGAAGCGATTCCCCTGCCCTCGTCGCAGGCCTCCTTCGCGGCCCGGGAGGAAATATCGCGGGGTGCGAGGTTGCCGAAGCTCGGATACTTCCGCTCGAGGTAGTAATCCCGCTCATCTTCCGGGACATCGTTCGCCCGCAGTTCCCCGGCTCGTATTTTCCTGGCGGCCTCGGCCGATTTCGGTGCCCAGACACGACCGTCGTTACGCAGGGATTCCGACATCAGCGTCAGTTTGGACTGCTGGTCTCCGTGAACGGGGATACATGTCGGGTGGATCTGCGTGTAGCATGGATTGGCGAATCCGGCTCCGCGCTTGTAAGCGCGATAGGCCGCGGTGACGTTACAACCCTGCGCATTGGTGGAAAGAAAGAAAACGTTGCCATAGCCGCCAGTCGCCAGCACCACGCAGTCCCCCGCATGACGGGAAATTTCACCCGTCACCATGTTGCGGACGATGATACCTTTGGCATGGCCGTCGACTTTAACGACATCCAGCATCTCGTGACGGTTATACATCTTTACCTTACCGAGTCCGATCTGCCGGCTGAGCGATGCATAAGCAC
>Ga0102943_1001682_pt1 | contig 13500 bp, 10 predicted proteins | sample SalPonC_black_MG_FD_78174 | JGI IMG/M metagenome (GOLD analysis project Ga0102943, IMG submission 78174) | Salt pond soil microbial communities from South San Francisco under conditions of wetland restoration - Salt Pond MetaG... | ecosystem: Environmental > Aquatic > Marine > Intertidal zone >...
ACCGATCCGTTCGTCTCGCCGTTGCTTCCGGGCGAAAAGGTCCAGTCGCCCGAGGGCTGTTCCCCGACCGTGTCGCCTTCAAAGTCGTTGCTGAAGAGGGTTTCTCCAAGAAGCGAAACGGGCCCGCCGACCAGTAGAAAGCATGGGGCCAGCTTAAACAGTTTGAATGCCTTGGACAGGGTAGGTTTTAGGGTATTTTCTGTCATATTGATGTTGGTTTATAATTATTAAAGAAATCCTGCAAGAGGAATTTCAATAAACCTGTAAATGCTTATCGATCCCTTCTAATAAGGTTTCTTAAAAGCAATTGGGGCGCCTCCTGAACTTATAATTATGATTAATTCCAGGCTGAGCCGGGCATGGAAACCCCGCTTACGTCGGACCGTGCAGAAGGCCGGAGAGGAACACATGCGAGAGGGGAGGAAGGTTCAGCTTCCCCATAATAAAACAATTCAATTTTTGTTTGAATATTTTCTTTTTCCCCCAGAACATTTCCTGATCACCTGACATCGATAAGAGAATGAGTAGTGAAATGCGAGCGGCCGACAGGGTGCCTGTTTGGGAAAAGGGCGCCCTTGGCGTCGGAGCCCTCGCTGCCTTTTTTGGTTATGCCGGGGTAAGTGTGCTGGCGTATCCGGTGTACAACATGATGCTGGGGGTGAACGCGGCCTGGATTGGGGCGGCCCTGATGTTTCCCCGTCTGTGGGATGCCATTACCGATCCGGTTATGGGGCGGATTTCGGATAACTGCCATTCGAGGTGGGGGCGGCGCAAACCGTTTATTGTCGGCGGTGCGATCACCATGGGCGTTTTATTTGCCCTGATCTGGCACGTCCCGAACGGGTGGAGTGACAGCCAGAAGCTGGCCTACTTCATCGGAATGCAGCTGCTCTACTTTACGGCGTACACGGTCTTCAGTGTCCCCTTCAACGCATTGTCGTACGAGATGACGCCCGATTATGAGGAGCGGACGCGGGTCATGGCCTATCTCGCCTTTTTCCATAAAGTGGGAGAATTCATGGGTGGCTGGATGCTGCCGTTCGGGGCCGCATTGAGCGTCTGGCTGGTCGTTGGGGCCAAGGATATCACGATGGACGGCGTGCATGCCATGGCTTGGATCGTAGGGATCGGACTGATGGCCATCATCGGATTGGTTCCGGGTCTTTTCGTGAAGGAGAGATTCAAGCGAAAGACCGCCACGCAGCCAAAAGTCGGCTTGTGGGATGGCATCAAAGGCGCCTGCTCCAGTTTTCCCTTCCTCATCCTGGTCGCGATCATCGTCTTGAATACCCTCTCCGGAGTTCTCGCCATGGGAATCGATCAGTACCTGCTCGTCTACTTCATGAACGATGGGGACAAGGCGGCAGGACTGATCCAAAAAGGAATGCTCACGACCGGCTACGCCTTCGTTGGATTCGCTTCGATTCCGGTCATTACCTGGCTGGCTGGCCGATTCGGGAAACAAGGTGCCTTGTATTGCGTTTACAGCCTCATGGTTATCGGGGGGATCATGAAGTGGTTCATTTTCACGCCGGGGCACCCGATCTTTTACGTGGGAAGCGTGGCCGTTGATCCGATCATCCTGATCGACCCCCTGCTCTGCGGACCGATGTGGGTTGCGGTGAAGATCATGCTGGCCTCCATGATGGCCGATATCTGCGACGAGGATGAACTGCTGCACGGTCAACGGCGGGAAGGAATGTTCAGCGCGGTCTTTTCCTGGCTCGAGAAAATGGTCGTTTCCCTCGCCTACCTCGGAACCGGTCTTGCCCTTACCGTGGCCAATTTCGCACCCGAGCTGGGAGGCGACCAGGCCCCCGAAACCTTCACCCGGATGCGCCTGTTCCTTGCCGGAGCTCCCGCCTTGACCGCGCTCTTTGCCATTGTCGCTTTGAACTTCTATCCCATTGACGCTGCCCGTGCGAGGGAAACCCGACGCCGTCTGGAGGCGCGTCGGGGAACAGTCGGCCGTAAGCCTCCAACTGAATAACAATTCACGCAATCCATTCCCTATGTCCTGTTCGAAACTCCAAGCTATTGCCCTGACTCTGGTGATTACCACCCTCTCCCAGGCCAATGCATTTGAAGCGGTAACGGCCGCGGAGAAAGATGCCTTCTACTCCCGGTCCGAACGCGAGGTGAGTATCCGGGTCGACCCGAATAGAAAGAAACACCGCATTCACCCGGGTTTTCTCGGCATCAACCTGAGTTACTTCAACACCACCGACGAAATCTGGGAGTCCTACCGCCTTCCGGAGAGGTTGAAGGCCGCGGGTATTGGTGCCCTGCGTTATCCGGGTGGAGAAGAAACCTCCTTCTTTCATTGGAGGCATCCCGGCGTTAATGGATACGAGGATATTTGGGATGATCCGTCCGTATGGGGAACGAGCCCGGGAAGGGGAAAGTTCCAAACCACGTGGGTGGCTCCGGAAATATGGAAATCGAATCAGACCTTCATGGATTTCGATGAATTTATGACAGCCTCCCGCAATCTGGGGGCCGAACCCATCGTCGGCCTGAACCTCTCCTCCGGCAGAAAACACGACCGCCGGGAGGAAGGCCTCCAGCAAGCCCTGGACTGGATACACTACTCCAGGGATCAGGGCTACGAAGTCACCTACTGGTTCCTCGACAATGAACCGTGGCACCATGAAGCCAATTATACCTTCTCCCTCGATGAGTATATCGAGGATTGCCTCTATTTTGGGCGGGCAATCAAGGAACAATTCCCGGATATAAAGCTGATCGCAAACCCGGCTTCCGGCAGCAATCTCAATAAGGAATGGCTGAAGAAATTCCTCTCAGGCGCGGGTACTGTCATCGATTACATCGATATTCACTGGTACTGGGCATGGGGCATCAGCAACTTCGATCACTGGCAGAGAGAGACCCCCCTGACCAGCGATGACAAATGGCGCTCGCCACCAACACAACGGACCTATGGCGAGGATATTGCCATGATCCGGGAAGCCTGTGCAGAAACCGGATTCCCGGACATTGGGGTCATGGTCCTTGAATGGAACATCGCCCCCAGCCGGGAAAGCGAGATCTTCAGCCAATCGCTCATCGCCGTCATTCAGGCGGAAATGCTTCTGGAATTCGCCGCCAACGGCATTGAAATGACCGCTCTCTGGCCCCTTCTGTGGCAGACCTCCCGCGATGTCTGGCCGGAACAGGACAGCTTTCCCTCCATCGTCACCGCAGCCCCGCCTTTTCGCCCAACCCTCTCCAGCGACATGTTCCGTCTCCTTGCAAACATTCAGGGAGGAACCGTTCTGGCATCAGAATCCTCCCAAAAGGATGTTGTCCAACTGGTGGTCGATTGCGGGGACACCGCCCTGCTCTACCTCATCAATAAGAGCGATCTGCGCCGCAAAGTCTCCGTCAAATGGCCCGGGCTCTCTTCGGATTCCACCACAACAGCCAGCCAAATCAGTACCAAACTCCAAACCCCCTTTCACACCACCGTTCAGACCGCCAAAGGTCACCTCTCCTTTTTCGTTGACCCCAATTCCTTCACCTGTGTCGAAATCAAAAATTGAACTTGCTTAATATAACAGATCTATAAAAATTTGAACTGTTTTATTATGGACAGCAAATTATCTCGCTCCCCGTTAGCCATCGGTGCCGACATCTCCCTCTATAAACGGCTTCATGAAGCGGGCGTCGTCTACAAGTGCAATGGCATGCCAGCAACGCTTCCGGAACTTTTGGTGGAGAAAGGCTATACCCACGCCCGGCTCAGGTTATTTCACAGTCCCAGCGGACAAGGTGCCCAGGTAAACGATCTGGAATATACACGGGACCTGGCCAAAACCTGCAAGGCAGCCGGCCTGAAACTCCTGCTCTGCCTCCACTACTCAGACTCCTGGGCCGATCCGGGAAAACAGCATCCTCCCTCGGCATGGAAAAATCAGTCTTTCCAGGAGTTGGAGCAGAGCATCCGCGAATACACGCGTGATCTTTTTTGGGATTTACTTCAGGCCGGCCTTGAACCGGAGATGGTTCAGGTGGGCAACGAGATTACCCCCGGCATGCTCTGGGAACACGGTCGCATCTCCAAATCGCACTCGATCAACACCCAGAATTGGAGTGAAGCCGATTTCGTGGCTGAAGAGGAAAACTGGATTCGCTTCGCCCGATTGCTCCGGGCCGGAATCCGCGGGGTGCGCGATGCACTTGGCTCCAAAGCCAATGTCATGATTCATATCGATCGGGGAGGCGACGCCAAGACCGCTGTCGGATTCTTCCGCAAGCTGGCCCAGTACCATCTTGATTTCAATACCATCGGCCTTTCCTATTATCCTTTCTGGCATGGCACCTTGCAGGATCTCCGTACAACCATCCAGAGTCTACACGAGGCCACCGGTAAGGAGATTCATATTGTTGAGGTGGCTCTCCCGGCGAGCACCCATCCCATCTACGAAGGCGATCACAAGGAGGAAAATGCCGCTCTCCTGGGCATAACCGGTACGCGTGAAGTGGAGTACCCCATCTCGCCCGAGGGACAGGCCCAGTTCCTCCGAGATCTCCACGCCATGCTCCTCGAAATGCAACCAGAGGGTGCACGGGGCCTCTTCTACTGGGCACCGGAATGGATACGCGTGGAAGGTTACGAGGATGAACCCGATGCCGGCCCGTGCTACGTGCGAGCCCTTTTTGATTCCGAGGGCAACGCCCTCCCCGCACTCGACGCTTTTGTTGGGAAATACATGACCCCGGCAACCTGAAATCCTGCCATGTTTGTCCTGAACCTGATCCACCGTCCCGAACTGGTGGCCGAATACATCGACACGGTCAGCCAGGAAGGCCAAAGCGAGGAACTCAGCAAGGATTCGGTCGTCACCGAATCCCTCGAAATCTTCAAGCTGCAGCAGGAAATCGCGCACCGGCACAACTTGCGCACCACCATTCAGATGACCTACGCCTCGCTTTACCATGATGACTCCGTCGCACTGGCCAAAGCTCATCATGGAAAATACGGCGATGAGATTGCCCACACGTTCCTCGGGCTTAACTGCAAGGAATTCAGGGAAACATACCAGCGCAGGGACCCGGCTATCTGGCTCTATTCGATGGCGGACAAAAAGCGGATCGTGGTCGATTCGTTTGAACGCTTCCACGAATGCTTTGGCTTCTATCCGACTTCCACCGGATCCTACTTCATGGATGCCGAACTGGTGAACTTCATCAAGCAGAAGTATCCCATGGTAAAGATTGCCGTGGCTACCTGCTTTGAGGAGGGCCCTAAAGTTTTCCGCCATGCCAACTATTCCTGGTATACGATCATGGATGGTTCCCCATGGACGGCCTGGATTCCCTCCAGGAAGAATATACATGCCATCGCCGAGAGCGAAGAGGATGACATTGGAATCGTCGCGGTTCCCCATCTTTCCCGTGACCTCCTGGCCATCATGGACAACTCCGGTGATATGTGGGGAACCCATCCCCAGAACATCATTCGTGGACTCAACTACGAGGACGACCGCCTCCCCTACATGTACAACATTGTCGACCACTACCGGGTCCTGAAAAAGTACAATAACGGATACAGCTACAACCTCGTTTATGTAGGCCCCGGCTGGATGGGAAAATCAGGACGCTGGGAGGCGCCCTACCGCATCCTCAGGAAAAGTTATGAGGATTTTATCGCCTACTATGGCGAACTGAAGAAGCAGGAAGAGGTTGTCGACATGACCATGACCGAGTTTGCCGACTGGTACCGGAGGGAACAGCCCCGCAGCGGACCTCATGTCGGACTGTGGAAGGACATCGCCTTTGGAACAAAAAATCAGGCCTTCTGGTACGCGGACAGCCAGTTCCGGGTCCAGATCGACTTGAAGCTGGGGGGTGCCATCACCGACCTGCGGCCCTACGCTTCCAAGCTGGAACGTCCGGTCGGCGCGGGCACCGCTGCCAACCAGGATGCTTCCTATCCCTTTATAGTCCAGAGCCGCTACCGCGCTGGGCCCTTCGTCCATTACGCCGGAGAAGGGGCCATCAAAAGCTGCAAGGTGCGTTACGAGGGAGAGGAAATCGATCTTTCCTCCTGCCGTACCCTCGGCCGTGCACGACGAGAGGATCCCTACACCACTCTTGAGGTCAAACCGGTTACCCTGGAATTCAGGAACCTGACCATCAAACTGGCGACAACCTATTCCTTTGCGGCTAACACTGGAGAAATCGTCATCACACGCCGGGTTGTCGAAAGCAGCAATCCGGAAGCCCGTGTTGAGGTGGACGAGTTCATGACCTCTTGCTGGGGAACCACCGAGTATCCCGAGGACATGAGCGGCTGTCTGCTCTCGATTGTCGGGAAAGATGGAAGGAGGAAAGAACAGGTTTACGAATACCTCTGCCGCACGGAATCCCAACCCAATGTCAGCGCCGTCGAGGCGGCCCTTCCCATGGTCCAGACCAGGGTCAGCCTCACGCCGCTGGGAGAAGCTGTTTGCTCCGGGTATTATGAGGAAGGTTACTCCTTTGCTCCCAATTTAAAAATCGGCATCCACACAAATGTTGGTCTTAACGAGGAATTGAAGACATGTCTCAAGGTCGAACAGGCAAAATAAACTACCGCTGTCCCAAGTGTCTGGACCGGGAAGTGGACTACGATCTTCTCTTCGACAGGGAAGAGAATCAATTCTATTGCCGCCGGTGCAACTGGGAAGGCAACGAACTGGAAATCCTCACCCGCTACGCCCATTACAAATCCCAGTACCGCGATATGCTGAAAAGATGGACGGTTGAAGATATTCTGGCGAAGGATGAGGATAACTGGGAGTAATTCCCCCTAGGCCACGGAATCCCGGATCAGCAACTCCACCGGCAATGTCATTACATACTCCTGGATACGCTTGCCGTCTGTCAGATCCAGGACCCGCTTGACGGCGGCTTCCGACATCTCCTTGAGCGGCTCACGGATCGTCGTCAACGGTGGGATCAGCAATTCAGACACACCTTCATTTTCACCTCCTATGATCGAAATGTCGGCAGGGATCTTCTTTCCCATGATATAGCTCAGAATGTGAACAAACTCCACAACCTGGAAACTTGTTCCCGGAACAAACAAGGCATCCGCCTCGCAACGAACCATTCGTGCGACAATGGAATACGTGCTCATGGCTGGATTGTGACGGATAATCAAGTGTTCATCCAGCTCGATCCCCCCCTCCCGGATCGCATCCGAAAAACCACGTAAACGCTCCTCTTCTGCGGGCGATTCAGCGGAAACCAAACCAAGACGTTTCCGGCCCCGCTTGAGCAGGTACTCCGCTGCCAGATATCCTGCCCGGTAATGATCGGAACGAATCAAATGCATTTTCGGAGGGCCGTCGAATTTATCAATGTAAACCACCGGAATGCGGTCTTCCAAATCGCGTAACATCGATTCCATCCGTTCGCAGTAAGTGACCGCGATAACCCCATCGAGAAAATAACCTGGCAACTGCTCAATGGGATCTGTTGGCAGGAGCACGCCAACATTGCGGCGGGACAATTCAAAGGAAAGGTGTGCCGTTAAACTGGCGGCATACCCATAGACACGATCCGTGTATTCCGGTTCGGTGATGATGGCGACCTGCTTCATCCGTACCGAGGACTGGGGCTTCAAATCCAGCTCCTGAGCCGCTTTCAAAACCCGCTCCCTCGTCGAAGCCTTGACCCGGTCTCTATTGTTCAGAACACGGCTGACGGTGCCCGGTGAAACCCCTGCCAATTGGGCCAGATCGTAGATGGTTGCCCGTTTTTTTGGTTTTTTAGCCATTTTGCTGCTGAAAGTTTGTGCGGTGGATAATGTTCGGAATCCAGGTGAAGGACGAAAGGCCGCCATTTATACCACCCGGAAATCAAAACATTTCAACACGAAAGAAACAATGCAACAATATGAAAGGGTTCAATCTTCTGGACCCATGCCGCCCTTCAGTTTCCTGGACGCATGGTTGAAGCCCCCTCCAGAATCTCACCATCCCTCCCGAATAGCGCCGTCGCTCCCCCATTCCAAATACTCAACCCCGGAACACGAATCGCTTCGGGGTACCAGTAAAAGACGCCCAGCCCATAGCCGCCTGCACTGTTTCGGATCGTATTGGACAAATCCCGCAAAAAACCGGCCTGCCCACTTTCTGAAATCTCCCACTCCATGTCAGACTGGGCGGACCAATAGGCATTCGACATGTGTGGATAACCGGTTTCGACCAGGATCATCGGTTTCTTATAGCGCTCGGAGCCAAGGCGAAAGGTTTCCTCAACCTGGGAGAGCGGCCCATGCCACCACGGGTAGTAACTCAGCCCGATAATATCGTACTCAACCCCGTATTGGAGCATCCGGTCAAAGAACCACTTGGTTCCGCTCCAGTCCCCTCCGCGGTCTATATGGATCATGACCTTCACGACCACCCCCTCCGGCGTGGCCTTTCGGACTCCGCGTATTCCCGCTTTCAGCAGATCCGTAAAACGAAACCATTGAACCGTATGGTTCCCAATGTAAAGTTGCCCATCCGGCCAGAGCATTCCCGCGGTGACCTCGTTGCCAACCTGTACAATGTCGGGAATAATTCACTCGCCAGTAAACGCCTTGATTACACGGGCCGTGTAGATCTCCACCGTTTCTTCCAGTTCTGCAAAGCTCAGGTTTTCCCACGCAGCAGGCTTATTTTGCTTCCCGGGGTCTGCCCAGGTATCGGAGTAGTGAAAGTTCAGCAGAAAACCGGCACCCGCATTCCTGATTCTCCTCGCAAGCTCCAAGGTATATTCCAGATCATTGACCACGATGTTCCGGTCGGTCGGATCGACAAATATCCGTAACCGAAACATATTCATTCCGGCATCGCGCAGCAATTCTATCGCATCCCCTTCCACTCCGGATTTGCGGAATGTCCCTGTCTGCTCCTCAATTTTCGACAAGGCGGATATATCCGCGCCGGAGAGGAAGTGATCGCCCAGCCCCTTTGTAAGCTGGAACCGGAATAAGTCGTAGGAATCAATCTGAGATTCAGCCGATAACCGATGGATCATCGTCTGCCCTTCATGCCTGTTGGCCGTTGCCAACCGCTCCCAGACTCCTTCCCTGCTCAAGCCGCTGAGAAAAGCTGTGACGTCACAAACAACGGAATCCTGCCTGATCCTGAATTCAAACCCGCTTGCTGTCCCGCCGATGGTAGCGTAGGAATCCGGCGCATCCGGCTCATTCGGAGAGGTGCCGATGTAATACTCCATGAGAGCCGGGATGGAATCGCCATCAAAATCGTCGGTGTCAGATACGACTTGGTGAACCGCCTTCCAATCCTCATATGGATTCCCGGCCTGACAGAAGAGAGCAAAGGAGGAACTGACGATCAGGCAAATTGCCCGGATAACGAATTTCATGAAGAAAGAATGAAAGGATCCACCTGCAGCATACACCATGGATGGATCCCTGCATGCGTTGTTGAATTCTCTTAGTCAGGATTTCTGTCCGCGGCGAAAGAAAACAGGGAATTCCGGAATAAGCCCCGGAGCACAGCAGACGTTTATCGCTGCGAAGAAGGCCTTCGCGGTTTTCGCTTTGATTAATGACCAGGATTTAGGATATAGGACCATGCCCCGGACTCTTCAATGGATTCTTCCGGGAGGAAGATATAGTTCTCCAGCGAATAGCTGTAGACCCAGGGATCATGGGTAATTTCCAACCACCCAAGGAAAGTCCCTGTATCGACCGATTTTATTCCACTCTCCGCATGCACGAGATAGCCTCCCCACATTTCATCGAGCGTGATCGTGTAACTCAATACATTGCCGCCGGAATCGTACGCCGATGCCCAATCGTCCTGGGTCAATGTCCCATCACTCAGACCAACTGCGTCCATGGCATAGCCCGTTTCCCATCCTGTATAGACATCGAAGTTAATCGTATCTCCAACCTCGAGACCCAGAGCGGCAAGAGGCACACTGAAGCTGACTCCCGTCGAATCGGCCACCGCTTCACTGTAAGCAACCCAGGTGTTGTCACCCGATTGCCACTCAGGCCAGGTGCCCAATGCACTGCTGTGAAAATTAATTGCGGCCCCCGAACCGCTATCCGTAAAGCCCCCTCCGAAATAGTCCATTCCCGGCATGGTGATTAAATTGCTCCAGGCATTCGTGGCCGAATCCCCTCCCTCGACGGAATCAATCCCAACCATAAACCGGGCAAATTCATCCGCCACAAAGGCAGCGTTGTCCATCGTCGTCAGGATGAAATATAGATTCGCCGCGTCATGCGTCACCTCGACGGAAGAAATGTCCATGTAATGCCCGGAACCGCCAACTGTGTCGTTGAGCGCATCGGTGAAAATCTCGGCGCGCATGAAGGAGGCTGAGAGCATCCCCAGCACGGACAGATATCGTAGTGTTTTCATATTTGGAGTGGGTCGATCGTTATGGGTTAATAATTGAATTGTTTTATTTTTAGACATATGATTCGATAACAACCCTCAAGTCAATCCTTTTCGCTTCGCCCCCTCCATGGCCCGAATCTAGCGCTTTAAAGCCCGACAGATGGATCTGGATTCGGCCAAAATCCACTTGTCAGCAAAAACGGAAAACGGAAAACTAACCTGTATTAATTTTGTATTATTTAATTTTATATCTTTTTGTATGATAAAACTCCTTCAACCATCCCTGTACATCGCGCTCCTCGCAGGGGTCGCAAGTGGCCTTGCTTCGACCGTCGGCACCCTTGAACGCTCCGCTTCAACCGATTCCGGGGGGACGGGCCCCATCCACGTGGAAAATGCAGGGTTCGAAACAGATCCTGCCATGGCTTCCGGAACACCGAGTGGGTGGCAATGGAATGAATCCGGCGGCCGGGGGACCTCTGCCGGAGGAACATCCGGTTCACAGCTCTTTTGGCAGGGCAACGGTTCAACGATACATCAGACGACGGATCACACCATAACAAGCGTCGCCTCCCCGTATACCCTGACAGTTGATTGTCGAAATTCCTGGTTTGGAAGCCCGAAAGCTGTCCTCTATTATGAGGATGGAGAGGATCGCGTCGAGTTGGGCAGTGCCTTCCTGCCGGACAACGGTTCAACCTGGTCGAATTGGGACACCCTGACCGTTTCCACATTTTCCACTGAGGCATCGGTGGGAAAAAAGATTGGGATAGCCCTGACGATGGCAAACTACCCGGGTGACCGTTGGGCCGAGTTCGATAATGTCGTATTCATCAACGGTATTTCCGAAGACGGTGGTTCCGGTGCAGGTGGTTCCGGTGGAGGTGGCGATCCCGGGCCCACGGGGAATCCGGCGGCAATTCCCACCTCTCCGGATTTGAGTCAGGGCTGGATCTCCACACGTTATAATCAGATTCTGGAAGAGCTGAATACGCACCAAAACCTCTCGGAAGTCACTATCCTGTTTCTGGGTGACTCCATCACCCAGTTCTGGAACGCGGAGGGAAGTGCGCAATGGACAGCAAATGGCTTTGATGATCCCACGCATGCCCTGTATGCCTTGAACCTTGGTGAAGCCGGGGACAGGACCGAGCACATTCTTCACCGGATCCAATCCGCGGAGGAAGGCGGTGCCGGAAACCTGGACAGCCCGGATCTCAATCCCGAAACAATTGTTCTCATGGCGGGAATCAACAACACCTGGTTTCATACCAACGAGGAGATCATCGGCGGCATAAAAGCCGTTCTGGAATCGCTGGCTGAGAAAGAGCCCCAGGCCACCATCATTCTCAGCTCGATCCTTCCCCACATGCAAAACTCGCGTAACGAGGACAGGATAATCCCGATTAACACAGAGATCGCGGCTTATGTGGAAAGCAAATCAAGCCCGCATAACCTCTTTTTTATGGATTCCTATCCGCTCTTTGTCGACGAGAGCGGGGAACAGATCGACTCGTACTTCAAAGATGGAATCCACATGACAGCCCGGGGCTACGCCGTCCACTCAACCCTGCTCTTGCCTCTCCTGACAAGCTCCCTCGCGAATTACGAAACCTGGGCGAATGACTATGAGATCATGGGTGGCCCAATCGATGATGAGGACCTCGATGGCCAAAAAAATCTCTACGAATATGCCTTCGGCGGAAATCCTGTGGATCCGCAGGATTCCGGAATGAACCCGGTTTTCCGTATCCGCGAACACGGGGAAGACTCCTGGATGGAATATACATTTCCCAAACGATCCGACCTGGGGAATCGTGCCTGGTACCACATCCAGACAAACCGGAATCCGGTTTCAGGACTATGGATCAACGCGGATCCGCAGCGGATTGGAGTGGAGAGGATTAATTCTCACTTTGATGCGGTCACCTGCCGTATCCCCATGGACTCTGAAAGCCTGTTCGTGCGCCTCCTCATAGAACAATCCGCTCCTCCGGAATTTGCCTTCATCTTCCCGGAAGGAAAGTCAAGGGCCTTGATTATGAGTTACGACGATGGCCCCGCCAGTGACCGGAAGCTGATCGAAATCATGGACCGCTATGGAATCAAGGGGACCTTCAACTTGAACAGCGGTTCCCTCGGAAAGGAAATTGACTGGCTGACAACCGGTAACACCCCCCACCTCTACCTTTCGCCTGAAGAGGTCGCGAGCGTTTACGCCGGGCACGAGGTCGCCTCTCACACCGTTAACCATCCGCGCCTTACCGAACTCACCGGAAGTGAGGTTAGAGCGGAAATTGCCAACGATGTGGCAGAGATTGAAAGGCTGACGAGCAACGACGTGATCAGCTTCGCCTATCCATTCGGCGCATGGAATGAATCCGTTAAGGAGATTCTCAGGGAATCCGGACTGAACAATGCAAGGACCACCTTGGATACCCGTGATTTCGGCGTCCCGGCAGATACTCTGGCGTGGAATCCCACTACGCATGATTCCATGGCACTGGACTATGTTGATGAATTTTTAGCCCTGGATGGCGACCGCATGGCCATTTTCTTCGTCTGGGGACACAGCTGGGAATACGAAATCGACCCGTCGGAACGTCCATGGAATACCGTTGAGAATTTCTCCTGGGCAAGCCTGGAGGACTTCTGCCGCAAGGTCAGCGAAAACCCCGATATCTGGTATGCAGGCGCGGGAGAAGTCGCCACCTACCTTGATGATCTAAAAAGCGTTGTGAGGCAGGGGAACGGGCTTCTGAACCTCTCCGGTCGTCCTGTTTGGATCAAAACAGGCAAACAGCTTATCAAACTGGATCCCGGCATACATACCAGAATACCGTTTGCGGAATGATTCGGACCCCCGCTCAGGTTCCCCTCCAGCAGGTGTCTATCAGAAGCTGAATGTGGCGGTGACGTTGATCCTGCGGGGCTCCTGTAAGCCGATGCGCGACGCACGGCCTGAGTCCCACCAGGCTGCATCATACAGCTGGTCTTTATCCGAATCAAAGAGGTTGGAAATATTCAATTGTAGATCAACACCAACCGAATTGCTTCCCCACTTCACTTCAAACTCGTAAGCAAGGAGGAGGTCCGCCAAAAACATGGATTCCCCTTCGACGAGGTAGCCATTTGTCATTACCGG
>Ga0102943_1001684_pt1 | contig 13495 bp, 10 predicted proteins | sample SalPonC_black_MG_FD_78174 | JGI IMG/M metagenome (GOLD analysis project Ga0102943, IMG submission 78174) | Salt pond soil microbial communities from South San Francisco under conditions of wetland restoration - Salt Pond MetaG... | ecosystem: Environmental > Aquatic > Marine > Intertidal zone >...
GAGACCAGTTTATTCGGGCCTTTGGTTACGATGAGATTACCCCCGAGAAAATGGGACTGGCCATGGAGCAGTTTATGTTGAGCATCGTATCGGGAAACTCTAAATACGATCGATACCAACAAGGACTTGTAGAGCTGACCGATAGTGAGCTTAGGGGGCTTGAGTTGTTTGAAACGGAGTACAATCCCTTCTTTCCTGAGTTTTCGGGAGCCGATTGCCAGCACTGCCACGGCGGACCTAATTTTGAGAATGATCTTTACATGAACAATGGTTTGGATACGGATGCCGAGTTTCAAGACTTGGGTCGCGAAGATGTGACCGGAGACCCGGAAGACAGAGCAAAGTTTAAAGTACCAACCCTGCGCAATATTGCCGTTACGCCTCCGTATATGCACGACGGGAGGTTTAATACCTTAGAAGAAGTGGTAAATCACTACAACGAAGGAATCAAGGTGTCGTCATCTGTAGACGGAGCTATTTTAGCCACGGAGTCTACCGGGCTATTGCTCACCGATCAAGACAAAACGGATTTAGTGAACTTTCTGCATACGCTCACGGACGAATCATTTGCCACTAACCCCGAGTACGCTGACCCTTTCTAAAACAGCCGACGAGAAAAACACTTTTCGATACGATTTGCCTTTGTTCCTCATGCAAATCACTCGAAGTGATAGCTGTAATCTGCAAGTCCTCACACGAGTAAAAATGTAATACTTTGTCCGTTCAAATGTTTTTCCGGCAATACGGAGATTGTCGATTCAAATTATCTACGTTGATGCGAGAAACTACTGAATGTGTCGGGGCTCATCAGTTTGTCCCTGCTCAATCAGGATTTCGGTTTAGCACAAAGTCTGAAGTGGTAAAATTCTGCGCAAATCTTAACCCGTAATAAGCCCCTCTGCTTTCGGCAGAAGGGCTTCATTCTTATGAAGAATGGGTAACTATCGTTGCGGGGTTTGCGAGATCCCTTTAACGGGTTTTGGTTCCACTAAGGTAATGGGCCCTTTTCAAAAATACTACAGGTAATCTCCTGAGAATTTTAGGCTTTTTTCCTTGAAAAAGATAGGAGAATACCTCAAAAGAGCAGTCGGAAGATTGGCTGCAAGTTCAGCTACTCAAAGCGATCATCATTTTTTTAAGCCCATCCTTTTCGTTATCCCGCTTCTTGTGCGAGCAATGCTTTTTACTTTTCGCAAAATGGAGTGTGCCTTCACTTGTCTCGCGCCCGGGCTTTAAAAGGCCCGTTCCTCAGACCGTCTAAAACGATACCGGACATTTCCTCCGAGCTTTGCTAAGCGGACCTGATTGCGAGCCGCCACAGATTGCAGGTAGATTTCATGGGGTCACTACTATCTACAGCACCTCCGAGTGGGTTTGGACTAGATGTTCACTTCATTCGGCAGTTCTGCATAAGGAGCGAAGAAGGACTCTTTACCTGAATTCGCCAATTGTCTTTTTTGGTTTACATGTTCTCACAAAAGTATTTACCTATTAACCTGACGTCATGATTCCGCAGTCAGTCTCAGTCTTAGGTCGCTCGAAACCAAAAAAAAAGAAAACCCGGAATGACTCCGGGCTTTCTCATTGATGCAGTTGATGCTATTCGGTTACTAGGATGTGCGAGCTCGCATTTTCATCACTTTGGGTGGTTATGCGAATCAAATACGAGCCGGGACTGAGTTGATCGATGTTGAATCGAACGAGCTCTTCTGAAGCATTGAGCACGGGAGTGAAAATCAACTTTCCGGCGGTATCGTAAATGCGTACAGCTTTTATGCTATTGTCCTTGAGGTGTATGCTAACCTGATCACGGGCAGGGTTGGGATAAATCATCGCTATTTCCTGCGCGTCTACATCGCCTGTACCGAGGGAAGTGAAATCGTAAGGGTCTGATTCTACTTCACAACCGTTATTGTCTATTCCTGTTACGGAATAAATACCATCTTCCTCCGGAATAAGAACGGTTTCAGTGGCATCCTCAATTGGTTCGTCGCCGAAGTACCATTGAATGTCGCTGATTCCTTCAGTGAAGAGTTGGGAAATTCCGTCGATCACTTCGATGCTGATCTCGGGAACCTGTGGGCTGTAGAGTGAAAACTCAGGTCCCAAGCCCGAATTTAACCAATAATCGGGGCATTGAGGATAAGAGGCCTGCAAGGTGTAGTAACCCGGTTCCGTTACCCAATAGGAACTTTCGTTGGCTTCCGGGATTGGGGCGAAATCCATGAACCATTGAAAATTTTCGGGTCCGTTGAAGGCATTCTCAATGAGACTGCTGTCACCCGGACAAAATGCAGTCGGAAAATCATGAGCGATGGCGATGGGGGCAAATATCCAACTGTCCCAAACCACGGTAGGCGAAGGATCGGTACAAGCCGCATCTTCTACCGTTACGTACCAGTAAGAAACGGCCCATTCGGCAGCGTTGAGAGTGATGCTGTTGTCGCCTGTTTCGTAAAAATTTCCGTCTTCAGTAGAGTTTTGGAAGTTGTAATACCAAGTGTAGGAATCGTAGCCCGGTGTGGCGGTCAGAGTTAGTTCATCTCCTGGGCAAAAAATGTCTTGCGACGGGTCGGTTGTGATCTCTATGCATTGCGAAAAACCAGTGATGCTGAAGACAGCAAACACGATAAAGGGTAAATGTTTAAATTTCATATAGTTGAAATATTAGGTGAGTAATTCCCGCTGAGCGGGCTTTTTTTAAGGACGACAAGAATCCGAAAAAGTAACAAGTTGAAGTGAATTTTATATAAAAATGTGAATGAGGGCTACGGCCCGTGCAAAAGACAGATGGGTGAAAAAAGACTCCGATCTTGGTGTCTGCTTTATTGCGAGGGCTGAGGATGAAGCGGGTTATAAGGCATTTATAAAAAGAAATCAAAACAATCAAATTGAGTTTTGGCAGAATATTTCGACAGGCTTTATGGTCACCGAAAAAACTTCGATTGATCGGAGTCTTTCGCGTCCGAGCCACCACATTTTCCATAAGAGAGGTTCTGCCGATTTCAAACGGGGAAGAGAGCGAATTGACTCGCAATGAAATGACCAGAGCATGGATCTTCGTATGCGCAGATGGAAAACCCGAGCATGAGCTGCAAGATTTTCTCGTTGGGTAATATCAGAGAAGGAATGGGGTAGATTTGATCCAAGGTTGCCATTTTTCTCATGGTTAGGTTGCTTCTTCTGATGACAGCAAGAAACAGTCGCGCAGCCTGTCCATATGTCAAATACCGATCTCCGGCACAAGTCATGAAGTAATTGTCTGTAAATAATATAATTGCCATGATAAAAAAGTTTTTAGGAATAGCACCCAAACAGGAGGAGGACGGATCCTACAGTCCCTCGCCACTTGCACTCAAGATGGCCACCTCTTCAACTACTGATTATGACCTGACCGATCATCCGTTACCTCCCGAAAGCGGTAAGCGGAAGATCCTGATGCTGTGTACGGAAGAGAAACATTTGACGATGAAAAACGGAAGGCAGTTCTCCACGGGCAATCATCCGGTAGAGATGTTGGTGCCCTTGCTCCATTTCAGGCATGCGGGTTTTGAAACGGATGTGTACACGCCAACGGGGCAATCGGTGAAAATGGAGATGTGGGCATTTCCCGATAAGGATGAGGCTGTGAAAGAGATTTTCGAAATGTATACGCCAAAGCTTAATCAGCCTAAGTCTTTGTCTGATTTTGTAAACGGAGACATGAAGAGGAATGAGGAATATCTGGCCGTATTCATACCCGGTGGGCACGGAGCCCTATTGGGATTGCCTGATAGCAAGGATGTAGGCAAGCTCGTGAAATGGACCCACGCAAAGGACTTGCTTATGCTCGCCATTTGCCACGGGCCGGCCGCCTTTTTGTCGGCGGGCCTCGATGAATCGTCCGAGGATTTTATTTACCGCGGATACAAAATGGCGGCTTTTCCCGATAGCATCGATGAAAAGACCCCAATGATGGGGTACATGCCCGGCCATGTGCCGTGGAAGTTTGGCGAGAAATTGAAAGAACGCGGAGTTGAAATCGTCAACAAAATGGCGGATAAAACTTGTCATACCGATCGCAATCTCATAACCGGCGCGAGCCCCTTGGCGGCAAATGATTTCGGGAAGATGGCCGCAAAGGCATTGTTGGAAAAGGAGAGTGAGAGATAGATTTAGGGAGAGCTGTGGCATCCCAAATTTCTGCCGTTGACTTCGCCCCGTGCTGACCGATGCCAACTCGATGTGGCCAATCGGTCGTTTTTGATGCATGGGATTTTGGGGTGATTCGTCTTGCCTCAAAATCATTACATCATTAAAATCGAAAAATCAGATTTCCGCGTTGTAAGGCAGATTGGTTTTTTTATTTTATCAAAATCATGAAAAAACTCAGAAAGGTACTGTATGTTATTGTTTGCGTGGTTGCGGTAATTTTGGCCGTAATTACCATTCTTTCCGTTTTACGAGACACGGATAGTCGATTTTTAAAAATGCTTGATTATCCAAGAATTCAATTCTTTATAGCTTCTGCAGTCGGTCTGATCTTGTTTTTGCTTTTGGCCAAAGGGTGGCAGTGGTTCGATTACGCTTTTGCGTTGGCACTCTTTGGAGTGATGGTGGTTCAAGGCCGTTACATTGTCAATTATACCCCTTTGGTTTCAGAAAGCGTGCCGTCCGTTGCCTCTGGTACAGTTCCGTCCGAACAACAGATCAGTATTTTATTGACCAATGTCATGATGACCAATCGGGACGCGCAGCCCTTGGTGGACTTGCTTCAATCAGAAAAACCCGATATCATTATTGCCATGGAAGTTGATGATTGGTGGGAAAATCAGTTAGAGCCGCTTCAAGAAGACTATCCTTATACGCAAGAAACCTCCAACAGCGTAGCATATGGTATGGCGCTTTACAGCAAATATCCCTTGCCTGATTTTAGTGTCAATTATTTGAACAACCGAAAAGTGCCTTCATACAAGAGTACCCTTCAGCTCAAGAACGGAAAACGCCTGACTTTATATTCTGTACACCCGGTGCCTCCGACACGTTATGAGGACCTGCCCGATAATGAAAACTCGGAAGAGGTAGCCATGATCAAATTGGGCCAAAAAATCAAAAACCGAGATTACCCGGTGATCGTAGCGGGAGATATCAACGACGTGAGTTGGGGGGCCACCGAAGAACTCACAAATACCAGAGGTCTTTTGCGTGACGTTCGTGTAGGAAGAGGATTCTACAATAGCTACAATGCCAACAACGTGTTTATGCGCTGGCCATTGGACCATGTATTTGTTACCGAAGAATTTCAACTAATGGAATTGGAGCGGCTATCAGATATAGGGTCAGATCATTTTCCCATATATGTGAAACTGTCAATAGGCGAAACTCGGTAGTGGTAAACGGTACATCCCTAAATAGCGTTGACCGTTTTGGTTAAGGACTATTTTTTCCTCCGGGGTCGTCATGGTTTTTGCATTAAACAAGCACAGGCGCCAACAATGCGTTGCATTCTCACAACCCCGGAGCATAAAACCTTCCATTGGCGTACTTCGAATTACGGAATAGATGGGGCGCGACTTACTATCGTCGATTAAAGAAGACCCGGAGGGGAAAGGCCGGGTAGTTGTTCATCGCGTCAAGCTTGTGGAGCCGAAAAGGGTATCGAGTATTGAAATGATATAAATTATAGGTAATAGGAGTGTTGGGAGAGCATGAGGCATGAGAGACGGGCTGATAAATTGATATCGAGACGACATACGATGAAGAGACTATTGGTATTGTACATTTTGTTTCATTCTTGTATTACCCCTTCTAATATGCTTTTAGAATTGATAAAAAAAGTATTTGCCATCCTGCTTTACGGCTCTCAAAATTATTTTGAGCTGAGCAAACATCCCATTCGTGAAAGCCTCGGACCAAATGAGGATGTGAATTATTGATCGGGAGCATTCAAGATGAAGTATATTTGAATTTTAGCGATACACAACACACCCATATGCAAACGATACTAGGTTCAGGTGGTTCAATTGGAATTGAGCTTGCCAAGGTGCTGTCAAATTACACTGATAAAGTAAGATTGGTAAGTAGAAATCCCGAGCCGGTAAGGGGAAATGAAGAGCTTTTTCCAGCTGATCTTACAAGCTTGGAGAATGCCATGCAAGCGGTGGAAGGCTCAAGTATAGCTTACTTGACTTTGGGGCTTCCCTACTTTGCCAATGTGTGGCAAAAGGAGTGGCCACGGGTCATGCGAAATGTGATTGAGGCATGCAAGCAAAACAGCTGCAAGCTTGTCTTTTTTGACAACATATACATGTACGATCCGAATCATCTCCATGAGATGGATGAAAATACGCCGATCAATCCGAGCAGTATAAAGGGGAAAGTACGAGCGGAGATTGCTGAAATGCTGCTGTCCGAAGTAGAAAGCGGTAGTTTAACTGCTTTGATAGCTCGATCTGCCGATTTTTATGGCCCCGGAATAGAGAAAAATGGAATGGTACGGGAAATGGTATTCAAGAAATTAGCTTCCGGAGAAAAAGCCAATTGGTTGTGCTCATTAGATCATAAGCATTCTGTTACGTATACGCCCGATGCTGCAAAAGCTACTGCAATACTGGGCAATACGGATGATGCTTACAATCAAGTATGGCACCTGCCCACCGCGCCTGATCCACCCACGGGAAGAGAGTGGATTGAACTGATCGCCCGCGAAATGGACGTGAAGCCACGCTTTCAAGTAGCGCCGAAGTTCCTCGTTCGCTTGATGGGACTGTTTATGCCTATCATGAAGGAGATGGTTGAAATGTTGTATCAGTATGACCGTAATTACCTCTTCATCAGCAAAAAGTTTGAAGATCGGTTCGGTTTTAAGCCAACTCCTTATCCCGAGGGGGTTAAGCATATTGTAAGCAAGGACTATAACTGAAAGCCACCGAGTTTCATTATGATTTTTGCCAAAGGCGCTGATAAAATAAGGGTATAGAGGATGGAGTATTGGGTATAGGGTGTTGAGATGGGGGATGCCAAAAAAGAAGTTGTTTTCGCTCATTTTGGCGCCATGAACCCAACCGATCCGGTGCCCTGAGAGAAGTCAAAGTGGAGTATGGAGATGAGATAGTTTACGTTGCCCCGAGGCTTCAATGCTAAGGGGCTTATCCGCGGGGGTAAAAAAGTCGTGTAATTTGACAAGCACGTCGCAGACGCTTCAGAGCTTGGCCCATACCAGTCTTCCATTGATGGTTTGATCTTTGTCATCTCATTGCCTACAACTTACGCTAAGAAATTTAAATAGGAACAGCAAAGAATCTAAGGATCATGCAAATACAAGTCAACACAGATAACAATATTGACGGCTCAGAGAGACTTGAAGCTTATGTAACGGAAGCGATAGAGCATGGATTGAGACATTATGTAGATAAAATTACCCGAGTTGAAGTACACTTGTCTGACCAAAATGCCGATAAGGAAGGGGCTGACGATATTCGTTGTAGAATTGAAGCCAGAGTAGAGGGGCTGCAACCCTTGATGGTCGAAAGCAACGAAGAGACAAACGAAAAAGCCATAAGTGCAGCCGCGGATAAAATTCAAGCGAGACTGAGAACGGAAATCGGGAAAATGAAGAGCCATTAAAATTTACAGCCCTTTCATCGATTGAGCGCTTCAGGCTGCAAAAGATTCGGTCTGTTGCTGCGAGTTTTAGTTGAAGGTGAGCCACATCCTACTCCGAGAAATTTGATTTATTATGACAACGATAAAAAGTAGGCCTCCCTTGTACCTTTATCCCGACGCCGATCTTTAGCTGCTATCTTTTCAGATGGTTAGGCGGTGCATGTATTTTGCGCCGTGAGCACCATAAAAACCTTGTTTCGAGTTTGGCATAATGCGGCTAAATCCGCATTTTTAGGCGCTCATATGAATACATCAAAAATTTTTAATTGAGAGACACAGAGCCCAACCATCCTTCTGGACAATCTTTGCGAAATGGTTACAAGCGCATGCACAGGGCAGCAGATGCTGCTCGATTGGGTTTGTTCGAATGGACTGTAGTCAAAGACCAAACTATTTGGGAAAACGACTACAGTTATGAAATTTTTGGCCGAAAGCCGGAACAAGGTCCGCTAAACAGTGCATCCTTTTTGGAGGAGTGTCTCCTACCTGAAGACCGGGAAAAGTTGGAGAAGCTAGCTGAAACCATCGATGGTGATAGCCATTTTACCGTGGCTTGCCGCATTCGGCATCAATCATCCGACGAGATAAGGTGGGTTACATTTAGTGGTGAAGTAGAATACGGTGAGGATGGCCATCCGGTCAAGGTGCTGGGAGTGGTTCGAGACATCACTGAAAGCAAAAGACGAGAACATCATTCTGCTTTGTTTTCGGAGGTTAGCAAAAAAATTACCGAATTGGCGGAAGCCAAAGAGGTATTTATTTATGTAAGTCAGCGGCTGGAAGAGTATTTGGAAATTGACCATTGCCTGTTTACAGATATAAATGATGAACATGATGAGGCGCATGTCTCTTATTGCCATCATGCCAAAGATGCCGTTGCCAACCTAAGCGGCGACTACAAGTTATCGGAATTCTTGGATGAGAAGATGATGGCTGATTTGCGCCGCGGCGAGTCCGTAGCAATTGATGATGCCGCCGATTTCGATTACTCGAAAGCCCTTACCAATGCGCCTCTCAGAATTCGGTCGGCGGTCAACTTGCCATTCCTTTCCATGGGAAGATGGAAATACCTTCTTAGCCTGGCAGCCAATGTGCCTAGAAAGTGGCGAAAAGATGAATTGGTGTTGCTTCGGAAAATCATGGATTTATTGAGCTTGAGAATCGAAGGGGTAAGAGCCGAAGCCAATTTGAAAGAGAGTGAGTCCAAACTGCGAATGCTTTTTCAAGATGTACCGGCCAATATCTCGGTACACGAGGGGCCCGAACATCGTTTCATATTTACCAATGAATTTCACGATCAAACAGCCGGTCCACGGGATTTTATCGGCAAATCGCTGAAAGACATTATGCCCGAATTGGTAGGACAGGACATCATAGAAAAGTTTGATAAGGTGTTTCGTGAGGGGAAGTCATTGCGCACCAATCAATTGGGGGCTAATTTGTCAGAGGATGAAGACAAACGATATTTTCATCAAGTACTCATGCCGTGGTATAGCGATGGGAAAGATCCCGCGGGTGTGATGGGTTTTTCTTACGAGATTACCGATCTGGTAAAAAAAGGAAGATTGCTGGAAGAAAGTGAACGTCGATTGCAATTGGCTACGAAAGCATCGGACTTGGGAATATACGATTTCGACATCCCCAAAGATTTTATTGAATGGGATTCAGTCCTTTACGATCTGTGGGGTATAGATGAAGACACCAAAATCACACTGGAAGTATTTTTTGAAGGGGTTCATCCCGACGATCGGGAGGCCACACAGCTTGCGCTAGATCGCTCCATGGATCCCGAAAGTGAAGGTCGTTATGAAGCAGAATATCGGGTGATCAATAAAAAAAGTGGAGAAACAAAATGGATAGAAGCCATCGGAAAGACTTACTTCAAAGATGGCAAGCCTGTCAAGCTACTCGGCAGCGTGAGAGACATTACGGAAGAAAAAAATGCAAAGGCCGCCTTGGCTCAGTCAGAGGAGCGTTACCGCAATCTTTTTAACTCCATCGACGAAGGTTTTGCCATCGTGGAAGTGCTGTACGATGAGAAAGACAACCCCACGGATATTCTTTTTATCAGTGCCAACCCGGCTTTCGCTAAGCATTCGGGTATCGAAAACGTTGTGGGAAAAACAGTTCGAGATTTAAATCCGAGCACAGAGTCCTTTTGGATCAAGCTTTACGATGAGGTAGTAAAGACGCATTCCCCACAAAATGTCGAAAGGTATTCGGAAGCTTACGGCCGCTGGTTTTTTGTCAATGCCTCGCCCGTTGGGGGAGAGGAGAAAAATAAAGTAGCAGTGGTCTTTTCGGATGTTACTGCATATAAAAATGCCGAGTTGGCTCTGCAAGAGTCGGAAAAAAAGTTCAGGCTCATCGCCGATATTACCCCTGAAATGATTTGGGTAACGGATGCGGAAGGTAAGGTAGAGTTTTTAAACAGGCAGTGGTATAATTTTTCAGGCACCGAACCCGGGCAAAAGACGGCCTCAGAGGTGGCTGAAAAATCCATTCATCCTGAAGATGCACCGAAAGTTATGGAGGCCTTTGCAAATGCCATAAAAACGGGAAAGCAATTTGCCATTTCACAACGAAACAGACGAGCAGACGGGAAATACCGACGTTTTCTGAATCGAGGGGTGCCTTACCACGACCCGGAGACGGGAGAAATTACCAAGTGGTATGGAATTAGTACCGACATAGAAGATCTCAAATCGGCAGAAGAAAGGTACCGCTTATTGGTAGAGAGTATCGATGCAGGATTCTGTATAATTAAAATGGTTTACAACGAAGAAGGAAATCCGATCGACTACGTTTTCGTTGATCATAATCCTGCTTTTGCCATGCACATTCCTTTGCCTGACCCTATTGGTCGCAGCATGCTTGAAATGGTGCCTGACCACGAAAACTATTGGCTTGACCTATACGGCGAAGTTGATAAAACAGGAGAGTCAGTACGGTACGAAAATCACGCCCAAGCGCTGGATCGGTATTATTCGGGATTTGCATTTTCCATCGAATCTGATGAAGGATTGGTAGGGGTTCTTTTTGAGGATATTACCCATAAAAGAAAAGTAGAAGAACAAATCAAAAACTCGGAGGAACGTTTGCGATTGGCCTCGGATGCGGCGGGATTGGGGACGTATGAATACGACGTTTATCGGGACAAGTTCATTTGGTCACCTGAGGTGTATAAACTTTACGATGTACCGCAAGATGCTGAGCCTACCAAGGAGATCATACATGAACGCATACATCCGGATGATTTCGTTCGGTTCGAAAAATCTGTGGCCAATACCTTGTCCACTCGATCTGATGAAATCAATAAGAATATATATCGAATCAAAACGAGAAAGGGAGCAATTCGATGGGTGAGGGATGTGAATAAGGCATTTTATTCAGAAGAGGACAATCAGGTAGTTCGAATCATCGGAACCATTCATGATATAACGGAGACCAAATTGGCAGAGGAGGCATTGCATGAAACTGCACAGCGCAAAGATGAGTTTCTGGCCATGTTGGCCCACGAGCTTCGCAATCCGCTCTCGCCCATGAAGAGTGCCATAGACCTTATGCGAACCGGCAGTAATGAAGAAGAGGAGGTAAAGGCGCGAGACATTATCGAAAGGCAAGTCGATAAATTGATAAGGCTGATTGACGACCTCATGGATATATCGAGGATTTCCAAAAACCGAATTAAGTTGCAGCAAAGAGGTATGGATTTGCGCGAAGCGCTAGAGGTGGCCATAGAAACCGCCGCCCCTTTGATAAAAGAACGGCGCCACCAATTTAAAGCAGACCTTCCCGATGTGCCTGTTCCCATTCGCGCCGATCTCGACCGGCTCATACAGGTCATTACCAATTTGCTCACCAATGCGGCCAAATATACCCCCGAGGGCGGCCGGATATCGGTGAAGTTAAAAACGGAAAATGAACAGGCTTTGATCGAAGTTGAGGACAATGGCGTAGGCATTTCCGGTGAGGATAAAACCGTGATATTTGAAATTTTCCGTCAGGTCGGAAATCAGAACTCAGGACTGGGGATCGGGCTGAGCTTGGTGAAAACCCTCGTGGAAATGCATCGCGGAGAGGTTAGCGTAAGAAGCGAAGGTCGCGATTGCGGCAGTACTTTTACCATTTCCTTACCGTTAAATGAACGAGACTTTGCACTCAAATCGGATAACAACGTCCAAAAAACAATCGAAGGTAATCCTGAAAAGGAGAAATTGCGAATACTGGTCGTTGACGACAATAAGGATGGGGCGGACCTTCTGCAAATGGCCTTGAGCAGGAAAGGATTTGAAGTTGAGAAGACTTACACGGGAGGCGAAGGAGTGAGCAAAGCTATAGAGTTCCATCCTCAGGTGGCCTTGCTGGACATCGGTCTTCCCGACATTAGCGGATATGAGGTAGCCAAGCAATTACGCAAGCATTTTCCCAATATGGTCTTGATAGCCCATTCAGGGTGGGGGCAAGCCAAAGACAGGGAGAGAGCTCTTGAAGCGGGGTTTGACCACCACTTGATAAAGCCTGTAAACGTCAGCAAGATCGTGGAACTTTTACAGGTAAAGTAGTATTGAGTAGTGAGATGGGGCAGGTTGGAATGGCACTTTGATAAGACCGGGATAAAGCATTCAAACAAAAATTTTGATCGAATTTGGCCGACTTTCGTTGAAGCTGTAAGTAAACGGTGAGGAGTAGATGTGGAGTATGGAGACGGGCCAGTCTTTTTAACCCCTGCCGAGATTGCTGTTGTTGATCAATCTCGGCGTTCTACGGCTTGACTTATATGGATTTTTGAAAGAATCTCTCATTAGGGTGTAATAATCTTTGATTTGAGCCACTAACCAAATAAAAACAAGTAATTATGACACTCAAAAATGCAAAAGAACTATTAAAGAGTTTGCTATCCGAAACCCATAAAAAGTCGGAAATCAAAGTTTACCGTGAATTTATTCAAATCCTTTCCGGATTAGAGGAGAGAAACCTATCAGAAGCCGAAATTCAATCCATAGAGTCAAAACTGGATGATCTTCAATTGGATTCAATTCCAACCAACCAGCGCAGGTTCGCAAAAAAAGCGCTGATACAGTTTAAAAAATTTTTAAAGGATACCTACGCCCTCACCACGAGAATGTATTACACCAACTTGGGAATAGGGCTGGGGTCGTCTTTCGGAGTTCTTTTTGGAATTGTATTTTTAGCTGGTTTTGAGCGCTCTTTGGGCATATCCGCGGGCATCTCTCTCGGGTTGCTGATCGGCTTAGTTATCGGGCGTCAAATGGACATTCAGGCTTCGGCTTCGGGCAAAATGGTCTGATGTAGCTTTGAGCTAGTCCTTAAACCAAAAGTGTGAGCAGCGACTTTTATACTTTATCCATTCTGCCTTATGCCGCAATCATCATAAAGATATGCCGTGCATACACGGATACGCAGGAGGATTTCGAAGATTACTTCCAAGAGGTGTGTTTGCAAATTTGGAAAAGCAGAAACAACTTTAAAGAGCAATCCGAATGGTCTACCTGGGTCTATAGGGTGTCGCTAAACGTGAGCATGACCTTGCTAAAGAAGAAAAAAAATAACCGTCAACATGTGGTGTCTGATCACGTGCCAACAGAGGTGGCAGAAGAATCTCGTGCTTTTGCTGATGAATCTCTCGATGAACTTTACAGGGCCATCCGGCAACTTTCCGAAATCGATCGAGGGATCATTTTGCTTTATCTGGAAGAGAAGCCGTACCGGGAAATCGCAGAGATCATCGGCACCAGTCCTAATAATATCGGGGTGCGCATAATCCGAATTAAAGAACGACTAAAAAAATTATTGGATGGAAAAGTCAATTGAATCCATGTGGAAAGAA
>Ga0102943_1001686_pt1 | contig 13486 bp, 10 predicted proteins | sample SalPonC_black_MG_FD_78174 | JGI IMG/M metagenome (GOLD analysis project Ga0102943, IMG submission 78174) | Salt pond soil microbial communities from South San Francisco under conditions of wetland restoration - Salt Pond MetaG... | ecosystem: Environmental > Aquatic > Marine > Intertidal zone >...
CGTCTATAATAAATGATGATGTCAGTTTTACAAGACCATACTCCTGCTGCAGCCACGCTGTAAATACTCCCAGAACACCCCCGATGCCACACCCGATGATCCCAATCTGGATACCCTGACTGATGAAAATCTGTTTAATCTTTTTGGGAGTCATTCCCATCGAAATCAAAACACCAATATCTTTTTTCTTCTGAATGACAATCATGGTCAGAGAGCCGACAATGTTCAGTGCTGCCACCAAAACGATAATCATAAGAATTAAATAGGATCCCCACTTTTCAAGATACATCACGTCGTAAAGCGGTTTTTGGAGGTCGTACCAGGATTGCAACCGATAATCTGGACCCAGCATCTGCTGAAGTTCTCCTTTCACCTCTTCGGCACGATCTGTATCGGTAAGTTGTAAATCGAGACCTGTAATTTCGTTTTGCATATTAAAGAGTCGTTGGGAAGCTTCAAGATTGATGTATGCGATATCATCATCAATGATTTGTTGAATGTTATAGCTGCCTCTTATCTGAAACCGGCTGACCCTGGGTGCCGAAAACTGTGTGATTGCACGCCTCATGCCTGCGGCACTGAGCAATACTATTTCATCGCCGGCTCCCAATCCATATTGATTGGAAAACGTGTTGCTGATTACTAACCCGGGCCGGCCATTTTGTACAGACAAATCGAATACACCGTTTTGAACACTCTGTTCCAGGTCTGAAATTCTAATGTGAGAACTCCTCTCAATTCCGCGCACAATAACTACATCATTTTGATTACCTTCTGAGATCAGCATGGCTTTTCCTTCCACATAAGGAGCCACCTGAACAACCTCCGGATGGTCTTGAAGCCGGTTGATTAAATCGGGATCAAATGGCATCGCATTGGCCTCGTTCAGCTCAATACGAATGTCCGGGTCAAAAGATAGAAGGAAGCCGCGGATTACATCGAAGAAGCCGTTAAAAACAGAAAGAATAATGATAAGCAGTGCGGTGCCTAACGTAATACCGGCAATACTGATGGATGTCAGAACAGAAATCAGCGATAGGTGCTTTCGCGAAAAAAGGTAGCGTCTGGATATAAAACGAATGATGTTCATTGAGTCTGATTACGATCCTTTAACACAATATTGAAAAAGGGTTCATCAATTTGGCTGTAAAATTTTTATTTTAATGTATTAGCTAATCAAAATTAGGGGACGTGAATAACTTGACGCTTAAAATCGAAGAAATTCAGGCAATATCCAACGGTAAGCACGGAGATCTGTTTTCAGTTTTAGGATTACAAACTGTAAACGTTGACGGAAATGAGAAATTGGCCGTGCGGGTTTTTCGCCCTGATGCAAAAAAGGTTGAGTTTATTCCCGAAAAAGGGAAGCCTGTAGACCTCAAAAGGGCTTCTGAAGACGGTCTTTTTGAATATATCTTTCCGCGCAGAAAAAATCGCATCGCATACAAGCTGAAAGTTACACCGTATGATGGCGAAGTGTATACCATTGAGGATGCCTACCGATTTGGCTCCCAAATTTCAGATTATGATCTGCAGCTTTGGGGTGAGGGAAATCACCACTATGCTTACAAATGGATGGGAGCCCATTTAAAAACAGTTGATGGTGTAGAAGGCACTCATTTTGTGGTGTGTGCTCCATCGGCGGCCCGGGTAAGTGTAATCGGTTCATTTAATAACTGGGACGGCAGAATTCATGGCATGCGCTTCTACCCAGATCAGGGTATTTGGGAGACCTTTATTCCACACGTTACAAAAGGAGATCTTTATAAGTTTGAAGTGAAAGCCCATCCGGATCAGGCTCCGATGAAAAAAGCTGATCCATATGCCCGTTTTTCTGAATTGAGACCGGGAACTGCTTCAAAAATCTGGACTGATTCCTATGAGTGGAGTGATAAATCCTGGGTTGAAAACCGTCCGGAGATTCAACAGCATGATCGCCCGGTTTCGATTTATGAAATACATGCAGGCTCCTGGAAACGCAAAGTGGGGGAGGATCCAGGGTTTCTATCGTACCGTGAATTGGCTGACGAACTGGTTCCCTATCTGGACGATATGGGTTTTACACACGTAGAGCTGATGCCGATTGCCGAGCATCCTTATGATCCATCCTGGGGTTATCAAATTACAGGATATTTTGCCCCAACCAGCCGTTTTGGGAATCCCGAAGATCTAAAGTATTTCATCAACAAGTGTCATGAGGCCAATATTGGCGTAATCATTGATTGGGTTCCGGCGCACTTTACGAAAGACGATCACGGCCTTCGAAGGTTTGACGGCACAGCACTTTATGAGCATGAAGACCCTCGATTGGGAGAACATAAAGACTGGGGAACCAATATTTTTAATTTTGGCCGAACGGAAGTGAAAAACTTTCTGATATCCAATGCGATTTTTTGGATGGAGGAATTTCACATCGATGGCCTGAGAGTAGATGCGGTGGCGTCTATGCTCTATCTGGATTATTCCCGGGAGGATGGAGACTGGCTGCCAAACGAATATGGAGGACGTGAAAACCTGGAAGCCATTTACTTCCTGCGTCACTTTAATGATGTGGTTCACGAGTATTTTCCCGGAGTACTTACCTTTGCTGAAGAATCCACTTCGTGGCAGGGTGTTTCCCGGCCAACATCATCCGGTGGGTTGGGTTTCGACTTTAAGTGGAATATGGGCTGGATGAATGACACGCTGGACTACATGGAAAAAGATCCGATCTATAGAAAATATCATCAGGATCAACTCTCCTTTTCATTGATTTACGCATTTTCCGAACAGTTTATACTGCCTTTATCTCATGATGAGGTGGTTCATATGAAAAAGTCACTGCTTTCTAAGATGCCCGGAGATGACTGGCAAAAGTTTGCAAACTTGAGACTCCTGTATATGTACATGTTTGGTCATCCAGGAAAGAAATTGCTGTTTATGGGCAATGAATTTGCACAGTGGAGTGAATGGACCGAACAGCACTCTATTGATTGGCATCTGCTTCAGTGGGAAAACCATAAAGGTATTCAGGATTTGGTGAAGGATCTGAACCAGGTGTACAAAAATGAGCGGGCACTTTATGAGGTTGATTTTAAATGGGAAGGTTTTGAATGGATAGATATCAGTGATGCAGACAACAGCATGCTATCCTTTATAAGAAAAGGGAAAAACCCGGATAATTACCTGATTTTTCTACTTAACTTCACTCCCACTCTACATAAAGAGTATAAATTTGGTGTACCGGAAGCCTGTGAGTATGAAGTGGTTCTGAACAGTGATTCAGAATTTTACGGAGGCAGCAATGCAGGGCCGGGTGTAATTAAGGGTCGGGATGGCGCATGGCACAGTCAACCGGCAAATATTACTGTAACTGTGCCACCTCTTGCAGGATTGATTTTAAGGCCGAAGAAATAACAGACTATTCAAATAATTTTAATGACCTAAGTTTAAAGATTTATGAGATTCCCACGTTCTTGTGGCACATTAGTGCATCCAACTTCATTTCCTTCAAAATATGGGATGGGTGATCTGGGTTATGAAGCCGAAAAGTTTATTGATTTTTTGGTAAGAACCGATCAAACCATTTGGCAAGTTCTTCCACTGGGGCCAACCGGTTATGGAAACTCACCTTATGCAAGCTATTCTGCGTTTGCGGGTAATCACTATTTGATAAGCCCGGACCGTCTGATTGACAAAGGTTTGCTAAGTAAGGAGGAGGCAGACACAGCTCAGCTTCCTGTAAAGAACAAGGCAGAGTATGAGAAATCATACGTGCTGAAAGAAGAACTCTACAAAAAAGCTGCCGAACGCTTTTATGCTGATATGTCTGATCAAGACAAAAAAGAGTTGAGTTCTTTTAAAAAGAGTAATCAGATTTGGCTCCACGATTACTGTCTTTTTATGACCTGTTTAAAGGCGAATGATAAACAGCCCTGGAATGAATGGGACCAGGACTTGGCTCAGAGAAAACCAAAGGCCATCGCTAAAATTGAAAAAGAGAAAAAAGAAGAGGTTGATTATCAGCTTTGGCTGCAGTTCGAATTTTTTAATCAATGGTATGAGCTAAAGAAGTATGCCAATGATAAAGGAGTTCGGGTGGTTGGTGATATCCCCATTTTTGTAGATCATAACAGTTCTGATGTGTGGTCGAACCCGGAATTTTTTGCGGTTGATAAGCAGGGAAATCGACAACTGGTAGCCGGTGTGCCCCCGGACTATTTCAGCGAAACCGGGCAGTTGTGGGGCAATCCGCTTTATAAATGGGATGCTCTGGAAAAAGATAATTTCTCATGGTGGGTCAACCGGTTCCGTCAGATGTTTGAACTGTATGACTCCATTCGGGTCGACCACTTCAGGGGATTTGATGCCTATTGGGAGGTAAAAGCAAGTGCTGAAACTGCTATTAAAGGACGCTGGGTTAAGGCTCCCGGAAAGAAACTGTTCAAAACTATTAAAAAGGAACTGGGCGAGCTCCCCATTATTGCCGAAGATTTAGGGGTGATGACGCCCGAGGTAGAAGATCTCAGGGATTCTTTTGACTTCCCGGGGATGAAAATCCTTCAATTCGCTTTCGATTCGGACTCTACGAATAGTTTTCTGCCACATAATTATCCGAAAAATTGTGTAGTCTACACAGGTACACACGATAATGATACAACCAAAGGTTGGTATATTCAGGCGCCGGAAGTTGAAAAACACCGAATGCGTGAATACACAAAATCGGACGGAAGAGAACCTGAATGGGAGCTTATTCGCCTTGGAATGCTTTCGGTTGGCGATCAGGCGATTTTCCCACTGCAGGATTTTATGAGTCTTGATACAGATCATCGTATGAACCTGCCCGGAACGGTTGGGGATAACTGGCTCTGGCGATACACTGCCGATATGCTCAGTTCTGTTGACGAAGGTCGAATAAAACTTTTTACTGAAATGAGCAACAGAAAACCGAAGGAAGAAAATGAGAAATAAACATCGAGATCTCCCTTTTCAATAAAAGGAGCGTTTTTGTATCTTACGCCGTCTCAATAATGAATAAATAGCATTTAATGCGATTTCAGCTTAATCATCTACCTAAAAGGTCTGTTAAACCCAGGAACAAAGGAATTACTCTCGCACTCGATAAAGGGTTTAGTGTTCGTCAAGTTGAAGATTTCTGTGAAGCAGCCTCTAATTACACAGATATTGTAAAACTCGGTTGGGGAACATCATATGTGACTCAAAATCTCTCAGATAAACTTGATGTCTATAAAAAATATGATATCCCCGTTTATTTTGGCGGTACTTTATTTGAGGCTTATGTACTCCGAGATCAACTGGATGCTTATGTAGAGTTACTCAAACGGTATGAAATCCGGTATCTGGAAGTTTCGAATGGTACAATTTGGTTGTCAGAAAACAGGAAGCTTGATATAATAAATGATTTAAGTCAAGATTTTACGGTACTTTCTGAAGTTGGCAGTAAAAATCCTGATTCCATTATTCCGCCTTATAAGTGGGTCAAAATGATTGAAAACGAGATGAAAGCCGGTAGCTGGAAAGTGATTTGTGAAGCGCGTGAAAGCGGAACAGTTGGTGTATTTCGTCCAAACGGGGAGATCAGGTCGGGCTTAATTGACGAAATAACCGATCAAATCCCAATGGAAGACTTGATATTTGAAGCACCACAAAAGGATCAGCAAGTTTGGTTTATTAAAAAATTTGGAAGCAATGTGAACCTCGGCAACATTCAGCCGGCAGAGGTAATTTCTGTTGAGACAATCCGTTTAGGATTGCGAGGTGATACTCTTTTTGACTTTTACTCCATCGACGATGAAGAAGGCCCTCAGAAAGCCTATTCCGATAACTCTAACACAAACGGTACTCGAGAGAATACTTAAGTAAGATTTACAATTATGAAAATATTATACGCTGCAGCCGAAATAGCTCCTTTTGCAAGAATGACATACACGGCAGATTTGCTTCGATTTTTGCCGGCCTCCTTGCAAGACCAGGGATTTGAAATAAGAATCTTACTTCCAAAATTTGGAACAATTAACGACCGTAGGAATAGATTGCATGAGGTAATCCGTCTTTCAGGTATCGAAGTAGAGGTTGGTGATCAAATAGACACCATGAAGATCAAAGTAGCGAGTATTCCAAATGCAAAGCTTCAGGTTTACTTTCTCGATAACGATAAACATTTCAAGCGCAAAGGGATGTTTGATAATCCCAAAACTGAAAAGTTTTATGACGATAACGACGAACGCCTTGCTTTTTACAATAAAGGCGTGCTTGAAACAGTTATCAATCTTGGATGGGAGCCGGATATTATTCACTGCCACGACTGGCCGGCAGGGCTGATACCTCTTCTTGTTCGAACTAAATATAAAAACGAAGATATTTTTAAGAATACACAGATTGTTTACAATCTGCACCATCCGGAAAATAAAGGACAGTTTAAAGGAACTAATATCCTTGATTTGCTTGGCCTTCCTGAGGAAGTTGATGTAGAATCCTATCTGGAAGATGGCGAAATTGATTTACTTAAAACCGGTCTGAAGCACAGTGACCATGTCGTAACAGGCAATCACCTAAAAGATCAGTTTGACGATCTTTTCGATGAATTGAATATTAACCCAACAAAAATTCAGGGTTCGCCCGAAGATGTATCTAAAAAATTTGCAGACTACTACCGGCAGATCACCGGAAAAGATGAATAATTCATCTCACAATAAGTTTCACAACTCAAAAGGCAGCAGATTATCTATCGCTGCCTTTCTTCTTCTCATAATACCTTTAATTGTAGGTTGCGAATCACCCGGTTCAGTAGGTGAAGGCCTGGGGCCGGATGGCAGTTCCGTAACAATAGATGAATATTCCGTAACGAATATCACTCCTGTTGAGGAGAATTTCTTCTCAGGCAGGTTGTCAAATTCTGCTATGGGATATATTGAGGATCCTGTTTACGGCACACTAAACGCCGTTGCAGTGTTAAAGCCTGTTATATCAACCTCAGCGGTAGACTCCCTGGTTGAAGGAGACACTATGACCCTGAGAATGGTGTTCAACTCTTCTATCTATGGGGATGAGCTTTCTGTTTCAGATTATGAAATTTTTGAATTATCGGAACAGTGGAGAGGAAATGAGCTGAAGTACAACGAAGCTGCACCGATCGATTTTTCAAGTAAGGTGGCTGAATTTCAGGTAGCCGATGAAGACACAGTAGAGGTAGAGCTATCTGCAGAATGGATGGAGAAATACAGTACGTATTTCAACTCTAATGATGCTAACAGGGATTCTCTCTACACCCGGGAATTTACCGGATTGGCAATTGTACCCGCCGAAACTAATTCAAGGATCAGGTTCCTTCGACATTCTCCCGCAGATCCGGAAGAAGATCCGGCCATAACGGAATTCAGGGTTTACACTACAGAATTTGATGAGGAAGAAGAGCAGGATGTTGAAGTCGTCAACTCATTGGGACTGCGCGACTGGGGCGCATATGTTGTACGCAGTGATGAGCCAAATTACGACTCCGGCTATGTTTTGCACAATGTAGATCGTCTGATGGAAGTGAATTTGGATCTCCCAACTGAAGATCTTCAGTCAAAAAATATTGTGAACGCAAGTCTAATTTTTAGTATCGATCGATCGGATGAACAGGAATTCAGTTCAATTATGAGACCGGATGTTGAAACCATTCGGGCACACACATTTTCGACACCACCGGCCGACTTGATTTCCGAAATCTTTATTACACCTCCCAGATTTGGTGCTGATATCAATGAAGATGAAGAACTATTCAAAGTTGATGTTACCCAATATGTACTTGATACAACATACGGTGAGGTTAATGCAGCTCCGCTTTATTTTTCAGCCCAGGCGGTAAATGGAATTCTCTACTCGATAAAACTGCATGACAATGCAGCAACTCAAGACAGACAGCCAAGGCTCATAATTACATCAGTTGAATAAGGTCTTACACATGCACATGAAATATTTTCTTTCTGCAATTATTATAGTTTTTTCTGTAGCGATAGGAGAAACTGCGGATGCTCAGGATCAAAACTTAGCAAATTCAGGATCTTTCTATTCCGGATTTGGATATGGTTCACCCTCAGAAACATACTCTCCAAATACAATTGGGATGGGGTTGAGCGGTGTGAGTACATTTTCCAATCAATCCGCAAACGTCTCCAACCCGGCGCTCTGGGGCCTTTCGGGCTTTACACACGGATCAGTAGCTCTAAGCATGATGAATTATAATGCCAGCGATCAATTCGATTCATCAAGAAAAGCACTATTTGCTTTTGATCAGTTTCAGCTCATGTTGCCTATAGTTAGAAATCGTCTGGGAGTATCGATATCATTTAATCCTGTTACGCGATCTGACTTTCAACGAATTACCGAGGATACGTTTGTACCGGTAGATGGAATCCAGCTCGATGACGTTGACTATTTGACAAATACTCAGGGTTCGGGCGGTGTTAATAAATTTGAGTTTGGTGCAGGTTATCGGTTAATGGACAACATTACCGTTGGTTACTCAATGGGCGCTTATCTGCTGTCCCAAAAACAAGAGGTAACGGCTGCTTTTTCTGATATATCCTACCGGGGGTTAAATTACAACCGTGATATTGAAGGCTATGCATTTGGGCATAAATTTGGTTTTTTTGCCAACAAAAATTCAATTCTTGGGTCCGAGGATCAATTTGCCATTGGAGCAACTGTAACATTGCCTGTTACCATCGATGCCGAACGTTCCGTTTCAGCTTTCAGAACAATTAATGGTCGGCGTACATTGGTTGAGCTTGATCAGAACGGCAGTGCCGTTGATGGAACGGTTAAATTGCCTATGGAAATTAATACAGGCCTTACGTATAATTTGAATAGGTTCGTAGTATTTTCGGCAGAAACCATGATTCAACAATGGAGTGATGCCGAATATAGTTTTAATTCCGTTCAGGAAGCCTATTTTAAGGATAGGCTGAAGGCCGGTTTCGGGGTGCAATATCACCCTTACAGAACTGAGCAGAGAGGAGGCTTATTCTCTAACTTTAAATATAGTTTGGGATCTTCGTATGATACCGGACACTTAAATATTAATGGAGAGGATATTGATACCCTCTTTTTAAATGCCGGTATTGGGTTTGTTTCAAGACAAACGGCATCATCCATCGACTTAAGTTTTGAGTATGGCATTCGGGGAACAGAATCTGCCAGCTTAGTTAAAGAAAATATATGGGGCTTTAAACTTTCATTAAATTTGGCTGAATTTATGTTTGTACGTCCTAAATTTCAGTAGTCAGGTAAGGTTTAAAAGCACTTAAATAAGTAACCAACCGAAGAATTATGAAAAAGTACATAGCTGTATTCGCAATCATGTTTGCAGTCACATCCAATGCCTATTCTCAGGGTGAACCCCCATACGGGATGAGTGAACTGCAGGCATATTCGATTTTTTATGAAAACTATCGTACCGGTAGTTATGATATGGCTCTTCAGTTTGGTAAATGGATGCTCGAAGCCCAGCCCCGCTCGATTGAAGGAGCAAACAGATTTAGCTTGCCGCGACAATATGAACGTATGATTAATGTATACACTGAATTGTCTAAACAAGAATCAGACCCATCAATTAGTACTGCATATCTCGATACGGTTCAGACTATATATGATGAAGCTTTTGAAATATTCAGTGAAGATGAAATTGACTACTATACCTGGCACTTCAATAAAGGCAGATTCTATCAGGAAAATCAGAGTAATATTTCCAACGGAATGGAGAAGGCTTACGAAGAGTATGAAAAAGCTTATGAATTAGATCCGGAACGTTTGGCACAAGCCGGTGACGGTTACTACATCAATATTTTGTTGTCGAATTATGTATCACAGGGAGAGCGTGATAAAGCTCTGGCTATGATTGATGAGATTGAACAATTTGCCGGAGAATCTTTGATGAATCAAATTAACGAAATTCGGGATGGACTTTTTTCAGATCCTGAAGAGAGAATTACCTTCCTGGAAGGTCGCCTGGCAGACAATCCCGATGACATTGCACTTTTAAAAGAGATTGCGAATCTGTACGAAGATCAAGACAATCGAGAAAAAGCCATTGATTATGCCCGTCAAATCTTTGATTTAGAGCAAAATTTTGAAAATGCAAAAAGGCTTGCGGAATATGCACAGTCGGCCGGGGAGAATAGACAGGCACTTAATTTTTGGCAGCAGGCGTTGGATCTCACAGAAAAAAATTCACAGCGTAAAACAGCAATAATGCAGCTGGCTGATATCAATCAGAACATGGGTAATTTGCAAGAAGCCAGAAGATTAGCCCGGCAAGGAATACAATTGGATAGAAATTGGGGCGAAGCTTACATTAAACTTGCAGATATTTATGCAGCGGCCATCCGGCAGTGTACATCAGGCAGAACAATGGAGCGCGATGACAGATCCGTTTACTGGTTGGTATTGGACTATTTGGATAGAGCTCGAAATGTTGACTCTTCTGTGGCAAATATAGTTCAAAGACAATATAGAACGTATGAGCCGGTTACACCGACATCAGAAGATAAATTTTTTAGAGGTTGGGAAACGGGTGACGAAATTCAAATTGGCAGTAATATTTCTGACTGCTATGCCTGGATTAATGAAACAACAACAGTCCGATAATTTTTGATAACCCGATTCCTTCCTTATCTTATTGAGTAGTGCAGTCTATGTAAGTAACCGCACTACTCATTTCTTTAGTTCTGCTACTCTGTAGAATTTTCAGCTCGTCTAACGACCATACAATTTTAGAGACATAACTTTCAAACGACTATTACTTAATTAAAACTATTGTGCATGGCACGTTCGCGTAAAAATAAAGGCCGCAATAAGCCTAAGGGTAAAAGCAAGGGAAATAATAAAGATAAAAACGTATTTGTCCCACGATTTCATCACAATCAGCAAACCCGGATTGGGGGGCGCTATAATGGTGTGCTTGAAATCAATCAAAAGAATTATGGATTTATTCGTAAGCTCGATTTTGAATTTAGCCTTGATCCAAAAGACCCATTTCTTAAGCCCGATGAAGTTAAGCATTATGACCTTCGTTCAGGACTGATTTTAGAAGGCGAGTTTGAGCAGGATCAAAGTGGAAATCGACATGTACACTCCATTGAACGAATTAACGGCAAGCCGGCTGTAGAGTGGCAGAAAATCAATCGATTTGAGCTTCAAACCCCAATTATGCCAAATGAATATATTAAGCTTGGATATAATGCGGAGGACCTCGAGCTGAGGGTGATAGATTTGGTTGCTCCAATAGGACGGGGGCAGCGGGCATTAATTGTAGCGCCACCAAGAACTGGAAAAACCGTTCTTCTCAAGAAAATTGCACGCGCACTTACCGAACATCATCCTGACATTTACACCGGTATATTACTGGTTGATGAACGACCGGAAGAAGTAACAGATTTTCTTCGGTCAACCAATGCGGATGTATTTGCTTCCTCGAATGATAAACCCACAGAGAGCCACGTTCGGATTTCTGAGATGGCACTTGGCCATGTAAAGCGCAAAGCAGAAGCCGGTGAACACGCTGTGTTGTTGATCGATTCGCTTACGCGGTTGGGGCGTGCATATAATGCCGTTCAAAGCAACAGCGGACGCACACTTTCCGGAGGTCTGGATATTCGTGCGCTGGAAATTCCTAAGAAGATATTTGGCTCAGCCCGAAAAATTGAAGGCGGAGGTTCGCTGACTATCATCGCTACCTGTCTTGTAGAAACAAACTCCAGAATGGACGATTTAATTTTTGAGGAGTTTAAGGGAACAGGTAATATGGAGTTGGTATTGGATCGTGAAATTGCCAACGATCGAATTTTTCCTGCTATCAATATTGCGGCTTCAGGAACCCGAAATGAGGATAAATTTATTATGGACTCATTGGAAGAGAGGAATATGGTTCGAAGATTTTTGCTGAAGAAATCGCCCAAAGAGTCAATGAGTATGTTGCTTCAGGTAATGAGAAGAACAGAAAGCAACGAAGAGCTATTCCAGCAAATCGCGGCGACCATATAAGATTAGAAGCATTAGTACTGAGCCAGTGAGGGGTCAATCTTTTTGGCCCACTCGTTAATACCGCCTTTCAGTACCGAGACATTTTTGAATCCTTTCGACTCGAGAAACTCAACAGCATCAGAAGCAGAGTTTCCCGTTCGGCAGATCGTAATAATTTCGTTATCAGGGTTTAACTCTTCGTGTCGACTCTCCAAATCATTATAGGGTATGCGAGTTGTTCCGTCGATGTCTGATATATAATACTCATGCGCCTCCCTTACATCCAGCAGTGTAAAAGATTCGTTATTGTCGCGTTTTATCTTTAACTCTTCTACGGTTGTCTCTTTCATTATGATAATAACCTCATTTTAACTTATTAATATTTTCATCTTCAAAGAAATAAGTCTCCCCTGGCAAGGGAAGATTTAGAGGGGTGTGAGTCGGTTTATTAATTTAATAATCGAACTCAGGCATTAGGATTGATATCTGTCTAATTTAAACTGTGAGCCCAAATATAACTTCTTGGCTTCTTCATCTTCAGCAAGTTGCTCAGCAGTGCCTTCACGTAAAATTTTACCCTCAAACATCAGGTAGGCTCTATCTGTGATGGCCAGAGTTTCATGTACGTTGTGGTCAGTTATAAATATGCCGATGTTTCTCCCTTTCAGGCCGCCTACAATCTCTTGAATATCCTCAACTGCGATAGGGTCAACCCCCGCAAAAGGCTCATCCAGGAGGATAAATTTTGGATCTGTTACCAGTGCACGGGCAATTTCAGTTCTTCTTCTCTCACCGCCCGATAAACTGTACCCTTTGTTGTTAACCACTTTTTGAAGACCAAACTCTTCAATTAACTCATCAACCCGTTGCTTGATCTCTTTTTTGGGCATGGAGTGAAATTCGAGAATGGATTTTAGATTATCCCGTACGGTAAGATTTCGAAATACACTGGCTTCCTGCGCAAGATATCCCACACCCATCCGTGCACGCTGGTACATCGGTTTTCGGGTGATGTTTTTTTCGTTTAGAAACACTTTACCGGAGTTAGGTTTCACGATACCGGTAAACATGTTGAATGTGGTCGTTTTCCCGGCTCCGTTTGGACCCAATAAACCAACGATTTCACCCTGATTCACATCAATGGATACATGATCAACCACAACTCGTTTCTTATAGCTTTTAACGAGATCTTTACTGTAGAGCCTCATGGGTTGATATGTACTGTCGGTCTGGGTCATTTAAAAGAATATGAGCCTATTTTTTCAATGCATAGTGACGTCAACTCAATTCCGGCCTTAACATCCGAAACGGAACAGGTTTCTGCGGTGCTGTGTATATAACGAACCGGACAAGAGATGGAGGTAACATGGCTTCCAATTCCAACTAAGTACTGCATGGCTGAGGTATCCGTGCCGCCGGCTGTTAAAACCTCACGCTGGGTTTTAACGGAGTTACTCTCAGCAAGTTGTTCGAGATACCGAAC
>Ga0102943_1001690_pt1 | contig 13472 bp, 11 predicted proteins | sample SalPonC_black_MG_FD_78174 | JGI IMG/M metagenome (GOLD analysis project Ga0102943, IMG submission 78174) | Salt pond soil microbial communities from South San Francisco under conditions of wetland restoration - Salt Pond MetaG... | ecosystem: Environmental > Aquatic > Marine > Intertidal zone >...
GAAGACCAGGGCAGGGTCCGCCGGCCAGGGGATACTGCCGGCTGCGGCAGCTTTCTTCACCCCCTGTTTTACCGCGGCGCCGGCGGTCCAGGGGAAGCCTGCCAGGGCCAGAACGGGAAGCAATGATGCCCCCAGCAGCACCACGCCCGAGACCCCCTTTCTTTCACAGGATTCCGCGGTACCGGCCACCAGAAAGAGGGCTCCTTTGCTCAAGGAATGGTTCAGTACCAGCACCAGAAGAACGGGCAAGACCATCTGCCAGAGTCCGCCGTCGTATAATCCCACCCCCAGAGTGAGTGTCATCAGGCCCATCTGGCTGATGCTGGAGTAGGCGAGAATGGATTTTGGCTTGCGCTGGAGCAGTCCGATAATTACGCCGTAGAAAAGAGCAACAGCTCCGCTGCAGACGAAGATCATTCCCCAGAGGGGAAAGTCCATGGTGCCGCCCGGAAAGAAATAGAGCCAGCCGAGCAGACCGGCCTTGATCATGCTTCCGCTTAAAACGGCACTGGCGGGACTCGGCGCCGCCGGATGGGCAAGAGGCAACCAGAAATGCAAGAGAAAGGCCCCGGCCTTGACCCCGAAGCCGAAAAAGGCCGCGGTGAGAATAACTCCTCTCCAGGGAGAAGCCTGCAGAGCCGGGGCGATATCCTCGATGCCGATTCCCGGGGCGGCGCTTGCCGCGACACAAATGGCGAGGATCACCGCAGCTTCTCCGAGAACAGCCATAATCAGGTATACCTTGCCGGCCAGCAGGGTTTCGGGGTCGCGCTCATAGACGATAAGTCCATAGGCCGCATAGGTCATGAGCGCAAAAAAGGTATAGAACGAGGGAATATCGCGGGCCAGGATGAGCCCGAAGTTGCCGCTCATGGTCAGGCAGAAGAAAAAGACGAAGGAGGTGATCCGTGGCCTGCCCGCCATATATGCCCGGATGAACAATGATGAAGCCAGCCAGACCAGCGCGGCTGCGGCCAGAAATGTCCGCCCGTAGCTCCCCCATCCGAGCCGCAGGCCTAAAATCAGGTCGGGCATTGCAACTTCTGCAGCGCCGCCGGTAATAACCAAGATAACAGCGGGAAGTGCGGCCACGGGCAGAATAGAGCGAATGGCCATCTCCCTGCTTGGGGGCAGGAGCGCCAGAAATCCGGCAGACATGGGCAGGAGAATGTCGTGTGCGGACATCATGGCATCAACCCCATGCCGCGGACGATTTGTTGACAAACGCCAAGGGGACTCCATTGCCATCCCGCCCAGAGACCCGCGCCCAGAGAGAACAAAGCGGTGACCGTGGTGGGCAGGAGCAGGGTCCAGCGGGTTTCCAGCTTCCCCCTCAAGGGTACAGGCCGTCGATCAACGGGCAATTCGCGGAACCAGGCTCTATAGATAATCGGCAGAAAGTAGGCCGCATTCAAAAGCGTACTTGCCACCAGGACACCAATCACCCAGAGTTGTCCGTCCTCTAGACCACCCAGGGCCAGATACCATTTGCTGATGAAGCCGGCAATCGGGGGAATGCCTGCCATACCAAAGGCGGCCAGGGCGAAGGTGCCCATGGTCAGCGGCATGCGCCGGCCGACTCCGTCCAGTTCACTTACTTTATGGAGCTCAAGGGTCTCGGCCACATTGCCGGCGCAAAAGAAAAGCGTGATCTTCATAAAGCCCTGATGGATCAGATGGACCAGGCCGCCGACGATGGCCAGCGGACTTGCCAGCGCGGCTCCCAGGACGATATAGGAGATCTGGCTGACGGTGGAATAGGCGAGCCGCTTTTTCAAGTCATTCTGGTTAAGGGCCTGCAGTGATCCATAAAGGATGGTAACGGCCGCCGCCAGAGCCAGGGGAAAAAGCACGTCCAGAGAGGCGGAATACTCCTTGCCGTAGACATAATATATCACCCGCACGATTCCGAAAGCGCCGGCTTTGACCACGGCTACCGCATGAAGCAGGGCGCTGACCGGCGCCGGCGCCACCATGGCCACCGGCAACCAGCCATGAAGCGGCACGAGGGCGGTCTTCACTCCCAGGCCGGCGATAAGCAGAAAAAATATCAATTGGTGGATGCTTCTGCTCCCACTGGCTGCCATTTCCGCCAGGACGCCGCCTGCAGTGAAATCAAACGAGCCTGCCAGAGCGGAGAGAGAGACGACGGCTGTAAAAAGAACTGCGCCTCCGCTGATATTATACCACAAATATACACGCCCCGCCCTGATGGCCTTCTTCGTGCCCCGGTGCACCACCAATGGGTAGGTGACCAAGGTCAAAAATTCATAGAATATGAAAAAGGTGATGAGGTTGCCGGCCAGGGCGATGCCGGTACTGGCGGTGACGCAGAGACTGAAGAAGCCGAAAAACCGACTGCGGTTCGGTGAACCCTCAAGGTAGCCGATGGCATAAATAGTGGTGAGAAACCAGAGGGTGGCCGAAAGGAACAGGAATGCCAGGGAGAGGGAATCTATCCGCAGCAGGAAATCAAATCCTAGAGCCAGGGTAAAACGCAGCTCGTACGCCGCATCGTCAACCAAAAATCCCCGGATCATGACGGCAACGACGATAACCTTGATGCTGGCCCCCAGCATGTTCAAGGTGGAACGCAACGCCGAATTTCTCTCCGGGAGAAAGAAGATGACTATGCCGGTTACCAGAGAACTGGCGAGGGTGACCAGAGGCAGCATATGTTCCCAGCTCATCATGGCAACCTCCAGGTGATTGCTTCCGGCATGGGCATGGTATGAAAACCCATTTGCAGCAAATCAATGATCCCTGAAGTGGTAAAGCCTATGAAGATGGCGCACAGTGCCAGGGCGAAGGCAGAAATCTCAAGGGCAGGTGGTACGGACTGCAGGACGACGGCCTTGCGGGAGGGGGCAAAAACATGGCCGAGCATGAGAAAAACATAGCCGGCGGTAAGCAGGCTGCCCAGCACAATGATGGGTATCCACCACCATTGACCGCTGGAAATTACGGCATTGAGCAGCATCCATTTGGCAACGAATCCGCCGCTGGGAGGCAGGCCCATGAGGTTGACTCCGGCGATTCCTATGGTAAAAACACTCAGAGGCAGACGGCCTTTTATATCGCGGAGGCTGATCAGCCTGTCTGTACCCAGGGCATGAATGATATTTCCCACAGCCAGAAAAAGGGCGGCTTTCGCAGCCGCATGGGAGACTGTCTGACAGATTCCTCCGGTCCAGGCCTGCATGTTCCAGCTTGCACCCTGTTCTCCGGTGATCTGGGCAATAGTTAGAGGGAAAAGAAGAAAAAGATAGCCGATCTGGCTCACCGTGGAATGGGCCACAAGAAGTTTCAGCCTCTCCTGCCGCACCGCCTGAAAGGAGCCCCAGAGGATGGCGAAGGCTCCCATTGCCCCCAGCAGCTGGGCTGCAGCATACGTGGTTATGGAGGGAAAAATTTCAAACCAGATGCGCAAGAGCATGAAGTAGGAGGATTTGATCACCAGGGCAGAGAGAATGGCGCTGACCGGAGCAGGGGCGTTGCCATGAGCTGCCGGCAGCCAGAAATGCAAAGGAAACAGGGCGGTCTTTATGAGCATGCCGAAGACCATCAATCCGAAGGCCGTTATTGTCGGAAGAGTTGTTTGAACCTGTACCCCCAAACCGCCGAGATCGAGGACGCCGTACTCTGCATAGAGAAAAGCCACGCCCAGCAGAAAAACCAGTGAGCCCAGCATGGCAGCCATCAGATAGCGCAGGGCGGCGATGAGGGCCTCGGCCTCTTCTTTGAGGGTAGTCAGTGCCACAGCGGCAAGACTGATCAACTCCAGCAGAACATACATATTGAATATATCCGAAGACACATAGAGTGCATTCAAGCCTCCCCACAGAAGAAGCCACAGAGTCCAGAAATGGTAGTCGGCCGTCTTTTGCTCCCGGGGGGAATCAAAATAGGGTCCTGCATAAATGGATATGAGAAAAGCGGTCACCGAAGTCAGCAGAAGGAAGATGATGCTCAGGCCGTCCGCCTGGAGTTCTATCCCCAGGGGACGTCCCCATCCGCCCAGGGCATGATGGAATGTATCCTCCCCGCCGGGTATGAACGCCAGCAGGAAGACCGTCAGGCAGGTGGCAGCGGCGGCTGCGAGACCGGCATATCCCCTCATTCGCTTTGGCATAAGCAAACAGATTAAAGCCCCGCTGAAGGGTATGATGACGATAAGCACCATCATGGCCGGTTATGGTTTTCCGGTGATGGTTCTTCCCTGTAGTCAAGGGAGGTCAGTCCCGTTTTTTTCCTGATCCGGCGCGCCAGGGCCAGGGCAAAGCCGGTGGCGCTGATGGAGACCACTATACCGGTGATGACCATGGCCTGCGGAACGGGATCCGCAAACACTTTTCCGTTGCGGTGGGCGACTGAAATAAAGAGGAGAAAGGCGCCGGCGGACATGATGTTCAGCCCCATTATCTTGCGCAGGAGATGGCGGCGGCTCAGCAGACTGGACAAACCCAAGGCAAAAAGGATCACGGCTGTCAGTGCATACAGCAGAAAAGAATCAAGCTCTGTCATAATCAAATGCTCCCGGTATTGGCGAGGCCCGCCTGTTCGAAGGATTTCAGCTTACATTCCCGTTTATCTGGGAAGATCCTTTTTCAGAGGCTGAAGAGCGAGCATCAGTCCCGCCAGGGTGGTGCCGATGGATAGCGTGGCAGCACTTTCAAGAAGAAATATCTGGATACTTGCATATTGTCGGTCATAGGCCAGGAAGACCCCGGTGCTCAGAAGAGAATAGGAACCCAGGGCCAGGAAGGCCAGAAAACCAAGGATGAGCAGAATCCGCCACGTTGCATCATGAAGCATGGTCAATGACCGATGACCCGCCATCCACAGAAGAATACATCCGGCCCCGAGAACCACCCCCGCCTGGAAAGCTCCTCCCGGGGCGAAACCGCCTCGCCAGAGCAGATATCCGGAAACCAGGAGTACGAGCGGCATGATTCCCCTGACCAGGTTTTCAAGAACGATAGTGGTGGCGACCGGAGGTGCCAGGGAGTGCAGGTTGGAACATTCACGGATGGAGAGGACGCCGAGGACGGCCAGCAGAAGAACGCCAAGCTCGATCCAGGTATCATATCCCCGGAAATTCAAAAGAACAGCGGTTACCGGATGTTTCGTGCCGCTGCCCTCCAGTTCGGCATGCACCAGATCCGTCAGCCCTCCTTGTGCGTCGGAAAGCTCCGTCACAGCACTGATGAGTACAACCGACAAGATCAACACCGTTGCAAAGGAGAAGAACAGGTGAAACGACGGGAGCTTGGCCACGCTCGTCCACCTCTTTTCTTGTTCGTGCTCTTTACCTACGGATCTCATCACGCGCAGGGCATCAAGGAGCATTACCCCCGCAAGACTTGCACCAACCGCCGCTTCGGCGATGGCGATATCGGGGGCCTCCAGTCGAACCCAGGCCAACGCGAGAATCAAGCCGAAGGTGATGAAGAGAACCACTGCCTGGAAATGATCGGAAGAATGGAGCACCCTCCAGGCTGCCAATATCAGGGCTGCACAGAGCGTCATATCGAACAGTGTATCAGTCATTTTGCACTCCTTTGGTGGAGATCTCTCCTCGGATTCAGTTTTCCTGTGGTTTCTCCTCTGCTTCCTGGAGGATATAGTTGCCCACCAGAAAACAGGCCGTGGAACTGGCGAGCAGAACAGTCAACCAGATAAGCAGCAACTTGATGATAACCGGCACCACCAGCGAGCGCAGACAAAGTCCAACAACGATGAACCCCAGTCCGAGGTTATCCGCTTTGGTGAGTGCGTGCAGCCGGCTCATGGCATCGGGGAAGCGCAGCATGCCCACTACTCCGGCCAGAAAGAACGCTCCGCCGGCCAGGCAGAACAGGATGGAAAATATATTCCAGATGGTCATGGTTCCCCGCCTGGATTTTTAGGTTCGAGTCGCCTTACGAAAGCGGCAACGGCCATTATGGAAAGAATGACGAAAACAAGGGCGGTATCCCTGACGCCGTCCAGTTGCAGAGCCTCGGCCAGAAGCAGGCAGATTGCTGTTCCCGTGGTGGTGAAAAGCTGGGCCGCCAGCATTCGGTCTGCCTTGGTGGGGCCGATGAAGACACGCAGGAGACCGGCCAGGATAGTGAGAAACAGAAACATTGCCATGAGCAGGTAAAAGTGGTGCATGCCGACACGCTCCCTGTATCTGTGATCGGTTATCTGTGTTTAATATCCCCATTATATTCACCCTTTGTCGATTTGCATGAATTTTCCCCAATCACATTGGGGCGGGTCTGAAACAGGATCTGTAACCGCTCTGGTTTTCTTGGATGATCAGCAACCGCCTCTTCGAGCAGTTTTGGCTTAGCCCGAACATTTCATGGAAAATGGATGGAGTGTTGCGTATAGCGTTAAATATCAGTTTCTTGGAGCCAATCACAGCTCTCCACGTCGAGCAGACCATCTCAACTCGTGAAATATCCGGGTTGATAGGGCATGTAACCCAAGGTAGTCAGCGGGACGCCGCCATATCATTCGATCGTCGATGGATCCCTTATGGCCAAGATTGGCTGCAAGGGGCGCCTCGGCAGATATGGCCCCGAAAGCTGTTGGGGCGCAGATTGCGTTGACGAAAATTTCTAAAAGAGATGGCGCAGAGAAGCCAGGTTATGGATATTGACGACTGCAGGAAAGAAATGAGCAGAAATATTAGGGCAAACTTACAAAGCGCTGACCTATCACCTATTGCTCTAGATCGGTATCAGAAATGTTGTTAGCTTTGGTTTGAAATAGTCCCCAGCCCTGTTTGAAGAAAGGAATCAGAAACTTGGGCGTGAACAACTATTTTGCGGTCCAGCCGCCATCCAGATAAATCGTCTGGCCGGTAATGTAATCAGAAGCAGGTGAAGCAAGAAACAGGGCAACGCCCTTCAGGTCATCGAGTTCCCCGTTTCGGCCAATGATGGTCTGACGGGCAAGAGCATCTATAAGCTGCTGCTGTTCAAAGAGTTTTGAAGTCAAAGCTGTTTTAAAGAATCCGGGTCCGATGGCATTACAGGTAATTCCGCTTTGATCACCGGACCAGGCCTCGGCCATGGCCCGGGTCAGCTGTAGTATTCCCCCCTTGGATGCACCATAGGGGATACTGTTTGGAAACGCCCGTTCTGATTGGAGTGAAGCAATATTGATGATTTTCCCCCGCCCCTTCTCCCTCATGCCTGGAATGAGGTGCCGCGCCAGGAAGAAGGGTGCTTTTAAATTAATATCAATCTGCCTGTCCCAGCTGTCGGAGCTGATGTCTTTCCAGGACTGGCGCATGTTTATGCCGGCGGCATTAACCAGGATATCGGGTGGTCCAAAAAAGGCAGCCGATTCTTCAGCTGTTTCGCCCAGAGCATCCATATCGGACACATCACAGGTTAGATACGCCGCCCTGCCGTTTATATTCTCAACATCCTCGACAGCATTCTGTAATGCCTCTTCCCTGGTGGCCACATGGATAACAGCAGCACCTGCTTCGGCAAGACAGAAGGCAATTGCTCTGCCAATTCCCGAACTGGCTCCGGTAACAAGGGCGACACAACCGCTGATGTTAAATAAACGATCTGTAATTTTCATGGTTTTCCATTGAGTTAATAGCTGTTTTTGCGACTGCGGCCCTGGATCAAAAGAGGCAATCGCAAGGTCGTACCCTGGAAGGGCAAGATGTGATTGATTGATCCGTCGAGGGGAAATGGTGCAAGAGGGGCAAAATGGTCTAGTACTTGCGGGCAAAAGGATGGGTGCAAAAAATTTTAAGAGGAAGCTCCTTCCTGCCAACACCCGGGGACAAGCGTTCCTCGGAAATTAAGGCTATCCATGCTGCAGATAGCCACATAGGCAGCTATGTGGCTATCTTGTTGAGGAACCGGATTGCTCATTTCCCAGGAGCCTATAAACTCTTCCAATCCATGCGGGAGTGGCTGCAGCCGCTCAGAACCAAGACAATGAAGCGGTAAGTATACGGCCTGCGAGATTATGAGTATTTCAAATTACGATGACCTTCCCACTTCCGGGTAAACGTTTGAATGATGGCAATGATGGACCTTATTTCTGTTGATCGATTTTGGCGACGAGTTCCTGGACGACACGCTGGACCACCGTATCCAGTGTCACGAGCTGTGAAGCCGAGCCGGACATCCCGAGGATTCCCTGGGCCTTTCCTCCAGTTTCCATTTTCTTTTCAACGTAGCCGGAGGAAACCTGTTCAGTGGAAGCGGCATCGATTATCTTATAGCGCATGCCGACGATCCAGACTTTTGCTCCTTCTCGTGTTTCGGCTGAAGAGATGGTGGTGTTGCCGACCGATCCGGCGATGCCTCCCACCACTCTGCCGAAAATGGAGCCGACGGCGTTGCCATCGAAGCCGGAACTGGCTTTGGCCGTTTCCTGGGCTTTCAGCACATCAAATTTAACGAACCACTTGGTGGATTTGAATTTTCCCCGTTTGAATTTTTGAAGTGCGGTAGGGTCTCCCATGTTGACTGCGAGTCCGACCTCCTTGAGCAAGGGACCGAGGTCGGTTCGCTCCAGTACCCGGAAATTGGCGCTGGAGAGTTCGATCTCGGCAAAATCAGCTATGTTATTGGGGCTTACTCTCTGGCTGAAGGTGGCGCTGCTGGCTTTTATCTGGCCAGGCAGGACGATAAGGGTCGGCCCCATTTTGTCGGCGTTGCGGTAATTGACAGGCTGGTACATCGATCTGTCTGCCACCTCGTTGGCCCGCATTGACGCTGCTCCACCTGTTCCGGTACTCGAGGGTACGCAGCCTGAAGTGAAGACAGCCAGCAGTCCTAGACAGAAAAGCGTTACTTTGCAGTAGAGTATGTTTTTCATGCTACCTCCTTGGCATGTTTCTCTGGTTGTGCAGGGGGGATCAATTGGGATCATACTGTTTCACGTTGCTCTTGTCACTGGGTTTCCAGCGATCTGTTCATTGCCGGATTCATCTGTTGTATTTTTTCAAGGATCCTGCTGTCCTGAATGATTTTGGCGATTCGCTCGGGGCTTGCGGTGGAAAGGGATGCAGGAGGTGCGCTCTGCAGTAAATGGTACAGCCTTTCCGGTTGTGGCCCCGGGTCAACCGTCACTGTGACGACATTACCGCGAAATGACGTCAATTTGAGCCGGGGGCCCTCCAGTTTTGCATTAAGCGGTTTGAGGATGGTGTTGTTGAGAATCTGCAGAAAGTTGCTGCCTCTGCTGGTGCACTCAACCTCGAAGGTGCTCAACCCTCCACTTTCAAAATGTATCAATTCGGCGCTCAAAATATTCCGCAGGCCGACAAATTCTTTACGGAAGAGCAGGGCCGTATCGTAATCGGGGAGTCCGCTGAGCTGTATCTGGTAGCGTTGTGCCGAAGTCATGAGCTGGCTCTCGAAGAATCCCTTGCTGAACTCCTGGCCGATCAGTCTGCCGACGTCTTCAAGAGCCTGATCCTCATCCGCCCAGGCTTTTTTACGGGGCACCTTGTTGTTGAAATAAACTTCTTCGCCGGTGTTGTTGTTGACGCATTTAACCGTCCATGAGGTGAGAATGTGCTTCGTCAGCTGGATCCCTGAGGCCTTGAGGGTTACCGACGCCTGTTTGAATTTGGCTTCACCGATGACGCTGAAATCAGCCGTCCGGCGGTTCGTTTTCTGAGCGCCGGCCTCCTGGCGGAGCATTCTGGTGTAGTCCTCGGACCAGACCCTGTAGCCGAAATCGACGAAATGCTGCTTCAGGATATTTTCAGCGATAGAAGAATTCCTGGTTCCGGGACTCGAACGGCGATCAGCGTCACGGATCACGACGGCAACGGAGATCGTCGGGTCGCCTCGATCCTCGAGGAGGATGAGCCGACCCTGCCTGCTCATGGTGTCCAGAGCATCCTTGATCTCGGATATAAAAACCTCTGCGGTGATTTCCATGTGCATGAGGCCATCTTCGCCAAGTATGGGGGCCGATTGCTCAAGAATCTGTTTGATCAGTCCCCGGGATTTTGACAGCACACGATCTTCAATGAGGAGATAGTTTTCCACAAGAGTGGAGCTCTCGACATACACCCCCACCGCTTTTTCAACAGCCTGGCGCCGGGCGTCCCGGCGCAGATCGTCGATCATCAAAGCTTTATCCCTTGCGTACAACTCGGCATTGGGATCGGCCAAACCCTCTGCCGTAACGATGACGGTCTGGGCCGGCTCGTTACCGGCGTTTGCCGAGACCGGTGCTACAGCAATGATCAATGCAATAGCGAGAATCGTTCCAAGAAAAGGACGGCCAGTGAGGATATGCATGGTGGTCATGGCGTTACTTTCCCCCTTCACACTGTTCAGCGAACAGTTCATAGGTGATCCGATTCGCCTGTCTGCTGACAATATCCTGGATGGTTGCGGTAATATCAGCATCTGAAAAGGCCGCCTCTCTCGCGCGGGCCGTCGACAATTGGATGCCATCGTCGTTGTAAAGAGCGAGATCGATGGTAACGAAGACCTCGTCCACCTTGACGACGGTATTTATCTGCGCCTGTGTGGAGATGACTCCTTTGAGCATATAATCGGCCTTCAGCCGTTCGGCAGCGCTCATTGCCGCTTCAAGATCGTTGTTGAGAAAAGCCTCCTGCTCTTCTTTGGCAATCTGTATGTTGATTTCCTTTTCGGAATAGGTCGCAAGGCCCAGTCGCTCAAAACCGGTGTTGAGCTTGTCGATGAGGCGACCATACATCGATTGTTCGGTGATGTAGGAGCCGCCCCAATATCCATGGTAGATATAGCGTTTGCCCCGGTGCAATTCACCGATCATGGTTGCCACTCGACTGTTGGTCAGTGATTCCGGACAGTGCAAATCTGTCAAGGCAATACCCGCCTCGGAGCTCTGCTCCTGCTCCTCGTACTCGGAAAAGGAAAAGGTCGATGCGGGGTGTGCCGGAAACAGAGTAAGAAGGGCAACGGACAGAAGCAGGTAAAGGGGGTGCGCCATTTTTCTATCTACTTTCAATTGCATTGGAAAAATTGTCTTGGCCAACCAACGATCTCACCGACTTTTCGAGTGAATCTTTAAATGATTTACCATATTTAATACTACTATGTAGTATAGTCAGTAACGGGAAAAGATCAATGCTCTTTTGAGGCTTTGATTCCCTGAAAGTGGGGCTTGACTGCAGCCGTCCAGGCTGCAGACACCCGCGAAATGAGCAACTCGGCCTCTTGCAGGAGGCCAGGCTCTGTTTCATAGGTAATCAGTAATGGATTTATTCAGGAAAGGACGATTGGCAATTATTTGCTAAAAGTTGGATCCAGCTTAAAAATTCGACTGCTTATAGCTGACAATCCGGCTCTGGCTCTAGCCGAAACCGGTGCGTTCTCCGAAGAAAGAACGACAAACCAGCGTTGCAAACCGGTGTATAAAGCGATAAAGCAAACCTATCCGTACCATATTATCTGCTGGTGGTAATGGAGTAGGAGGCTTCGAAAAATTCGGCGATGGGCGCGGGAGACGCTGCTTTACCATCGCTGTCCTGGTTTTTGGCGGTCACGGAAATACCCCTGGTTCTCACCGCCAGGCTCTCCTGGTCCCCCCTGAAAGAAGACAGCCCCTGGCCGATGCTGGACATTTCCACCTTTCCAAGAGGGACCTCGCTTGCATATACCACAACCTTGTCGGTGCCGAATGGCGGGGATACCGTCAGGTCAAACCTGTCGTGGCTGTCGGGGATCTTATAGGTCACCCCTTCCTTGAAAAAAGACGATCTGCGATAGTCGTTCGGCAGGAGCTGAACGATCTCGCCATGCTCGTTGATATTGACGATCCTTGCATAGAAGTTCCGATTGCCCTGCAGATAGATTTCTATTTTCTCCCCTTCCCTGTATGCTTTCTTGGGGGACCAGATTTTGACGGTAAGAGGTGCGGAGGGCGAGGGCAGGCCGATTCCGCTTCCCGGGCTTTTACCAGGATCTGCCAGGCCGGCAGTTGGTAGAACATTACCTGCCGGTCCGGAATCCCCCAGCAAATACTCCACTTCCGCCTTGATCCAGATATGATAGCGACTGTTGTCCTGGATGCCGTTATCCTTTTTCTCAAGGATCTTGACCGTCCCTTCGGCGTTGACCAGAATTTCGTCGCTCTTGAGAACGAAATTCTTCACCTCGGTTCTCGATTTTATATATGTTGTGGCATTCGATATTGCCTGCTGTTTCGCATTGGTTAGCGCGGCATCTCTCAACTCCGAAATAGTCTTATCTTCGGACAGATATGAGTATCCGTCCACCGACTGGATCATGGATCGTTTTTCGATCTGGTCACTGCTTGACTGACTTCCGGTCGCGGGCATGGCATGAAACACAAGAAGGGGCAGCAGGGGGATAGTAAGAATCCACCATGAATCAAGCATTTGAAATATCTTTGACATCTGCCCCTCCTTGGATCAATGATCGCCAACCTTGTTTAGGGAGTATCGGTACCGTCTGTTAAAATTCGAACCTTAAACCGGCCACAAGACGGTGAACCGTCAGGTCGTCATACCCCAGAATGGTACTATAGTCGAGGAAACACTGGTATCCACCTGGAAATACTCCGGAAACACCAGCGGCGAGGTTGAAGTAGTTTCGATCCGGGTCATCTGTTGGGATGATGATGGTGTTCTGCGCATCAAACTCATTTCTTACGGTAGCAAATTTTGCAACAATATTTCTGGAGTCGTTGTCAAACTCATGCGTCCAATCACCCCTCAGATAGGGAGTGATAACCCCGGAACCTGTGTTAAAGGCGCGGGCCACCTGAACCCCGAGGCTGGAGGTAAAGGATTCCACCTCCTGGTCTTTCACTTCAAGCGCCAGACCAAACCCGGGGTTGGTATTGGGGTCCCGGAGACTTTCGGTGTAACCGTCGATGTCTGAATTTATGTAGGCCAGCTGACCGAAGGGAGTCACCGAAATCCCGTCGTAGTTCATGTCGTAGCCGCCGCCAACACTGAGATTCACATCGGTTGCATCGGTATCGGCTCCAAAAGATTGGTTGACTACAGTGGTCCCTCCGGTATTGGCGGGGACGGCATACTGGACGTTGCGGCCCATATCGAACTCCTTGGTGGCCAGGCCTGCGAGGAAATCGACATAAAACTTGTCTACGTAGTAGGTCCCGTATACAGAGACGCCAAAACCGTCAAGGTCGACATTTCCATCATTATTATCCACGGAGGAATCAGTCACGGCGTAACTGAGTGCACCGCCAAGAATAAAACTGTCGGTAAAACGATAATCGACCCCACCGACAAGACTCCAGGAATCGAAATCAAATCCAGGTTCCCGAGAGGTCGCATCCTTGTCACCCGTTCCGAAACTGCCGGTGAGAAAGGCGCCCCACTTGCCATAATCGTTAATATTGCTTACTTCCAATTGGTAGCCGTTTATCTGATCGAACACATTGTACTCAGTGTAGCCGGTGGGACTGTCCTGGACCACCACCGGACTGGAAAATCCAGATGACGA
>Ga0102943_1001692_pt1 | contig 13457 bp, 10 predicted proteins | sample SalPonC_black_MG_FD_78174 | JGI IMG/M metagenome (GOLD analysis project Ga0102943, IMG submission 78174) | Salt pond soil microbial communities from South San Francisco under conditions of wetland restoration - Salt Pond MetaG... | ecosystem: Environmental > Aquatic > Marine > Intertidal zone >...
CACCAAGGACTTGGTCAGCACCTAAAGGATTTCACAGAAACAACAGAAGCCTAGCGAAGAGCGTTAGTACTCCTTATATTTGTACAAATTTTTCAGAAGATTCTTTGAATGAAAGTAATCATAGCCGGTGCGGGAGAAGTAGGGTTTCACTTGGCGAAACTCCTTACCATGGAAGGGCACGCCTTAACGGTGATCGATAAAGAGCCCGATGCTTTGTACCAAATTTCACAGCATTTAGACTTGGAAGTATTGGAAGGAAGTTCAACATCGATCGGCACCTTAACTAATGCCAATGTGCAAAAGGCTGACTTGGTTATCGGCGTCACAAATAGTGAGGACGTAAATATCACCACCTGCATTATTGCGAAACATTTGGGTGCCAAAAGAACGGTTGCGCGAATTTCCAATGTCGAATTCCTCACCAGCAAGGAGAAGCTGGATATGGCGCAGATCGGGATTGACGAATTAATTTCTCCTGCTTCGTTGGCCGCCCGCGAGATTAAGCGGCTGTGCAAAGAGTCAGCCCTCACGGATTTTATCGATTTTGACAAGGGAAAACTCTCTCTGATGGGGTTGAAGGTGGAGCACGACAGCTTAGTGGCAGGCAAGACCATTGAAGAGCTGGCTCACCTGAACGCCGATAAAAACTTTATCACAGTGGCCATTTTGAGGAACAATGAAACGATTGTACCGAAAAGGGACACGCGCTTCCTGATCAACGATCATGCTTATTTCTGTGCCAATCCGGAAGGCTTGGATCGAGTCTTGGAAATCTTCAAGAAAGATCGATTGGAAATCAAGCACATCATGATTTTGGGCGGAAGTTCTGTGGGCTATCACGCGGCAAAAGCCTTGAGCAAAAGATATCGGGTGAAGCTGGTGGAGCCAATCAAGGAGCGGTGTATCAAATTGGCGGAACAGCTTCCCGACACACTCATCATCAACGCTGACGGAAGAAATGTGAATATTCTGGAGGAAGAAAACCTCTCTGATATGGATGCATTCATCGCCGTGACCGGTAATAGTGAGACTAATATCATCACCAGTTTGGTTGCGAAAAATCACGGAGTGGACAAGACCATTGCTTTGGTAGAAAACATAGACTACATCCATCTCTCACAGAGTATCGGCGTAGACACGTTGATCAATAAAAAGTTAATCGCGGCAAACTTCATCTTCCGTTATATCAGACAGGGTGAAGTTCTTTCATTGACGAGTCTGCACGGAGCTGATGTGGAAGTTTTGGAATTTGAAGTTCCACCAAATGCGAAAATCATTGGAAAGACGATCACCGACTTAAAGTTTCCCAAAAATGCCGTTGTAGGAGGGGTAGTTCGTGATGGAGTGGGGCGTATTCCGGATAGCAATTTTGAGTTTGCGGAAAAAGACCATATTGTTGTGCTTTCAAAAATGCAGTGCATCCACAAAGTAGAAAAGTACTTTAAGTGAGAATCAATTTAATTGGTATTCTGAATATACTCGGTGTATTGCTATTCATCAATGCCGGGTTGATGTTGTTGTGCATTCCTTTTGCGTTCTATTTCGAGGATGGTACTTTGATCAATTGGGTTTCATCTGTCGGGGTAAGCGGTGTGTTGGGAGCATTGCTTTGGTTTTCTACTTTTCATCACGCTAAGCGACGAAGCATCAAAAAGCGTGATGGATATATCATCGTAACACTTAGTTGGGTGGTCATGGCCTTGAGTGGTTCGGTTCCCTTTATGCTCACCGACTCCATTCCCAATTTCACGGATGCTTTCTTCGAGAGCATTTCAGGCTTTACCACCACGGGGGCTACCATCTTGGACGATATCGAGAGCTTGCCTGAAAGCATTCTCTTTTGGCGCAGTCTCACCCAGTGGGTCGGAGGCTTGGGATTTATTGTCTTGGTGATCAGTATTCTTCCTTCTTTAGGGATTGGTGGCATGCAGCTCTTTTTAGCTGAAGCTCCCGGGATTACGGCGGATAAAATCCAGCCACGAATCCAAGATACTGCCAAGCGACTCTGGTTTCTTTACATTGGCCTGACCCTGCTAGAAATGGTCATGCTTTACGTGGCGGGCATGTCGGTATTCGATGCCATCAATCATAGTCTCACTACCATGTCTACCGGCGGATTCAGTACCAAGCAAGCCAGTATTGCATACTTCGAATCGCCTGCTATAGAATACATCATCACGTTTTTCATGTTTCTCGGGGGAACCAGTTTCGTTCTGATTTATTTGGCTCTCAAGGGTAAGTTCAACCGCATTTGGCAGAATGAAGAGTTTCGGGCTTATACCACCTTGACATTTTTTGTAACTGTGGTGGTATCGATTATTCTTATGTTCAAAAATGGCCACCCCATTGAGCAAGCCTTCCGCGAAAGCGTTTTTCAAGTGGTAGCCGTTCTTACCACAACAGGGTATGCTACTGCCGATTTTACCATTTGGGGCGGTAGCGTTGCTTTGATCTTTTTCACCCTCATGTTTGTTGGAGGTTCTGCAGGTTCTACCGCCGGGGGTGTTAAAATAGTCAGACATCTGATGATCGCCAAAAACTCAATTATTGAGTTCAAGAGACAGCTACATCTCTCGGCTATCATTCCGGTTAGGTTTAACGGGAAAGCGGTGGCTCACGAAATCACCCGAAACATTTTGGCTTTCGTAATCATTTACCTGACCATTTTCGGAATCGCTTCGGTTTCGCTCACGCTGCTTGGCATGGATGCCCTCACGGCTATGGGATCAGTAGCGACGTCATTAGGAAACGTGGGGCCGGGCCTGAACGAGACCGGGCCTTCATTGACCTTTTCTCAAATCCCCTCTTTGGCCAAATGGATTTTGGGTGCGTTGATGGTGGTGGGACGACTTGAAATCTTTACCGTTCTTATTATTTTTACGGGTTATTTCTGGAGGGATACATGATCGAAGCCGTCATATTTGACATGGATGGTTTGCTCATCGACAGCGAACCTTTTTGGCGAAAAGCCGAGATGGCTGTTTTCAAAACCGTGGGCATCGAATTAACCGAAGACGACTGTCGCCAAACCATGGGCTACCGGCTCAATGAAGTAGTCGACCTATGGTATTCCAGAAAGCCTTGGAACGACAAATCACAAAAACAGGTTGAAGAGCAAATACTTGCACATGTTCAAAACCTCATTGAAACGGAAGGCGTATCTCTTAAAGGGGTCATGGAGACCATTGCGCTTTGTCAAGAATTAAAACTGAAAACTGCCATTGCTTCGTCTTCGGCCCTGCCCTTGATCAAAGCAACAGTGAGGCGACTTGGCCTCGAGGAGACCTTCGACGTATTGCATTCTGCTGAAAACGAAGAATTCGGAAAGCCTCATCCCGCAGTTTTTATTCATACCGCTAAAAAGCTGGACGTACGAAGGGAAAATTGCTTGGTACTCGAAGATTCGTTTCATGGCATGATAGCAGGTTTGGCTGCTAAAATGAAAGTCGTTGCAGTACCCGAGGTATCCGATCAGCGATTTGGGTCGGCTCACCTGACCTTAGATCATCTGGATTCAAAAGTTATTAAAGCCTTTATTTCCAGTCATTAACTTTTCCTCTAAATCCGCGTATAAAGCGTCATATGCGGATATTTACCGTTCTCTTACTGATGATTTCCTTGCACTCGTTTGGCCAAGAGTTGGACGATCTGAAAAAGGCCGAATTGCTTTATGAAAATGGCGATTACAGAGATGCTATTGCTGTGTTGGAAAAAGTTCTTTCCGATGATGGGAATAGCTTCGAGGCACTGCTCCTTCAAGGCAATTGCTTTCAAAAAGAAGAGAAATTCGTAGCTGCCATTCAATCATACGAGAGAGCCGAGTCACTGAAAAAAGAATCCGCTCTTTTGAATGCAAATTATGGTGCTGCTTTTCTCAACCTTCAACAAATGGACGAGGCGAAAGAACGGCTCAAAACGGCGCTCAAACTCGACTCCGATTTGCCCGAAGCACACTACTTCATGGGAAATCTGAACTATTTTAACTTCAAAACCGGCGCAGCTTTAAGGCATTATTCGAAAGCCATAAAATTGAAGCCCGAGTACCGCGATGCGCTGTACATGAGGGCGGCAGCTTACGCTGAAATGGAAGAGTACTCATTGGCACTTCGCGATTACGAAAAAGTGCTGGAATTGGATCCCAATCTGGCCGTTGCCAAGTACAATATGGCCGTCATCCTCATAGCCAATGAGCAATACGAAAGAGGGCTCAGCCTTTTAGCAGAAGTGAAACCTGAACAATTACCGACTCCACGTGACTTTTACTATTACCAAGGAGAAGCTCTTTACTTCTCCGGCAAAAAAGAAGACTCTTGCGAATTGTATGCTAAAGCCGGCGAAATGGGTGATTCTGAAGCTCAGGAAATTTACTTGAAATACTGCATGAATGGCGAGGAGCGTCAGGAAAAGAAGCCTGAAAAGAAGGTGATCAGGATGGCCTTTTAATAATGTCCGTAAGCTCTGATCAGCCAATCCTCTATTTTCTTTCTGACTTCCGTTCCCGAGACCTCAAAGTTGTTTACCAATATGGCGAAAGCCAATTCTCTTCCCGAATAGGTTTGAAGAACTCCGGCATAGGCCTTTACATTCTTCATACTCCCCGATTTTAATTTTGTATTTCCTGACAAATTCGTTCGTAAACCGAACCACTTGACGCTTCCCTCCTTACCTGCCTCAGGAAGTTCTTCCAATAAGTACTTTCGGTGTGTCTCTGAGTTTCTCATGTGGACCAAGAGCTTCGCGAGTTGCTCTGCTGAAACTGCCGTAAATCTGGATAGCCCGCTTCCGTCGTAGGCGAAAAAAGCAGCTTCTTCGCCCCAAATTTCTCTGAGGTATTTTTCGAGTGCGTGTATTCCTCCTTCGAGAGAAGGATTCCCGTTTTTTGCGCCAAGCTGCACCAAAAGTCCGTCTGCCATTAAGTTGTCACTCTCTTGGTTGATGTGCTTTACTATGTCACTCAGCGGTATGGATTCAGTCGTCGCCAATTTCTTGTAAGTAATCGGCTCCCGAAAAAGATTGTTTTCGGCCGCATATCCTTCGGAGGAAACTCCGGCCTCGCTTAGTTTTTCCCGCAAGTGATAAGCCATAAAAAGAGAAGGATCGGGAATGCTGCCTTTTATAGTGTATCGATCTTGACCAAGAGGCAAAGTACCTCTTACGATCCGCTTCGACTCAAGAGGCGATCCATAAATGTACGCTTGATCCGATTGAATGGTGCTGCTCATCACTTCCGATTCGATTTTCAAGCCGGGCACTTCAGGATAAATGCTCAACAATTTGGCGGGAATATCGGGTTCAGCAGCAGTACTGAAATTCAGGAAATACGTATTGTCATTAAAATTCAGACCGTAGATCCCTGCTCCGAAATAGTTTCCCATATCTTCCCAAACGCGGGTACCGGGAATGGTTTGACCTCGAAGATGGGCTCCATTACCAATCACAGTTCCGGCAATCGAGTCTATTCCTACGGAAATCACAAATTCAACATATTTTTGGAGCAACTCATCAAACCCATTGCTAAAATGCCTCGACCCCAAGGTGGGGTCTCCTGAACCTATCACGATGAGGTCTCCCATGAGCACGCTATCCCTGATTTCGCCCGTGAATACCAAATCGGTCGTGAACCGAAAGTCGCTTCCCAACTCCCCGATCGCTGCAGAAGTGGTAGTCAACTTCCATACAGATGCCGGACAAGCCAATACTTCTTTGTTGTGCGATTCGAGTTCTTCACCGGATAAAGCGTCGACCAACATGGCAGAAATGGTGGCGCCGGCCAGATCTTCATCTGCCACCAGCCGCTCTATTTGCGCTGAAGAGCCCAGACTGATTAGTAATGATGAGATGATGATAAGTGCTGCTTTTGATGTCATTGTTGAATTCTTTCAGAACTATAATGCTAAAAAAGGGGCTTTTCGTATACTTTCGGCCTCGTAAAAGAACTGTTTTGTGCGGAATAGCGGGTATATGGAGTAAAAAAGAACTCTCAACTTCTCGATTGGCGGCTTTGGACAAAGCTTCTGAGATGATTGAAAAAAGAGGTCCCGATGCAAATGGCAAAGCGCGGTGGAGCAACTGTGCTTTTGCGCACAGACGACTGTCAATCATCGACACGGATTCGCGATCGGATCAGCCGATGTCCAAAAGTGGCTATTCCCTCATCTTCAATGGGGAAATCTACAACTATAAAGAGCTTAGAAAAGGTCTGATCTCAAAAGGTCATTCATTTCAAACTGAAGGAGACACAGAGGTCTTGCTCATCGGCTTGATCGAAGAAGGTGTAAATTTTCTAAAAAAAACCAATGGATTTTTTGCCTTCGGTTTTTACCACGAAAGCAACCACCACTTGATCATTGGCAGAGACCGATACGGTATTAAACCGATGTATTACCACCGGTCGGGTGATGAAGTGATATTCGGCAGCAGCTTGGGAACAATCATGCCTTACCTCGCTGACCGCGAAATTGATCAAGAAAGCCTGTCACTCTATATCGGGTTGAGTTACATCCCCTTTCCCAAAACGATACTAAGTAACGTCTTCAAACTTTCTCCCGGTACTTGTCTTCATTTTCATGGGGAGACGGTCAAAGAAGAAGTTTTCTATAAACTGGAAAGGGGAAATCGGCGAGATATTTCTGCGGAAGAAGCGAAAAATGCCATCCGAGAAAAGCTGACTGAATCGGTTCGAAAGCGCATGGTTTCAGATGTGCCATTGGGTACTTTTTTGAGCGGAGGGGTAGACTCTTCTATTATCACTCATTTAGCTTCACAGTTTGATCAGTCGATTCCTGCTTTTTCCATTGGCTTTCCCGATCAGTCATATTTTGACGAAAGTCAAAAAGCGGCAAGCGTAGCCAAACATCTGGGTGTGGAGCACCACGTTTTGGAAGTGACGGAAGACGATCTGGACGAGCATTTGGATGACATACTGAATGCGATGGATGAGCCCTTTGCCGATTCGTCGGGAATTTTGGTAAACATGCTTTCTGAATTTGCCGGAAAAAAGGTAAAAGTGGCGTTGAGTGGCGATGGTGCCGACGAGTTGTTCGGCGGGTACAACAAACACAGAGGACTGTTGCGATCTACCGCAACAGATTGGAAGAACGGCCTTCTCAAGAGTGCTTCACCACTGCTGAACATGCTTCCTTCATCGAGGAATCAAAAAGCCTTTGACCGATTTCGAAAAATCCAACGGTATTCCAACGGCTTGCAATCCAAGTTTAAGGATCGCTACCTCGAATGGGCTTGTTTCACTCCCGAAAATGAAGTGGCCAATCTTATAAAATCCCATCGGGGATATGCCGATAGCCAAACCATCTTGAGTTATTTGGATCATCTCGATGAAAGAGACTTCAATTCGGTTCTTCAAACAGATTTCGCTTTGGTTTTGGCGAATGATATGCTTTGCAAGGTAGATGGAATGAGTATGCATCGCAGTTTGGAAGTAAGGGTACCCTTCCTTGACCACGATTTGGTAGACTACGTTTTTTCCCTACCCTCCGATCAAAAACTGAACAATCGTCGGGGAAAGATTCTACTAAAAGATGCTTTTTCAAAAGAGTTTCCGAATGGGTTTTTCTCGGCTTCAAAGCGAGGTTTTGAAGCCCCGCTTACGCATTGGTTTAAGGGTCCTCTGAGAGAAAGACTGGATCGTCTTTTCACCAAGCAAATCATAGAAGATCAAGGACTTTTTGATTACACTCAAATTCAGGAACTAATTAAAAAAGCACTAAGCAGATCACCGGGAGATAGCCCTCATACCTTATGGGCTTTATTGGTTTTTCAACATTGGTATGATCGATTCTTTTTGAGTTCCACAACTTCATAAATTTTACCTTCGGTCTTTGGCTGAAGCAATACTATGCCCCGAATTCTCAGAATAATAAACCGTTTCAATTTAGGTGGTCCTACCTACAACGCGGCCTATCTTACCAAATATCTGCCTCCCGAATACGAGACGATGCTCCTGGGAGGAATGAAAGATGAAACCGAGGATAGTTCTCAATTTATTGTAGAAAATCTGGGCATCACTCCTACGGTGCTACAGGAAATGCGACGCGAAATAAATGTCTTCAATGATGCCGCAGCCTACCGCAAAATTAAAAACATCATTGCTGAATTTAAGCCTGACATCGTTCACACCCATGCTTCCAAACCGGGTGCATTGGGTAGATGGGCAGCTCATCAGATGGACGTACCCGTTATCATCCACACCTTTCACGGACATGTATTCCACTCGTATTTCAACCCCGCTAAAACCAAGTTTTACAAAACCTTGGAGCGAAAACTGGCCAAAGTAAGTACCCGCATTATAGCCATAAGCGAAAAGCAAAAAGAGGAACTTTCACTGGATCATGAAATCTGTCCTGCAGAAAAAATTGAGGTGATTCCACTGGGCTTTGATTTGAATCGCTTTCAAGATGGAATAGCAAAAAAGAGAGAAGTATTCAGAGAAGAATTCTCACTGGCTGAAGACGATATTGCGGTATCGATCGTTGGGAGATTGGTGCCCATTAAAAATCACGAGCTTTTTCTCGATTCGATCAAATGGGTGAAAGAAAGAATGAGCAAAAGAATCAAAGGATTCATCGTAGGAGATGGAGAATCTCGGACGCACTTAGAAAATTATTGCACGGAAATCGGACTCACGTACAGCAGCGACTCTGAAGACGACGTAGACATCTACTTTACCTCTTGGGTAAAAAATGTCGACTTTGTGAACTCCGGTTCTGATATTATAGCATTGACGTCAAAAAATGAAGGGACTCCGGTGAGTTTAATTGAAGCGCAGGCAGGCAATAGAGCGATTGTAAGTACGCGCGTGGGCGGAATTGAGGACGTGGTAATTCCCGGCGAAACCGCCTTGCTGAGCGATCCGAATAACGCGGAGGACTTCCGGCAGAACTTATTAAAACTCGCTTCGGATGACGCTCTCAGGAGAGCACTTGGGGAGCGAGGTTGGTCATTTGTAAAAGATAAGTTTCACTACGAGCGTTTAGCCCGTGATGTTGCTGCACTTTACGAGCGGCTATTGGCATAATTTTAATACTTTCGAAACTTAAAATAGCGTGAATAAATTCCGCATGAGGAGAATTCTCTTATTAGTTCTAGTTTCTTTTGCTTTAGGCAGTTGCACGATCAACAAAGACCTATTATTTAAGACCCCGACAGACTATACGTTTGACGAAATTCCCGATTCTACGAAGGCAGAGGTGGTTATTGCGCCAAATAATTTACTGACCTTTAATTTCTTTACGGGAAATGGCCATATTTTGGTTGAGCAATCCATCGGAAATGGAATTTTGGGCGGAGGTGGTCAGAACAACCAAAATATCATGGGTCAACGAAACCAAATTTCTTATTTGGTGAATGAAGACGGCACGGTGAAATTACCCGTTCTTGGTCGGGTTCGGCTGGATGGGCTTTCGATCAGAGAAGCGGAAAGCAAACTGGAGGAGATGTATTCCGTATACTACAACGAGCCTTTTGTCATGTTACAGGTACAGAACAATCGAGTAGTCATATCTCCCGGAGCAGGCGGAACGGCGCAGGTGATCACACTGGTAAATGCCAACACCACATTAATGGAAGCTCTGGCTATGGCCGGCGGTGTAGACAACAGAGGTAATGCCAGTCAGATAAAACTTTTTCGCGAAAATCGGACTACCGGAAAAAGAGAAGTGTATTTGATTGATTTGAGCACCATTGAAGGAATCGAAGAGGCCGATATGATCGTACAAGCCAACGACATCATCTATGTTGAACCATTGCCACTGATCGCGCGAGAGATCGTTCAAGAGATCGCCCCGATCGTCACTCTGATCACTACGGCAGCCTTACTGATTACCATTCTGAACACTCAATAGAGAATGTACGGAGAGGACATATCGCAGATCAACAGTAGCTTTGAAAGTTACAAAGAGCGACTCACCAATTTCAGTAATGAATTTGAGCTCGGGCTTTTTCTTCACATACTCCGAAAGAACCTTTATCTCGTGGTCATTTTTGTCTCACTTGCCATTGCAGGTTCTTATATTTTTCTCAGATATACGGCTCCTGTTTACGAGGCCAGAACGGTTCTTCAGCTGAGCAATAGCGACAATGCCAAGCGGGTATTGAATGTCAACCAATTTTACGACGACAATAGTTTGCTGGCTGAGATTGAACTGATGCGGTCGAAACTCTTGGTAGAAAGAGTCGTGAAAAAGCTACCGCTTGAAATCTCCTATTTCGAAAAGGGAGAAGTACTGACGGACCAGCGCTATCCCACATCTTCTTTTGTGATAGAGTTGCTGGCAATTACGGATTCGTCCATCATGGACACCCCCGTATTCGTTCGTTTTTCGGAGGACAATACCTACCACCTCGAACTGCGGGGAGTACAGCTGGGAGACACGCACAGAGTGGGTCAACTGGCCCAAAATGACTTTTTCACCTATAAGCTTTTGGTCATTGATGCCAACCACTTTAATCGAGTAGAAGAAGGAGAGATTGAGTTTTACTTTAAAATGAATAGGGCCCAAACATTGGCCAATCAGTACAGCAGGCAACTGGGGATCAAGATTCTCAACAACACCGCCAAAACGGTAGAGTTGAGCTTGCGCGATAACAATCCCGGAATAGCCAGAGACTTTGTGGTAAACCATGCCGAAGAGTACATAAAGTTTGAACTGGAAAACAGGGAACAGAGTGCCACGAGCATTATTCGATTTATCGATAGTCAACTCGATACCGTTTATAGAAATCTGAGAGATTCAGAGCTGCTGCTTAACATTTATAAAAAGGAGAACAAGATTTCCAACTTGGATAATCTATCCAGTCTGTACTTTGACTACTTCAGAGAGTTTGAAAACGAAATGGTGGAGTTGGAACTCGAAGAGAGTATGCTCTCACAAGTGGTGGAGACTATAGAAACTGATTCCAATGTAGACGTTTACAACATAATCCCGATTCTGACAGGTACCAAATACGAAGGTATAATTGCCTCGATGCTGGAAAGTCTGAGAGATCTTCTTGTGTCCAGAGAAGAAGTGCAATTTGATTTGAAAGAAGGCAGCGCCAAACTGAAACAACTTGATTACAGCATTGACATCCAGAAGAGACTCATCATTGAGAGTATTGAATCTGCTTTGGAAAAAATACAAAGTCGTCAAGCCTTCCTCAATGACAAGTTGGAAGAGTACGAAGGCGATTTTAGCGAACTGCCTAAAAAGGAGCTGGAATTTGCCCGACTAAAACGAATTTTCGATATCAACGAAAAGTACTACACGTTACTTCTTGAAAAGAAAACGGAATACCGCATCTCTCAAGCGGGCTACGTGCCCGAGAACAGAGTACTGGAGCGATTGATCTCATCGAATGAGCCCATCTCTCCAAAAAAGAATTTGATCACAACCAGTGCTATTCTGGCAGCCGTGCTTTTGAGCTTGCTCATTATCGTGATTAAGTATCTTCTGCACAGCAACATTACTTCATTGAGCGAAATCACCAAACTTTCCAACGCCTCCATCAATATACTTGGAATGATTCCCAAGTACAAAAAAGATATTCCGACCTCTCAATTGCTGATTGACAAGAGTCCTAAGTCCATGATTTCGGAAGCATTCCGCAGTTTGCGTACAAATCTTCAATTTATGGGGGATGGAGTGAACCCCAACCAACCGCGGGTAATCTCCATTACATCGACCACCTCGGGTGAAGGAAAAACTTTTGTGGCCATAAATTTGGCGGGTATTATAGCCTATTCGGGACAACGGGTAATCGTACTGGACCTCGATATGAGGAAACCAAAGATTCACATCGGTTTTGATGTGGATAACCTCAAGGGAATGAGTACTATCCTCATCGGAAAAAGTGCTCTGGACGAATGTGTTCAAAATAGTAAAGTCGATAATCTTGACTTTATTACTGCCGGACCCATACCCCCAAACCCCGCCGAACTGATCATCGGAAAACGCATGAAAGAGGTGATCGAAAAATTGAAACAAGAGTACGATACCATCATTATTGATAACCCTCCCGTAGGATTGGTCACCGACGGTATTCCGATGATAAAAGAAGCCGACCACCCGATTTTTATCTTCCGTGCTGATTTTTCGAAGAAGCAGTACGTGCAGATGGTCGATCGATTGATCAATGAAAACAACTTGCCCAACTTGTCGGTCGTGCTAAACTGTGTAGATGTAGATCGAAACAAATACGGCTACAGTTATGGCTACGGGTATGGGTACGGGTATGGATATGGGTACGGGTATGGATATGGCTACTACGAAGACGGTAAGAAGGAGAAGAAAACTTGGGTCCAAAAAGTTTTTGGCAGCTGATGAAAATCATTCGAAATCATATCAGCGGTTTATTAACCATTGAGCCTGATGTCTTTGAAGACGAGAGGGGTTATTTTATGGAAAGCTTCAATCAAACATCTTTTCTTGAGGCGACGGGAGTTCATGTTGACTTTGTTCAAGACAATGAATCTATGTCGAACAAGGGCGTTCTACGCGGGCTGCATTTCCAAGTACCTCCTGATGCACAAGACAAGTTGGTACGCGTGGTAAGAGGGAGCGTAATTGACGTGGCTGTAGACTTGCGTCAAGACTCACCTACTTTTGGCGAATACGCGAAGGTGATTCTCTCGGCAAAAAACAAAAGGCAATTCTTTGTTCCTAAAGGATTTGCTCACGGATTTGTAGTCCTGGAAGATCAAACAATTTTCAGTTATAAATGCTCGGCTTTTTATAACCGCGACAGCGAAAGATCGTTGAAGTGGAATGATCCCGAAATTGGAATTGAATGGGAACTTGAACATCCCATACTCTCGACCAAAGATGAAAAAACGCCGTATAAGCTAGAGGATTTCAGAAATACTTTTACGATCTAAAAGATGCAGGAAAGTTCTTACTACATGGTCTTCTACACGTTCTTCTTCTTTGCGATGACGGCATTTGCGTTGTTGATCAACAGCATATTACTGAGATTTGTGAAAACCCTGGGAACGAAAAACCAAGAAGGAGTAACGGTGAGATGGAGCTCTCAGACCAAGCCTGCCATAGGCGGACTTTCTTTCTTTATCATCTTTCTGATCAGTCTTTGTTTGTGTCTGTTTTTCTATGATTATAAAGATGTAATTAGTGAGCCTCAAATCCCGGGCTTGCTGCTCAGTGCCGGATTGGGTTTTCTCATGGGGCTGACGGACGATGCGTACAATACGAGACCCATTCTAAAGCTGAGTATTCAGATTCTATGCGGAATTATTTTGGTGCTCACCGGTTCATCGATAGCCATATTCGAAACTGATTGGATGAACCATGTTCTTACCGTTTTTTGGGTGGTGGGTATTATGAACTCCATAAACATGCTGGACAATATGGATGGTATAGCCGCTTCCGTCGGAAGCTTCATATTGGCAGCTCCGTTGGTTTTTATGGTCTCCACCGATACCTATGGAGATGTTAACTTCATGTTGA
>Ga0102943_1001693_pt1 | contig 13451 bp, 11 predicted proteins | sample SalPonC_black_MG_FD_78174 | JGI IMG/M metagenome (GOLD analysis project Ga0102943, IMG submission 78174) | Salt pond soil microbial communities from South San Francisco under conditions of wetland restoration - Salt Pond MetaG... | ecosystem: Environmental > Aquatic > Marine > Intertidal zone >...
AGGACCAGGTCGAGGAGCAGCGTATTCATGACCCCTCCTCTTTCTCGAGACGCCCGTCAATCCGCCGTCCGCCCGGAACCATGCCCTCCAGCGCGCTGTCCCAGAGGTGCGGAACCAGGATCAGGTTGTCGGCCATCCGCGCATCAAGGTGCACGACGACCCGGCAGTGACCTTCGGCCGTCGTCAGGCGGGCGCCGTCGCCCTCGGTCAGGCCGAGGCGTTCCGCCAGGTCGGGTTTGAGAAAGACCGCCGGGCCGCTGGCCAGCGCCTGCAGGGGGGCCGAAAGATGGCTCAGACGGTCGGCACCGGCAAAGGTCCGTACCGGCAGCACCGGCAGGGTGTCTGCGCCGGGCGCCGGCTCGGCCAGTGATACCCTGGCTTTGGCAGGGAGGCTGGCTTCGGCGGTCAGTCGGCTGCCCTTCGAGCCCGGTTCTGCGAAAACCAGGTCCCGGAAACGAGGGTCCTCCGCTGCGAGCTGTTGGCGAATGGTCGGCAGGTGGTCCTTGCGGCCGAGAATCCGCGCCAGAATCCGCCAGGCGGCCTCCGGAGCGGCGCCGGGCGTATCGGTCCGGAACTCTCGCGGCGGATGGTCGCCGCCGCCGGTTTCGCGGATCGGCAGACCCGGATCGAATACCTGCCGGAACGCCTGCAGGCGCCCCTCGTTATTGACGAAACAGCCGTCGGTTTCGGCAATCGCCCGGGTCGGCAGCAGAATGTCCGCCCGCTGCACCGCCAGGCCCGGTACCGAATCCAGAACCACCAGCAGGTCCAGGTGACCAAGTGCCGTCTGGGTTCTGGGGGGATCGCAGACTTCACGGAAGGGGTCGGTTTCCAGGCAGACCAGGGCCTTGACGCTGCCCTCCCGGACCTGGTCCAGAAGAGCGTCAAAATCCCGCGCTGCAGTGGCCAGCAGGGCGCCGCCGTAGCTGTTGGGTCCCCCCAGCATGGCCATCAACTTTACCGGTCGCTCCGCCGGGGACAATGCCTGGGCAGCGTCAAGGAGCAGGCCCATGCCTTCGTGCCCCAGCAAGTCGCCGCCGCCAAGCAGAACCGGTGCCTCGGCCACCCGGATTGCTGCCAGCAGCGGTTGGACCAGCTGCCTTTCCCGTTCGAGCAGGTTTTTAGTCTGGCCTGAGGCCAAACCCCGCAAGATCGCCGCCAACCTGGCCGGTTCTGCGGCAAGATGCTCGAAGCGGCAAGGCAGGTCGATGGGACGGGGATCGATGACCACCACCCGGGCGCCGCTGCGGGCGGCTTGCCGGACGGCCACGGCCGCCATGGGGCCTTCCGCCAGCAGGTCGGCGCCGATCACCACCAGCAGGTCGCTCCGGCGCACATCGGCCAGGCTGCAGGCGCGGTCACCGAGCCGGGCCGCCACCAGTCGGGCGGTCCGGTCCCGTTCCGCATGCGCCTCGAAGGACAGCTGGCGGCAGCCGAAACGCTCCGCCCAGCGTGCCAGCAGGGCGTTCGCTTCCAGGCTGGCCCGCGCCGAGCCGAGGAAAATAATGCTGTCGGCACCATGCCGCTCGGCCGTCTCCCGGATCCGGCGCTCGGCGGCGGTGACCGCCTGGGTCATGGATGTGCCCTGCCCGTCGACCCGCGGCTGACGGGGGCGCTCGGCATGATTGGTGTAGTCGAAGCCGAACCGGCCGCGGTCGCAGATGAAGAAGCCGTTGGTCTCGCGGTTGATTCCGGAGCGAACCCGCTGCAGTTCACGGTAGCGGGCGGAAGGTATCGTGGCGCAGCCGAGGCTGCAGTGCGGACAGATGGAAGGCGCTTCCTGCAGATCCCAGTAACGCGATGTATAGCGGAACACCTTGTCGGTGAAGACGCCGGTCGGGCAGACATCGATGATATTGCCGGAAAACGGGCTTTCCAGGCGTCCGTCCGCCAGGCGGCCGAAGAACACCCGCCCGCGCGAACCGAACACGCCGAAATCGGTGCCGCCGCAGTATTCGCGGTAGGTGCGGACACAGCGATAGCAGGTGATGCAGCGGTTCATCTCCTGGAAAACGAAAGGACCCAGGTCCTGGTTGCGGAAGGTCCTCTTCCGGCCCCGGTAGCGGCGCATGCCGTGACCGCCGGCCACGGTCATGTCCTGCAGCTGGCATTCGCCGCCTTCGTCGCAGACCGGGCAGTCGTGGGGATGATGCATCATGCTCCACTCGATGACATGCCTGCGCAGTTCGGCGGCTTTTTCGTCCAGGGTCGAAACCACCATGCCGTCCTCGGCCTTGACCATGCAGGCCATCTGCACCCCTTCGACGGGTCCCTCCAGGAAGGTCATGGCGCACAACCGGCAGGCGCCGACCGCACCGAGCGCTTCGTGGTAGCAGAAGTGCGGGATGACGATACCGAGGTCCCGGGCCGCCTCGAGGACGTTGGTCTCCTCCGGCACGGTCACTTCGCGGTTGTCGATGGTCAGTTTCGGCATGGTCTCTTCAGTTCCGGGCCGGCAGCGATAAGTCCTGAGTCATGCTGACGGCCGCCGGCTCATCGCCTGTAGGCCGGCATTATACAAAAGGGCAGCTGCCCTGGCGAATATGGTCGCGAAGCTCCTCCTCGAACAGGCGGAGCAGGGCGCCGAGGGGAGCCATGGCCCCTTCGGCGAGGGCGCAGAACGAGCGGCCGCTGATGTTGCGATACTGATCGTGCAGCATGGTCAGGTCGTCTTCGGTGCCCCGGCCGGCTTCGATCTTTTCCAGCAGCCAGGACACCATCTGCAGACCTTCGCGGCAGGGTGTGCACCAGCCGCAGCTCTCCCGGACGAAAAACCGGTTGACGTTGCAGGACACCGCCAGCATGCAGGTGTCCTCGTCGAAGGCTGTGACACCGGCCGTTCCCAGGCGGCTTTCGACCTTTTCCAGGGGATCGAAGTCCATGGCGACGTCCAGGTGGTCCGCCGTCAGGTAGGGGGTTGAGGCTCCCCCTGGCAGGCAGGCCTTGAAGCGTTTGCCGCCGCGGATGCCGCCGCCGTACTCCTTGACCACCTCGCGCAGGGTGATGCCGAGCGGAAGTTCGAAGCAGCGGGTACGCTTGAAATGGCCGGACAGGCCGAACAACTTGGTGCCGGGCGAATTTTCCGGACCGGACAGCTCCTGGTACCAGGCGTTGCCGTTGCGCAGAATGTGGGGCACATTGGCAAAGGTCTCGACGTTGTTGACGTTGGTCGGACGGCCGAACAGACCGCTCTGGGCCGGGAAGGGCGGCTTGGCGCGCGGGTAGGGCCGGCGCCCTTCCAGGCCGGTCAGCAAGGCGGTTTCTTCGCCCAGGATATAGCGGCCGGCGCTGCGGTGCAGATGCAGTTCGAAGGAAAATCCGGAGCCGAGAATGTCGCGGCCGAGGTAGCCGGCGGCCTCCGCCTCGGCGATCGCCTTTGCCACGACCCGGGAGCAGTCTTCATAGGCATAGCGCAGGAAGATGTAGCCGACCGGCGCCTGCAGGGCGTAGGCAGCGATAATCATGCCCTCGACCAGCTGGTGCGGATCGGCCAGGATCAGCAGGCGGTCCTTGTAGGTCCCCGGCTCCATTTCATCGCCGTTGCAGACCAGATACTTTTCGCCCTTTTCGTCGACCGGGAAAAACGACCACTTGACGCCGGTCGGAAAACCCGCCCCGCCCCGACCCCGCAGCCCTGAGTTCTTGACGTGCTCGGTCACCTCCTGGGGCGTGTCGCGCAGGGCGATGCGCAGTCCCTCATAGCCGCCGGTTTTCTCGTAGCCCTTGAGAAATACCGTCTGCCCGGGAATCCGGTTTTTGAACAGAACCTGGGGATAGTCGCTCATGAATCGATCTTTTCAGCCGCGGTCGCGCCACGGCGTTCCTGTTCGAGAATGCGATCGATGTCTTCCACGGTCAAGGGGCCGTAGGTGGTTAAACCGATCATCATGGCCGGAGCATCGCCGCAGACGCCCAGACAGCAGGTCGGCAGCAGGGTGAACATGCCGTCGGCGCTGGTCTGGCCCGGATCGATGCCGAGCTGCTGCCGGAGATGTTCGACGATCTTATCGGTGCCGGTCGCCCAGCAGCACACAGAATCGCAGACATGGATGACCTTCCTGCCGACCGGCCGGCGGTAGATCTTGTCGTAGAAGGTTGCCAGTTCATCGACTTCCACCGGCGTCACGCCGAGAATCGCTGCGGTCAGCTGCACCCCCTCATCCGGAACCCAGCCGTGATGATCCTGGATGGCCCGCAGCACGTCGACGATCATCTCGTGCGGATGGTCGATCTCCGCAGCTTTGGCCCGGAGCTTTTCGACCTCTGGTTTTGGCAGCAGGTCATGCATTGTGTTCACTTCGGTTGCCGGCATAAAAGCCTATAGGATGCTGATAAAATCTGATTTTAAAAACCAAAAATGTGCTTTGCCTTTTGCTTAATCCGATTTGATCAGATTTTATCAGCGTCCCATTAAAGGTTTTGCTTCCTGTCTGGCTTGTCTCCGATGGATTCTCAGCGATCCAGGTCGGCCAGGATGAAATCGATGGCCCCCAGCAGCATGATCAGGTCTGCGACCAGCCAGCCGCGCGACATCCGCCCCAGAACCTGTACCTGGGCGAAGCTGGGGGTACGGATACGGACCCGGTAAGGCACGCTGCCGCCGTCGCTGACCACATAGTAGCCGTTCTCCCCCTTGCTGGACTCGATGCCCCGATAACATTCGCCCCGCGGCGGCGTCAGGCCGCGGGTGACATTCAGAAAATGATGGATCTGGCTCTCGATGTCCGTCAGGCCGTTTTTCCGCTCGGGATAAGCGTAGCGGTAGTCGGCGGTCACGTAACGGCCGTCCGGCATATTCGCCGCCGCCTGCTCGACGATGCGCAGGCTCTGCCGCATCTCTTCCAGGCGCACCAGGTAGCGGCCGTAGCTGTCGCCGCTGCCGGCCGTCGGGATGTCGAAATCGAAGTTTTCGTAGCCGGAATAGGGCATTTTCTTGCGCAGGTCCCAGGCCAGGCCGCAGGCGCGCAGGTTCGGCCCGGACAGACCCCAGTCAATCGCCTGTTCGAGGGTGGTGACGCCGATGCCCTCGGTCCGCATCCGGAAAATCGGCCCATCGGTCAACAGTTTGTCCAATTTGTCGATCAAGACCGCGCAATCATAGGTAAAGGCATGCAGTGTTTCCCGCCAGCCCTCCGGCAGGTCCATCGGCAGCCCGCCGATCCGGAACCAGGACGGGTGCATGCGGCCGCCGGTAATCTGCTCGATGACGTCGAAGATTCTCTCCCGGGCTTCGAACGCGTAAAACACCGGGCTCATCGCGCCGACGTCATGGGCAAAGGTGCCGAGCCAGACCATGTGGTTGGCGATGCGGAACAGTTCGCAGAGCATGACCCGGATCACCTGCGCCCGCTCCGGCACCTCGACCCCGAGCAGAGTTTCCACCGGCAGCAGGTAGGCCAGGTTGTTCTGCACGCCGGACAGATAATCGATCCGGTCGGTGTAGGGAATGTACTGGTTCCACTGCTGGCGTTCGCCGATTTTTTCCGCGCCGCGATGATGGTAGCCCATGTCGACGTCCATATCCTCGATCTCTTCGCCCCGCAGCTTGGCGACGATGCGCAGGACGCCGTGGGTGCCGGGGTGGTGCGGACCGATGTTGAGGATCAGGGTATCGTCTTCGCGATGCATGCTGTCCCGGAAGAAGGCGCCGGCATCGGTCGGGGTCATACCCCGGGCGGTCTCTGTCGTGAAAGGCGCCATCTCCGTGGCCCGGCAGGGATGCTCCTTGCGCAGGGGATGCCCTAGCCAGTCGGCAGGCATCAGGATGCGGCGCAGGTCGGGATGGCCGGCAAAGGCGATGCCGAACATGTCGTAGACTTCCCGTTCATACCAGTTGGCCGTTTCCCAGACTCCGGTGGCGCTCGGCGCCCGGGGAAATTCGCCCTGCAGGGGAACCTTGACGCGCAGGTAGCCGGGTTCGTCGAAGGAGAGCAGGTGGTAGACGAGGGTGAAATCATGCTCCGGCCGGGAGCTGCGTGCCCTCTCGTCGAGGGCCGTCAGGTCTTCCAGTCTCTGGTAGCGGACCGGGGCCCGGTTTTTCAGGAAGTCGAGCAGCTGCGGTGCCTGCTCCGGGTCGGTCCAGAGCGTCAGCATGTCCGCCCCCCGCTCATCTTCGCGGACCCGTTCGCCGAAGGTTTCGGCGAGAGATTTGCGCAGGCTTTCGGCATGCGGGGGGAACTCGATGCGAGGCTGCGGCGGACGCCACATCTGGTTCCAGCGCTGGTGCCGGAATTCGGGCGCCTGCTGGGAGGTGCCGCGAATCGGGCTGTTGCCGTAGCCGGGACCGCGGGTATCGCGGCTCTTGCTGACGCCGTCGACCAAAACCGGCACGCTGGTCCCCTCAGAACCACCCTGCAGGCCGAACACCTTGCGCGCCGGTTGTTCCTCGGCGGCGATTTTTTCCTGCAGCATCAAAAGGCCCTGCATGAAAGCTTCGGGCCGGGGCGGACAGCCGGGAATGTAAACGTCGACCGGCAGGATCTGGTTCACCCCCTGAATCACGCTGTAGACATCATACATGCCTCCGGAGTTGGCGCAGCTGCCCATGGAAATCACCCACTTAGGATTGGCCATCTGCTCATAGATCCGGAGAATGCTGGCGCCCATGCGTTTGAAGGGCGTGCCGGAAATGATCATCAGGTCGGCTTCGCGGGGAGTGCCGCGCAGCACCTCGGCCCCGAAGCGGGCCAGGTCATGGCGGGGCGTCATGCTGGTCATCATTTCGACGAAGCAGCAGGAGAGCCCGAAGAACATCGGCCACAAGCTGTTCTTGCGCCCCCAGTTGATCGCATCATCCAGACTGGCCAGGATGATGCTTTCAGGCAGTCGGTCATTCATGGCGCGTCCTGTCTGTCCTGCCCGCGCAGTTTGTCGGCACTGGGCCCCCAGTCGAGGCCGCCGACCTTCCAGAGATAAACCAGGCCGAGAAACAGGATGAGAATGAAGAAGCTGATCTGGGCAAAACCCGCCCAGCCGAGGCGATCATAGGCAACCGCCCAGGACGCGATGAAGACCACTTCGATATCAAAGATGAGAAAGAAGATCGCGACCAGATAAAAGGGGGCGGGTGCTTTCAGGCGCGCTTGACCGGTGGGGTAGATGCCCGATTCGAAAGGCTCCTGCTTGACCTGGCTGCGGGTTTTCTGGCCGAGAGCCCAGGCGATGAACAGTAAAAAGCCGACCAGGAAAACGGCAATCCCGACATACAGGGCCAGCGTCAGCAGACTTGCAAAGTCGGGCGGGACGGCAGGCGGGTTATGGGTGACCGGTGAAGTCGACATCTCAGGCAATCACAAAGGTTCGGAAGCCGTCGGACGGCTCATTTCAGAAAACGGCACTAAATGCTAGCATAATACCAGAGCACATTCCATGCCGCTTGAGTCAGGAGCATATTTTTCTGTGCCGATCGATAGCGGCCCGGGCCAGTTCGTCGCAGCGTTCGTTTTCGGAGTGGCCGGTATGACCACGCACCCAGTGCCACTCGATCTGGTGTTTCTCCCTGAGCACCAGCAGTCTTTCCCAGAGGTCCCGGTTGGCCACCGGTTTTTTCTGGGCATTCCTCCAGCCGCGTCGGACCCAGCCGTCAATCCATTCGGTGATGCCTTTTTTGAGATACTGGGAATCGGTGGTCAAGCGGACGCGGCAAGGTCTTGTCAGGGCTTCCAGGCCGGCAATGGCGGCCAACAGCTCCATGCGGTTGTTGGTGGTTTCCGGCTCGAAGCCGGACAGTTCCTTCTCCCGGTCACCGAAGCGCAGAACCGTTCCCCAGCCGCCCGGGCCCGGATTGCCGGAACAGGCACCATCAGAGAAGATTTCTACGCAGGAAGGTTCGTCTTGGGTCATTGATCGGCGTCTCGATGGTCTGGATTAAATGTGCGGCTCCACGTTACCATGGCTGGGTATTTATATCATCTGCGAACTTCACAGTCAGAACAGCCTGTTTTTTAACAGGACCGCCTTTATCCGGCAAGAGGTTTGTCCTTAGTCGCCGGCATCATATCTTTCACAGAGCTGCCGCAGGTAGCGCGATCCCAGTTGCTGACTTGCCAGGGCCCGTTTGACGGGAGGCAGGTTCAGGACCACGCCCAGGACCGCCGCGAGGGCGCGCTGACTCCAGAGGACCTGGTTGTCGATCAGCAGGTGCTGCAGTTTGCCGCGCTCGATGGCCATCAGGACAACCTTGTGGGTTGAGGAAACCGGCGTAATGACGCGCTCGGCGCGGAGCTGCATGGTCAGGGCGGCGTGGGGACAGTTGCGGATGCAGACGCCGCAGCCCAGGCAGAGATCCCCGTCGATGACGGCCCTTTTGCGGCCGTTGCCGCCGGCCTGCTCGGAGGTCAGGGCAATGATTTTTACCGGGCAGGTCGGCAGACAGCGGCCGCAGCCGGTGCAGCCGGCTTCAACCCGGGCGATGAAATTGCTGGTGTGCACCGGATGCAGGTGGCCGAAGCGCTGGGCGGCGAGCATGGCCTCGCAGCAGCAGGGGCAGCAGTTGCAGATGAAGCTGACCCCCTGCTGCACGTTTTCACCGAATTGAGCCAGGTTCTGCTCCCGGGCTTTGTGCAGGAGCTCCTTGCCTTCCACCTGATCGATGCGACGGACGTGGCCGTGCCGGATCAACGAGGAGGCGACCGAATTGAAGGTCATGCAGATATCCATTTCGGCGTCGCAGCTTTGTCCCTGGTGCTCCCGCTTGTGCCGGCAATAGCAGAGCCCGACCCCGATCTCGGCGGCGGTTTCAATGACTGCCGTGGCTTTTTCATAATCCAGCACATGCAGGGCATGTTCGGAACTGACGGCCTCCTCCTGGACGAGCACCCTGCCCATCTGGGTTTTTCCGGTCAAAAACAACTGCTTGATGAAACCCTCTTCAACCGTCACATATTGTTCATAGAGTTCGCTGAGCAGCTTCTGGTCCAGATCGTCGCGAACCCGCATCAGGGCGAACTCGAAAAATCCCGCCATCGGCGGCGGCAGGACGTATTCATGCCGGTCGTTCTGCAGAATGTCGACCAGCAGGGCGCGCCCGGCCAGTTCCTGCAAGACCCGCTCGGCTTCGGCTTCCGGGATTTTCCATCTTTGCGCCGCCTGAGCCGCCGAGAAGGGGCGAATCGGCAGTTTGGCAACCAGTTCCGCCTCTTCGGCGCTGAACAGCATCGCCAGAATGCGATAGAGCAGGTCCGAAGGCGGAGCTCCCTGCGGAAACCGGTTCAACCGGTCGGTCAGTTGCCGATAGCTGGAACGAGGAGTGCGATGAGCCATTTTGCAACTCTGGAAAGGGTCTTCCGCAGCGTATCGCAGCCGCTGCGGTCATTTTCGGCGGTCGCCAAGTCTCCACCTGCCGGTTCGACGCTGGCGGCAACCGGCCCTTCAGATCGCCTGGACGCCGTCGCGGGTGGTTTCCTTGACGCGGTACATCGCCTTGTCGGCCAGTCGGATCAGGTCGTCCTTGGTCCGGGCATCGTCCGGGTAGGTCGCCACGCCGAAACTGGCGGTCAGGTTGAAAGCATGGCCGTCATCGTCGTGGAAAGTATGTTCGCGGAAGATGCTCAGCAGCCGGTTGGCGGCTGTCATGGCACCGGTTTTGTCGGTGTTGGGAAGAATGATGACGAATTCATCACCACCGTACCGAGCCGGCTTGCAGATCCTGCGCATATTGCTTTTGAGCAGCTGACCGACCTCGCTCAAGGTCCGGCTGCCGACCACGTGGCCGCGGCTGTCATTGATTTTCTTGAAGAAGTCGAGGTCGATGAAAATCAGGGACAGCTTGCCGCCGAACCGCCGCACCCGTTCGATCTCTTCCTCGAGCAGCGCATGCAGATGTCGACCATTGTAGAGTCCGGTCAATTCGTCGGTAATGACCAGTTCGCTGATGCGTTTGAAATTGCGGGCGTTTTCGATGGCGATGGCTGCGTAGTCGGCGATGGTCGCCAGAATCTGCAGGTCGGCCTTGGTGAAGACGCCTTCTGCCGGACTGTTGGTCAGTTCGATAACACCCAGCACGTGATCCTTGCTGCGCACGGGAACGCACAGGACCGAGCGGGTCTCGAACGGCGAGGTCATGTCTGTCATATCGACATAACGGGAATCTTTGCGGATATCCTCGATCAGCAGCGCCTGTCCGGATTCCGCCGCCCGCCCGGCAATGCCCTGGCCGCGCGGCAGGCGTCGGCCTTTCAGCTTTTCGGCGGCCGGGGAAACTGCCACTTCGAAGGTGAGCTCGCCGGTTTCTTCGCTGCGCAGCAGCAGAGACCAGGCGCGGGCCTTCAGCAGCCGGCTGGCCTGATCCATGATCAGGTTCAGGACATCCTCGTGGTTGACTGTGGACGTCAGTGCTTTGCCGATTTCAATCAGCACCTCGAGTTCGCGGTTGCGGCGTTCGAGGGTTTGCAGCAGCAAAGTTTTGTCAGACACGGGTTTCCCCTCTGGCAAATCGATCGAATTGCAGAAATTTAGCATAGATCGAGCGGCAGGTCACTACCGTGATCGGGGCGCAAAGGTGGGAACTGAGCCGCGGACGGGGGGGAAAGGGGTCCTAAGTCCTGGCGTTTTTCCTGTCCCCGGCACAGGTGGGGCAATCTTCCGGATGCCCGCCTTCCTGCAGCTCCTCGATCTCCCGGCCCACCTCTCGAACTGCGGACGGCATTGCCGCGGCTGCCTCCGACCTGCAGCGGCACTCAGCGTCGGTGTTCCCGGCTGGCTGACAGCCGCCGCGCAAGCCCCTGCGCCTGAGCAGAAGACCGGCACCCAGGCCGGCGAAAGCGATCAGGAAAAACAGGAAGACAATCAGCAGGGTCTTCATGGCCGGACCTCGTTCAGCAAGGAACCGAAGGCAGGGCTGGCTGCCGTCACCAGTGCCTCGTTTTCGTGAATAAAGAAATAGACGGGAATGCCGTGCTCGGTACTGAAGCGGCGCGCCCGCTCCTCGCCCATGACCATCAGGGCCGTGGCCAGGGCGTCGGCGCGGGCACAGGAAGGGTCCAGGACTGTGACCGAGGCCAGCCGGTCACGGATCGGCAGGCCGGTGGCCGGGTCCAGCGTATGGGCGTAACGCTCGCCATCTTCAATGAAAAAATTCCGGTAATTGCCAGAGGTGGCCAGGGCGGTGTCGGTCAAGGGGAAAACCTCCGCCACCTCCCTCCTGTCCTCGAGGGGCTTTTCGATGGCGATCCGCCATGGTGTGTCCGCATTGCGCAGGCCGGCCGCTTTCAGCTCGCCGCCGATTTCGACCAGATAGTTGTCGATGCCGCGGTTTTCGAGTTGTTCCGCCAGGACGTCCACCGCATAGCCTTTGGCAATCGCCGACAGGTCGATCTGTAACTGCGGCAATTCTTTGCGGATGGCGGGCGGATTGCTGCGCAGGTGCAGTTTCTGGTAGCCGACACCGGCGAGAACTTTGGCGACCTCAAAGGCCGAAGGGATTTTCGTCGGCCGGGGAGTGGCGCCGAAACCCCAGAGCTCCACCAGGGGACCGACACTGATATCAAATGTGCCGTCGGTCAACCGGCTGATGTCCTGGGCAAGACCGACAACCTCAGCGGTTTCCGGTGAAATTTCGAACCAGGTGGTTTCAGCCAGGGTGTTGAAACGCGAGATTTCCGAAGCCGGGTCATAGGTCGACATCAGGCCATTGATGCGGTCGAGGTGCCGCTGCAGGTCTTCTCGCAGGCGGGCTGCGCCGGCTGCGTCGGGAGCGGGCCGCACTGCCGCTGACCAGGTCGTGCCCATGGTCTCGCCGGACAAGCGGGCAATCTCGGAATCCGATTTGCGACTGCAGCCGCAAATCGCCAGGGTCAGGACGACAGCAAGGCACAGGAAAGGGGTAAAAGTTCGCATGTCAAAGGTCCGCCAGACCCTGGGCATGGCGGATCATCCGTTTCATGGCTTTTTCCTCCTGGGTTTTCAGGGTCGTGAAGAGGTGCACGCTTTCCCGGCCGCTGGCATGTTCGAGCAAGTGATTGAAATAGCCGATCAGTTCGTTTTTGTAGGCGACCGCTACCTTGACCAGTTGATCGAGGTCGTTGCAAGCGCTGTCATCCAGAAGGCCCGGCTGGGCAACCGGAAATTCCCGTTCCAGGCCTCTGAACCAGTGGTCCAGGACATGGCGGGAAGCCTCCCGGCAGAATTCACCGAGGGCGAGCGCCCGGTGCTGCTCGTGAGCGATCAGGTAGTCGAGCATCAGTTTGACCCGGGGCGAAATTCCCTCTTCTTCGGCGAACTCCTGATAATAATGGCTGACCGTGCGATGGTAGTTCGGTGCCAGGTGCTGCAGGATGTTGCGGGTCTGTTCATAGCGCATGATCGGCTCCTGGCGGCTTAGAGTCCGAAATCATCGAAAGCGATGTTTTCATATTCCACGCCGAGGTTGTAGAGCATTTCGGTGGCGGCCTGGTTCATCATCGGCGGGCCGCACATGTAGTATTCGCAGTCCTCCGGGGCCGGATGATCGGCCAGGTAAGCGTCGTACAGGTACTGATGCACGAAGCCGATGGCGCCCTGCCAGTCGTCCTCCGGCTGCGGGTCCGACAGCACCAGGTGCCACTCAAAATTGTCATGCTTGTCCTGCAGGTCGTCGAATTCCTCGACATAGAAGGCTTCACGCAGGCTGCGGGCGCCGTACCAGAAAGAAATTTTGCGTTTGGAGTGCAGGCGTTTGAGCTGGTCGAAGATGTGCGAGCGCATCGGTGCCATACCTGCCCCGCCGCCGATGAACACCATTTCCGCATCGGTGTCCTTGGCAAAGAATTCGCCGTAGGGCCCGGAGACGGTCACCTTGTCGCCCGGCTGCAGGGCGAAGATCCAGGACGACATCTGTCCGGGCGGCGCCTCGGGCGCCGAAGGCGGCGGCGGGCTGATGCGGACGTTGAGCATGATGATCCCTTTTTCTTCCGGATAGTTGGCCATGGAATAGGCGCGCATGACCGGTTCGTCGACCACCGAGCGGTACTGCCAGAGGTTGAACTTGTCCCAGTCCGGACGGAACCGTTCGGCGATCTCGATGTCCTTGTATGCCACCTCGTGGGGCGGCGCCTCGATCTGGATGTAGCCGCCGGCGCGAAAATCCAGGTTCTCGCCCTCCGGCAGTTCCAGCACCAGTTCCTTGATAAAAGTGGCGCAGCTCTCGTTGGACCGCACCAGGCATTCCCATTTGCTGATGGCGAAGATTTCCGGGGGCAGCTCGAGGTCCATGTCCTGCTTGACGCTGACCTGGCAGGACAGGCGGTAGCCCTGCCGTTCGTCCCGCTTGGTGATATGGGCGGTTTCGGTGGGCAGAATGCCGCCGCCGCCTTCGGTGATTTTGACCCGGCATTGACCGCAGGTCCCGCCCCCGCCGCAGGCGGAGGGGATGAAGATGTCGTTTTCGCCGAGCACATTCAGCAGTTTGCCGCCCGGCGGCACTTTAAGCTTCTTGTCCTCGTCGTGATTGATGGTCAGGATCACGTCGCCGGCCG
>Ga0102943_1001695_pt1 | contig 13433 bp, 7 predicted proteins | sample SalPonC_black_MG_FD_78174 | JGI IMG/M metagenome (GOLD analysis project Ga0102943, IMG submission 78174) | Salt pond soil microbial communities from South San Francisco under conditions of wetland restoration - Salt Pond MetaG... | ecosystem: Environmental > Aquatic > Marine > Intertidal zone >...
TCAAGCAATGGAACCAAAAGAGAAAAAATAACACCAAATAAAAGAAAGAACCGGTTAAAACCAAACCAGGTATCACGTTTTAAGAACAATTCGTAAAAAACGTAAAAACAAGATATTATAATAGCGGTTTCAAATAGATATTCCATTATTCTTTTGATTTTTTCCTTAACTCAATTTGTTCTTCAAGTTGTTTTTTAATTTTTTCAAGCTCAGTTAAGCTCAAATCGTTTTCGGATGTAAAAAACGAAACCAATCTGCTGGCCGAATTATTAAAAAACCCTTTTACTACTCCTTTAACAAAGACTTTTGCGTATTCCTTTTTACTAATTAACGGATAATATTCGTTCGATTTTCCGTAGGTTTTAAATCCTATAAACCCTTTGTTAACTAGTACACGCACAACTGTTGAAATTGTAGTATACGCAGGTTTTGGATCGGGATATTTGTCAACAATATCTTTAAGGAATCCTTTTTTTATATCCCAGAGATACTGCATTACTTGTTCTTCAGCTTTGGTTAATTCTTTCATAAAGCAAACATATAACTATTTTTTTAATTACACAACTATTTTTATAGTTACACGACTAAAAATATCATTAGTATCTAAAAAGTACTTTATAATAGAATGTTAATACTTCATTTTTATAATTCCATTTATATGCTTATTTTTCGCTATCAATTCAAAACCAAAAACCATGAAAAAAACGCTACTCCTATTAAGTGCCATTTTAGTCATAGCAGGCTGTGCATCAAAAAGATATACAAAAAAAGCAGTTAAATTTGAAGAAGCCGGATTATATGAAGATGCTGCCGAATACTATTATCAGGCAGTAAAGAAAAAAGATTCGAATGTGGAAGCAAAATTAGGGTTACAAAAAACGGGGCAAATAACCTTAGACAGGAAACTGGATGATTTTATGCGCTCTTACAAACAAAACGACTATAAAACAGCTGTTTACAACTATCTTGAATCAGAAAAATATTATAAAAAAGTAAAAGAGGTCAATGTAAACCTGGATTTCCCCGAACATTATAAAGAATACTATGAAGAGGCCAAAGGAGATTACTTAAATAAAAAATATGCCGACGGAATAGATAAATTGAATCGCGAAGATTTTGATGCTGCATTAACGGTATTTGAAGAAATTAAAAACATTGATGCCAATTATAAAGACGTTAAAAACTTGTACATCACGGCCAAATATGAACCGATGTACCGGGATGCAAATCATTATCTGGAAAACGAAATGTACAGAAAAGCCTATTACACCTTTGAAAATATCATAAAGGGAGCCGGGAGCTACAAACAATCGGTAGCATTAAAAAACGAAGCACAACAAAAAGGAACCATAACTATCTTAATATCAGACATATCTTACTCCTCATATAAATTCAGGGAAATATCCAATAAAATAACTTCTGAAGTAAAAAGCGAATTAAGTCAATTAAATAATCCATTTATAAAAATTATTGACCCTTCATCGATAGATGTAAATCTCTATAAAAATGGTGAGCTAAATATGCAGGCAGCCAATCTGGCAGGCATTAAAGCTGTACTAACAGGAGTTATTCATTCTGCTAAAACGATAAATGGAGGAACCAAAAAAGAAGAAAAAAAAGGATATATTAAAGAAGTCAGAAAAACAAAAAATTCTGAGGGCGAAGAAATTGAAACAATAAGGTACCACAAAACTACGTATTACGAATATCATCAAAATAATAAAGCAGAGTTATTTATGAGCTACAAACTGGTATCGACCGAAAATAATTCGGTATTAGTTTCTGATGTTTTTAATAAAACAAATGCCGATTATATGCATTATGCAGAATATAAAGGAGACCAAAGTAAGCTTATTCCCGGTTATTGGAAATATAAAAATAGAACTACAAAAGAAGATGTACAAGACGATAATAAAAATGATATCAATAAATTACACAACTTATTAAAAGCAAGTAAAAAAATTAAACCGGCTCAAGATTTATTGAATGAACTAATAAATCAATCGGCAAAAAATGTCACAAAAACAATTGACAAATATAATCCCGAGCAATAATGAAAAAATACCTCGTCATACTTTTTCTTTTTTTAGGAGCTTGTGCAGCAAAAAAACAAGCCGTAGAATTAGAATCTTTACCTGAATGGGTAAAACAGAAGCCCATTATTCCTGGTTACTATACAGGTATTGCTTCAGTAAAAAAAGTTGGAACCACAGCTCAATATACTTCTCAGGCACGCAGGCAGGCACTTGCCGATCTGGCAGAAAGTGTATCTTCTACTGTTAGTTCAACGTCGGTTTTACATGCTATCGAAACAAAATATGGCTTTTCTGAGACTTTTAATCAAAGAATTAAAATTAGTACCGATGATTACCTTGAAGGTTTTGAACCTGTAGACTTTTATGAAAACGAAGATTCATATTGGGTCTATTACAAAATAGATAAGCATACTTATCATGAAATGAAAGAAAAGAAAAAGAAAGAAGCTATAGCTACCGCTCTTGCAAAATACCAATCCGGAGTTGAATTGGAACAAAGCAATAAAGCTAAAGAAGCGATTTCGTTTTATTTGCAAGGTTTACAAGCTTTAAAACAATATTTAAACGAAGAAAATCCGGTTACATATAATAATCAAAATACAGATATTGGAAATGAATTATTTGAATCAGTATACAGAATTTTAAACAACCTGAAAATTGAATCAAAACAATCATCAGTAACAGTAAAACGCAGAGAAAATTTTAACGAAAAACTAAAATTTATAGTCACATTTAAGGGCCAGCCTGTTCAGGGAATTCCTGTTTCATTTACATATACCGGTGGGTATTTAAAAAAAGACAGGCAAAGTTCGGATGCTAAAGGAATGGTAATCATAGAACCAGATCCTGTTTCTTCAAAAAATGAAAAAGAACAAATAACAGCAGCTATTGATTTAAAAGAACTGGCACAACAATCGGTAGATGACCTTTTTATCCGGGCAATTATCCAAAAACATTATATCAAACCAGCAACAGTTACTATTTTCATCAAATCCCCTTCTATTGCTATTAATATAGATACAAAAAGCAGCACAGATGGACAACATAATAAAATAACCAATATTTTTAATCAAAATGTAAATCAGTTTGGATTTATAAGCAGCTCCAAACCTAATGCAGATTATATTGCTGACCTTAGTTTTGGATACCAAAACGGTGAACGTGCCGGAGGACTGGTCTCTGTTTATATTTCAGGCGAGTTAAAAATTAACGCCCCATCAGGAAAAACAGTCTTTACAAAACAAACAGAAAGTATTAAAGGTGTTGGTTATAGCATTGAAGAGGCCAAAAATAAAGCTTTTGATGAATTTTTAACTTCATTAAACCGAAAATATTTTAAACAGGCTTTTGAAGCTATCCAATAAAATAACGAACTTCTTTATTGGCCCTCCTTTTGTTGATAAAATTTAAATTGGGTATAAATGACTATTCTTTTTGAAAGAATAGTTAAACCAATTATAAAAAATCTATTCTAACAGATCATTAATTATCTACTCAAAAATCATTTATCATGAAACAATCCATTTTATTATCTATTGTATTAATTTTAGGAATATCCTTTCATTCCTCATTCGCCCAAGAAGATCCTGTTGTTCAAAAAATTATTGAATTGGGTCAGACAGATAATCGGACCATGCAACATCTCGATATATTAAGCAACCGCTTTGGAGGGCGTTTAGTGGGTTCGGATGCATATGAAAATGCTGCTGACTGGGCTGCTCATAAATTTGAAGAATGGGGCATGGAAGTAATAATAGATGAGGCCGGAGATGTGCCGGTAGGTTTTAATCGCGGGCCATGGTTTGGACGCTTAATTGGCGAAAACGGTATGAGCCTGCATTTCGCAACCCCATCGTATACCTCTGGCACAAAAGGAGTACAACGTGGGCACGTGGTTATGGAACCCAAAACACAGGCCCAATTCGACCGAATGAAACACCGCTTAAAAGGTGCCTGGGTATTAATTACCGGAGAAAATGAAGGATGGCCTGTAGATATTTCTAAAAGTGCTGACAAAAAACGTAAAGAGATTATCCAAGAAAATGAAGCAATTGAAAAGAAAAACCGTGAAATAAGACGATATAACTGGCAAAATCGAAAATCAGGTAAACAAAAAGAATTACTCCCTTATAATGATGAACCAGCTTTATTTTATAAAGAAATGGTAGAAGCAGGGATTCTCGGAATTATTCAATCATCTAAAGTACCCATTACAGCTTTATATGACCGTAAAAATATTGACAGCCTTACCTTTGAAACTTTACCTACGGTGCCTGATATCAAGCTGGACGAACATCAATATAAAATCATCGAACAGATGGTTCAGGAACGCAGATATTTTCAACTAGAATTTGATATCCGGAACCATTTTAAAATGGGTCCGGTAACGTATCACACCGTAATTGGTGTAATTCCCGGAACAGAATACCCTGACGAATACGTAATTATGGGCGGACACCTCGATGCCTATGATGTTGCTACCGGAGGTGTTGACAATGGTTCCGGGGTTTCTCCCGCAATGGAAGCTGCAAGGCTTATAATGGAAGCAGGAGGAAAACCTAAACGTACAATTTTGGTGTGTTTATGGGCTGCCGAAGAATTTGGTTTGTTGGGTTCGAAGAACTGGGTGAATGAAAATAAAGATAAACTGAGTAAAATTTCTAATATGTTCAACAGAGATGGAGGCCCGACAGTTCCAACGAGCATAAGTGTAACAGAAGCTATGTGGGACGATTTTGAAAAAATATGTGCTCCGTTAAATGATATTAATCCCGATTTCCCGTTTACGTTGAAAAAAAGAAAACCCAGACAAAGGCCAAAAGAGCCCTGGGGTACCGATAGCGGACCATTTGCAGTTGAAGGTGTGCCTACTATTGGTTTTGGAACCGAAGATATTAAAGGATATAATTTCAGCTATGGCGAAATTTGGCATACCGAACGTGATCTTTACAACAAAAGTATTCCCGAATACCAGAAACATACTTCTATCATAACAGCTATTGTTGTTTATGGAGTAGCTAACCTCGACCACCTGTTATCGCGTGAAGGATATTATATTACAGAAAAAGAGGAAAAGAAAAATAAAAAAAGAAGGAAACAATAAAATGAGGCCGAAAAAAAAAGTAGTCATTCCGAATGCTGACAGTTATCGTCAGCATGAAGGAATCTTTAAATTTCAATGGTCTGAGAATAAAAAGATTATTTCTTCGTTCCTCATCGTAATGACGTTGCTTTTTTTCTTTTTGGACGGCCTCGTCTAATTTAAAAACTAACCCCTTTATTTATAAACTATAAGAAAACTATAAACTATGAAATCAAAACTTTTTTTTACTCTTGCTTTAACATTCTTATTTACCAGTTTGTTAGGGCAAAATGAACCTATTACTGAAGCAAATTACAGATTAGCCGAACAATTTTCGCCTACGAAAGTTAAAAGAATGGTTTTTAGCACATCGGTTCGCCCAAACTGGATGAAAACAGGAGATAAATTCTGGTATTCTTACAAAACATCCAACGGAACCAATTATTATATTGTTGATTTAAACAATCAGTCCAAAATAAAAATGTTTGACAACGATCGTATGGCAGCCATGTTAACTTTAATAACAAAAGACCCATATGATGGCCAACATTTACCAGAAATAAAACCTGAATTTAAAAAAGATGATACTGTTTTTCAGTTTGATGTAAAAAGTTCTCAGGAAGAGGAAATAGAAAAAAAAGATACAACTCAATCTGACAGTACTAAATCGGATGCAAACAAAAAAAGCAAAAAGAAAAAAACCGAAAAGAAAGTGTTCCATCTGGAGTATAACTTAAAAACCGGTGAATTATACGAAATAGAAGACTGGGAAGAAGAAAAGAAAGATCCCAGGTGGGCAAACATTTCACCCGATGGTGAATATGTAATTTTCTCGAGAAACTACAACCTTTACTGGATGGATAAAGAAAATTATGAAAAAGCCAGGAAGGAAGAAAAGGATAAAAAAGATTCAACCATTGTAGAACATCAACTAACGTTTGATGGTGAACAACATTATGCCTATGGCGGAGGATATACAGCAGGAGAAAATGATGATGAAAAGAAAATAAAAGAAGAAAGTGAAAAAAGAAGGAGAGCCCGGATTTACTGGTCGCAGGATTCCAAAAAATTTGCATTAATACGCTATGACCAAAGAGATGTAAAAACGCTTTGGGTCATTGATGTTTTAGCAAATCCTCGTCCCGAGTTAGAGTCGTACAAATATACCATGCCCGGCGAAGAAAATACCACACAAGAAGAGTTATGGGTATTCACCATGAGTGATACATCAAGAAAACAGTATGATGTTCAAGCTTTTAATGACCAGTCGCTTAGGATACACCGGGAGATAAAAACCAATAAAGAAAAAATAAAAGATTATGTACCCACTACATGGTTGTCCAAAACCTCTGATAAACTTTATTTTACAAGAAGAAGTCGTGATTTATACAAAATGGATATCTGTGAATTAAATTTAGTTACCGACGAGGTTAACATTATCATTAAGGAACGTATGAATACCTATCTTGAACAAAAGACACTTCATATGATTGGTAATGGCAATGAGTTTATCCACTGGTCGGAAAGAGATGGATGGGCACATTTATACCTGTATGATGGCGAAGGTAATATGAAAAGACAACTTACCTCAGGGCCCTGGCATGTTTCAAACATCGAAAGGGTAGATGCTAAAAACCGGGTTGTATACTTTACTGCTAACGGACATGAAAACGATGAAAATCCATACTATACTCATCTATATCGTGTAAATCTTGACGGCTCGGGGCTAAAACTTTTAAACAAAGGCAATTACACTCATTACAGTGAAATGAGTGATTCATACAACTATTTTGTCAATAATTTTTCACGTGTAAACACTACCCCTAAATCAGAAATTCGTGACAACAAGGGAAACGTTGTTTTAGCGCTTGAAACAGCAGACTTGAGCAACCTTTTTGCTGCCGGCTACAAATTCCCCGAAATTTTTAAAGCAAAAGCTGCAGACGGAATTACAGATATTTATGGAGTAATATACAAGCCTTTTAACTTTGATTCTACAAAAAGTTATCCGTTAATCCAATATGTTTATCCAGGTCCACAAACCGAAGCGGTAAACAGTTCGTTTTCTGCTCGCATGGATCGAACCGATCGTTTTGCTCAATTAGGGTTTATCGTAGTTACTTTAGGCAACCGGGGTGGCCATCCTAACCGGTCAAAATGGTACCATAATTATGGATATGGAGATTTAAGAGATTATGGTTTAGCCGATAAAAAATATGTAGCCGAGCAATTAGCCCAGCGGCATAAATTTATAGATATTGAAAAAGTAGGAATTTGCGGGCACTCAGGGGGTGGATTCATGTCAACCGCTGCATTATGTCAATATCCCGACTTTTATAAAGTAGCTGTTTCCTCGGCAGGGAATCACGACAATAATATTTATAACCGATGGTGGAGCGAAACTCATCATGGTGTAGAAGAAAAAATTGATGAGGATGGAGAATCAAAATTTTTATACGAAATTGAAACCAATCCTCAATTGGCCAAAAATTTAAAAGGAAAACTGTTACTCGTACATGGCGATATTGATAATAATGTACACCCGGGAAACACTATCCGCATGGCTAATGCTTTAATTAAGGCTAAAAAACGCTTTGATCTTTTCATAATGCCAGGCCAGCGTCATGGTTTTGGTGAATATTCAGAGTATTTCTTCTGGTTAAAAGCCGATTATTTCTGTAAACATTTAATTGGTGATTATTCTATCAGTACGGATATTTTTGAAATGCGACGCGAACATAAAATGACCCCAAGTAAGAAAAGAGCATACTAAAAAAATATATAATCATCTTTAAAAGGAGAATTAAAAGGCCGGAAGATACATCCGGCCTTCTCTTTTCAGGTATCGATTAATGATTAACTTCTTCTGCTTCCTGGTCTTTTTATTCATGAATGGTAATAAAATCAAATCATCTTCCTATAAATCAGGAACTACTGTTTGTTATCCTCTTTACGATTGTAATGCGCTTAACCAAGAATACCGACTAATACTTAATAATGTACCATTTTTTATAGCAATGAAAATAAGCAGGAAAAAATACGACCTCTACGATAAAACTATAAATAGTTGTATAGGTACAAAAAACAGAAGACCGGACAATAAATAAATATCCGGCCTCCAATTATTATTATTGATTAACACTTATTTTTTGGGTGGTTTATATCCTTTTTGTTTGGCAGCTTCTTCTAATCGTTTCTGCCATTTAGACTTTTTAACCGGTTTCTTTTTATTTTCATGCAACTTCTTTAACAGAGTCTCATCATCGACAAAACGCCTGATAATTAATGTTTGTCCCATGGTAATTACATTAGACAAGAAATAATAGTAGCTTAATCCGGCAGAATAACCATTAAAGAAGAAAAGTAACATTACAGGCATCATATAATTCATCATAAACTTCATTCCGGGCATTTGCTGATTAGAATCGCCCATTTGTCCACTGTTTATTTTAGTAGAAAAGAACAGAGCTAATGCCATTAATAAAGTAAATAAACTAACATGATTCCCATAAAACTGACTTATAATTGGAATATCTGCACTCCATGAGATAATTGCATCATAGGAGGATAAATCATCAGCCCATAAAAATGCCTCTTGTCTTAACTCGATAGATGAAGGGAAGAACCTAAACAGTGCAATTAAAATTGGAAATTGAATAAGCATCGGAATACATCCTCCCATGGGGTTAACTCCAGCTTTTTTATAAAGAGCCATGGTAGCCTGTTGCTTTTTCATGGCATCCTCTTTCTTTGGAAACTTTTTATTAACCTGATCAATCTCTGGTTTTAACACACGCATCTTGGCCGTTGACAAATAAGATTTGTAGGTCAACGGAAATAAAACAATTTTAATAAGAATGGTAAGGATTAAGATAATTAACCCATAATTGGCAATAAAATTATCTAAAAAATTAAAAACCGGAATTACAACAAAACGGTTAACCCAGCCAAATATCCCCCATCCCAGTGGAATAATATGCTCAAATCCTAAATCATGTTTTTTAAGTGTTGTATAATGGTTTGGACCAAAATAAAATTGTAATGGTACTGTTGATTCTCTTTTATACTCAAAAGGAATACCTATTGTTGATTGAAAATGTTTTAAATATTTCGATGAATTAGGCAAATCATTAAACTCAACTACTGCATTAGTAAAGAAATTATCAGCTACCAGAATAGATGAAAAGAATTGCTGCTGGTATGAAATCCATTTAACTCTTGTATTTAGCTCTTCGCTATTTTCATCTTTACTACGAGAGGATAATGTATTAACATCATCCTGATAATATTTATAACCAATAGTGGTGTACATATTTTCATTATCAGCTCCTTTTTCCTGCTGAGGAGAATACATAGACCATTTGAGGTCGATAATACTTAAATTGCTGGCTATAATCTCATTGATACCTACAAAATTGATATCAAAATCCATTTTATAAGTCCCCGGATAAACGGTATAAACATACTCTATGTATTGATTATCACCGGCATACAACCGATAGGTTATGGATTGCTCATCATTTTCTATAACATAATGTTGTTTTTCATTTTCAAGATTAAAAAACAAATTATTGGTAATAATACTCTTATTTTGCGAGAAAAAATTCAACCCAAAAACGGTCGAATCACCATCAAATAAGATAAGGGGTTCCTGATCATATGTTTTATACTCTTTAAGCTCTACCGAATAAATACGTCCACCTTGATTACTGAATTTTATTTTCATTAAATCATTTTCAATAATAGCAAACTCATTGTCTCCTTCAGCAGCGCTGGCAAAGCTTCCATATTTTTTTACCAGCTCTTCTTTCTGTTGTGTATCTTTTACTTGTTCTTCCGGCTCTACTGTTTGTTCTATTGCTTTTTCTGCTTCTTGTTGTTTTGCCTCATTTTGTTGCCGTACTAACTCTAACGAATCTCTTCTTTGCTTTGCACGCTCAATCTCATTTTTCGAAGGTTGATTAATTACACTATAAACAATTAATATGGCAGCAATTAATACAATACCTATAATCGAATTTTTGTCCATTTTCTCTTTTTCTGTTTCTTTTTTTATTAAATAAATTTATTTCTCTGAACTAATTTCTCTCACAAAGTCCACAAACAATGGGTGGGGATTTATTACCGTACTTTTATATTCAGGATGAAACTGCACCCCAATAAACCACCTGTGCTCAGGTATTTCAACAATTTCTACCAGTCCGGTATCAGGATTATGGCCTACAGCTTTCATCCCGGCATTTTCAAAATCTTCCAGGTAATTATTATTAAATTCATAACGATGCCTGTGACGTTCTTGAATACTATCTTTGCCATAAACAGCATGAGCCTTGGTTCCTTTCTTAATCTCACACGGATAAGCACCTAAACGCATTGTTCCCCCTTTTTCGGTAATTCCTTTTTGTTCTTCCATTAAATCAATTACCGGATGAGTTGTTGTACGGCTCATTTCCGATGAATCGGCATCAGAATAACCAAGAACATTTCTGGCAAACTCAATGACTGCACATTGCATTCCAAGGCATATACCCAAAAAAGGAATATTATTTTTCCGCACATAGTTTACAGCACTAATTTTACCCTCAATTCCTCGTTGTCCAAAACCAGGAGCAACAACTACTCCATCAATCCCTTTCAGTTTCTGCTCAACATTTTCATCATTTATTTTTTCTGAATGAATGCACTCGATATTCACCTTACATTCATTAACTGAACCAGCATGAACAAAGGACTCCATAATCGATTTATATGAATCCTGCAATTCAATATACTTTCCAATTAAACCAATATTAACTTCCTTTTTAGGTTTTTTCAGTTTATTAACAAACTGATTCCATTTTTCTAATTTAGGATCCTCGTTAAGTGGCAGGTTCAATTTTTTTAGTACAGAAACATCCAGTTTTTCTTCTTTCATCAACAGGGGTACCTCATATATTGTTGACACATCAATTGATTGGATAACGGAATCAATTTCTACATTACAAAACAGTGCTACTTTTTTCCGTATATCCATTCCTAAGGGATGTTCTGTTCTTAAAACCAAAACATCAGGCTGAATACCATTTTCCAGCATTACCTTTACAGAGTGCTGGGTTGGTTTTGTTTTTAACTCTCCTGAAGCAGATAAATAAGGTACCAGTGTTAAATGAATAAAAACACTATTTTGTGATCCTAAATCCCATTTTAACTGTCGCACAGCTTCAATATAGGGTAAAGACTCAATATCCCCCACCGTTCCGCCAATTTCAGTAATTACTACATCATAGTTATACTTTTTGCCCAACAGCTTTATATGTCGTTTTATTTCATCGGTAATATGAGGGATTACCTGTACGGTTTTTCCCAAATAATCTCCCTTTCTCTCTTTATTAATTACCGTTTGATAAATTCTGCCGGTGGTAACATTGTTTGCCTGTGTAGTATGCAGGTTTATGAATCGTTCGTAGTGTCCTAAATCAAGATCGGTTTCAGCGCCATCCTCTGTCACATAACATTCACCATGTTCATAAGGGTTTAAAGTTCCCGGATCAACATTAATATATGGATCTAATTTCTGAATAGTTACAGAATAGCCTCTTGACTGCAATAATTTTGCCAATGAAGCAGAAATAATTCCTTTACCTAAAGAAGAAGTAACTCCTCCTGTTACAAATATGTATTTTGTTGTTGACAAAACATTAAGATTTTAAAATTAAACTATTTTCCTATGATTCAGTACCATCTATCATTCGGATTTTTTCCTCAAGAATTTCAATTTCTCGTTTAGCGCTGGTAATCTTTTCTTTATAATCATTAATCATTTCTTTCGCTTCGGAAGAATCTGTATTAAAGAAACCAATATTATTTTCCCACAAGGTTATATTACTTTCCAGTTTTTTGATTTTATTAAAAAATTTATCCCGCTCATGCCTCATTTTATTCGAAGCTTTTGGCTTATGTTGAATATTATTCAGCTTGGTTTTAAATTTTAAAAGTTTCTTTTCAGAATCATCTATTTTTAATTTATCAAATTGGTTATTAATAGCTTCACGGAATTCATTTTGAATTTTATCTTTCATTTTATAAGGAACAAAACCAATCTCTGCCCATTCATCCTGGAATTCTCTTAAGGCTTCATAGTTTTCTTCTACATTTTCAGAAAACTGATAATTCTTAATTTTCTCAATTAAAGCCTGTTTTAATTCAAGATTTTTTTCATATTCTTTGTCAATAGTAGAGTAATATTCAGATTTTCGGTTAAAGAAATGATCGCAGGCAGCTCTGAATCTTTTCCAAACTTTTTCTGATTGTTTCCTGGGTACAGGCCCTGCTTCTTTCCACTCTTTTTGCAGATTAATTAATGCTGAAGTAGTTTTTTTCCAGTCTTTACTATCCTGCATTGATTCAGCCTTTTCACAAAGTTCAATTTTCTTTTGAAGGTTTTCTTCCTGCAGTTCTTTATTCATGGCATAAAACTCGCGTTTTTTACCAAAAAATTTATCACAGGCATTTCTAAACCGGGCATATATTCTATTATTGTCCTTTTTAGGTGCAAAACCAATAGTTCGCCATACCTTCTGCAAATCAATAATAGCTTTGGTTTCATCACTCCACTCTTTGTGGCTTTTCAACTCTTTATTGGCTATTTCCTCAGCTTGCTCGCATAATTTCTCCTTCTTAGCCAAATTTTCTTTTTGCTCTTCTTTTAGATTCTTAAAATAATCCTGATGTTTTTTATTTATTATGCGGGTTGCTTCTTTGAAACGCTCCCAAATGGGTTCTTTATCTTCCTTAGGTACTGGTCCGGTCTCACGCCATTGGTTATGCAATTTTTGTAAAGCCTTAAATGCATTAACCACCGAGGGGTCATCAATTAATTTTTCTGCTTTTATGCAAAATTCTGTTTTGGCTTCTAAATTTTTCTTGAGATCTAAATCACGAAGCTCTTTATTAATATTTATATAATCATAAAAGTTGCTTACATGATGATGATAAGTATTCCACAAATCTTTTAATTTCTGTTGTGGTACAGGACCTATTTCTTTCCATCGCTTTTGAAGCTCCCTAAACTCTTTAAATGTTTCGCCAATGGATTCTTTTTTATTGATTAACTCTTTAAGTTCTTCAATAACCTGGTATTTTGTTTCGAGGTTGGTCTCTTTTTCTTTTTCTAATTCTCTGTTATATTCAGCTTTTCGTTTGCGGTAACGTTTAAATTGTTCTTTTAATTCTGTTTCAACAGCATCTTCGGGGAGTGTAAATTCCTCAATTTTACCACCATCATCAATAAATGCTTTCCTTACTTTTTCATTAATAGCTTTCTGTTTTTTATAAAA
>Ga0102943_1001696_pt1 | contig 13430 bp, 10 predicted proteins | sample SalPonC_black_MG_FD_78174 | JGI IMG/M metagenome (GOLD analysis project Ga0102943, IMG submission 78174) | Salt pond soil microbial communities from South San Francisco under conditions of wetland restoration - Salt Pond MetaG... | ecosystem: Environmental > Aquatic > Marine > Intertidal zone >...
CACCCCGCAACAAAAACAGGTTTCCCTATATTGTACAGTTTGAAGAAAGCGATCTTGATTTTTTAAAACGTCTGTCGATCAGGTATGGAGAATGGTGTTTTTTTAATGGTGATGAATTTATTTTTGGAAATCTTCCTGAAAATGAAAAAGCTCTCACGGTGGGTTTCAACCTGAAAGATTTTAGTTATGAATTGCGAGTATCTCCCGTAAAATTTAAACTTTTTTCACTTGACCCGCTAAAAATCGATGTGTATAATTACACATCAGGTAACAGCAAACTGGAATCGAACCTGAATATTTACGGGAAACATGCACTCGACAGATCGCTGAAAATGTATACTGAGGAAGGAAACGACTATTATGAACACGTGAACGTAAATGAAACTGAGTACCAAAAAGGGCTCGACCAGGTGGGCGAAACAGAAGAAGCTTCTGATTTGGTAAATCTTTCTGAAATGACCGGCACTTCAACCAATGGATTCCTCGCTGCCGGCATTCAGGTAAAGGTAAGTTGTCCGAAAAAAAACGGAAAAGACAAACTGGATTACGGGAAATATATTATTACTTCCGTCATCCATGAAATGGACAATACCCTTGCCTACAGCAACAATTTTTCAGCTATCCCGGCTGAAACTTCCGTCCCCGAAAACACAAATCCCTATTTTGTGAGAACTTCATCGAACCAGCTTGGTATGATTGAAGATAATGACGACCCTAAAAAACTGGGGCGTGTGAAAGCCAGTTTCTGGTGGATGGAAGGGAAACAGTCAACCCCCTGGATAAAAGTAACAACACCTTATGTACATAAAAAAGCAGGATTTTATTTTGTCCCTGCTAAAAATTCAAGAGTACTCGTAGGGTTTGAAGATGGCGATGTGGAAAAGCCGTATTGCTTGGGCAACCTCTTTGACGAAGATGCCAACCCAGACCCAGACTGGGCCGAAGTTGGCGGAAAAGGAAATTCATTAATACATGCCATTCGAACAGCGGCAGGCAATACCATCGAATTTCATGATAGTGGCGACAGTGAAAAAATACACATTTATGATGCGGGAAATAAAAATGAAATTATTCTGGACAGCGGCAATGGCGAGCTCAAAATAAAAGGAACAGAAAAATTAAAAATCGAAGCAAAAGATATTGAAATTAAAGCTGAAAACGGATTAAAAATTGAGGCTGGCCAAAAGATGGAATTGAAAACAAATCAACTGAAAACCGATGCCCAGTCTGACTACAATATTAGTGGCTCCAATGTAACCATTAAAGCAAATGCTGCCCTGAAAGCTGAAGGAAGTGCAACCGCCGAAATTTCGGCCGGTGGGAACCTTACTGTGAAGGGAGCATTGGTCCAAATAAACTGACAATATAAAAAATAAAAAAACAACCGATATGCCGCCTGCTGCAAGAATAAACGATATGCACACCTGCCCGATGCAAACTCCGGGGACTCCACCCATACCGCATGTTGGAGGACCTATTTTGCCGCCAGGATGTCCTAATGTTTTTATAGGTGGCCAGCCAGCAGCACGGTTGGGAGACATGGCCGTCTGTACCGGGCCACCCGACAGCATTGCACAGGGGTCGGCAACTGTTTTGATTGGTGGCTTGCCGGCGGCACGAATGGGCGATATTACAGCGCACGGGGGGAGCATTGTTGCGGGCTGCCCAACTGTGATGATTGGCGGATAAAAATTAAAACAGTTTCTCAATTAAACGAATATTCTTACATGCTTTCCTTGTTTGAAAAACAGCTGTTAAAAGAATTTGGATTTAATGATTTATCCAATCTGCAGGCCGCATTAAATCAACCTATGCGAACAAGGTATTCCCATTATAATTTCAGGTGGCGCTTGATTCTAAAATCCAAATATCAAAATGTAAAACCAGCAGTCAAAAATCTCCTCAGCAAATACTTTGTTCAGTATGAAAATTACGTACTTAAAAACCAAAGAGGCACCCCTGTTAACTATTGGCCCCAAAAAGCAAAAATGCAATCAGAATATTTATTTGACCGTCTTGTCAAACCCTGGAAATTAACCAAACACAGAAATCTCCTTTTTTCAATAAAAAATCCCGATAATAAAATATATTTCAGGGCATTGGATCCTGCCGAGTTTTTTAAAGCAATGGACATTTGCTATAAAGAATCAAAACAGAAAGGTGCCAAAACCAAACCTTGGAAATTAAGGTTGAAAACATCGGAGTGCGCCAGTAGTTATAAAGGAAAATCAAATATGGGTGCTATTTGGGTAAAAGACGATTATAAAATTGCTTTTCTGATATGCATCAACATCGCATCTACCTGGAATCCCCAAAAAGGAGATTGGAAACCATGGACTTTCTTAGGTTCCTGGGGTACTTTGGCCAGGGAACATTTTAATTATCACCTAAAACATGGATTCCCTTTAAAAAGAGGGAAAAGTGCGCTCGATATTGCTACATACACAGGCCTTTCTGCAATCAGCAAAAATAAACAAATAACCCGGGATGTTAAATTTCAGGATATCGCTAATTTTGTTTTCCGAAAAGGGAATAAAGGGTTGAAACAAGCTGCATTTATTATTGGAGTAGCTTTTGCTGTTGGAGGCTCAACGGCTTCAAGAATTATTGGGAGTTTTTGCGATCAATATAACATTCCGAAAAACAGATTGATTGAATAACTTTGATAAATGTTTACAAAACTATACCTATTTCGAAATAGTTCTTGAAAAATCATTTATTCTTTCCTATTTTTATAAAAATAATTCATTATAAATGAGTGGTACAAGTTTGGCATTGAAAATAGGCAGCCTGGTACTTGGGTTAGGTGCTTTTTTTGTTCTCTTTAAAAAAGTTAAAGGGCTGAAAAAATACGGACTGTCGAGTTTGTTATACGTATTGTTAACAGCACTTCTGCTTTCTGCATCCACGTTATTCCTTTTTTCCACTTCTTCCTGGGGCGAAATCACTTCACTCATCCTGGCCCAGTTTACAATACTGGTAATAAGCACGCTTCATGTTTTTCTGGCCAGAAAATTACTGCCCTGGTATAACGAGCAAAAATTCATGATGCAAGTGGTTTTCATTATCTGCATGTTGTTGTTTGGCTACTTTTTTTTCAACCTGTCTTTTACATTTCTGGTTGAATCCGAGGCCGAAATTATCTGGTATCTCTCGCTTTTATGGTTCCTGGTTCCCGTGTTGCTGAATCAAACCATCAATAAACTGCTGGAGGTTCCTCAAAAAGAATTTAAAAAATGGCAGTATCCGCTGGGAGAAAACATCGAAGATCCGAGCGATGAAGAGATGGAAAATCCGGTGGTAATCAGTTTTGTATTCAAAAAAAATCCGGATGCACCCGAAGAAACAACATTCAGGGCAAAAGCACCACTGGGAATGTCGCTGGGCCGCCTGTTCTACTTTTTTATAAACGATTACAACAGCCGCCATCCTGAAAGTACTATTTCTATTACCAGTGCAGCGAACATGCCGGATGACTGGATATTTTTCAAACAAAAAAATAAGTTCCTGAAATTAAAAACAGCACTCGACCCCGAAGAGGAAATGGGCAACTCCAACATTAAAGAAAACGATGTATTGATATGTAGCAGAGTGATATTAACCGAAAAAAAATCGCAAAATGAAACCACTGAATAATAAAGAACGGAACAAAGCTTTTTTCAAAGTCACAGGGTTATTCCTGATTGCTTTCGTTATTGCATTGCTTCTGGGATTTACAACAATGAATATGGGCAGTGTGTCAGAAAAAAGTTCGCGGATTGAACTCGAACGGTTAAAAAAGCAACTTCAGTTTCAGGAAGAAGTTTTTGCTCCGAACGTAGAAAAAGCCACCAATATGATATCTAAAATCCCGAATTATAAAGAGGAAGGAGAAAACATAGAAGTTCTGAATCAGGACATCGGCGCAGTTTTAAGTCAGACCAAAAATCAGGTAGTTGAAGATGATTCATGGGAAACAAAAATGTACCAGGATGTAATTGCAGCACTCTCCGATTTACAACTGGCATATAACGAACAACATGACTTAATGGAAGAAATGGGCGATTCGGATGAAACGAACCAGAAACTGCAGGAATGCATAGCCGAACGCAACCGGCTTCAAACGCAGGTGAATATGCTGCAATCGAGCAGTGGTGGTGGCGGCGGTGGAAACAACGAGCAATTGGAAAAAGATTTAAAAGATGCACAGCAAAAACTTCGGCAGTGCAACCTCGAAAACCGTGCACTCAAGCAGGAAATCGAAAAAATCAGGAACCGATAATTATAACCGATTATATTTTTCAGCAGCAAGTTTAAAAAATCAAGGCAGAAGCGGTGAATTTAACTTTCCGTAAGGATCTGTTTTTATAAGCAATGCATTATCTCCGTTTGTTCCTGAAATTACAAATCCCCCATCATTTGCCTGTACTAAATCCATCACAAACTGATTGCCAGGCATTTTTATATCTTCATACCTTATCAGCACATTTCCGGTATTGTCAATCCAGAACAATGATACATCGTAATCAATTCCATTAAATCCATGGCTTGCAATCACATATCCATTTTCAGCCTTAATCATTCGGGGCCGGTAACTCAAAATGTCGTTTTTATTTATCGAACATGGCAACATGGTTGCACAATCGGTGGGCCCACCATCACTATCAATTAAAATAAAGCTCATTTCATAAATATCACTGTTATCCAGACCTTCTTTTGCTCTCAGAATTGCATATCCTCCCTGGTATGATTCTTCGATGTCACAACCAATAATATTCATTTCCGAACTTATCAGGTGCATTTCGCCATGACCTTTCCGATCAATTTTCCCAAAAAGAATAAGGAGCGGAGATTTTTCATCCTCCCTCCAGTAACCTGTCAAGGCAAATCCTCCCTCGCTGGTGGGCGCCAAATCGGTAACCAGTTTTGTCCCCACATATTTAAACGTGCGATCAACCAGTGGAATGATTCGCCCGGATTTTTCAGCCTTTTGAAATAAAATATCAATCGGGTACTTATCGTCAACGGTATTTGCCACAATTCCCAATTCATCAGTAACACTCATCGATAAAACCGGAGGAGAATAATCGGTCAGAAATTTTTTTCTTTGCTGAAAATCAACTTTATTTCCTGTTTCCAGGTTCGTTTTAATTTTCTGAATTATCAGTTTATCAGATGATTCCACTCCGGCAGCAATTAGTTCTCCGTTAGTATGAAAAATATCGGTTGCCAGGAAATCCAGCTCATTTTCATCAATTACTTTACCCTGTAAATTAATTTTTAAAACTGACGATTTGTTTTTATCAGTTTTGGAAAGCCCGAAAAGCTCATTATTATCAACAGATGCAATTGCCAACATACTTTGAGCATTTCTACCCAAATCGGTTGTTTTTACAAATGTGGAGAAGTTGCTTTTCAGGGTTATCTCTTTGGTCACTTCATCTTTTTCTCCTGTTTCTGAATTAAGGGCCGTGAGTGTAATTTTATAGGTTCCGGGCATTACATATTTATGAATTGGCGCTTCGTGGGTCGACTCATTGTTATCAGAATCAAAATCGCCAAAATTCCACTCCCATGAATCGGCATGTTCAGAATTATTTCTGAATGCTATTTCCAACGGAATATATTCACCGTTAAAAGTAATATCGAAATCGGCCGCAGGCGGTTCGGGTAACTTGGCAATGGTAATTGTTTTTTTGATGGCATCTTCCCTGCCCGATTCTTTATTTAATACAGCCAGTTCAACGGTATAGGTGCCCGGATTTTCAAATAAATGTTCCGGGTTTTCCACGATCGATGTATTTTTATTTCCCGAGGATGGATCACCAAAATCCCAGACAAAACTGTTGGCATTTTCCGATTTGCCGGAGAACCGGACTGTTGCAGGTGCTGTCAAATTATCTTCATTAAAAACAAAATCGGCTACTGGCTCGGCAACTGTTGGGGCTACCATTACAAATTCAGAATAAGTATTTGAAATGCCTGAGCTAGTATTAGTAACAGTTAACTTAACCTGGTATCTTCCGGGTTTCGAAAAGGTATGGGTCGGATTTTCTTCTGTTGAAGAATTATTGCCGGAATCCGGATCACCAAAATTCCATTCATATGAATCAGCCTCGGTAGATGAATTGTTAAAAACAATTTTTGCCGGTGCAGGTATTTGGTCCTGACTGACAGAAAATTTGGCTACCGGCCTGACAACTGGTTTTGCCGGGCTCGTTACCACAACAAAATCGGTAAACTTGTCGGTTTGCCCCGAATTCTCATTTTTGGCAATAAGCGTTACCATATACCTCCCTGCTTCGGAATAAATATGTACCGGATTTTTTAAAACCGAAGTATTTTCGTCGGAATCCTCATCTCCAAAATCCCATGAATAGCTGTGCGCATCGGTCGACTGGTCGGTAAATTTCACAATAGCCGGACTGGGCGAATTATTGTTTTCAACGGCAAATTTGGCCACCGGAACAACCTTTGGTTTATCAGGTTCGTTCACAATCACAAAATCAGAAAAAATGGTTTCCTCACCAGTTTTTTTATTGGTAGCGGTCAATACCACTTTATATTTTCCGGCTTTTGTAAATGTATGTGTGGGTGATTTCTCATCAGAAATGTTGGAAGATGAATTGGAGTCACCAAAATCCCAGGAAAAAGAATCGGCATTTACCGATGCATTTAAAAACCTGACTTCTGCCGGACTAATAAAATTTTCAGCCTCAGCCGAGAAGCTCGCAACGGGTGGCTGCGAGGGTGCCACAATCACTACATATTCTGAAGCAGTGCTTTTATTATTAAAATTGCTGTGCGATGCTGTGAGTGCAACTTTATACCTTCCCGCCTTTTGGTAGGTGTGTGTCGGATTTTCTTTGGCTGAAAAATTTTCATTTCCAGAATCAGGATCGCCAAAATCCCAGGAATATTCCTCTGCGTTTTGAGAAGTGTTTTTAAAAACGATAGTGGCTGGTCCCAAAACATTATTATTCTCGATTGTGAAACTGGCTTCAGGCGGTTTTGGCAATTCCAAAATTGTTACCACATCTGAAAAAGTGCTCGGTTTTCTTTCGCCTCTTGCCCAGGCAGATAATGTAACTTTATAACTTCCCGGATTACTAAAAATGTGCGCCGGGTTGGTTTCCGTTGATGTGTTTTTCTCGCCTGAAGATGAATCGCCAAAATCCCATTCATACTCGGCGGCATTCACCGATGTATTTTTAAATGCTACTGTTGAAGGAGCCGTTTCAGAAGATTTGGTAAATACAAAACCCGCCTCGGCCACTTTTTCCTGTTCAACAACCACTTCTTTTACCAACGTATCAGAAAGACCACTGAAATTGTTTCTAACTATCAGGGTTACCTGGTACGTGCCCGGATTTTTGTATTTGTAGCGCGGCTCTTCCTTATCTGTTGTATTCTTTCGCCCACCCGAAGGATCGCCAAAATCCCACTTGTAGGTATCGGCGTTTACCGATGTATTTTTAAAATCGACTTTGGCAGGCGGAAGCTGATTGTTTCCTTCAATTTCGAAGTTGGCAACTGTAGGGTCGTGGGTTTTAATTTCAATGCTCTGGTAATAGGTATTTTCAAGGTTAAGTTGTGTATTTCGTGCTGTTAAAGCAATCGAATAAATTCCTCCTTTTTCGAAAACATGTACAGGATCTTTCTCAAATGAAACGTTTTTTGCTCCGGAAGCAGCATCCCCGAAATTCCACTGGTACTCGTTTGCATACGAAGAATTATTTGAAAACTTAACCTCGCTGGGAGCATACCCTTTGTTACCAACCGATGCAATTTCAAAAATGGCCTGTGGTTCATTTTCCTTGTATGCAAGCACGTCCACATCCACATTGTTAATATCGCCATCAAAATCATCTTTAAAATACCAAACGATGGCTTTTTCTTTTCCCGGACTGATGTTCGACCCGATATCGCCATAAGCCGAAGAAGCTTCAACTTGCTGCCCCTGGTAAGTAAGCAGCAAAATAACACTGAAAGACTTCGAATTATCTCCGGGGACAAGGTCATAGGTAATCAACAATTTTTCACCATCCGATACGCTCTTCGAAATGTTTGAGGCAAAATTCTCCTGCGAGAATGCTGAATTTGAAAAAAACACCATCAGCAAGAGAAAAAAAATTTGGTGCAGCAACGATTTCATTTTTCCTTTTTTAAGATTTATCTCAACTTTCCAATCTATTTTATACGACTCTTCATCAATTGAATTCAATACGATTATTTCACATTAACACAACATATGTTATTTCACGAAAATCCTGTAAGGCAACAAATTAACAGACTCGCGGCGCAACCTCACTTTCATATTTTCTGTTTTTTGCCAAATCTCCTCAGGTGTCAACCCATTTCTTTCTTTCAAAAACAAGTAAATGTCGATGGTCCGGCACATTCCCTTGCCGGGAGAATGTTCAAGACTAACGCCTTTTTTTACCTCAACCCGTGCCACATCATTTCCCATAATTTCAAAACCAAGTGCTTTCATGTCTTCTGCCGTCACTATTCTTCCCCTTGAAAGCATCGATCTTCTGAGTGTGTTTAATTTATCTTCTTTCGATAACTTTTGCCTTCCTCCAAAAGTTTGCGTAATCAGTGATACGTTTTTTTCATCTAAATCGTTGCCCTTAAAAACAGTAAGATTGCTACCAGGCCTGATTTTATTGGCCTTTTCGCCAGCGATGGACCAAAACTGCACCTGAATTTTATCAAAGTCTGATTCTGAATCGATTATGAGATATGAATTTAAATCGTGTGCCGAATCCGAAATATTGATGCGCTGTTGCAGCCGCATCAGAATCTGGTCTAATTGCTTCAGTTCAAACGATATCAAATCGGTGCCTTTCACCGAAAAAGCCGCGGATTCATCACGCACCAAATCAATTAAATGTTTGATCGATTCTCGGGCATCGCGCGAATCGAAACGGGCAACGCCCCCCTGCCTGATAAAGTAGGTTTTTCTCAAATCTCCATTTGTATCAATTGAATTGCGTGGCATAAAAACAGAATTGCTGCTATTGGAAACCTTTCTGATATCGAAAAACAGATCGTCGGTCAAAAGTGGGATAACATTTGTTCCTTTTGAAACAGAGTGGGTATATTCATTGAGCTCCCTGTTCATTACAGGAAAAGCATTCATCGTTATCACCACATCATTCAGTTCTTCGAAAGAAACGGGCTGCGACATATTAATTTCCACCCAAAAGATGTCATCGGCAATCAATTCGGGATGCTGATCTTTAAAATTCGTTTTAATTATTTCCGGCGCATAATTTCCCGGTTCAAAATTTTCCCTGTGATAACCGGCAGCGGCAAGCGTCATAAAATTTTTGTTGTAAAAATCGTTGATAAAACTACTGGTTTTGTAAGTAATATCATTATCCTGCCTGATGAGTGCCCCAACAGAATTTCCGGTCTCCTGGTCCGAATTGCGCAAACCCTGATTAAATACCACTTCTTTCCCGTTTATCTTCCAGGTGGCCGCCGGGAGTGCATGAAAAAAGCGATCTTCTTCCCTGATGTTTTTAAACAAAAAGAAAAGTGAAAGACCATCGAGTACCTCCACCGATGGATGTAGTTTTACTCCAAGCAAAAGTTTATTTTTACTGCCCGTATTCCCCTGTGGCAATTCTTGGGTAATTTCTTTCAACCGACCGTCAATCTCGTATAAATACTTGTCTGAAAAAAGGTACCTGACCTCACCGCTAAACAAAGTACTGTTATAAGTTGGTGAGAAAAAAAGGTTTTTCTTCAACGTTTTTCCCTCGTTGTTATCTTTCCCGTATTCTTCTTTTGTATAGTAAAACTGGTAGAAATCATTAACAATTACGCTTCCCTGAATCGGTTTGGCTAAGGCAACAGCATGTGCCGGGAAATGGGTAAACAAATTCCGGCTAAAAAGTAATTCAAGCAATTTATCGACCACCCGTGCATCTGATTTATTTATTTCACCCGAAATGTTATAAATTTCTTCGGCCAGTGCTCCAATGATGAGGCCCAAAACCGGGTCGAATGAATTTATATCCTGCACATCCGGAAATCCCCAGATCTTGGAAGCATTCCTAATCATTCTTCGTTTTATGGAATCGATAGTTTCAACCGGCATTTTTTCTTTTTTAAATGATTTTCTATCAAAAGTCAGTACGACAATGGCCCGATAAAAAACGTCTCCTGATGTTGCAAAGGCTCATTTGTTTTATCTATCACGCCATTCACAATCATATTGATTTGTGTTTTTATACGTTTGTTCTGAACCCGGGTGCTTATTTCCACCTGATCTATCTGAAGATCGATAGTCACGTTTGTCAATCTTTTTTCGTTTTTCCTGATCGAATTTAAAATTGATTTCTTTAACTTATCTTTTAAAGAATGGGTGTTATAAATATTTTCGAAATCATAATCCGAAATTTCGGTACCAAAAAAAGGATCATGTTTTACTTCGCTGTAGGAAGTAATCGTAATCAGATGAATCATGTTATGAATAGAGGTTTTCAGATCGATTCTGCGAATATCTTTCTGATCCATTATTTGAACTACAGGCACCGGAATTTCTAAGTAATTACTCATTGGTTAAATGCTTTAAATGGTTAATCAGCAAGAAAACTTCGTTTCGATTTTTGTTCCTTCACAAAAATGTTGGTCTCTTTTTTCTTTCCGATGTAGGCCAGCGATTCGAGCTTGTCGAACAAAAGGGCAATTATCTGAATGAATTCTGAAAATTGCTCAATGCTAAAAAGAATGTCGTAATGCTTATATTCGAAGTTGATGCAATACACAAGCAGTTTTTCAAAATCGCCCTGCTTCAGTTCCGACCAGTTGGTGAAATAATTCAGCAATTCTTCTTTTGCCGAAGCCGCATTCGAATCGATAGTATTCCGAATGACACGCGCTGCAGAAGCTACAAACATAAATAACTGAATGGGAGGCTTCTCCGGGAATTCCCATCGTAAACGCAAATGGTTTTCAGAAACATAATGAAGCAGGTTTTCAGAAAGTGACAAAACAGATTTTGCCAAACTGGTATCCTGGTTTTTTTCTTTTATTTTTCGAATAATGCTCACCAAATTGAGTTCGAGTTGACTGAAAAACTTCTCCACTGATTCAGCAAAATTAATCAACTGAATATGGCTTTTTACCAACATACACGGAGGAAGATAATCGTCGTGAATTTCGGGGTTTCCCTGTGCTATCCTCATTTTGCCTATAAAAAACGAATAAGGATGAATGCCCTCTTTAGCTATAATTTTTTCAGAAATTACATTGATTTTATACCCGGGAATAGAGTAAGGATACCGTGGTGGTTCTTCTTCAGCGTTGAGTTCGCCAAAAGCCTGCCGTTCAAAAGGATCGACCGACAAAAGGATAAAATATTCATTCCCTTCTCCTTCTGTTTCCTGCTCAAGCTGATGTGTTATTGCACTCTCCAGTTCGGGTAACTGGTGTTCTTCCAGAATCCCGATACGCGCTCCTCCCTGTGTTAATGCCCGGCATGTAAATACTTTGACCTTAAGAAACTGCTGATTATCGATTTTTATAACTGTCTTTATGGACGAATCAGAGCCAGCATCAATTGGGATTAATCCATAATTGTTTCGGTTCAGAAAAACCGCAGCATTGCTGTTTAACTGTTCGGTTAATGCATTTTCCTGCTGAATAAAATGCTCCTTCCCGATATTCATTCCATTCTCCCAGTTAACGTTGAGGTACTTTAATTTAGGTGGTGCCATTTTTCATGGTTTTTAGTTGATACTATAAAAATTCACAAAGCTGTATTGAAGCCTAAAAACGATTTCGCTGTCTCCTGATTATCACTTAAAAAAAATCTTCTGTTTTCCTTCTCCGGAATCAGTTTAATTTCCACATCGAGTTCTGCCGGGATGAAATAGCCTATAAAACATTTCAGCAGAATATCCGCCGGTCCGTTTACAAAAAAATCTTTGGGATTGGTATTTTCAAGAGGGCCAATTTTTAAAAGCAGCCTGCCAATAAAGCCTGCCGGATTTTGCCCCATCACTAAGTCGGTTCCCAATTTGCTCATTCCAAGCCGTCCTCCGTTAACATCCAACTTAGCGTTTCCAGAACCGGCAAAAATCTTCTCTTCGCTTTTGAGTTCAACATTTATTTTTTCAGAAATTATTTTTTCGAGGCATTGACTGGTAAGTTCCAGATTTCCGGCAATCATATTTGCGAATGGAAGAAATCGAATAAGCCGCGAGGCAAATTTCTCCGGTATTCGTTCATCAACCTTCCAGAATCCGGGAATCAATTGATTTAAAAAATCGGAATAAAGATTTTTAAAGACCTCATTTTCGTTTAGTGCGACTTCAGTCCGTTGCAAAAAAAATTCGTTTTCAAAAGGCCTGAAAAACTTTCGAACCTGTTTTTCTTCGTTTTTCAGCAGCATCGAATCTTTGGCCATGTCCTCCCCTGTAGCATTCCTTTTTTCGGAAAAACGATGAAATAACGCTTCGGGCAGGGAATCATAAATTCCGTTGCGGTTCAGAAAAATGCTTAACGCGGCTTTGCCTGCTTCAAAACTTTCTACTTCGGCCCGGCCAACATCAGTCGACCACTTTCGTTTCAGGTCGCCTTCATACATTGCAAGAATATCGCGCTTTGAAACATCTTCATGATAAAGGCAAACAGCGAGGTATTCTGCTGTCAGGTCCAAAATCATTTCATTTATCCACCGAGATTTTTCCTGCAATTTCATAGTAACAATTTATGAAAAATCAAGGAGAAATAAAAAAATATAAATTAAAGCGTAAATCAGAAGTCAGGAATAATATTATTCTGAAAATTATTGCCATTAAATTTGAAACAGATTCAGAAGCGTTTGGAAAATCATTTCTGACTGAAAAAGCATTTTTAAGGGCGAAAGAAAGGGATTCTCCCAATGGGATCTCTGCGAAGGGAACCAGAGATCCCTTTCGATTGCATCGGGATGCTGTCTGCTCTGATGATCGCATTAAGGTGATAGAACTATCACCAAAATACATGAGTAATTCCTTTTCCTACAAAAAATAAAGCTAATGGCTTCCCTGGGTTTGATTGGGAGTCTTTTTGATTAACTCTTCTATTTTATTTCTGCTTTTCCATCTTTTTAACTCCGTCTCCCTTTTAAATGTTTCGGATTTCGTTCAAAATGATTCTGAATATTTCAGCTCCCATGGGTTCCCTGTTGCAGTAAATCCTTTATGCACAGAATTATGACGCCTTAACCTTCAGGAAAGGTCAGCTGTTGAACTAATGTAGTATTCATTAAGCTTCTGAGAATAGAAATTTAGCAGTAAAACATATTAAAATAAAAAAAGCCACCAATTATTACAACTGATAGCTTTAAGTGGGGAGTACTGGATTCGAACCAGTGACCCCCTGGGTGTAAACCAGGTGCTCTGAACCAACTGAGCTAACCCCCCAAAATATATATTGTTTGTTTCTGAACG
>Ga0102943_1001697_pt1 | contig 13429 bp, 10 predicted proteins | sample SalPonC_black_MG_FD_78174 | JGI IMG/M metagenome (GOLD analysis project Ga0102943, IMG submission 78174) | Salt pond soil microbial communities from South San Francisco under conditions of wetland restoration - Salt Pond MetaG... | ecosystem: Environmental > Aquatic > Marine > Intertidal zone >...
ATGCAGAATGCCGCCGGCGATAAAATGCGGGCAATTCTCAGCCAGTTAACCAATAACCGGTTTATAGCCATTGGGGTGGGATCGTTTATCACAATGATTGTACAAAGCAGTAGTGCCACTACTGTTATGCTGGTTAGCTTTGTGCAATCCAAATTAATGAAATTCAGGCAAACCATTGGCGTTATTCTGGGTGCCGGAATAGGAACAACCATTACAGCACAGCTTATTGCTTTTAAACTTACCGATTATTCATTGTTAATGATTGGGATTGGATTTATCTTCAACACTTTCTTTAATCATACTTTACTTAAAAATATAGGGAAAACGATTTTGGGATTCGGTATTTTATTTTTTGGCATGCATATCATGTCTGATTCTATGTCACCCTTGCGATCGTATACTCCTTTTATTGAATCGTTAATCAAACTGGAGAATCCACTACTGGGGATATTGGCAGGTGCAGTTTTTACGGCATTAATTCAAAGTAGCAGCGCTTTTATCGGGATAATGATTACTTTGGCTACACAAGGTTTTTTAACGCTGGAGGCTTCTATTCCACTGTTGTTAGGTGCAAATATAGGAACTGCTGTAACAGCCGTTTTAGCCAGTATTAAAACCAATCGCGAAGCCAAACAGGTTGCGCTGGCCCATACGCTTTTTAAAATTTTGGGTGTGTTGGTTTTTTTATTCTGGATTCCTCAGTTTGCAGACATGGTTAGAATGATATCCCCTAAATTAACCGGTTCTTCGGAAAGTTATAGCGAATTAGGTGCTGTAGCTCCCCGACAGATTGCTAATGCCCATACCGTTTTTAACATTGTTTTAACCTTATTGGTTGTTCCGGTGACGGATAAATTTGCATGGCTTATTGAGAAAATATTACCCTTACAACCTGATGAAAAAAAGATTCTCAAAACCCGTTATTTGGATCAGGGGGTGTTAAAAAGTTCTTCGTTAGCACTTAATCTTGCCAAGCAGGAGACCATTAGGATGGGCCGCTTAGTGCAGGATATGACCTCTGATATTATTATTCCTTTTTTAATTAAGGGTGTAGGGGTGGTAGATAACATAAAAGATGACGAAGAGGAAGTGAACTTTTTACGCGATGAAATTAATCGATATATATTAAAAATAACTAAAGAGAATATTAATGAGGAACGAATAAATGAAGCTTTTCAATTGTTATATACCGTTAAAGAGTTTGAACAAATGGCAGATATTATTTCTACCAACCTGATACCTAAAGCAAAACGTTGGTGCGGCAAGGATTATGAGTTTTCAGAGGTTGGGAAAAAAGAAATTGTTGATTACCATACTCGCACTCAAAAACAGTTAAGCCGGGCTATTGAAGTGTTTGCCGAGGTTAACCTGGAAAAGGCACAAGCCATGAAACAAAAGTATAAACGATATCGCAATATGGAATTTGATATGGAAAAACAACATTTTGAGCGTTTGCGCGATGATGTGGAGCAGTCTGTTACCAGCAGTAAAACGCATGTTGAACTGATCACCAATCTTCGGGCAATTAATGGTCATGCTACAAATATTGCAAGGATTTTACTTAAATGGTCAGGATAAACAAAGTTTTCAATGTCATTTTTAATGATTATTTTTAACATTAGATAAATAAAAGATAAATTCTATATGAACAGTTATCAATTAGTTGAAGTGAACAATAAAAATACCATCAAAGAATTTTTATCGTTTCCGGTTACTTTATATAAAGATGAAAAAAACTGGATAAGGCCGCTGGATGAGGATGTTGAAAGTGTTTTTGATTCGCAGAAAAACAAACTCTTCAGGCATGGCGAAGCCATTCGTTGGGTTTTAAAAAACAAAAAAAATGAGACGTTAGGTCGTGTAGCCGCTTTTTATGATAAAAAATCGGCAAAAAAAAATGATCAGCCCACCGGAGGGATGGGTTTTTTTGATTGTATTAATGATAAAGAAGCAGCATTTATACTATTTGATGCATGCAAAAACTGGTTACAGTCGAAAGGAATGGAAGCCATGGACGGACCTGTAAATTTTGGCGACCGCGACCGTTGGTGGGGCTGTTTAGTGGATGGTTTTGAATATCCACCCAATTACTGTATGCCTTATAATTTTCCTTATTATAAAGATTTATTCGAAGCTTACGGGTTTAAAAATTATTTCAATCAATATACTTATTATCGGAAAGTAGAGTTGGAAGGATTGAGTGATTCCATTAAGGAAAAAGCCAAACGATTGGAAAAGAATCCAAGGTATCAGTTTCGGCATCTGGAAAAGAGTAAGCTGGAAAAATACACCGAAGATTTTAGAACAGTATTTAATAATGCCTGGGCTCGTTTCCCGGGAGTTGCCGAAATGACAAAAGTGCATTCCAGGGCGTTAATGAAAAGTTTGAAACCCATATTGGACGAACGTATTATGTGGTTTGCTTATTACGATGATGAGCCCATTGCCTTTTTTCTGCAGGTACCCGAAATAAATAAAATCATCAGGCATTTAAATGGTAAAATGAATTTATGGAGTAAATTAAAATTTTTGTTCTACCAAAAAACAGGCGAATGCGACACTGCTCTGGGCTTGATTTTTGGTGTAGTGCCTGAACATCAAGGCAAGGGTGTTGAAGGAGGTATTGTAATGGCATTTGCAGACGTGGCTTTGAAAAAGGGTTTTCTCTATAAACATTTGCAGTTTAATTGGATTGGTGATTTTAATCCGGCTATGATGAAAGTAGTCGATCAGGTGGGAGCACATATTTTAAAAACCCATGTTACCTATCGATTTCTTTTCGACCGAAACAAACCGTTTGTGAGAGCAAAAAAAGTAAATGTTTAACTTGTTTACTGATTTTAGATAAGAAGACATTTATTATATTTGCTTCCTAAAACAATAATATGCAATCAATTCGAGAATTATATAAAATAGGATATGGCCCTTCGAGCAGCCATACCATCGGACCGGTACGGGCAGCCGATATTTTTCAAAAGAGAAATTCCAATGCAAAATATTTCAGGGTAACCTTGTACGGCAGCCTGGCAGCAACAGGAAAAGGGCACCATACAGATTTAGCATTGAAAAAGACATTGTTACCGCGCGATGTTGAAATTGTATGGAATATAGAGGAAGAATTGCCTCTTCATCCCAACGGGCTTCTTTTCGAAGCAATTGATGGCGATGATAAGGTTATGGATAAATGGACGGTATACAGTATTGGTGGAGGCGATTTAAGAGATGACAGCGGTATTTTAAATAACGAAAAAATTTATCAGCATAAATCTTTGTCTGCTATTCTTACATGGTGTAATGATCGGGGAAAAACATTCTGGGAATATGTTGAAGATAACGAGGGGGATGAGATTTGGAATTTCTTAAAAGAGGTGTGGGCTATTATGAAGGATACCATTACCAACGGGTTAGATAATGAAGGGGTACTTCCCGGCGAAATAAGGCTTCCGCGAAAAGCAAATACGTATTATATGAAATCTCAAAATTCGCGAGGAGCAATACAAGATCAGGGACTTTTGTTTTCTTTTGCTTTAGCGGTTTCGGAAGAGAATGCTGCCGGAGGGAAAATAGTAACTGCTCCTACATGCGGCTCATCAGGGGTTTTGCCGGCTATGTTGTTTTATTTGCAGCGCGAAGAACATATTAATGAGTCTAAAATATTAAGAGCGTTGGCTACCGCAGGACTTATAGGAAATGTTGTTAAACGAAATGCTTCTATCTCAGGAGCCGAAGTGGGTTGCCAAGGGGAGATTGGTACTGCCTGCGCAATGGCTGCCGGAGCTGCAGCACAAGTTATGGGAGGCTCTTTGCGTCAGATTGAATATGCTGCGGAAATGGGTTTTGAACACAACTTAGGATTAACCTGTGACCCTGTAATGGGATATGTTCAGATTCCATGTATCGAGCGGAACGCTATTGCTGTTGCTAAAGCACTTGAATGTGCCGTTTATGCTTTATTTTCAGATGGAGGGCATAAAATTTCTTTCGACGATGCAGTGCGTACGATGGAAGAAACCGGACGCGATATTCAAAGCGCTTACAGGGAAACAGGAATTGGCGGATTGGCCAAAACATGGAAACCTTTTCAGGAGTAATAACCCAGCGTGTATTGTTTAGTTTTAATTCTTTACGTATTTTAAAATGATTAATTTATAAACCCCTGATTCATATGATTGAACAAAATGTATTGATAGCTTTTGCACTAACACTTTTTGCGGGGTTGGCTACAGGTATTGGCAGCGTTTTAGCTTTTTTTACCAAAACAACCAACACAAAATTTTTATCTATTTCACTGGGGTTTTCTGCCGGTGTAATGATCTATGTATCGATGGTAGAGATTTTCTTTAAAGCGAAAGAATCATTAATAGCGGATCTAGGCGAAAAAACAGGTTCGTGGATAACGGTAATCTCATTTTTTAGTGGCATTTTTATTATTGCGCTTATCGATAAGTTAATCCCTTCTTATGAAAATCCTCATGAAATAAGGATGGTTGAAGAAATGGATGAAAAGGCTAAGATTGAGCATAAGAATAAAAAGCTAAAAAAGATGGGGCTGTTTACTGCACTGGCTATTGCAATCCATAACTTCCCTGAAGGGTTAGCTACATTTACTGCTGCTTTATCCGATCCAAGCGTGGGTATTGCCATTGCCGTAGCTATTGCTATTCATAATATTCCGGAGGGAATTGCCGTTTCTATTCCTATATATTATGCTACAGGAAGCAAACAAAAAGCATTTTGGCACTCTTTTGCTTCAGGATTATCCGAGCCGGTAGGAGCAATCATTGGATACCTTGTTTTGATGCCATTTCTGTCTCCTACCATTTTTGGGATTTTATTTGCCGGCGTAGCAGGTATTATGGTTTTTATTTCTATTGATGAACTGCTGCCCGCTGCCAGAGAATATGGTGAGCATCATTTGTCCATTTATGGGTTAATCCTTGGTATGATTGTTATGGCTGTAAGTTTATTGTTGTTTGTTTAGAAAGGTTTAAACCCGATGATCTCTCTAACTTCTTTTAGTGTTTTAGTAGCACTGGCACGTGCTTTTTCTGCACCTGTTTTAACTACTTTGCTTAGATATTGATCGTCTGATGAAATTTCAAGAATCCGTTCGCGGATTGGGGTAGTAAAATTAATAATATCTTCGGCTAGTTGCTTTTTCATATCGCCATAGCGGATTTCACACTGATTGTATTTTTCTTTGAAAAAATCAACGGTATCTTTTTCCGAAACAATATCCATAATGGTAAAAAGATTCTGGATAGGTTCCTGCATTTTTTGATTTTTTTCTGTAGGGCCGCTATCGGTAACAGCACGCATTACTTTTTTTCTAATCGCTTTAGCATCATCAAAAAGGTAAATTCCATTTCCTTCCGATTTTCCCATCTTGCCGGTTCCGTCTAAGCCCGGCACTTTAATCAATGCCTGTCCGAAATTATAGGGTTGCGGCTCGGTAAAATAATCTACATGATATATGTTGTTAAATCGGCGGGCAAATTTACGGGCCATCTCAAGGTTTTGTTCCTGATCTTTCCCAACGGGCACCTTTGAGGCATTATGAATAATAATATCGGCAGCCATTAAAACAGGATAAGTTAACAGGCCGGCATTTACATTTTCGGGTTGTTTCCTCACTTTATCTTTAAAGGATGTTGTACGCTCTAATTCGCCCACATATGCGTTCATATTTAAAAGCAGGTATAATTCGGTAACTTCCGGCACATCGCTTTGTAAATAAATGGTTGCTATTTCGGGATCCAGACCGCAGGCTAAATATTCAGACAAAACTTGTTTTACACTTCCGTGTAAATTTTCAGGGGTTGGATGTGTGGTTAACGAATGATAGTCAGCAATAAAAAAGTAGCAATTATTTTCGTGTTGCATTTTTATAAAATTTTTTAATGCCCCAAAATAGTTGCCTAAATGCAGGTTTCCTGTTGATCTTATACCACTAACAACCTTTTCCATAAATATTTATTTAATATCTGTTATGATTATTTTAATTTTGCAAAAGTAAGAAATGTTTACTAATATATTTATTTTCGTTATACGATTTATAAATTTTTATGATAGATAAAAATAAATTGCATAAAATTGCACAATTATCGAAATTAAGAATTGATAGGGATGAAGAGGATATCTATTTGGAAGATCTAAACCGAATTATATCTTTCATCAACCAATTAAAGGATGTTGACAATAAAGAGGTTACTGATTTTAATGGTGTAAATCATTTTTATATCAAATTAAGAGACGATAGAAGTAAACAGTTTCAATTTACTGATTTGATTCATAAGAAAGCACCCACATTTAAAAACAACTACTTTGTTGTTTCAGGGGGGGTAAAAAAGAAAGGAACTAGTTAAATGGCACTGGCACGTTTTATATTAATATTGTTACTTATATTTTTTGTTATTCGTTTAGTTACCCGTTTTGTTTTGAAGAAATATATTAAAAATATGCAAAATCGGTACGAGGATAAAAAACAGCAGTATTATCAAAAAAAAGAGGGTGATGTCACCATAAAATCATCAAGTAAAGGCGATAAAAAAATTGATGAGGATTTGGGTGATTATGTCGACTATGAAGAGGTAGATGATGAGTAGATTACCATCCGCCACCCGAAATTACAAAGCCTGTTGAAAATGGTACTTCTTCCAACTGAAATGGAATAGCAATGTAGGGTTCTAAAATTGCATATCCAAAGAGGTTAATACGTAATGATGCTCCTAAACTATAGATAGGGGTATAATAGTCAGGATCGGGATTCCAGTAAAAACGGACATCGCTGGTTGAAAGCCAGGGGAATTTATCTTTGGTCCAGGCTAACCCGGCATCAAAGAATAAATTCAGGTCAGAATAAAGATATTTCGATTTTATCAGCGATAGCCTTTCAATTCCGGTAAACGGGAATCTGATTTCAGCATTGAAGGTTAAAATCTTGCTTCCGCTAATTTTGTTAACATCAAGATAATGGTCTGAATAAGTATAATCTCGTTTATATAATGCATTGTAATTATAGCCGCGAATAATATATTCATTGCCTAAATATATCGGGTATATTTCATTAGCGCTTTTTCCATACCTGCCATAATGTAGAAGTCTGAAAGCAAAACTAAATGGCTTAGTGAAAAAATACTTTCTTACATCAAAGTTTAAATTAGTTATTTGATAATGATCAAACATCTGCCCCGCCTGAAAACGATATCTGTAACCGCTTAATGGGGATGTAATACCAAAGTTGGAGTTGTCACCAACAAAAGCAAAATAAACACTTCCTAAATTATAGGGATCAGGTACATCGTCTACTTTTTGTTTATTTTGTCCGATATATCCCATCGGGTATCCTGTTTCTTCATCAGCCCAGTAGTAATAATTTATACTATCAATGCGATAGCTGTACCTTGCGTAGGAGAATCCGCCTTCAATCCTTAATTTTCTTGATATTGGATAATGAGATAATAAGGAAAAGTTTTCTTCAAAAATTCGTACCAGATTGTAGTTTTCTACGAAAGTACGTGTACCATCGGGTAAAGAATCATATTTATAGGAATAATACATCCCTCTGTAAGGGAAATGAGAAAAAGAACCTCCCCATGTTATTCGCTTTTTTGAATTTATATAAGCTATTTGTCCGCCAAAATCATAAACTTCACCATTAATATTAAGCATGCTATAAATCTGATGGTGTTTTAGCATATCGCTGAATAACATGCTTACACCTCCAGAAATAAAAGTGCCATAGGTGCTGGTTCCTGCTCCAACGCCGTTAGATCCTATATATTCCAGTCGAAATTTGGGATCATACGCTTGTATTTTAAACGAATCTTTAGCGTATGATTTACTGAATTTTAAGTTGTGATTGACAATATTGTTAAGCCTCTCTTTTCCCGGGGGTAAGTACTCAGCATGTCTATTAACTGAAGTTGGATTGGCCGGAATTTTTAAGAAATCTTCAGGTTTTGTTAGATAAATTTCATAGTTGCCATTTCGATAAAAGGTATATGCAATTTGTCCGGTTTTACGAGATACGCTGTATGATGGAGCTAAATCTGTAATACCTGTTATTCCGGTAGAAAATTTGGTAAGTTTAAATACTTCACCGGTATGAAGTTCATATTTATATAGATTCCTGTAGCCATCGGCATTAGATAAAAAATATAACGACGAATCGTAAGGTGAATACTGTGGGCTGAAAATATCTGCTCCCGGGAATAAATCGTATACACGAACCTGTTTGTTTTGTTTGTTTAGTACACAAAGTTTGTATGCACCATATATTTGCTTATCTAAGTGGGTGTCATTTCCCCGGTCCGATATAAACACAATATCTTCTCCATCGGCCGACCAGCTGGGTTGTAAGTCGGAATGGTAATCGTTGGTTAATTGTTCTACCTTCCCGGTTTCCAAATGATAAAGGTATAAATCGCTTTTCCCGTTTACCAGGCCGTTAAAAACAATGCTTTTACCATCGGGCGACCATTCCGGGTTTACGAGGATTTCAATACTATCAATTTCAATTTCTCTGCTGTCTTTTACTTTGTTATTTTCTAGTGAAACGATTAAAAACTTCTTTTTACCCCGGGTAAAAGTAGTAAGGATGTATTTTTTGCCATCCGGAGACCATGACCCTGACTCTTCGATGTAGTTAAAGTCATCGATGTGAGATTTCCTTAAAGATGAAGTAAGTTTAGAGACAATTTCCCCTGTTTTTGTTTCGGCCAGCAGGAGATCTACATTTATGACATTTTTATTTGACAGGAAGGTTATATACTTTCCATCGGGACTGATTACCGGCGAAAGATTAATTTCTCCACCTTTTCGGGTATCAAACATCACTTTTCCTACCGGAGGGATTGTATCTTCTAACTGTTCAGTATAATATTCTTTCGTTGATTTTGCCCATATTTTTGATAAGCTGTCGGGTTTAACATGAAGAATGTCTTGAAAGGCATGCTCCATACCGTAGCGGAGGGTGTTGTAAAAAAGAGGCTGCATAACATTGTCTCCCCATACACCGGTTACAAAAGTCCAAAATGCATGGCCATACCGGTAAGGGAAATATTCACCCGGCTTGGTAGTCATATCTTTAATAGTAGGCATTTTATCATGGATTACAGCATCGCGCATCCACATGGATGTCCTGTTGTCCTTCGCTCCAATGGATAAGAATTCAGCCATCCCCTCAATCATCCATAAAGGAGTATTGCTAAGCGAGCTAAAAGAAAGACTGTCATTTTCTCTAACTAAGTTATATTGAAAAACATGGACCATTTCGTGCCCTAACACATGGTCGGTTTCTTTGTTGGAAACCATAACCGGTATAACTACTCGGCTCCTGAATCCTTCGGTAACACCCCCTGTTCCAACGCCAATTAATCCAGAAATTACAGTCGTTTGTTTAAAGTCGGCTGTATTGTTGTACAATATAATCGGGCTGTTTTCCAGTGTGTCAGCAAATATAGCCATATGGCGCATATACCAACGTTCAGACAGTTGCCCTAAATCAAATAGCAGCGAATCATTTTTTAAATAATTATAGATATCGAAGCGGGGGGTGTCATATACTTCAAAATCAAATCGATCGTACATTACCTTGTTTTGCCCAAATTGTGCAAAGCTTTTGGTGGTAAGAAAAAATAAAAACACAATACTAATGTAATATTTTTTCATAAAAGACAGTTTCTTTTCTTTGGTTCCATCAAATTTTATGCAATATAACAATGTTTTTATTTTTGTTTTAAATATTCGTAGATTTTTTAGAAATTTGAAACTAAAATTGTAAAATATAGTATGATATTATTGATACTTGCCTATTAATCGATTTTAATTTTTTTCACACATTTGCTCTTAAAAGTCAGGGCTGAAAGATTAAGGGTTTTAAGTTTCAGCAGCACTTTAAAAAAGTTGGCAGTATGCAGTTATTAATTGGCAATAAATTAGTTTTTAATTAAATGACATTCCTATGAAAAGAAAAGCTATAATTGTTTTTTTGTCTGTTTTCTTTATGGCAGTAATCATGTCCTGTGATGAGGATGGAGGGATTAACTTTTTTACGCTGGAACAGGATGTTGAATTTGGAGAAGAATTCCATACTCAATTAGTAAATAATCCTGACGAGTATCCCATTTTAAGTGAAAGGGCTTATCCCGAAGCATATAGCCATCTGGAAGCCATTCGTAATGAGTTATTGAAATCAGATGATTTACGGTATTCCGAAGAATTTTCCTGGGATGTATATATTATTGAAAATGATGACGTATTAAATGCTTTTTGTGTCCCCGGCGGTAAAATGTATTTTTATACAGGGATTATTAAATTTTTAGATAACGAAGCCGAGTTTGCAGGCGTTATGGCTCATGAAATGGCTCATGCTGATAAAAGACATACTACAAAGACCATGACCAAACAATACGGTTTTTCTATGCTTCTGTCTGCATTACTTGGAGATGACCCCGGTACCTTAGCTCAAATTGCCGCTGATCTAGCACAGGGCCTTGGTTCACTTGCATTTAGCCGCGATCATGAGTATGAAGCTGATGAATATGCTGTTCGTTATACAGCAGATGGCACGGGTGATTATAATTACTATCCCAAGGGCATTTCTGCCTTTTTTGAAAAAATGGAAGGACAAGCTTCTGCTCCTGAATTTTTAAGCACTCACCCAAGCCCTGATAATCGATTAGAGAGTATTGATGAATTTTGGGTAAGTATTGGTTCTCCTGATGGAGAAGATTATGCATCGCGTTATCAGGAGTTTAAAAATAGTTTACCTTAAAAAATAGTTGACTCACACACTGAGAAATCCATAGATGCATTTACTGCATGTATGGATTTTTAATAATTATGGTTTTGTGCTTTTATTAAAATAAAGTAATAAGCTGACTTGTAATAATGATAATAATTAAAGCCAAAGGGTAAACCATAGCGTAAGTAACTTGTGGGGCGTTGGTTTTTGTTATCGGTTCAATAGCCGAAAGTGCAGGAGTACTGGTCATGCTTCCGGTTAGGGCGCCTAATAATTGTAAAAAGTTAATTTTTAAAATATATCTTCCTACAAGCAATACAGTAAACATCGGGATTATGGTTATGGCTATTCCGATAAAAAACAGATTAATGCCATTTAGCATGATAGTATCAATAATCAGAGAACCGGTATCTGTGCCTACCCCGGAGAGGAAAAATATTAGTCCCAGTTTTCGGAGAAACTGATTAGAGGACCCTGAAATGTTCCAGATTATTTTTCCTGTTTTTCCTATTTTACTTAAAATTAATCCGGCGATTAAAACACCTCCTGTCAACCCAATACTAAATGAAAAGTCTTTATAAACAGGTATCCTGATAAAACTTATAAGTATACCTAACAGAATTCCTGTTACCACAGGGAGAAAATCGAGCTCATCAAGTTTTTTTCGGTCATCTCCAACCAGCCTGCCAATTCTTTTCATATTTTCTTCAGGGGCAGCAACCGTTATTTTATCTCCAAATCTAAAGCGGCTGTTGGCATTTGGGGTAATATCAATACCACTTCGGCGTATTGAAGTAACTGTAGCGTTATATTTTTGAAGTAATCCCAGCTCTCCAAAAGGTATATTTAAAGCTTTATTACTAGTTACAAGGAAATGTCGAATAATTATTTTCTTGTTTGAAGGAATTTGTTGGGAGGTTTCACTTCCAATAAGCAACTGTAATTTTTGTAAATCTTCGGCTGTACCACAGGCCCGGATAATATCTCCCTCTCTAATGACTGTAGATGCCTTGGGGTTTATGGTTGAATATTTTTGGTATACTTTTGAAATATTAGTATTTGTTAGTGAGCGCAGGTCTAGCTCTCCAATGGTTTTGTCAAAAATATTGTGGTTCTCAACAATGTAGTTTTTATTAATCAGCTTAGGATATTGTGCATTTATTTCTTTAAGGTAATCCTGTTCTTCTTTTTTTAAGTCAATGTTAAAAATCCTTGGCGAGAACCGGGTAATTAAAACCACCCCTATTACTCCAAAAGGAAAAGCAATACCAAAACCTATACCGGGTAAAGCAGACTTTGTGTTTTCAATGGTTACCGCTAAGCTTGAAGCGCTGGTTAATGAGCCTGTAAATAAACCAACCGCCATATTCATGTTAACATCAAAGAGTTTAGCTAATATAATGGTTATTATTCCTCCGGTAAAACTGAGTGTAACAGCAAGGGTTAATAATTGCAGGCCTCTTCTTTTAAATGATTCAAAAAATCCCGGACCAGCCTGAACTCCTACACTATACATGAAAAAGATAAGTCCGATCTGTTGGATAATATCAGGAATATCCAGTTCGAAGTAACCAAAAATTAGCGCAATAAAAAAAATGGCAGAGGTATCAAGCGAAATCCCTTTTATTTTTATTCTTCCTAAGAAAATACCAATGGTCGTTAAAAGAAAAAACACACCGTATTCGGTGTTTAAGATTTCCATGACGTTAAGATTTTATCCTACAAAAGAACTAAAAATTAAAAATATAAAAAAGAGCTTTTATAAAAACAATGAGGCAAGGACCATAATTAATAGCAATAAAAGAATTACCAAATAAGCATAAATATTCCCAAAATTAAGGGTCCATCCTCGCATTTTATCCAATTTTGGGACTATTATTCTGTTATCTCTTGGATTGTAATAGAAGATACGAAATTTATAATTGTCCGGATTATTCAACTCTCTGTCTAATTCTGCATTCATATTATTTGTCTATAAAATTAACGATAGCATTAACAAGTTCGTTGTTTATTTTTAGTTCAGGGTTTGTATACGATTGAATATTCTCCTGCAGGCCTCCATCAATGGTTTTTAAAATATGATTCATGTTTTCAATTTTTACCAGCGTTGCTTTTTCTGTAGCATTTGCAAGCTTTTGTGCCTCCTCCATATCTGTTTGAATATCTTTATCTCCCTGTATAATTAACGACGGGCAATTTAAATCTTTAATCAATGCTGCAGGGCTATAATTAAACCAGCTAATTAAATAGGGTTGCACTGATGGCCTGAATAAAGAACTTAATTGTTGAGGAATATCTTTAACATAGTTACCGTTTTTCAGGCTGTCAATTATAAGCTCAACAGAATTATATAAACTTAGAGGTAATTTAGGTTTTAACTGCTTTTTCAAGAGGTTGTCGGCCGCATATCCGGCTCCGGCGATAGAAATAAATCCATCAACGTCTAAATCTTGTAATGCAATTAGACCTATTAGTGAGCCTTCGCTGTGACCAATAATATAAATACGCTTAAAACTTTTGCCTTGCAGGAATTTAATTATTGATTTTATATCTTTTGCATATTGATCAATCGTTAAATCGGATTCTTTAAATTCGGGATAAGAGCTTTTTCCAACTCCTCTTTTGTCAAATCGTAACGTAGCTATGCCTTCATTAGCCAACGCATCCGAAAGGAATTTTAAG
>Ga0102943_1001699_pt1 | contig 13424 bp, 9 predicted proteins | sample SalPonC_black_MG_FD_78174 | JGI IMG/M metagenome (GOLD analysis project Ga0102943, IMG submission 78174) | Salt pond soil microbial communities from South San Francisco under conditions of wetland restoration - Salt Pond MetaG... | ecosystem: Environmental > Aquatic > Marine > Intertidal zone >...
ATTAAGTCTCTTTTATTGAAGTAATTCTATTAATAGTAAACGATTCATTGGCCAGCCCAAAGGATTATTCGCTCACGTTGTTCGCTCATGATCCTGGTGGGGTTGATTCAAAAGAAAAGCCTTTATTCGCTTCGCGAATAAGTCCTTTTTTCATTTCAGAAAACCTGAAGCAAGCTTCGGTTTTCCGAAATGAAAAAAGCCCTACACTTCGTGTAAGGCTTTTCTTTTGTCGGGGTGGCAGGATTCGAACCTGCGACCTCCTGCTCCCAAAGCAGGCGCGCTAACCGGGCTACGCTACACCCCGAAAAATTGTATTGTATGTTTTTTAGAACTTATCGCAACCGTTGCCCGAATTGCGGATGCAAATAAAGAAATACTTTTTTAATTTTCAAAATAAAAATCCCCTTTTTATTTCCTTCAGAGTAAAATAATTTGACCATTCAAAAATTTTTGTCAAACGAATAACTATAGCTCTTGTATTCTTAGCGAATTTAAATTATTTTAGCTCAGTGTTTTAATAAATCTTAAAAATATAGAATTATGAGGAAGTATTTTTTATTATTGGCTCTTGTTCCGTTTATTTGTTTTTCCTGCCAGGAAAAACAAATAGAACAATACTCGATTGAGCAGTTCATGAATAACGTGAGCGTATCGGGTAGCAGTTTCTCGCCGGATGAAAGTAAAATTTTTTACAGTAGTAACGAATCCGGAATTTACAATGTATACGAAATCGAGATTGAAGGAGGTACTCCTAAACAGCTTACCGACCGGGATGAATCTACCTTTATTGTTAGTTGTTTTCCGGATGATGAGCGATTGATAATAACCTCCGATCAGGGAGGAAACGAAATTTATCATCTTTATCTCCGGGAAACCGATGGAACGATAACAGATATTACTCCCTGGGAAAAGGCAAGAGCATCGTTTGCCGGCTGGAGCCGAGACCAACAAAGTTTCTTTATCCAAACCAACAAAAGAGATCCTCGATTTATGGATCTATACGAAATGGATATCGAAACAATGGAACCTCAGCTGATTTTTGAAAATACCGAAGGATATAATATTGGTGCCATATCTGCCGATAAGAACCTGATAGCGCTGTCACAAACGGTTACCAACCATTACAATAAAATGTTTTTGTACAATCGTGAAAAAGACGAATTAAAAAAACTGAAAGATATTGAAGAAACGGTAAATAATCCGGTTCAATTTAGCCTTGATGGCGATTATTTGTATTATTTAACGAATGAAGGAGATGAATTTACCTATGCTGTAAAAATGAATCTTGAAACAGAGGAGACAGAAACAGTTTATCAGTCAGCATGGGATGTGATGTATGCTTATCATTCGTATAATGAAAAATATCGGGTGATTGGTATTAATCAGGATGCACAAACCGTTATAAAGGTTTTTGAGGTAAGCACAGGCGAAGAAGTTTCATTTCCTGAATTTAAAGGACAAAATATTAGTTCGGTAAATATTTCGCAAAGCGAACAATTGATGAGTTTTTATGTTACCAGTTCCAGAAATCCCCGAAATTTATATGTTTATCAATTTGAAAGTGGTGACTATACCCGGCTGACAAATACCTTAAACCCTGAAATTAATCCGGAGTATTTGGTGGATGCAGAGGTAGTACGTTATGAATCTTTCGACGGACTGGAAATTCCTTCTATCCTTTACAAACCGCATCAGGCATCGGAAAAAAATAAAGTGCCTGCACTGGTTTGGGTGCATGGCGGACCCGGCGGGCAATCGCGTGTTGGTTATTCTGCAACCATTCAATACCTCGTTAACCACGGTTATGCCATTATTGCGGTGAATAACCGGGGCAGCAGTGGTTATGGAAAAACTTTTTATGCTTTAGATGACCGCAAGCATGGGGATCATGATTTAAAAGATTGTATTTATGCCAAAGATTACCTGGCAGAAACCGGCTGGGTGGATACCAACAAGATAGGTATTATTGGTGGTTCTTATGGCGGATATATGGTAGCTGCTGCCTTAAGTTTTACCCCCGAAGAATTTGATGTGGGAGTAAATATTTTTGGTGTTACCAACTGGTTACGAACACTAAAGAGTATCCCCAGCTGGTGGGAGGCTCAACGAGAAGCATTATACAAGGAGTTGGGTGATCCTGCTGTAGACTCTGCTTATCTTTATAAAATTTCACCGCTTTTCCATGCCGAGAACATTCAACGTCCATTAATGGTTCTTCAGGGAGCAAACGACCCACGGGTTTTAAAAGTTGAATCGGATGAAATTGTTGAAGCGGCTAAAGCAAATGATGTACCGGTTGAATATGTGGTTTTTGACGATGAAGGACATGGCTTTAGAAAAAAAGAAAATGAGATAGAAGCTTATGGAAAAATTCTTGAATTTTTGGATCGTTACCTGAAAGAAGAAATGTAAGAATAAAATACTTATTTTGTTACTGGTGGCATGGTTTATTTAATCATGCCACTTTTTAATTTCTAAGATTGCCGTTAATTTTGATAAAAAAATTTTATAATTAAATAATTAATAGTAAATTCGATATCCGTTTAAAAAATCATAAAAAATAAGAAAAGTAATACGGTGAAGTGGTATAGATGTTTGATTCATCCTTTATTTTTAGGTTTTATAATTAGTGTAATAGTAGTTTTTACCATTGCTCGTGTCTTTCCTGTTCAAAAATTTGAAATAACAAACAGGTCGGTATTAAAAAATGATGGGAAAATTTATTTTTGCGATATTAACAATGATGGTAATAGTGAAAGGGTAGACTTTTACACGTATAAAGGATTTTTTAATCCATCAATATCTTTAGTCCATTCGGATAGCTCAGTGATAGGTTTTTGGAGTTTTTTTGATACTCCTGCTAAAAACAGCTCGTTGTTTTTTGGAGATTATAATCAAAATGGTGTAAAAGAGATTTTTACATTCACACAATATAAGGATTCTGTTTTTTTGTATATCATCAATCCACAAGTTGATAAACATTATCTTGTTGAACGTAGATTTATTGAGACGTTACCGGATAACCAAGCTGACTATCAGATTTTACCCATAGGTTTATTGAGCTCCAATGAAGATTCTGTAAAAGAATTTTATTTTGCTCTTTCGGTTAATCATCCAACATCACACGATAAAATATTTGGATATGATATAGCCCATAATTATTTATTGGAGTCAGAAGATATCAACGCAAAAATTATCAGGCCAATTTTAATGAATGATTTAAATGAAGATGGAAAAAAAGAGTTGTTGATTTCGACCCGGCCTAAAGAGAATATGCTAACCAATATATCGTCGAAATTATTGGTTTTTGATCTTCAGTTAGAGCTATTTTTCACTCCTCCTGTCCTATGCGAGATCCCCTCTGAATTATATATCGATGTTTTAGAAAATGCCGATAAAAAAAATATTATTGTTTTAAATAGTGCATTTGCTGATGGGAAAGTATCACATTTATTGTATCTTTTTGATTCAACAGGTGAACTTATTGCTAAAAATAGTTTGGATTGGCAAACAACCCTGGAAGCTTTAAACTGCGATATTTCGGAGAAATATTTCACATTGTTTTCAGGAAAACAGGTGATAGAAATTAATCGTAAGCTTGAGGTGCACAGAAAAAAGCGGTTGTCGCGTAATGAATCATTACAATTTTTAGCTGCTGATAAAAGCAGGAACAATGCTACCAAAGAAGTTTTTTTTGCCGGCGATAGCACGTTATATATTTTTTCATCAGATTTTAGAAAAATTGCTAAGCTTGATATCCCGGTTCTGCAGGAATTGAATGTTACCGTCAAAAAAGAAAATAATGCCCCCGGTAAAATTTCGTATCAGTCTGGGAGAAGTTGGTATTTAATAAATTATGTAAAAAATATGTCATTTTTAATCCGGTATCTTATTTATCTTGTCCTGTTTGTTGTAATCACTTTTATTGTGTTTTTACTAACAAAATATGGGCATAAATGGTGGCTCAGAAGAAATGCAGATAAAACCAGCTATAACTATCCCGAAGAGAATTTAAATAAAGAAATTATTCAGACTGAAGAACCCGAAGGTGAATATCATCAATCATCTCTTAATTCAGATAATAAAGAATCAAAAGACTTCAATTTAAAAAAGTTAATTGAGCAAAAAATAAATAATTATGAAATTCAACCGGAAGCATTTTTTTATCCTCATGAAGGATGGAAAGAAATCAATAAACAACTAACGCATAAGATTGATGAATTGTTAGCTTATATTCTAACATCTTTTTCAGCTATTGATAAGTCTTTACTCTTAAAGTTAAGGATCTTCCGGCATAAAGATTATTTAAATATATTGTTTGAAATGCCGGATTTTCAGCAGAAAGATTTTTCCTCTCTGAATGATGATAAAATACAGAAAAGGCTAAAAGCGCTGGGGGGGCATGCAGATTTTGATTATTCAGAAGGTATAGGCTCCATTGCAAATATTTATATTCCTTTAGCTGTCCGATCGAAATCTAATTCAGCAAATCAAAAAATTAAAGTTATTATAGCAGAAGATCATGATGTTTCTCTTTTTGGATTAGTAACACTTTTTAAAAACAAATCAGATATTGAGGTTGTGGGAACTGCTAAAAATGGGATGGAGGTATTACAAATTCTTAATTCTAAAGATGCTGATATCGTTATAACCGATATCTCTATGCCGGGAATGGATGGTATCGAGCTTTCAGAGCATTTAAAAACAGACTACCCGTCTATTAAGGTTATTGTTTTTACCATGTATTTGGAAAATTGGTTTGTTGAACAGTTAATAAAGCATGGAGCTAAAGGTTTTGTTGCCAAAAACTCTAAAATAAATGAGTTGGTAAATGCTGTTTATAATGTTTATTCAGGTAAAAATTATTATTGTCCTCAGTTTAAAACAAAATACGGATTTAATTCAGCTGAAAAAAAGGTTAATACTCCGAAATATCAATTAGACTCTCTAAATAACTACGAAATGAAAATAATGGATTTTCTGGCAGATAATCTATCCAAAATAAAGATCTCCGAACGGTTAAAGATAAAAAACAAAACCCTTGAAACGTTTCTGGCAAATATTATGTTAAAGCTTCATGCTGGCAATGAAGGTGAAATAATACAAATCGCGAAAAAGCAAAAATATATTTCGGACTAATCTTTTACTTTTTCCTTGTTTTCGACTATTTTTGCTTTATTAATCGGGTTGATTATTTAATTATGAACAATTATTTCAAACGGGTTGACCAATTAATCGAAAAAAATAAATTTGACGAAGCTTTAGGCCAGTTAAATAAGTTCAATAAACAGCATCCTGAAGATGTGGACATATTAATAAAACGGGGCGATTTATTGTACAAGCTTCAAAAGTATACAGATGCATTGAATGATTTTAATCGAGCGGTAAACAGAGGAGTTGAAAATACAGAGGAGCTTAAAGCCAAAATTGAAATGATTACAAATATTATAAAATACAAGGGATCGGATATTTATGCAGCAACCAATTTGCATAATGATCCCTGGTTAGATGAATAAAATTATGCAGTTAAATTATTTTTCCAAACATCCTGATAACGATTACTTAGGTAGAGTTTTCTTATTTATGAAAAGAAATTTCTTTTTCTATCTGCCCGACTTAATTGTTATAGCTTATCTGGTATTGCCTCCATACTCATGGAATGAGGCCTTGTATTTAATCCTGATTCTTCTGGTGCTATCGTTAAGAGATATATTTTTACTAAAATACAGCCGTTTTCATTTGGGCGAGTTTGTTGCCATTAATAACGATGTATATATAAAAATTTTGTATAAAGCTAAATTGCACCAACAGTTTAAAGAATATATTTCCGATATTGATATTGAGATCAATTATCATTTTGGATTTCCTGTTTTATATATCCTTCGACAGGATGAAGTACTTTTTAAACAATATGCTACAGGAATATGGTCGGGGAAGAGGATGAAAGAATTTAAAGAATCATTTTATGATTTTAAGAAGGAACAAGCCATGTGGAAAATGTTTAAAGGCCCGTCTGATAACTAATTTTTTTAAAGTAATAACATTTTTCAAACGATTCCCCGGTGAAAAATAACTCGGTATTTATAAACTCATTAAGTCAGGTAGACCAATCATGGGTTGATTTTCTCACCCCTGAAAACCTAAGACTTATTGAATCTATTGAAGATGAAATTATTCAAAATGGAACAGAATATACCCCTTCTTCCCATCGTGTTTTTCATTTTTTAACTCTTCCGTTGAACAAAGTAAACGTGTTAATTCTTGGACAGGATCCATATCCGCAAAAAGGGGTGGCTACCGGCAGAGCTTTTGAGGTCGGAACGCTAAAATCATGGCACGATACTTTTAATAATATTTCGTTAAAAAATATTATTCGTTCAATCTATTATGCTTATCATAACCAATACCTGAAGTATAATGAGATTAAAGAGGAAATAGGCTATTCATTCTTTATTAAACCGCCAGACAAGCTCTTTAAACAGTGGGAAAAACAAGGTGTTTTATTGTTAAATACATCTTTTACCTGTGAAATGGGAAGTCCTAACAGTCATGAAAAAATTTGGTATCCTCTTACCCAAAAACTTTTGCGTTATATTCATCAAAAAAATGATGATATAGTCTGGTTTATCTGGGGAAATAATGCCAAACAGATGACCCGGGAAATAAATGCAAGATATAAGATAGAATCAATGCATCCCATGATGTGCTATAATAAAAGCGGAAGAGAGACTGATTTTTTATTTGGCAATGAAAATCCTTTTGTTGCGACAAAAGATATTATTAACTGGTTAGGGTAATTGATTTTCTTTAATATAGTTATCAATAAGTTGCTTGTAAAGCAGCATGAGTTCTTTCAACGTTTTTTGGGATGTATTGAAAGATATTTTTTCAATATTTTTTATGGGCAATATTTTGAGTGATGTGCCTGATAAAAAAGCAGCTTCGTAGTTTTCAATTTCTGATAACCGGATATTTTGTTCAACTAATTTAATGTTGTGTTGTTCGCAAATACGAAAAATATTTTTTCGGGTAATGCCTTGCAATACATCAGCCGAAAAAGGGGTATAAATTGTGCTTCCTTTACTAAAAAAAATATTTGATCGGCTGCCTTCGGTAATAAATCCTTTGTTATCCAGTAAAAGTACTTCAAAAACTTTTGCTTCTGCAATAGCATCATTTGCTTTCTTGCGGGCTTTTATATTAAGTATTTTTGCATTAGGGTTGGATCGAATGGCTTTACATAAACCTACTGATACTCCTTTTTGATATTCATTTTCTGCAGGGAAATAATAGGAGGTGAAATAAATGAGTAAATCTTGTTCGTTAGCGTTGTTTTTGTTATTAAAATGAATGATTAACTTTATTTTTCCTGTATTTACATTGTTTTTATCGATGATGGTATGGATATAGCTCTTTAGTTCGCTTTTTGTTTCTGCTATTTTCAGATTAAGTATATTGATAGAGCTAAAAAGCCTGTCCAGGTGATCATCTGAAAAAAGAGGAATTCCCTGCTCTATTCGTATGATTTCGTAGACCGACATACCTGTATCGGTAACCGATTCATTGAACGTTGAAGAAGATTTAATCTCTTTATTATGAAAAAAATAATGATGTAAACATTCCATAGGTTTCAAAGATAAAATTAATACATCAACAAATTCAGCATTTTAAGCGAATTTATGATTTATAGAGTTATAAAATTTAAAAATATTCTAAATTAAACCTTTCGTTTACTTTAAAATCCAATTATTGTTCATTCATGCTGTTTTGAAGATTTATAAATATTATTACATTTGTTAACATTTCAAATAAACTTGATATTTAACCGAAACGAAACATTATGCAACAATTAAACGATTTCTTTCAGAACCTTCACGGCTTTCTTGGCGGGCATGAATGGTTTGTTTTCTTTTTAGTAGGGACAGGATTATTTTTTACCATTTATTTAAAATTTCCTCAGTTAAGATATTTTAAACATGCCATAAAAATTGTAAAAGGGAAATTTGACCGGAAAGGAGATGAGGGAGATACTTCTCACTTTCAGGCATTAACCACAGCTCTTTCAGGAACAGTAGGTACCGGAAATATTGCCGGAGTTGCTTTAGCTATTCACCTCGGAGGACCTGCTGCATTATTCTGGATGTTGGTTACCGCTTTTTTTGGTATGTGTACCAAGTTTGTTGAGGTATCTATTTCGCACAAATACCGCGAATTTGATGAGAAGGGCATGGTTGCCGGAGGCCCCATGTATTATATGAAAAAACGTTTAAATATTAACCTTAAAAACGGGAAAGTAATTAAAACCGGAAAATGGCTGGGTGGCTTTTTTGCTGCTGCAACTATTCTTTCTTCTTTCGGGTCAGGAAGTTTACCTCAGATTAATAGTATTTCCAATTCCGTTTTTGCCACTTTTGGTGTAAAGCATATAATTACCGGTGCTGTAATGTCAGTTCTTTTAGCCCTTGTTATTATCGGTGGCATTAAGCGTATTGCTAAAGTAACCGAAAGATTGGTTCCCGGAATGGCGCTTATTTATTTAATTGGTGCTTTTGCCGTTATTTTTTATAATTATGAAAATATTATTCCTTCTTTTATAGCCATTTTTAAAGACATCTTTTCAGGTACTGCTGCTATGGGAGGTTTCCTCGGTGCCGGATTTGCTTATACTTTTAATCAGGGCGTGAATCGCGGGCTTTTTTCCAACGAAGCCGGCCAGGGGTCAGCCCCTATTGCACACTCTGCTGCCAGAGCTCACGAGCCGGTTTCCGAAGGGCTTGTTGCTATTCTTGAACCTTTTATCGATACCATTATTATTTGTACCATTACCGGATTAGTATTATTATCATCGGGTGTTTGGAACGATAAAGTTCCTAACCAGTTTCAAAGTACAGATATTGAAATTCTATCCAATACGTATACTGAAGATAACCCACAACAGGTAAAAATGCTTCGTAATCACCTGAATGGAGGAGATAAAGTAGATGCATTTAATGGGGAGTTATCGATTGTTAATGGTGAAATCACCAATAAAAATATAACGCTTTTACATGCCCGGTCAATTGCAGAAGATGTAATGGTTTATGAAAAAGAAAATATATTGACTAAAACCGTTTTTAACGGCGAAATCCCTGTTGTAGATGGTCGGATTCAAGAGCAGGAAATACCGGTTGTTCTCGAAGGAGAATCATTAATTCATAGTGCTCCGCTGACAGCCGTGGCATTTACCCGAAGCTTTTTCGGAAACTGGGGGCAATATATTGTGGCCATTGGGTTAATGCTGTTTGCATTTTCTACAGCCATTTCGTGGTCCTATTATGGCGACCGTTCAGTAACATTCCTGTTTGGATCAAAATACGTGGTTATTTACCGCTTGTTTTTTGTCGTAGCTTTTTTCATTGCATCATTTACCGATACTACCATTATCTGGAGCTTATCGCTATTAACGGTAGTATTTATGGCTATTCCAAATTTAGCGGGCTTATTATTGCTTCATAAGGAAATAAAATCGACTATAAAACAATATTGGGTTGATTTTAAAAATGATCATCCGGGAGAAAAAATTCCTGAAAAAATTAAAGATTAGATTTTATTATTTCGAATAATCTAAAACACCCGAATTTTTACCGGGTGTTTTTTTAGTGTGCCGTGCATGGTAACAGACTTGGTGGTGAAAGTCCACTATGGAGGCTTGTAGTCGCCAACCATTAGCCAAAGGCAAGGGTGTCCACCGTGAGGAGGAATCTGAAGGAAGCCGGAGGCAAAACTCTGCCCCGAGGAACACGAATCGTATCAGGCATATCTGGTGGGATAAGATTGCTAAACAAATCGAAGTCCAAAGATTACACGGACACCAGAGTGTAAATACGGCGGGGACGTGGAGTGAAAGTATGTAGCCTTACCGCGGGAGGTCTCACGGACGAGTGGAAACAGAGTATGAAATCTGGTCGAAACAAGGTTTATCGTGAGAAGTCAGCCGAAGCCATAGTACTTATACACCGGCTTGTATAAGGAAGGGCAGAACCTAAGTTACAGAATTAATGAGGATTACTAAATGAAAGGAATAAAGCAGAAAATATCGAAAGATAACTACCGTCAGAAAGCAGATTCGGAACATCGAGGATATGGCGGAGTGCCGACTTTCATTTGGATAACCGAAAACAACGAAGTAACACCCTCACAAGATGATGGATTATTAGGAGAGATTTTAAATCCTTACAATCTGAATAAGGCATATTTACGTGTAGTTCGGAACAAGGGTAGCCATGGAGTAGATGAAATGGAAGTCGGAATGCTACGGGATTATTTAAAGACACATGGTTCATTCCTGATTAAATCTATTAAATCCGGGAAATATCATCCGAACCCGGTACGCAGGGTAGAAATACCCAAGGATAAAACCAGTAAACGACCATTGGGTATACCAACGGTAGTAGACCGTTTTATCCAACAAGCCATCCACCAGGTTTTATCACCTATCTACGAGCTTCAATTTTCGGACAACAGCTTTGGATTTCGACCAAAAAGAAGTACTCACAAGGCATTGTATAGATGCAAGGGATTCATATCGGCAGGTTACCAATATGCCATTGATATGGATATGGAGAAATTTTTTGATACGGTCAACCACAGTAAGCTGGCGGAAATTTTGTCAAGGACGGTAGATGACAGCAGGGTGGTTTCGCTAATCCATAAATACCTGAATGCAGGCGTGGTTATTGAACATAGGTTTGAAACTACCCAGCAAGGTGTTCCACAAGGAGGTCCGTTAAGTCCATTATTGAGCAATATCATGCTCAATGAGCTTGATAAAGAGTTAACAGAACGAGGACATCGTTTTGTCCGTTATGCTGATGACATGGTAATACTATGCAAAAGTAGACGTGGAGCAGAACGGGTTAAGGAAAGTATAACTTATTTTATTGAGCATAGTCTGTTTCTAAAAGTCAATAAATCAAAAACCCAAGTTGTTTATTTTAACAAGATTAAGTTTTTAGGTTATTCCTTTTATAAAGTAAAAGAAGAAGTTCGATTCAGAATTCATCCTAAAAGTGTAATCAAACTTAGGGATAAAATTAGGTTTTTGACTTCACGGAACAACGGCTGGGGATACGAGAAAAGAAAAGAAAGACTCTCATCCTTTATTAAAGGTTGGATCAATTATTTCAAGTATGCCGATATTAAGGGCTTGCTTATTAGGATTGATGAATGGTACAGGCGAAGGCTTCGGATGGTAATCTGGAAACAATGGAAACTGATTCGGACACGATACCGTAACCTCGTTAAAATGGGTATTCCTAAAAGGAAGGCTTGGGAGTGGAGTAACACCCGCAAGGGGTATTGGCGTATATCGAATAGTTTTATTTTATCCAGAAGTATTACCAATGCGAACCTTGCGAAAGCTGGTTATTTATTTTTCTTGGAATATTATCTTATAGTGAGGGTGAGCTAAGGAACCGCCGTATACGGAACCGTACGTACGGTGGTGTGAGAGGTCGGAAATAAAATAGGAGGAAACTATTTTATTTCCTCCTACTCGATTGGTTTAAATCCAACTATCATTATATCATCTAATTGTTCGTACTCATCGTGTACCCAGTTTTTATAGTTTTCGATGAGCATCTTCTTTTGTTCATCTAAGGGTTTATCATGAATTTTGAGTAATAAATGTTTAAACCTTCTGGAGCGGTATTTTTTTCCGAAATCACCACCAAACTGATCAATAAAACCATCTGAAAACAAGTAAAAAATATCATCCTCCTGTAATTCAATTTCATGGTTCTGAAATGGGATTTCAATGGGGGTAAGGCCAATTGGATTACGTGTAGGCTTAATCTCCATCAGTTTTTCGTTTCTGATAAAATACAATGGGGTATTTGCCCCTGAATATTGTAAGATTCTTTTTTCAGTGTCAATAATACATAAGGCAATATCCATCCCGTTATTAAGAGAGTAACCATGCTCTGTTTGGTGTAGAGTGTTTTTTAAATCATGTCTTAAAAATTCTAACGCCTGATTGGCTTTCTTTACCTCTTTTCTTCGGAGAATTTCATTAAGTAATGTTATTCCCAATACACTCATAAATGCTCCGGGAACACCATGTCCTGTGCAATCAGCCGCTGCAATTACAGTATACTGGTTAATTTTTTTTACCCAGTAAAAATCTCCGCTCACAATATCTTTAGGTAAATAAAAAATGAAATGTTTCGGGATAATTTTTTTTACAGTTTTTAAATCGGGCAATAAAGCAGATTGCAAATTCTTTGCATACTGAATGCTATCTGTAATTTGTTTTTTTTGAAAAAGGAGTTCGTCGTGTTGTATGGATGATATAGTTTTTTCATCGCGATAACTTTTTACCAATATGGATACTATAAAGTAAATTAGTATGAAGGAAAAAAGAAATGTAATTGAGATATCAAAAAATTTAATGGTGTCGCTTTCATACGTTGAGATTAAATGAGGAAACGTACGTTCTAAGATAAAAAGAATGGCGAGGTTTAGTAAAAAAAAAGAGATAACAAAGATGCGATTGCTCCCCTGTGTAATAATAATAAAAAAGATTAATCCCGTTAAATAGATAAACACTACAGGGCCTTCCGAGCCGGCATTAAAAAACCATACAAATGAAAGAATTACAAGCGAAAAAACAATAAAAGGCGTGATTAGCGGTTTGAATATTTTCTTTTTTCGGGTTAAATAATAAAACGTAAAAAGTACAAAACTGGAAAAAAGGGTAAATAGTGTAAGTTGAATATTTAGGTTTAATGCAATGTTTGTTATAGTGGCAAAACTGGCGGCTAAAGCAGAAAAAAGGCAAACTGAATTAAAAAAACGGTGTTCCAGACTATATTGATCCCGACTTCCGAATAAAAGGTCAACATAGTTATATTGTGAGTTTTTATCCGTAGTGATTTTGTCCTTCGTCATTCGTTTGATATCCTGATTCTTACTGTGTTTTTTTGAGTATTAAAAGATTAATATCATAAGCTAAATTAATCTTTTTTGATTAATAATCAAATGATTATATGATGAATAAAGTTTACCGGAATGTGAATGAACCAAAAATAGTGTTGAATAATTTTTTGCCTGAATGATGAATTAATTGAGTTGACTAAATTATTAAAAACGACCTAAAGTCTTAGTCCGTTGTACCCAAAAATCCCTGTAAGGGCTAAATATTGGTAACTCAGGGTTATACCTAGATTACAGCAAGAGGGTTTTTAAACCTTTTTGGACACCCTCTTGTAATAAACCAGCATGTTGTGGAAGATTATCCCTGCTTAGCTTCTGTGTTAAAATGGTTGGAAAATATCACCAAGAGCAAAAAATACCATTGCTATAGCTATTAATGATATGTAAATAATAAAAAATATACCAACAATTTTCCAGAAGTTCTTTTGCATTTTAAATGCAGTCTCAAGGGC
>Ga0102943_1001704_pt1 | contig 13398 bp, 12 predicted proteins | sample SalPonC_black_MG_FD_78174 | JGI IMG/M metagenome (GOLD analysis project Ga0102943, IMG submission 78174) | Salt pond soil microbial communities from South San Francisco under conditions of wetland restoration - Salt Pond MetaG... | ecosystem: Environmental > Aquatic > Marine > Intertidal zone >...
CCGAAGGCGCCGAGCAAAAGACCGATCAGCACAATCTGGCCGAGGGTCAGCAGGGTATGGCCGATTGCGCCGCCGCCCTGGTGGGAGACAATGATGAATTCGTAGACCAGCACCGCCAGCGAGGCGCCGATCGGATCGATGACGATTCCTTCCCAGCGCAAAATATGGGCGATTTTGGCGGTCGGCCGGAAGGAGCGCAGCATGGGTACGATGACGGTCGGTCCGGTGACCACCGTCACGGCGCCGAACAGGAAGGCGATCTCCCAGGCGAAACCGAGCGCATAGCGGGTGGCTACGGCGGTGATCAGCCAGGTGATCAGCATGCCGAAGGACACCATTCGGCGGACCACTCGCTCCAGACCGGCGATTTCGTGATATTTGAGGGTCAGGCTGCCTTCGAACAGAATGACCGCCACCGACAGGGAGACGAAAGGCAGCAACAGATCGCCGAGCAGCTGCTCCGGATGCAGCCAGCCGAGCAGGGGCCCGGCGACGATGCCTGTCAAAAGCAGAAAGATGATCGCCGGCAGCTTCAGCAGCCAGGCTGCCCACTGGCAGAGGATGCAGGCGACGAAGACCAGCGCGAAGGTGACGATAATCGATTCCGGCATGGCGGTTCCAGGATTGGCGGTCGAGAGGTGTTCGACCGCCGGGGCAGGTTACTTTCTCTTTTTACCGAACAGCAGGGTCAGTACCACTCCGCATACCAGGCCCAGCAGGGCAGCCACCAGCAGCAGGATGGCCAGCGGCATGACGAACGTGGCGAACAGCACCTGCGTCTCGACCGGTTCGACATTCTGCAGGATCAGCACCAACAACAGGCCGGCCGCCGTCAGGGCGGCAATCCATTTCGCTTTCTGCATTTCGAAATCCTCCCTCCGGCCCGGCATCAGGCAGGCCGGTCCATGAGAAAAAATGATACCATGGTTTGGCTCGCTGCAAAGCGGTAAACCCGCCGTGCTGGAAAACCTGCCGGCAGGAGAGCACCACCGGCAGGGCTTGCAGGGGTTTGGACTTGCAGGTATCCTGCTGGTTTCCAGCAAGCCGACAATCGATTGCGGGGAGAACTTTCGCGCGTCGGCCAGGAGCTTAGCCATGCAGTCGATACAATCCGTGGTGATTTACGGGGCAGGAGCCCTCGGCGCTTTTTACGCCAGTAAGTTTCTGGATGCCGGGGAGTTTGCCGTTTCCGTTGCGGCGTCCGGAGAGCGCGGAAGGCTGCTCGAGCAGCAGGGCCTGACTGTCAATGGCCGGCACTTTCCGGTTGCGGTCATCGATCCGTACCAGCAGCCGGAGCCAGCCGATCTGCTGCTGGTCGCCCTCAAGCATCATCAGCTGGCAGCGGCCCTGCCGGAGCTGTGCCGGCTGACCGGCAGGAAAACCCTGGTCCTGTCAGTGATGAACGGTCTGGACAGCGAGGAGATGATTCAGGCCGCCTGCGGAACCAGGCCTCTGCTCTACTGCATCGCCGTCGGTATCGATGGCGTCCGCCAGGCCGGCGAAGTGGTCGTGGCCAATGCCGGCCGGCTGATCTTCGGTACCGCGCTGAACGATCCTCCCGGGCCTGCGGTGAGACGCCTCCAGTCGGCCCTGGACCGGGCGGGTCTGGCCTGGGAAACCCCGACCGACATGCTGCGCATGCTGTGGTGGAAGTTCATGGTCAACGTCGGCATCAATCAGGCTTCGGCGGTGCTGGGCGCTCCCTACGGAACCTTCCAGCAGTCGGCTGACGCCTGCCGGGTGGCGAACGACCTGATGCGGGAGGTCATCGCCCTGGCGGGCCCGGCCGGCATCAATCTTGGCGAGGACGACCTGGCGGCATGGAGCCAGGTTCTCAATCGCCTGGCGCCGGCCGGCAAGACCTCCATGCTGCAGGACATCGAAGCCGGCCGCCAGACGGAGGTGGCGATTTTCGGCGGCAAGGTCGTGGAACTTGGTGAACGCTACGGCGTAGCGACGCCCGGCAACCGAATGATGCTGCACCTGATCCGGGTTCTGGAAAAGACTGCAAACTGATCAGCCCGTGATGTCTTAATGGCAGGGAAACTAGCGATTGGCCGAATGTGGGCGAGGAACGAAAGGCTCTCGCTGCTGCAAACTGCGGTATCTTCAACCGTTTTGGGATTTTTGATCTGTCAGCAACAGAAAACTTTGGCGAAACGGAAAGGAATCGGACGGATCTTGAGTGACCGCAGCGACGACAAGAACTTCTGGAACTTTCTCAAATGGCGCTGGCAGCGGCTTTTCAAAAACCTGCCACCCGCCTCGGCCTACGATTTCCCGGCGGGCCATCACGACCCGCACTTTCTGCAGAACAACCGCAGTCGACCGACCGCGACCTGGATCGGTCAATCGTCCCTGCTGATCCAGCTCGGCGGTCTCAATCTGCTCACCGACCCGCACTTTTCCTCCCGCGCATCCCCAGTGGCCTGGTGGGGTCCGCAGCGGGTCGTGCCGCCCGGACTGGCCCTTGCCGATCTGCCGAACATCGATCTGGTGCTGATTTCCCATAACCATTACGACCATCTGGATGAATCCAGCATCCGCCGTTTGCTGCAGCGGCCCGAAGGTCCGCAGATCCGGTTCGTGGTCCCGCCGGGCATCGCTAAACTGCTGATTCGCTGGGGCGCGCAGCGGGTGACCGAACTTGCCTGGTGGGAAAACCTGCCGATCGACCGTGCCGAAGTGACCGCTGTGCCGGTACAGCATTGGAGCCGGCGCGGCTTGTCCGATCATTGCGAGAGCGGCTGGGCCGGGTTCCTGGTCGCCGCCGGTGGCCTGCGGCTGCTGTTTGTCGGCGACTCGGGGTACGCTGATGTCTTCCGGCAGGTGCGCCGCCGGCTGGGCGCCGTCGATATTGCGGCCCTGCCGATCGGCGCCTATGAACCGCGCTGGTTCATGCGGGATCACCATATGAACCCGGAAGAGGCGGTGCAGGCCCACCTCGATCTCGGTGCCGACCTGTCACTGGCCCTGCACTGGGGCACTTTCATCCTGACCGACGAACCACTGGATGAGCCGCCGCAACGCCTGGCGGCCGCTCTGCGCGCTCAGGGAATTCCGGCGCAACGGTTTCCGGTGCTCAGGCACGGTGAAACTCTGCTGCTCGACGAGGAACTGAAACCTCAGTCCCGGCCCGGCCGGGTGCCGATATCATGACCGAGTCGACAGGCGCGGATGCGTCTGCACCTCGACCGGCCTGGCGCGTCCGACTTGTGGAATGGCTGGTGACTGTTATAAAAAAAGAGAAGAGTTACTGTTGCGGATTGATAGCAATTCACCCTCTGCAGGAAGGTTGAGACATGAGTATCACGGTTGAGCATAAGCCCGATGAGCAGCAATTCCAGACCCGGGCCGAAGGCCACCTGGCGCACCTCGATTACCGGCGCGATGCCGATGTCCTGACCCTCGAGCACACCGAGGTGCCGGCAGCGCTGGAAGGCCGGGGAATCGGCAGCAGCCGGGCCCGGGAGGCACTCGAATTCGCCCGCCGGGAAAAACTGAAAGTGCTGGCCCCATGCTCGTTCGTCGCCGCCTACATCGAAAGGCATCCGGAATACCAGTCACTGTTGGCTGAATGACCGGTTGCCGGCGAGCCCGCTTCTGCAGCGGCCCGGAATTCAAGATCGAAAAGAAGAGACTGCGGATGAATTCAGCTTGGAAGCTTCGCTCGACTCGCCTGCTGCTGTGCGGGTGGATCATTCTGATGGTGCTCGCGGTGCTGACCGCCGCTGCCTCGGCCGAGCCAATCCAGATGGGCGAACCTTTTCCGGCGGTGCCGCTGCCGGCTCCGGCGGATGCCGGCCAGCGTGACTACCTCGGACTCGAGGCTGCCGAGCCGTTCACTCTCGACGACGTGGATGGCGGCGTGGTGCTGGTGGAAATGCTCAACGTGCTCTGCCCCCACTGCGTCAAGCAGACCGTGCCCTACAATCGGCTCTACGATATGCTGGCAGCCGATCCTGTGACCCGCGGCAAAATCAAGATGCTCGGCGTGGCGGTGGCCAACAGCGACGCCCAGATCGATGACTTCGTGGTGATCTACGATGTTCGCTATCCGGTGGTTCCCGACCGCAAATTCGCCCTGCACCGGGCCGTGCGCGGCGGACCGACCCCTTTTTCGATCTATGTGCTGCGCGACGAGCCCGACCAGGTCGGAGTGGTGGCCGGGACCCATCTCGGCGAGGATCACGATATGGAGTCGCTGTTCAATTACCTCAAGTACCTGCTCCAGGAGGCGGATGCCGGGGAGTTCGCATCTCTTTACGACGGCCAGGCGACGGCGACCCGGACCGTCCCGGAACCGCCCATGCCGGCGGAGGCCATTGCCGAACAAGTGCGGGAAGCTTTTGCCGCGCAGGGCGATGCGCTCGAGGATTTCCGCCGGCTGGACCTGCCGAGCGGCCTTTGGGTCTATACCGCCAGTGTTCGCAAAGACGGGCGCCGGCAGCCGTTGTTCGCCGAGGTCGCCAGCCGCTCGGCAATCTGCGATATCTGCCACAACGTCCACTTCTTCTATCTGTTCGACCCACAGGGGACGGTCCTGGCTTTCGAGGCCCTGCACCTGACCAAGTACGGCAACGAGGAATGGGATCAGGCGGAACTGGCCGGATTCAAACAGCGCGTTCTCGGCAAAAGGCTGGCCGGAGCCTGGGATTTCGATCCGCAGGCGGACGCGGTGACCAGCGCGACCATGACCTCGGCGATCATCTTCGACAGTCTCGAGCAGGGGCAGCAGCTGCTGGAGGAATTGCGCGAGCAGGGATTGCTGTAATGAGGGAGCTGAATGATGAAGCGGCGGGGCCGCCTGCTCAGGGTCGACGGACTTCGTGGCCGGGGTTTTTCCCGGAAGTTTGCATCATTTGCAGAAAATTATCGACCAACAGCGGATTCAGCTGGCGGCCCTTCTCCGCGGTGAGCAGGTCGAGGATTTCATGGTTCTGCAGCGGCTTCCGGTACGAACGCCGCGTGCTCAAGGCATCAAAGACGTCCGAAATGGTTGTAAGCTGGCTGCACAGGTTCTGCTGCCAGGCTGCGGAAGACTGCGGATAGCCTTTTCGGTCATACCGCATATGATGCTCATAGGCATTGACCACCGCCAGCCTCGGTACCCCGGGACACCGGAGCAGATACTCGGCGCCGCGCAGCGGATGAGTCTGCATCAGCTGCCACTCCCCATCATCCAGTTTGTCCGGCTTGGTGATGACATCCACCGGAATGAACAACTTGCCGATATCGTGAAGCATGGCCGCAAGGCCGATATCGTGCAGCATCTGGCCATTGATGCCCAGAGCGATCGCCTGCGCGAGGTTCAACAAGCAGACATTCAGGGAGTGGACGAAGGTGTATTCGTCCATGCTGCGCAGGGGGGCCATGGCCAGCAGCGGGTCAGCATGACCGGCGAAGACATCGATAAATCGGGTCACGATATCGGATAAACTGACGACCTGGAGCCGACGTTTTTTGCGAACGGCTTCGTAGATCTCCATAATGCGGACCAGTTCCTCGCTGCTGACTTCCGCTAAAATTCCGGAGGAAGCCAGCAAGGCATCGATGCCCGCCCCGGCAGAGCCCGAATTCAAATCGGGGTCACCAGAGGCCGACAAATCGGCTGCAGCGAGAACCGACCCTTCGTTGCCAGAGCTGCCGGCAGGAGTGCGATGCCGGATCTCGACCTGGCCCAGTCGAAGGTTTTCGCTGCTGAAGGCGACTGCGCCGCCCTTTGCCAACCGGGTGACGAGAGCGTGCAATTCCTCGCTGTCGAGGTTCGGTCGAAAATGGATATAACCAATGCCGCTCTCTTTGAGCAGGCGGGCGAGGCGCTCCAGGTGCAGGGAACGGGGGAGCGGGAATTGGTTGACGACCAATTGTTCGTCAATCCGGAGCATGGCAAGGCTCTTCTCGCCGGCCAGGGCGGTCAGCAGGCAGGCGCGGGCTTCCCGGAGCAGTTTCGCGACCTGAGGATGGTCCGGAGCATACAGACGACTGGTCGAGACTGCCGTCGACAAATGCCGCCCGGCCTGCGCAAAGGCTTGTAATCCCTTAGCGTTCATCACGATTTCCCCCGAGTTTGAGACAGACCTGACCGGCCGTACGGGCCAGTTCGCCCGAATACTTGTCCCTGACCCGCACCGCCAGGGACAGGGCCGAGGGCTCGCTATAGTGCTGTAGTGCCTTCACAGCTTCGATTTTGAGACTGTTGCCCTGAATGGTCTGCAAAAGATTGCGACTGAGCAGGAACTTTTCCAGGCCGGGCAACGCCTCCGGATGTGCCATTTCGGCCAGGGCCTTGATCACGGCGCTCTTGACTTCCGCATCATCTTCGCGCAGTTTTTTGCGGTTCAGGACTTCGGCCAGCTTGCGCGCCACTTCACCGCTGGGGGAATTGGTGGCGAGGCGGGCGGCATCGATCTGCTTCGCGGTATTCTTGCTCTCCAACTCCCGGAGCAGATAACTTTCGGCGCGCGAATCCCCGAAATGCAGGAAAGTTCGCATGACCTCGAACTGGACTTTGGTGTGCGCATAGTCCACCAGGTGATTCAAGTGCTTGAGGACCGCCGGCTCATTCATCTGCCGGAGCAGGATCACCAGATTGCGGACGAAATACCAGCGATGATCATGCAGCCGGGGCACGATTCCGTCCAGAGCTTCGGTCCCCATGACCCGCAGGCATTCGAGCAGCAGGCGGCGCTTTGCCCTGTCTTCTTCCACAGCCAGTCGTTCCAGGATCGGATCGACGACCGGCTTGCCGATTGTCCGAAACAGATTTTTGATGGAAGCGCGTTTGGTTTTCCCCCAGACATCGAGACCGTCGATGACCGCGGCAATGAATTCTGCCGAGGAGTAAACCTGCATAGCGGACGGGTCCGGGGTCCCCGAACCCTGGTCCGTCGGGAAGGCCTGCCTGGCCAGATGATCGTAGGTGTCGGCCAGCGACTCGAAGTCGCCCGTTTCCAGGAAATAGAAAATCAGGTCCTGCATGTTGCGTCGGATCGTATCAGTTGTCTCGGCGGCAATGTCGCGCTCGAGCAGATCGAGCATGACGCTGCAGAATTGTTTTTCGGCAGCATGACCGTCCAGGGTCGTCAGCAAAGTTGCGACCCGGCCGGAATCCAGTCTGGACGGTGTGTCGACCTGCGCCAGGACGGCCAACGCCCGGCGATAGTCTTCAGAAACAAAAGCTTCGCTATGATCGTCGGCGAAAAGTTCGCCAAGCAGTCGGGTCGTTTCTGCCGCCGACCTTCCTTCGATTCCGGAGATCCGGCTGGCGCCGACTGCTTCGCTTCCCTTGCGGGCAAGCATTCCCAGGACATCCAGGAGCGTCTGGGGAATTTCCAAATGCTCGGCATTAACCTGTTCGAGGGCTTCCAAGAGAGTGGTCTGCGGCAGATGGGCCAGCAGTTCTGTCGCGTTTTCCGGATGGTCCGCGCAGGTTTTCAGGGTGCTGTTCAGAAACCGGCGGCGCAGTTCCGGTTTGAGTTTGCCGACCAGTACTCCCAAGCGGCCGATGGTTTCTCGATAGGCCTGGCCATGCATTTGTTCCCGGTCTGACTCCTGCAGGAAAGAAGTGATGGCCTGTTCGTAGTTCCGCATAAATTTTTCACCCTGAACCTTCCCGCGGGTATTCAGGATTTCCGCCAGCAGTTCCGGCTCGATCTGGCCCTCTGCTGAAAAGGGGGCGCCATCGCCATCGAGGGTGTCTGCGACCAGGCCTTTGACGAAGGATTTCCAAAGGACCGTCGATTCGTCCTCGAGAAGACTCAGTTGCGGAGCATGGACAGCTTCCGTTTCGGTCGCAGTGAAAGCCGCGTAATCGATGCTGAGGGCCCCAATCCCCTCGCTTTCGAAAAAGGCCTGCCGCGAAGCCTCTTCACCGACAGGGGATTGGCCATTCCGTTCCCAAAGGGTCGTGAAAAATTCGAGGAATTCTGCCGCTTCGGCCGTTTTCCGAATGGTCAGGGCGGCGATACCCGCCTGAAAAAGACTGGCCGCAAAATCCCGATAGACGGGATCTTTTTCGTTCAGGGTCTGGTCGTCGACCAGCAGGACGTCGCGGGCGATGCCAATGGTCAATTCCGGACGGAATTCGAGCAGCCTTGGCAGGAGAGTCACCAGGCGACTCAATGCCGCATCGATTATCTGGTGACCCGCGGGGTAGGCCCGAATCTGCCGACGGGCAATATTCAGGGCGTAAACGAATTCCGAAAGCAGGCGGGTGTCCAGATCGAGTTCTGAATTCGGGCGGCGGGACAACGCGCGCTTCCCTCCCGGTTAACGTGACGATGACGCTTTTCGAAGGCCGGTCCGCCCGGGGTCGGGAAAGGACGGACCCTCTGGTAAAAAAACTCTACCGCAAAAGGGAAGTCAACGGCAAGGGACGATGTCGGCGGTGTTCGTATGCAGATCGAAGACGATTTTGGCCTGCCCGCTGCGTAGTTGGCGAAGAACCTGGTCCACTTTCTCCCCCAGAGAGCCGCCAGGGGCAGCCCAGTCCGAACCGTCCCGGGAGACGAATTCCTGGATCATCCGGCGCAGCGTGTCAGGATCGATCTCTTGGTACGGGAGTTCAACCCCCTGCTCCTTCTGCTTTGGTGTCCCTTGATCGCTCATCTGAAGTCTTAAGATGGTGTTGCGGGTTGCCGGGCACCGCCGGACTCCTGGCGTCACTCCATGAACACTGCGGAATACCAGTTCTGCTCCTCATCCTCGCCGGCCAGGGGATAAAGCGGCAGGTCGAACTGGCGAACCGTGGCGAAGACGTCGATGCCGACGCTGTGGAAAGCCGGCCTGGCGCGGCGGGGGTCGACGCAGGGCCGGTCCTTGAAACCGGCGCATTCGCCGCAGATCGCGCAGTCGCTCAGCGAGAAGGCAAAATACTGGCCGTCCAGGAAGGCTTCCCGCTCCAGGGCGAAGGAGACATCCTGGGAGACCTTCTTGTCGGTCGCGTGGATGATGCAGCCCCAGCGATAGTTCTCGAAGATCTGCCGGTACTCCCAGGGATTGAGGGAGCCGGGGGCCGACGGGCAGGTATGCCCCTTGCCCCAGTCTTCACAGCCGAACATGCATTTGAGAATGGTGCGCGAGTCGAACACGATCTGGTCGATGCGGAAGATCACCGCATCGTCGGCGCCGAGTTCCAGGGCCCGGTCAACCGTTTTCTGAGGTTCCATGAGAAAATCCTGTGAGAGCGGAAGAACCGGTTCTATGGTCGGTTTCCAGAAAAATATTGTCGGAATTGTATTCTTCACAGCCCTGCAGAAGCAGCAGCACCATGAGCATCAAGGGCAGGCCGAACAGGAACTTGCGGGTCAAAGGTGCCATGGGAAAAGCCTTGTTTGAGCCGTCATGAGCGAAGTGGTGCCGGATCACAGCAACAGTCTATCAGTTTCAGCCAGCGGCGTCCCGCAGCGGCGAAATTTTAAGCCAGAATCCGGATTACTCCGTCGAAGGCTCACCATAGCCGCCGCCGCCCGGGGTTTCGATGCGCAGGATATCGTCTTTGCTCAATCGTGCCGAGAACTTGCCGGGCATGGCTTCTTGCCTGCCATTGCGGAGCACAGTATTCCGGCCGGATTGACCGGCCTCGCCCCCGACCAGGCCGTACGGAGCCAGCCGGCGGCGCTCGGAAAGCACGGTCACTTCGGCGTCGGCCAGCAGGCGGATTTCCCGCACCAGGCCGTCGCCGCCCGGTTGGCGACCCCGGCCGCCGGAATTTTGGCGGATGGCGTATTCCGTAACCTGGAAGGGGTAGCTGTATTCCAGCGCCTCGATTGGCGTGTTCAGGGTGTTGGTCATGTGCGAGTGGACCGCCGACTCGCCGGGGCCCCGGGCGGTGCCGCCGGCACCGCCGGCCAGGGTTTCGTAGTAAGCGAAGGGCCGGCCGGTACGCGGGTCGAGGCCGCCGATGGTGGTGTTGTTCATGGTTCCCTGGCTCGCCGCCGGCACGGCTTCCGGCAGCGCCCGGGAAAGGGCGCCGAGCACCACGTCGACGATCCGCTGCGAGGTTTCCACGTTGCCGCCGGCCACGGCGGCGGGAAAAGCGGCATCGACGATGCTGCCCTCCCGCGTGACGACGCGTATCGGGCGCAGGCAGCCGGCATTGGTGGGAATGTCTTCCTCGACCAGGGCCCGGAATACATAGAGCACGGCCGACAAGGTGATGGCGTAGACGGCGTTGACGCTGCCCTCCGCCTGGGCGTCACTGCCGGTGAAGTCGAGCAGGGCCTGGTCGCCGGCGATCTCCAGGCGTACGGCGATGCGGATGTTTTCACGGCAGATGCCGTCATCGTCAAGAAAATCCGCGAAATGATAAACGCCGTCCGGGATGGCGGCCAGGGCTTTGCGGGTGATGGTTTCCGCGTAATCGGTCAGGCCTGCGGCATACAGATTGACCGTCTCCAGGCCGTATTTGTCCACCAGTTCCCGGCAGCGGCGTGCGCCGGTCAGATTGGCCATGATCTGGGCGGTGAAGTCGCCTTCCCGTTCCAGCGGCGTGCGGACGTTGCCGAGCAGAAAAGCCATCAGCTTGCGGTCGATGGCGCCGTTTTCGACGATCTTCAGGGGGGGGATGATCACTCCTTCCTGGTGGATCGAAGTCGACAGCGGCATGGAACCGGAGGTCATGCCGCCGACGTCGGCATGGTGGGCGCGGTTGGCGACATAGAAGGCTGGTTCCGCGCCGCCGGTGTAGACCGGTGCCACCAGGGTGATGTCCGGCAGGTGGGTGCCGCCCTGGAAGGGGTTGTTGAGCATCACCATGTCCCCTTCTGCCAGTCTGTCGCTGTCGATGGCCGCTTTGACCGACAGCGGCATGGAGCCGAGGTGGACCGGGATGTGGGCCGCCTGGGCGACCATGTCGCCCCGGCCGTCGAAGAGGGCGCAGGAGAAGTCGCGCCGTTCCTTGATATTCGGCGAAAATGCCGTCCGGTTGAGGGTGACGCCCATCTCTTCGGCGATGGCGGCAAAGCGATTCTTGAAGACCTGCATCAGGACCGGATTGAGGTTCACGTCTGCGTTCCTTCCGAAGTTGCCGACCACCGGCGGCGCCGGCGCCGAACAGACTTCTGGCGGTCAAGCCGCGTCGATGGTCAGGATGATGTTGCCGAATTCGTCGACCCGCCCGGCAGCGAATGGCGGCACGACGATGGTCGCAGAGTACTCCACGATGATAGCCGGCCCGGCCAACTGATTGCCATAACCTAATTGGTCCCGGCGGATCACCCGGGTCCGTTCGGCGAGGCCGTCGAAAACGACGTCCCGTTCGCCCAGAAAGGCTTCCGGAACCGGCTTTTCACCGGCATGGGGAAGGCGCGGCAGTTGCGGTTTCTCCGGTTTGCCCAGGGCTCGCAGTCGTACGTTGACGACTTCGACCGCCTTGCTGCGGTTGCAGTAGCCGTAGGTTTTTTCATGCAGCAGGTGGAATTGCTCAAGGTAGTCGCCTGCGAAAGGCACCATGATTTCATAGGACTGGCCGCGGTAGCGCATGTCCAGATAGCGGTGCAGTTCGATCCGGTCGGCAGCGACGCCTTCTTCCAGCAGGTCCACGCGGCCGCGGGCGAGCAGCGGTTCGAAATACCGTTCCAGCGACGCGCTGGCCAGCGCGTCCTCGGCGAGCATCACGGTTTGTGAGTAGTCCTTGATAACGTCGGACATCAGCATGCCCGCGGCGGACAGGATGCCGGGGTTGCGGGGTATCAGAACCCGGGACATGTTCAGATGCCGTGCCAGGTCGGCGGCGTGCAAACCGCCGGCGCCGCCGAAGGAGAAGAGGGTGAATTCGCGGGGATCGTAGCCGCGTTCCACCGAGATGACCTTGATCGCCCGTTCCATGGTGGTGTTGGCGACGCTCAGGATACCTTCCGCCAACTGCACCGGCGTCAGGCCGAGCCGGCCGGCGAGAGTCTCGAAGTGCTGCTGCAGGCCGGTGATGTCGAGGGTCATGTCGCCGCCGAGAAAATGATCGGCAATCAGTCGACCCAGGTACAGGTTGGCATCGGTGACGGTGATTTCCGTGCCCTTGCCGTAGCAGATCGGTCCGGGATCGGCGCCGGCGCTCTGCGGGCCGACCTTGAGGGTGCCGCCGGCGTCGACCGCGGCGATCGAGCCGCCGCCGGCGCCCACCGTGTGGATGTCGATCATCGGCACCTTGACCGGATATTCGGCGATGTGCGATTCCATGGTCAAGGGCAATTTGCCGCCAAGCAGGGCGACGTCGGTGGAGGTGCCGCCCATGTCGAAGGTGATCAGTTCGGGGAATCCGGCGATTTTGCCCAGTTCAAAGGCGCCGACCGCGCCGCCGGCGGGACCGGACAGGATGGTGCGCACCGATTCCCGCATGGCGGTGGCCGCGGAGATGCTGCCGCCGTTCGACTGCATGATGCGGAAGGGCTGATCGCCGATCCGTTCGCTCAAAAAAGTAATGTAGCGGCTCATTTTCGGCGAAACGTAGGCATTGATCACCGTGGTCGAGGTCCGTTCGTATTCGCGAAATTCCGAAAGGGTTTCGTGGGACAGGGAGATGGGGACACCGAGCCTGGCCAGCCCTTGGCGGACCGCTCGTTCATGGCCGGGATTGGCGAAGGAGAACAGCAGACAGACAGCCACCGATTCGATCCCGGCAGCAGCCAGGGGTTCGCTCAGGGCTTCGATGTCGGCCGCGGTCAGTTCTTCGACGACTCCGCCGGTCTGGTCGACCCGGCCGGGCAGGCCAAAGCGCAGTTCACGCGGAATCAGGGGCGGGTTCTTGCGGGAGAAGAAATTGTAGAGTTCGCCGCGGTTCTGGCGGGCGATTTCAATGACGTCCTCGAACTTGCGGTTGGTGATCAGAGCCGTGCGGGCGCCCCGTTTCTCCAGGATCGCATTGGTGGCGACGGTGGAACCATGCACCAGGCTGTAGCGGCGCCCCCCGGCGATTTTCCGCAGGCCGGCCAGCACCGCTTCCGCCGGATTGGCCGGGGTCGACAAGAGTTTGTATTCGCCCCACCGGTCGCCGTCCTGCCAGATGAAATCGGTAAAGGTGCCGCCGGTGTCGATGCCGATGGTCAGCATCTCTTGCCCCTGTTGCGTGGTTTTTGAATGAGTTATGCTTGCAGCATAGCATTTGTGCCGGTTGCTTTTGAGAGGAAATTTTTGGAATTTACTTTCTTGAGGGGTGCTGACGCGGTTTTCTCACGATGCTGTTCTCGGCTTTTACCTGTCATCCTTTTCAGGCTTAAAGTCGGCGGGACGAAACCCGCCGACTTTAAGCCTGAAAGGTCGACAGGTAAAAGCCGGGAACAGCCCCATGAAAAAACCGCGTCAGCACCCCTCAAGAAAGTAAATTCCAAAAATTTCCTCTCAAAAGCAACCGGCACAAATGCTATGCTGCAAGCATAACTCATTCAAAAACCACGCAACAGG
>Ga0102943_1001705_pt1 | contig 13391 bp, 13 predicted proteins | sample SalPonC_black_MG_FD_78174 | JGI IMG/M metagenome (GOLD analysis project Ga0102943, IMG submission 78174) | Salt pond soil microbial communities from South San Francisco under conditions of wetland restoration - Salt Pond MetaG... | ecosystem: Environmental > Aquatic > Marine > Intertidal zone >...
TCCTGGTAATCCAGAAGAAAATGAATTTGATAATATAAATGAAGTGAAACAACGGGCTCGAAATGAATTTGAATTAGTAATAAATAAATTACGAAAACAATTCGAAACAGCTCTCGATAATTTAGAAGAAACAGATTTACACAATCTAATACCTAAGGAAGAAAATTACAATGAGTTCTGAACTTATTAATGAAATGATTGAAACTGGAATAATTCGTCATGCACATTTTGAATTAGATAATATGCATACTGACAATTTAGTTGGAGATGGATTTATCTTTAATAATGTGATTGGTGATAAAGTTAATGTTATGTTATTTAACTCCATGAAAAATATAGAATTTGATGGAATTATTGCTGTTGATAATTCTGCATTAATTATATCATATCCTCTTTCTTTAATGTTCAAGTGTAATCTTGGTGTTAAAATACCTGGAAATGATAAATTATCTCCAGAAGTAGCAAATACACTAAATAATGTTGTTATTGTTAAAACAATTATTGAATCTATTACTGATTTAAATAACATTTTGAAATCAATAACTATTCCATTTAACCACATCTTCTGTATTACAAACTATTCCGGTGTTTCATTTATTGATGGAATATCGATAACTGAAATTGTTAAAGTTAATTGTTGGAAACCAGAAGAATGCCCACATTGCAAGGATGAGATCTAATGAATGACATTAGTTGGTTCATGAGTCATAAACCAAAGACCGTTGAACATTACGTCTTTGAATCGACAGATCAACGAACACAAGCAATTGAATGGATTAATAATGAGCGAATACCTGCAAATTTACTTTTATTTGGACCAGCTGGTACAGGTAAAACTGCTTTAGCTGAATTACTAATTCGTGCAGTTATTAAAAATCAACATGATCTAAATCGTGTTGTTAAACGTTCTGTTAAAGATATAGATGAATTAGGACCATGGTTACAAAAAAGACCACTTGCTTCTAAAAAGAAAGTAGTATATATAGAAGAATTTGATAAATTATCAACTGAAGCTAAAGGAACATTAAAAGATGGTATGATGGAAAAATATCAAGAATATGTTACCTTTATTTGTACTACTAATCATTTTAACAGAATCGATCATGCATTACAAACTCGTTTTACATTTCAATTTAATTTAACATGTACGAATAAAGATGGTGTATTTTTACGTCTTGTTCAAATATTAAATGAAGAAAACGTTGCGCATGATTCTGATAAATTGCGAATTTTCGTTGATAAAAACATTGGTATGGGTCTTCGAGACTTAATCAATACTTTACAAGTAAACACATTAAATAACCAAATTGATTTTGATAAAATAATTCTTCAAAAATCGGAACAAGAAGAAGAAATTATAAATTTAACATTATCAATGATTGAAACTATTATTCAATGTCAAGATATTAATTTAAAAAAATTATGTATAACAACACCAGGTAATAGTATTATATCGAAACAATACACATCATTAATCGAAATCATTCAGTATAATCAAAATATAGATTATACTGAAATATTTCATCAATTGATGGATAGAATTAATTATTTTCCGATTAAAAGTTTAATCAATAAATTTTCATCAACTATGGATAATAAACATAGTTTATATGTGCATTATGTTGATTTTCTTTATCGATCGTTAAAATGTATTGTTGAAGTGAATATATAAACAGAGGGGTGGCCTATTATGGTCACCCCTCATATATTTTTTAAATGAGGTAATCATGACTATAAAAAATGAAGATTTACAATATAATTTATGCGCTTTATTTCCAAAACAAAAAATCCTGAATTATATTAATGTTGTAACATTTGAAACATATTTAGAAAATGAAAGTCTCGAAAATGTACTACGATTATTTGGTATTGATTGGAGATTTCTTGATAAAAACACATTTAAAATCCATCCCTGTGATATATTGCTACATCATAGTGAATGGAATAAAATCGAAGATGTTAATATTAAAGATCTTTTTGAAGGACATCAAAAATTATACAAAATAGATCTTTCATTATCAATTTCAAATATATTAATTCCATTAACTAGAATATTTAATACTAGATTTGAATTATTTCCGTATGAATGGCTCACAAATTATGTATCAACATTATGTGATGATATAATAACTGATCAAAAACGCATATCAATTTTTAATATATTAGATATTAACAAAATAACAATACCACTTGAACGTAAAACTTTTTGTGACAATCTAATTAAAAAGTATATATTTTCAACTGATAAAATTGCAGGATATGAATTTAAATCAATTACTGAAATTGACAATCCATTTATATAATTATGAAAGGAATAATACTCGCTGGTGGATCTGGTACAAGACTTAATCCAATAACCAAAGGTATTTGCAAACAACTAATACCAATTTATGATAAACCTATGATATACTATCCATTGTCTGTTTTAATGATGGCGGGTATCAAAGACATCCTAATAATATGCAATGAAATTGATCTTCATCGTTTTCAAAGTTTATTTAATGATGGTTCTGATTTAGGTCTATGTATTAGTTATATAATTCAAAATAAACCTGAAGGAATTGCTCAATCATTTATTATTGGTGAACAATTTATTCAAAATGATTCGGTTTGTTTGATTCTAGGTGATAATATATTTTTTGGTTCTGGATTAGAACAAATATTACAACAATGCACATCACTAACAAATGGTGGATTAATCTTTGGGTATCCAGTTAAAGATCCTGAAAGATATGGAGTTATTGAATTTAATAACGATATTGTAACAAATATTATTGAAAAACCATCAACATTTAAATCACGATATGCAGTTCCAGGTTTGTATTTTTATGATAATAATGTAATTTCTATTGCCAAAACACTATCTAAATCAGATCGAGGTGAATATGAAATTACAGATATAAACAATGCTTATTTACAACAAAATAAATTAAAAGTTAAATTATTAGATACTGGATTTTGTTGGATGGATACTGGAACACATGAATCACTTCATCAAGCAAGTAATTTTGTTCAAGCAGTACAAGAACGTCAAGGAATTAAAATTGCATGTATTGAAGAAATTGCTTACAAATTAAAATATATATCCAAACAAGACTTAAATAAATTATCTAAAGATATGTTAAAAAACGATTATGGAAAATACTTACAACGTTTAATAGAATAAAATGAAAATATTAATTTTTGGAGCTACTGGTCAACTAGGATTTGAATGTGTTAATATATTCAAAGCTGAAGACTTTGATGTTTCAATAACAACATGTGATATATCAAAAATCAAAGATGTAAAAAAAGCAATAAAATTAGTTAAACCAAATATTATATTAAATTGTGCTGCATATACAAATGTTTCTGAAAGTGAAAATAATCTTCAAGAAGCATTTGCCGTTAATCATAAAGGTGCAAAAAATATTAGTAGAATAGCAAATGAGTTACAATGTAAAGTGATTCATATATCAACAGATTATGTATTTGATGGAACAAAAACAATACCTTACATAGAATCAGATGATCCCAATCCAAAAACAACATATGGTGAATCTAAATTATTTGGTGAACAAGAAGTTTTATCAATAAATAAAAACAATACTGTTGTTCGAACTTCCGGGTTATATTCTCCAATTCGAAATAATTTCTTTAAATCAATAATACATGTCATATATAAACATAGAATAGTTCAAATTGTAGATAATCAATTTACTACACCAACATGGTCATATTCATTAGCATATCAGTTAATATCAATTATTAAAAACAATTTAACTGGTATTATTCATGCTACTCCTGAGGGATATTCGTCATGGTATAATATTACTGAATATTTTTTATATAAACTTGGATTAACAAACAAAATTATACCTGGTAAATTACACGAATATAATAAATTTACACAAGTAGAACGTCCAGCATTTACTGTTCTTGAAAATAAAGTTCTTAAACAAAATCGATTATCAATTTTTACACATTGGGAAGACGATCTTGATCTATTTATTAATTTATATAAAACTGATTTTTTAAAAATACTTAAACAATGAAACTTAATGATTTAATACCATTATTTGTCCAAATAGTAAGCGAAGAAAAATTTAAAAAATTAGGTTCACCATTCACATATAATTTGTCAGATGATGTTAAAACAAATATATTAACACGAGGTGCATTTGAAATAGATATTAAATCTGCATTTCCTACAATATGTAAACTGATGTATGGTGAAAATGATTCATTTGTACAGAACATATACAACATAGAAGATAAAATTGAACGAAATAAATATATTGCAATAACATTAAAACAACAAGGTGATAAAGATGGTAAACAATATTTAGCTGATCTTAATTTATGGAGTAAGATATTAACTATGGGTTATGTCTATTCTAGATTTAAAGATATTGTTGTTATTCAATATATTAAAGATGGTGTTGTTTTCATTGGTACACATAAAAACAAAATTGATAATATTTCGAATCAATTTATCAGTTTCATTAAGAATAATAAAATTGTATTTCATGAACGGCAAATTGATACATTTATTCGTTTTAATAAAACAAGTATAGTTACACATGGTAAAGAAATATCAGTTAAAGGAGATTATAAAGATCTTCCACCGTTTATTCATCAAGAAATATTACCATCTTTATTAAGTGGTGGTATATATGATTATCCATTACTTAATGACGTTAAAAAAATATATTCAAAAATATATTTTCAAACACTTCGTGGTGGATCTTTAGTTGATGAAATTAATCATTACTATAAAATTAATGGTCAGTATTTAAATTCAACTGGTAAGTACGATAGTCTTTTAAATGTTGAACCAAGATCATATTTGCGATACATAATATATCCAATACTTTCTTTATGTCGTCTTAGCCAAAATAATATTTGATATCAGAGATAATAATAAAACATAAGCAGTATTTGTAATGACTTTTGACAATTTTATTTCTTTTCTAATTTTATATATAGATATTAACTATAATGAAGGCGACGATTTTTTGAAGCCAATTTTTTGTTTGTTTGAAAACAGATTTTTTATTTATTTCGTTTATTATCGAATTGAACTGGAGTGGACATATGTCTGAAATAAAATCTCTTGGTGATATTGAACATGTTCAACTTCGACCAGGAATGTATATCGGAAGCACTTTCAGTCCAGATGGACTTGCTCGTGAAATTGAAGATAATGCATATGATGAATTAGCAAATAAATTTGCTACTCGAATAACTATTGATAATCCTACTCCAGGTAATATTATTATTACAGATAATGGACGAGGAATACCAGTACACAATGTTACTCTTGAGAGTGGAGAAAATAAAGATTCAATTATTGTTGCATGCACTAAATTATTTTCTGGTGCAAAATTTGATGAATCTACTTATTCTTACTCTATTGGATTACATGGTGTTGGTTTAGTTGCAGTCAATGCATTATCGACATTTCTAAGTGTAACTGTAAAAGATAGAAAAACAAAAGATCTATATCATTATTATGAATTTGTAAATTCAAAGCTTGTTAAACAAGAATCTTCTAAATTTAAAAAGATACCTTGGTCAACTCGTATTGAATTTACAATAAATCCTAAGTATTTTACAATTCATGACTTTAACATTAACAAAATGTACGAACGTGCATGTCTTGTTACTTCAAAGTTTACGAAAAGTGAAATTATTATTAATGGTAAACAAGTACCAAAAGGATCACTTGAACAATTTGCCAGATATAAATTAGGATTAAGTGAAGACATTCAGTTATATAATATGAAAGTTAAACATCCTAGATCAATTGATCAAGCTAATGTTTATTTCACTTATGATTTAAACGGACAGAATCAACCGATTGTTCAAGGCGATGTTAATTTACATATTTGTGACGGTACATATTTAACAAATTTTATTTCATTATTAACGAAATGTATTACTAATAAATATGGTCTTACAAAAAGTGAAGGTCAAACTAAACTGCGTGCATATGTAAGTTTAATTACAACGAGTATGGAATTTGATAGTCAATCAAAAACCAGAATGACTCGGAATGTAAATGGTTTATTTAATTTGGCGGAAGCTGATTTGATGAAGACAATATCAATTAGTACTTATTTAAAAGATATTTTTACAACAATTGCAGAACGAAAGAATTTTTCAAAAGCTGCTAAACAAGTATCTAAAAAGAAAAAACGCATTTCGGCACAAGATGGATTTAAAGATTGTGCACAAAGTCCAGGTGATATATTATACATCATGGAGGGTAAATCTGCAGATGGATCTCTTTCACAAATACGTAAAAGAGATATTGAAGCAATTTTACCTATTTCTGGAAAAATTTTAAATGTAGCAAAAAGTAATGTTACAAAAGCAGTAAACAGTAAAAAATTCAAATTTTTATTAGAAGTATTAGGTGTTAATCTTAAGGATATAAATCAACGTAAATTTCGCTATAATAAAGTGAAAATATTATGTGATGCAGATCCTGATGGTTTACATATTGTTGTACTAGTTACAATGGGGATTTGGTATTATGCTCCGTCGTTGATAAGAAATAAACAAGTATCGGTTATTTTACCCCCATTGTATGGTGCAGTTAAAGGAAAAAAATTTATTCCTTTATATAGCACAAATGAAACTTCTAATTATCCAGGACATCAAATTCTTCGATTCAAAGGAATTGGTGAAATGAGTCCTAATCAATTAGAAGTAATTATTCGTGATGCACCTAAAGAATATATATTATCACCTCCCGAGTCTAAGGAGGAACAAGATACTATTATTCGTTGCATAACCGATACAGATTTAAAACGTCGTCTGTGTGAAGATAAACGTTTTACTTTAAACACTTTATTTAAAGCTATTGCCCATCAGTAATAGTAAGTAAACTTCTAAACTGTAAATTTATTTTGGAGAATTATTATGAGTAATCCATTTTCTACTACCGCGCCTCAATCTAACACCGTACCTTCACCTGAAGCACAGCCCGCTCCTGGACAAGCTCCTGCACAGCCCGCTCCTGGACAAGCTCCTGCACAGGCTCCTGTACAAGAAGCAAATGTTGCTTCAGATGGTGACGAAGAAAAGAAAGAGCGTAAAACACCGAATCGTCAGATGACTACTGACGAACGTAAGTATGTCATTGAAAACTATGCGAATAAAACCACTTCTGAGATGGCTCAGGAGATGGGTCTTACCCGTCAGCAGGTTTATGGAACTGTTCGTAAATCTCGTGAGAGAATCCAAGAACGTATTGATGCTGCTACTCAAGCTGGTGATCAAGCTGGCGCCCAGAAACTCCAGAAGTTTCTCGAAGAGAAGCTTCCTGAGAAACCGTTTGGTGGTGGTGCTGGTGCTGGTCGTGGTTCCAGTATTGATTCAGCGGTTGATTCACTCATCGCTGGACTGTAATTAATATTTAATTACATAAGTCAGGAGGGGAAGTAATATTCCCCTTCTGGCCTTTTATTTTTCACATCACACAGACGGAGCAATATCAGGGAGATCCTTTGGGATCTCCCTTTTTTAAACGATTATAAGGAGAACATAGATGTTATGTTTATATCATACAGATGCAGACGGATGGTGTTCAGCAGCAATAGTTAATCAATTCACAGATGATGAAAATAAAAAATTCTATGCTATAACATATGATGATGATTTACCAATTCATTTAGTAAATAAAGATGAATTAGTATATATTGTAGATTATAGCTTACCACCTAATCAGTGGACTCAATTATTTAAAATAACAAAAAAGGTTATTTGGATTGATCATCATAAAACAGCTATTGAAAATAAACATCAACCACATGGTTTACCAGGTTTACGAATTAATGGTATTGCAGCATGTTCATTAACATGGATGTTTTTCAATCATAATCAACACCCAGAAAAAGAAATAACTAAATCATATGATATTATTAAAACTGCACCTGATGCAGTACAATTAATTGGTGACTTTGATATATGGAAATTTGAATTCGGAGAAAAAACACGATTTTTTCAACGAGGATTATATGCAAAAAAAGGACATAATGAACCAGATTCAGAATTATGGGAAATACTATTATCTAATACAATAGATGCCCGGGAATTAGCGGATAATATCATTTCAGATGGATCTATTATAGATTCGTATTTAGTTAAATCTGATAAATCACATGTTAAAAGGCATGCTCGTTTAATATATTTTGAAGGGTTGCGAATTTATGTTGTAAATAGTCAATATAGAACATCGTGGTTATTTGACAGTATTGATCCTGCAGAATATGATGGATTATCTGTATTTACACATAATGGTAAAAATTGGACTATTTCATTTTATACTCCACACGATCATATTGATATGTCTATTATTGCTAAAAAATATAAAGGTGGTGGTCATAGAAATGCTTGTGGTTGTTCACTTGATGAATTACCATTTGATTTTACAAATTTAGTTAATAAGGATTAATTATGCAACTGTCTAAAATTCAACAACAAGCCGTTGAATATGTAAATGGACCATGTATTGTTAGTGCTGGTGCAGGATCTGGAAAAACTAGGGTTATTACTCATAAATTTGCACATCTTGTACATAATTATGGAATTAATCCTCATAGTATTTTATGCATAACATTTACTAATAAAGCAGCAGAAGAATTAAAAAATCGTTTATATGAATTAATTGGAATTGAAAATCCATATTGGGTTCGTACAATTCATTCAGCATGTCTACAAATGATTAAACCATTTATCACTGAATTAGGTTATAAAGATAATTTTACAATAACATCAATGTCTAAACAGAAATCAATTATTCGTGAAATATTATATAAACTTAATATTGAACAAAAAGGTAATGTTGGTAAAATGTTAACAATGATTTCACGTTGTAAAGATTATCCTAATCCAACAAAATATCTTATGGAACATTATAGTAATGTTGATCGTGCCAAACACATATTCATTGAATATCATGCAATGATGCAAGAAAATAATTTTCTTGATTTCGATGATATTTTACTACACGCACATTATTTATTTAAACATAATGAACATTTTCGCCAAGGTTGGCTTAATACATTTAATTATATATTAGTTGATGAATATCAAGATGTTAATAATATTCAATATTTAATAATTAAAGAACTCGGTAATAATATTACTGTTGTTGGTGACGATTATCAGGCAATATATGCTTTTCGGGGTAGTGATCCAAAACACTTTATTGAATTTGCTAAAAATTACGAAAATGCTACAGCATTTAAATTAGAGCAAAATTATAGAAGTGTTGCACCTATTGTGACATTATCACAAGACATTATTGCAAAAAACAAAAATCAAATTCACAAAACATGTTTTTCAAATATCGAAGGTACAATTACACCTAAAATAGTTCATTTTAAAAATGAATATAAAGAAATAGATGCAATTGTTAAAACATGTAAAAAATATATTAAAAATGAATATAATCTGAATGAAATAGCTATTTTATATCGTATTAAAATGTCTTCACGAATAATCGAACAAGAATTCAATAGACATAATATTCCATATAAAATTGTTAATGATATTTCATATTTCGAACGAAAAGAAATTAAAGATTTAATGGCATACATATTGTTTTTATATAATTTCAATGATAAATTATCATTTGAAAGATTATTACAATATCCTAAAAAGGGAATTGGTAAAAAAACAATTGAAATGATATATGAAACTCAAGGTGATACATTAATTGACAAAATTTCAAATTCATTGCGGATATATAATAACAAATCATTTATAGCTTTAAATAAAGTTATGAAAATGTTTATGGAAGCACACGAATTAGATTTTAAAGACGTTTTGCAATTTTTTATTAAAGAAATTAAATATTATGAATATATTGAATCATACTCAGAAGAACATGATTTAGATGATCGTATAATGAATATTAATGAATTAATCAATATGACTCAAAAATACGATACAATAGAATCATTTTTAGAAGAATGTTCTTTAATTAATCCAGATGATCATATTGAAGAAAAAGAACAAGTAACATTAATGACAATACATGCTGCCAAAGGTCTTGAATTTAGTGTAGTTTTTGTTATAGGATTAGAAGAAGGTACTCTACCTCATTATCGTGCAATTGAAGAAATGAAGTCAGATCCTAAAAACCAAAATATCGATGAAGAAAGACGTTTGTTTTATGTAGCATGCACAAGAGCATCTCGTGTATTAAATATAAGCAGATGTTTGGAACGAGGTTGGATGAAAAATCTAAAACCGAGCAGATTTCTTTCTGAGATTAATGAAGATTTATATCAAGATTTTAACATGATTGAATCATAATATTGTTGTTTCAAAAATTTATAGATATAATACGTCTATAATAAATTTTTTGAAAAAGGGTAAAATATTATGGCAAAAGTAATTCGAAGTAACAAAAGTAAAGGCATTAAAGCGAAATCACAAAAAGACGCTAAATTTGTTAAATACAAATTATTGTCTAAATATATAGTATCTGGTGGAAACCAGAAAATGTTTAATGCTTTAATGAAAACCGATAAAACTACATTAAATAGTTTAAAATATCGTTCTATTTCACAACTTGTAATGTATCCAAAACTTATAAGTTATATTAATAAATATTTAAATCATTTATATGACTTCAATAATATTCCACACGATCAATGGTTTTATACAATAATGATGATCGTAAAGATATTTGGATTAAATCATACAAGTCAATTACATTTTTCAAAATTTCAAGCTAACGAACGTGATGATTTTATAAAAACATTAAATGCTTATTATAATGAAGTTGGTGCAGATAAATTAAATAAATCTGAACTTAATGCTTTATATATATTATATAAGTATGGATTTATTCAAGAAACAATTCTTATTTCAATGAAAGAAGTTATTTCAGGAAAACCTCAAGTAAATAAGAAAACTGAAATTGCACCAAAAAATCAATTTAATATACAAAATGATATAATACAAAACGCTGTACAAAATTCTAATGAAGTTCAAATGAGAACATTAGACTCATTAAGTGCTACAGCAAAACAATATGTTGAAAATATAAAAGCTTTCATTTCAACAAGCAATGTTTGTAAACAATGTGAAATCAATTGTAAACATTCTGTAACAATTGATACTAATATGACAACACTTGAAAATGCTGATTTAATTTTTATTGGATTCATGCCAACTCGTAAAGATTGTGTAAATAATTTACCTTTCAGTGGTGGTGATGAAGCAAAACTATTTCATCGTTTTTTACAACCATTAGCTAATAAATTTGGTTTAAAATACGTATTGACAAATTTCATATTTTGTCCATTGGATAAAACTAAACAATTACAAAATAAACGTAAAGTAATTCAAAATTGTGGTCAATTACTTGATGAAATTATTAGACAATTTACACCCAAACTTAAAGTTTTAGTAGGACTAGAAGCTACTAAAGTTGCAAATCTAAAAGGTGGTATTACAAAACTGAATGGAAAAAATATCGATGATATGTTTGTTTTAATGGATCCTGAATCAGTTATTATAAATAATAAAAAATTAAAACAATATGAAGCGGGATGGAATCAATTAGAACAACACATTCAAGAAAATTTTTCACAAATGACATCTTCTGTGTCTATTGATCAATTTAATATTCCAGAACAGCAAAAAATTAATTCAATAACAAATGATTTAACTTTATTTGATGTTAAAGTAATTAAAGATAAAGTTATAATGATTATGTTGGATAAACAAGGACGAAAAAAATACTTCGTTCAACCTATTAATTTTCCTGTATATATCAAAAAAGGTTCTTACAGTGAATGTATAAATTTTACTGATAAAATGGATGGTGTTATTTTCTGTACTGAAGAAGAACGCCAATCATTAAATAGTAAATTATATCGGGAAATTAATAAATGTGAAGGTGTATAAGAATGTGGACGTTACTCCCAACAGAAAATGCAGAACGTTACTTTTCACAATATAAACAATTAAGTTATTTTGCAAATGAATTAATATTACATAAAGGACAAGGATTCTTATTTTTACCACGTTATTTCGCATATAATTATCCATCTCCATTATTAACATTTAAAACAGATTCTTCTTGGAATCCAAAAACAGTTAATATGGAAGTCAAAGATGGTTTCGAATTAAGAACTAATCAGTTCAATATATGCAATATTGCAGAAAATATAATTCGATCTCCAGAAATTGCTGGTGGTATAATTAAAGCTAGACCCGGTGCTGGTAAAACTGTAATGGCTGTATATGCTGCAGCCATTACAAAACGTAAAACATTGATAATATTAGATAATACAAATTTAATGAAACAATGGAAAGAAGCAATTGATATGTTCACAACAGTCAATATTGATGATATTGGTCAAATTGGTGGTGGTAAATTTAATTGTGAAAAAGACACTCAATTTACAATAGCTTTAGTTCAAACATTTATGAGTAAGGCTAAAAATAACTTGAAAGAATTTTATCAAAAAATTAAAGAACACGGATTTGACTTAGTATTCTTTGATGAATGTCATCAAACAACATGTGGACCAAAATATGCTACAGCTTCTTTATTCTTAAATACACCTAATATATTTGGATTATCAGCAACACCGTTTGCAGACAATCTACATGCAATATTAATGGAAAATGCACTTGGTAAAATCGTAGCTCAAGAAGATGCATATGAATTAGTTCCACAAATTAATTTTGTAAAATACGATTCTGGACTAGATAAAAAGTATGGTAAAATGTTATCATACTCAAATGATCTAATTCGAAAAAGATCAATGTATGTTTCAAAATTAGACCAAAGTCAACAATATTCAGATTTAATTCTCAAATTAGTACAAGAATTACAAAAAGATAACCATAAAATTATCATTATTGTATTCACTGTTGCATTAGTCAAACACATCCATGCATTATTAAAACAAAATGGTATTGAGTCTAGACAATTTTATAGTCAAAAACGTGAAATTGATAAACAACATGATGAGATCATTGTTGCAACATATAAATATGCTGGAGCTGGATTCGATATGTCATCATTATCCGCTGCAATTATAGCAACCCCATTGTCTGGTAAAAAAAGCTTAATCCAAGTTATTGGACGTATTGTTCGTTCACATCCGGATAAACCACCACCTGTTGTATATGATTTAATTGAAATGGGATTTAATGGTTTATTTTCGAAAGACTTGGATCGTAAAAAATCAATTTTATATAATGAATTTAATTGTAATTTTACTGAAGTTACTTTTTGATTTTTATGGGATTTGTTTTAGAGTAAAAAACATAAAGATATAATAAACTTATGATTGATTATAATTTTTTCCAAGCAGTAGAAATGGCAATGAAATATGTCATTTATGGCGATAGTGTATCGAAAGATACAAAAA
>Ga0102943_1001706_pt1 | contig 13382 bp, 11 predicted proteins | sample SalPonC_black_MG_FD_78174 | JGI IMG/M metagenome (GOLD analysis project Ga0102943, IMG submission 78174) | Salt pond soil microbial communities from South San Francisco under conditions of wetland restoration - Salt Pond MetaG... | ecosystem: Environmental > Aquatic > Marine > Intertidal zone >...
AAGCCGGGATGCCGGTCGTCTCGCGCGCCGTTGCGACGTCCCGGTCCCGCCGACCGTCCGCCCCGTGTTGCGGTGTCGTCCCGAAGCTGTCGCGCACCGGGGCGCCGCATTCGCGGCAAGGGCGCGCTGGCCCGTCTCTGTGGCGCGCAGGAGGGCGTGCCATGGCGTGACACACATGGCGGAGACGATGCCGCGGTCGCATCGCGACACTCCGGCAAGCCGCAGGCATCGTTCGTGCCGCGGGCCCGACGCCCGGGGGGCATCGCCCGGATCACTGTTCTTCCCGGTCGTACGCGGCGGTTTGCTCCCGGGCATCTGCCGCCTGCGGCAACAGATAGGGCACGCTGTCGGGCGGGGGGGTGCTGACCCTGAGATCGCAGTGGTAGGCCCTGGACAGCGTCGCCGAGGTGAACACCTCGGCGGGACGTCCCCGAGCGGCCATGCGCCCCTCCTGGAGAAGCGCGACACGGTCGGCGACCATCGCCGTCAGGTTCAGATCGTGCATGACGGCCACGACGCCGCCCCCGCCGCGCGCGAACCCCTGCGCCAGCCGCATCACGGCGAGTTGCTGGCCTATGTCGAGGTTCGACACCGGCTCGTCGAGGAACAGCCAGTTGGCCCCGTGCGGCCCGCGCGGCTCCCAGACCTGCGCCAGCACGCGGGCCAGTTGCGCGCGCTGCTGTTCGCCGCCCGACAACTCCTGGTAGGCGCAGCCGGCCTTGTCCCGCAATCCCACCCGCGCCAGCGCCGCGGCGGGGATGTCGGGGCGGTGGGCATGGGGCCCGGCGAGATGGCCGAGGCGCACCACCTCTGCCACGGTGAACGGAAAGGCCAGCCGCGTGGCCTGCGGCAGCACGCCCCGGCGCGCGGCCAGCGCGGCGGCGCGGCGCGGCCCCACCTCGATCCCGGCCAGCGTGATCCGGCCAGAGGCGGCGATCTCGCCGGTGAGCGCGCGCAGGAGCGTCGTCTTGCCCGAACCGTTCGGCCCGACGATGGCCGTCACCTGTCCCGGATGCGCCGAGAAATCGACGCCCGCCACGACCGGCGCACGGTCGAGCGTCACGTCGATCCTCTCGGCGCGCAGCGTCACAGGTCCACCATGCCGCGGCGGCGGAGCAGGATCCACAGGAAGACCGGCGCGCCCAGAACGGCGGTGACGATGCCGATGGGCAGTTCGGCGGGCGCGAGGACCAGCCGCGCGATCATGTCCGCCCCGAGAAGCAGGCTTGCGCCGAGAAGCGCGCTGTTGATCAGCAGGGGGCCGTGATCGGGCCCGGTGGCGAGCCGCAAGAGGTGCGGCACGACGATACCGACAAAGCCGATCCCGCCCGACACCGCGACGGCAGCACCCGTGGCCCCGGCGACGGTGAGGATGGCGAGGGTCTTGGTGCGCTGCACGGGGATGCCGAGATGCAGCGCCGTCGCCTCGCCCAGGGCCAGCCCGTTGAGGCCGCGCCCGAGGGCGGTGGCGGCGAGGAGGGCGAGCAGGATGATCGGCGCGGCGGTGGCAAGCTTGGACCATGTCGCACCGGCGAGCGAGCCGAGACCCCAGAAGGTGAGATCGCGCAATTGCTGATCGTTGGCAGCATAGACCAGCAGCCCCGAGACCGCGCCCGCGAGCGCCCCGAGCGCGATGCCGGCGAGCAGCATCGTCGCCACCGAGGTGCGCCCGCCGCGCGTGGCGACCCCGTAGAGCAACAGCACCGAGGCCCAGCCGCCGAGAAAGGCCGCGAGCGGCACGGTGTAGATGCCGATGAGGGAGTGGATCGCCGGGGGCAGCAGCCCGCCCAGCACGATGGCGGTGATCGCGCCCAGGCCAGCACCCGCGCTGACGCCGACGATGCCCGGATCGGCCAGCGGGTTGCGGAAAAGCCCCTGCATCACCGCGCCCGACACGGCGAGTGCCGCGCCCACGAGCGCGCCCATGGCGAGGCGGGGCAGGCGGACCTCCCACAGGATGATGCGGGCGAGGGTCTCGTCCTCTGCGCTGCCGGTGATCAGGCCGAGGAGCGAGACGCCCGACGCGCCGCTTTCAAGGCTGACCGCGCAGACGCCAATCAGCAGCAGCCCGAGCCACATATGCGCCTGCCGCGCGGTGGCGCGGCGGTCGCGGGGGGCGGCGTGCATCGGTTCAGCTTGGGTCAGAGTCATCGTCGGCCTGCGTCGTTGCATAGATGGCGCTGTGCAGGTCGCGCGCCGCCTGCGCGGTGCGCGGACCGAAGCCCAGAAGGTAGAGCCCCTGCATGCGGATCACCGCGCCGGTTCTGGCGGCGGCGGTGGTGCGGATCGCGGGCAGGGACAGGAGCACCTCGTCCTCGATGGCGTGATCGCCGCCGCGATCCATCATCAGGATCACGTCGGGCGCGGCGCGGCTGACCGCCTCGTCGGTCAGTTGCTTGTAGCCTTCGAAGGCGTCCACGGCATTGACCGCCCCGGCCATGTCGATGATGCCCGCCGCCTGCGTGTCGCGCCCGGCCGCGAGGATTCGCCCGCCCTGCAGGCTGAGAATGAACAGGACCCGCTTTCGCCGCTCCGGGGCGATGCGGTCGGACTGCCGGGCGGTGGCGACAAGCGCGGCACGGGTTTCGGCCACGAGGGCGTCGGCACGGTCGGGCAGGCCGAGCGCCTGCCCGACGACCGTGATCTTCTCGAGGATGCCGGGGCCGTCCGTGGCCTCGGGCACGGTGGTGAAGGGCAGGCCGGCGGATTGGAGCACCCGGATCGTCTCGGGCGGGCCCGCGCCCTCGATCGCAAGAATATGGTCGGGCGCGACCGAGAGCACGCCCTCGGGACTGAGCGCGCGGGCATAGCCCACATCGGGCAGCGCGGTCACCTCGGGTGGCCAGGTCGAGGTGGTGTCGCGCGCCACCAGCCTGTCGCCCGCGCCGAGCGCGTGGACGATCTCGGTCACCGATCCGCCGATGGAGAGGAGGCGCTCCTGCGCCCGGGCAAAGGCGGGCAGGGCGCAAAGCGCCGTGGCCTGCATCAGAAGGGTGCGGCGGGTCAGGCGGGTCATGCCTCCTCCACCGCGTCGGCACCGGGCAGGTCGGCCACCAGCGCGGCAAAGGCGGCGCGGTGGTCGTCGCTTTCCTTGCGCAGGCCGAAGACCTGCGCGATCAGCCCGCCCCGGGCGTCGAACGCCTCGACCGACACGGTGGGGCCCGCGCGGGTCTGTTTCTCGACCGCCCAGACCTCGGAGATGTGGTCGCGGCGCAGGTGCAGGTTGAAGCCCGGATCGAGCACGTTCTGCCAGGGGCCCATTGGCTTGAGCGTGTGGACCGGGCCGGAATGGATCTGGATACAGCCGCGATTGCCGACAAAGATCATCACCGCGATGCCGGTCCCCGCCAGTGCGGTGAGCATGTTGTCCACCGCCTCCGGGGCGAGCGCGCGCACGAAGGGTTCGCCCGCGATGCGATAGGCCCCGAGGCGGTTCATCCTGAGCCTGGAGGTCAGGCGCAGGAACTGGTGCGTGTCGGTCATGCGCCGCCATTCGGCGCGCAGCGTCTCGGCCTTGTCGGGGCGCGCCTTCGGGGCCTCGACCGGCTGGCGCGGCGCGAGGTCGAGCGTCGGGCCCTGGTCGGGCAGGGCGAGAGATGCGAGCGGCCCGTCCCAGGCCTCGTGCCGCGAGGCATCGCGCAGGATGATCTTGTGCACCGCGTCGCCTGCGGCGTCGAACACCTGCAGGCTGCGGCGCGGGCCGGCCTTGCCCGCGGCCTCGACCATGAAGGCGTGGCACCAATGCGCGGGGAAGATGCGCAGGTCGATGGTCTCGGTCAGGATCATCGCGGCGTGATCGCCGGGGTGGTAATTGGCGTATTCCCCGACCTTCTCGTGCACGCAGGAGGGGTTGCGCGTGAGCGCCATCACTTCGCCGAGTTTCCGGGCCGCCGCCATCACCTGATCGGGATGGGGGGCGATGCGCGTGGCGCCCGCGCCGACCGAGGCGGCGACAAGCTGCGCCTCGGGAATGCCCAGGGCATCGGCCTGGTCGCGGGGCCGCATCCCGGTGTTGCCCGCCTGGAAGGCACGGATTGCGTCGGGGGTGATGGGAACGGTCTGGGACATGCCAACCTCTCGTGTCTTTCGATGGGCTGGCTGCATCGCGCGGCGGGCGGATGTGGCTGCGAAACGCGCCGGGCGAGCCGCGCGCGTCGAATGTTGAGTCTTTTACTCGTAAAGCTGCCCCCGACGCAAGAGAGGGGGCAAGATAAACTTGACTATAATACTACACTATCCTAACAGGCCTCATCGCCACCTATTCCGCGCCGCATGCCCGGCCAGGCAGCCACCGAAGCGACGGTCATCTGCGGGAAGGGAATGACATGGCGGTTTTCGACCATTTGAAAAACGGCTCCGGGCTGGGGCTGGGATGCGTGCTGGCGCTGCAGGCGGGGTTTGCAGCGGCACAGGAGGGGGAGGCGGCGTCCGGTGACACGTTCCGCCTGCCCGACATCGTGATCTTCGGGGCCGCGCGAGATGAGCGCGCGCTGCTCGACACGCCCAATGCGGCGAGCGTGGTAGGCGAAGAGTCGATCCGCCGCCGCCAGCCCTCGACCTATGCCGAGATGCTCGACGATGTGCCGGGGCTGAGTATCGAGGGCGGGCCGCGCGGCGTGAGCCAGGAAATCAACATCCGCGGCTTTCAGGACGAGCAGGTGGTGCTGCGTCTCGATGGCGGGCGGCAGAACTTCAATCTCGCGCATCGCGGGCGGTTCTTTACCGATCCGATGATCCTCAAGCAGGTGGAGGTGCTGCGCGGCGGGGCCTCGACGCTGTTCGGCTCGGGCGCGCTCGGCGGGGTGGTCTTTACCGACACCAAGGATGCACGCGACGTGATCGACCCGGACAAAACCGTGGGCGGCGAGGTGAGCCTTGGCTACAATTCCAATGGCGACGAATTCAAATACGGGGCCACAGGTGCGGTGCAGCAGGGTGCCTTCGATGCGCTGATATTCCTGTCGGGGCGCGACCGGGGCAGCGATATCGAGGATGGCAGCGGCGACGATATCGTCGACAGCGAGATCGACAGCGAGAATTACCTGCTGAAATTCGGGCTCGAGCCCGCCGAGGGCCTGCGGCTCGAGACCAGCTATCAGCGCTACGAGGACGCGGGCGTGACCCCGCCCAACACCAACGCGCAGGGCACGCCCACCACCAGCGTCAACCGCGATCTCATGCATGAGGCGTTCCGCACCGGCGTCGAATGGGACCCCTCGGGCAATGCGCTGGTCAATGCCAATGCGCTGTTTTTCTACAACAATACCGAGGTGCGCGAGGACCGGATCTTTGACGGCCGCCTCGATACCACGGATTTCGAGACAGTGGGCTTCGAGATCACCAACGTGTCGGAGGTCGACATGGGCGTGCCGGTGTCGCTGTCCTACGGGTTCGAGGTTTTCGAGGACGAGCAGAAAGGCACCCGCAACGGCGCGCCACGCGCGCAGACGCCGGATGCGCAACAGCAGTTCCACGCGGCCTTTGTGCAGGCGGATTTCACGGTCGCACCGGCGCTGACCCTGACGGCGGGGCTGCGCTATGACGTGATCGACACCGACCCCGAGGGCGGGTTTGCCAGCCGGTCGGACGAGGAGGTCTCGCCCAAGCTGGCGTTGTCGTGGCGGCCGGGCGAGCGCACGCAGGTCTTTGCCTCGGCGTCGCGGTCGTTCCGCGCGGCCTCGCTCACCGAGATGTTCCCGCAAGGGGTGCATTTCATCGCCGGGCCGGGCTTTCCGCTGGGCGGCCCGGGCGCGCCCTTCTTCACCGGGGTGAACGAATTCCTGCCCTCGCCCGACCTCGCGCCCGAGACCGCCGACCAGGTCGAGATCGGTGTGAGGCACCGGATCGACGGGCTGTTGCGGCAGGGTGACCGGCTCGATCTGGCGGGCAACGTCTACTATGCCGAGGTGGACGATTTCATCGACACGGTCGTGACCTTCATCGACGAGTCGACGACGGCCTTCAACCCGCTGACAGGGCGGCTGGAGGTCAGCGGCTCCACCACCTCGCGCAACATCGACGCGAGGCTCTACGGGCTGGAACTGAGCGCCGATTACGACGCGGGATCGTGGTTCGGACGCGCGTCTCTGTCGGTGCCGCGCGGCGAGGGGCGGAACGGCGGGGACGAGCTGGGCTCGATCCCGCAGGACCGGCTGGTGCTGACGGGCGGGCTGCGCCCTGCGCCGGGCTGGGAGCTGGGCGCGCGCGCCACCTTCCTGCGCGAGCTGGACGCCGGCGACCTGCCCGACGAAACGCAGCCGGTGGCGGGGGCCGAAATCTTCGACATCTTCGCCAATTGGCAGCCGCAGCGCGGTGTCTGGGCGGGCACCGTGATCAGCGCGGGCGTGGACAATGTCCTCGACGAGACATACCGCATCCATCCCAACGGGCTGAACAATCCCGGGGTGACCGCCAAATTCTCGATCTCGAGAAGGTTCTAGCCCCGCGCGGTATTCTTGACTCTTTCGCTCGTCGAACGATACACGCCGATGGAAGCGGCCTCTGGCCGCAGCACCCACACAGACCGTGCCAGCCCTGCGCCAGCCATGCGGTTCCCGTTCCCCCGTATCCCGGGGAAGGAAAGGATCATGCCATGACCGCGCAGAGCCGCGTCATTTCCCGCGTCGCGGGGGCCCTCGGGCTCGCCGCGCTCGGACTCGCGCCGCCGGTATCGGCGCAAGAGACCGACGACCCCGCACCCGGCCTTGCACTCTCGCTCAACACGCTGCAGCCCACCGAGGCGGGGGGCTGTCGGTTGAGCTTTGTCATCCGCAACGGACTCGGGGCGGATATCGACAGCCTCGTGACCGAGGCGGTGCTGTTCGATGCCGGCGGGCAGGTGGCCACGCTCACGCTCTTCGATTTCGGCAGCCTGCCCGAGGGCCGCCCGCGCGTGCGGCAGTTCGACCTGGCCGGTCTGTCCTGTGACGGGATCGGCGAGGTTCTGGTGAACGGCATCGGCACCTGCGAGGGCGCGGGGCTGACGCCCGGGGCCTGCCTCGACGGGCTGCGGCTGTCGTCGGAGACGGATGTGGAGGTGTCGGGATGACCGGCCTGGGCGCGACGATCGAGCGGCTGCGCGGCCTGGTCGAGATGGGCGGGCCGGTGATCGCGCTCATCGCCGCCGTCTCGGTGGCGACGCTGGCGGTCATCCTCTACAAGCTGTGGCAGTTCCGCGCCTCGGGCGTGGGCCGGCACCACGCGCTGCGCGTACACCTGCGCGACGGCGATGAGCGCCGTGCAGACGATCGCGAGGTACGCGATCGCGGCGTAGGCGGACAGCGGCACGCTGGGCAGCGCAGAGACGTGGGGAATCGCCCAGATCCATGCCAGCGCGGCCATGGGAAGGTGCTGCATGCCCGCCAGCGACAGCGCCGGCGCGGCGTCCGCGACGCGCCCGAGGTAGACGATGTAGAGCGCGTACGCGAGCGCCGTGCCCAACACCCAGAGGTCGCCGCCGTTCACCCCCTGAACCGCTCCGCCACCGTCCACGCCGCCACGCAACGTCATCAGCGCCAGGCCCGCCACGGCGACGAACGCCGCCGCCCAGGCGCGCGCAGGCACGCCCACCCGGAGCCATGCCGCGGCGACCATCGGCGTGAGGACGACGGAGAGTCCGGTGATGAACGCGGCCTTCGAGGCGCTGGTGATCGACAGCCCCAGCGTCTGGGTCCCGAAGCCCGCGAACGCCAGCAGACCCAGGATCAGCGCCGGCCGCAGGGCGGCGCGACGGAACGGCACCCACGCGAAGCAGGCCGCGGCGACGGAGAAGCGGAGCGCCAGGAGCAAGGGGACCGGCAGGACCTCGAGCGTCTCCTTCACGACGATGAACGTCGTGCCCCAGATCAGCGTGACGAGCACCAGGACGGCGACCCCGAGCGGAAACGGCATGCCGGCCATCATGCCACGCCGCGGCCGCGGCACCGGGCGGCCGCGGCGTCCCCGCCGTGGGACGGAGCTCGGGGGTACGATGCGCGGATATGGATTCCCTACGGATCGGCTTCGGCGAGGACGCGCACGGTCTGGTGACCGGCCGACGCCTGGTGCTGGGCGGCTTCGAAATCCCGCTCAGTCCGCGCGGCGCGGCGGCCCACAGCGACGGCGACGCGTTGCTGCACGCCTTGTCGGACGCGATGCTGTCCTGCTTCGGGCTGGGCGACATCGGTCAGTACTTCCCGCCCAGCAACCCGAACTACGCGGGCCTGGACAGCCAGGTCATCCTGCAGACCGTCCAGAGCCGGATCCACGACGCGATCGGCGAGACCACGGTGGTGAACGTCGCGGCGGTCGTGACGCTGGACCGACCGAAGCTGGGGCCGCACCGCCTGGCGATCCAGCGGACCCTCGGCGAGCTGCTAGGCATCGAGCCCGGTCGCGTCGGCCTGGGGTTCAAGACGAGCGAGGGGCTCGCGCCTCGTCACGTGCAGGCGCGCGTGACGGTGCTGATGCGGGTCGAGGCGTTCTGAGGACGCGATCGTCCCGTTCCCGAAACGAGGCGCGCGTCCCCGACCTCCGGGGACGCGCGCCTCGTCGAGCGATGGTGTCGCGACGGTTCGCTCAGGTCTGCTGCAGCGTCACGTAGACGCGGCCGTCCTCGATCTCGGCGCCGAACAGGCGCAGCTTCTTGAGCGCCGGCATCGTGGGGCGCCCCGTCGCGAGGTCGAAGGTGGCCCCGTGGTGCACGCAGCGGATCTTTCCGTCGAGCAGCTCGCCGTCGTGCAGCGGGTACTTCGCGTGCGTGCAGCGGTCGGGAACGGCGTACACTCGTCCCTCCTGGCGGATCACCACGAGCTCCTGATCCTCGACCGTGACGGCGGTGATCGAGTCCTCGTCGAACGCAGCGACCGATCCGACGTCGTAGCGCGTCTCGGTCACAGCTTCTCCTTCACCCCGGGTACGCCGAGCTTCGCCTGGACGACGCGACCCACGTACTCGGCGACCTTGGGCAGCGTCACGCGGCTCGTCACCTCGTACAGAAAGCCGGTGACGAGCAGGTGCTCGGCGACCTCGGCCCGCATGCCGCGGCTCATGAGATAGAACCGCTGGTCCTCCGGCACCGGGCCGGTGGTCGAGCCGTGCGAGCAGCGCACGTCGTTCGCGCCGATCTCGAGCTGGGGAATGCTGACCGCCTCGGACTCGGCGTCGAGCAGCAGGTTCCGGTTCGTCTGGTACGCGTCCGTCTTCTGCGCGCCCTCGTCGACGACGATCACGCCCGAGTACACCGCCGTGCTGGCGTCCCGGAGCGCGCCCTTGAACAGCACGTCGCTGAACGCGTGGTGCGAGGCGTGATGCTGCAGCGTGTACTGGTTGTAGTGCTGGCCGCGGTCGGCGAAGTAGAGGCCCAGCATCTCCGACTCGGAGCCGGGGCCCTCCATCGCGGAATCGACCTCGGCCCGGGCCGCGTCTGCCCCGACACTGACGCTCAGCGACTCGAGCCGAGCGTCGCGGCCCAGCTTGGCGGCGACCCTGTTCATGTGCGCGACGTTGCGGCCCCAGTTCTGCAGGCTCACGTAGCGCACCTTGGCGCCCTGACCGAGGACCAGCTCGGTCGCCGCGCCGTGGAACAGCCGCTCGTCGAACGGCTCGCTGGTGTACTCGTCGAGGAACGTCACCTTGGCGTTCTCCCCGACCACGAGCAGCGTCCGCCCGGCGGACAGGCCGCCCCGGTCGGCGGTGGTGAACGCCCCCAGCGGCAGCTCGACCTCGACGCCGCGGGGCACGTAGACGAACGTTCCGTTCTGCCAGAACGCGGCGTTCAGCGCGTGGTACTTGCCGGCTTTCGCGTCCACGACGGTGTACAGATGCTCCCGTACCAGCTCCTCGTGGTCGCGGACCGCGCTGCGGAGGTCGGTGAACACGACGCCCTTCTCGGCGACCTCGACGATGCTCCGGATCGTCTCGCCGTTCTTGTGGACCAGGATCCCCTCGGCGTCGGAGTCGGTCATGCGCATACCGATGCGCTCGGACACGGTGCGGTCGGCGGGCCCCTCGGCGAGCTCGAGGCCGGCGACGGAGAACCGCCCGAGATCCGTGTAGCGCCAGTTCTCGTCGCGCGCGCTGGGCCAGGGGGTGGCCTCGAAGGTGCGGAACGCCGCCCGCCGCTCCTCGGCGAGCCACGCAGGCTCGTCGCGGTCGCGGATCAGCCCCGAGAGCGCACCTTCGGTCAACGCTGCGGCGTCGGTCAGCGTCGCCACGTCAGCCGACGCTCCCTTCCATCTCGAGCTCGATCAGGCGGTTCAGCTCGACCGCGTACTCGAGCGGCAGCTCCTTCGCGACCGGCTCCAGGAAGCCGCGCACGATGAGCGCCATCGCCTCGTCCTCGGCCAAGCCACGCGACATCAGGTAGAAGATCTGCTCTTCGTTCAGCTTCGAGACGGTCGCCTCGTGACCGACGTGCGCGCTCTTCTCGTTGATCTCGATGTACGGGTACGTGTTGGTGCGCGAGGTGTCGTCGAGCAGCAGCGCGTCGCACTCCACGTTCGACTTCGCGTTCGTGGCGCCCTCGTGGATCTGGACCAGACCGCGGTAGCTGCTGCAGCCCTGCCCCTTCGAGATCGACTTCGACACCACCGAGCTCGTCGTGTTCGGGGCCGCGTGGATCACCTTCGCGCCGGCGTCCTGGTGCTGCCCGTCGCCGGCGAAGGCGATCGAGAGCACCTCGCCGTGCGCGCCGTTGCCCACCAGGTAGCAGCTCGGGTACTTCATCGTCACCTTCGAGCCGAGGTTCCCGTCCAGCCAGCCCATGCTGGCGTTGTCGTGCACCATGGCGCGCTGCGTGACGAGGTTGTAGACGTTGTGCGACCAGTTCTGGATCGTCGAGTAGCGGACGTTGGAGTTCGCCTTGGCGATGATCTCGATGACGCCCGAGTGGAAGCTGTCCGAGTTGTAGGTCGGAGCGGTGCAGCCCTCGATGTAGTGCGCCTTGGCGCCCTCTTCGACGATGATCAGCGTGCGCTCGAACTGGCCGATGTTCTCGGCGTTCAGCAGGAAGTACGCCTGCAGCGGAACGTCGACGTCGACACCGGCGGGCACGTACACGAACGAGCCCCCGGACCAGACCGCGCTGTTCACAGCCGCGTAGTAGTTGTCCTCGGGCGGGACGACGGTCGCGAAATGCTCCCGGAAGAGCTCGGGGTGCTCCTTCAGACCGGTGTCGGTGTCCAGGAAGACGACGCCGAGCTTCTCCCACTCCTCCTTGAGGTTGTGGTAGACCATCTCGCTCTCGTACTGAGCGCCGACGCCGGCGAGGACCTTCTGCTCCGCCTCGGGAATCCCGAGCCGGCGGTAGGTCTCGCGGACCTCTTCGGGGATCTCGTCCCACGAGTTCGTGGTGCCCTGACGCTCGTTGGGGCGGATGTAGAAGTAGATGTCGTCGAAGTCCAGGCCGGAGAGGTCGGGGCCCCACTTGGGCGGACCCTTCTTCTCGGCCACCTCGAACGCGCGCAGCCGGAAGTCGAGCATCCACTGGGGCTCGCCCTTGAAGTAGCTGATCTTCTCGATCACGCGCTTGTTCAGGCCCTTTTCGGACTTGTAGAAGTACGACTCGGGAAGCTGGAAGTCGTACTGCTTCTCGTGCTGCATGCCGGTCAGCTTGCCGGCGTCGGGATGCTCCATCGGGGCGTCTGCCACGTCGTCCCTCCTCGGGATGCGGGTCGGCGGGTGGACCGCCGGTCGGGGCGTGCGGCGAGGCGCAGCGGGTGCGCCGCCTCGCGGTCGGTCAGGCGCTGGCTGCCGCGACCTCGTCCTTGATCCAGTCGTAGCCCTTCGTGTCGAGCTCCATCGCGAGCTCCTTGTCGCCACTGGTGATGATCCGACCGTTCGACATGACGTGGACCCGGTCGGGCACGATGTAGTTCAGAAGGCGCTGGTAGTGGGTGATGACGAGCGCACCGAAGCCGGGGCCGCGAGCGGCGTTGACGCCCTGCGACACGGTCTTGAGCGCGTCCACGTCGAGGCCGGAGTCGGTCTCGTCGAGAATCGCGTAGCGAGGCTCGAGCACGAGCAGCTGCAGGATCTCGCTCCGCTTCTTCTCGCCGCCCGAGAAGCCTTCGTGCAGGTTGCGCTCGATGATCGACTCGTCCCAGTTGAGGGCGGCGACGGCGCGCTGAAGCTTCTCGTAGAACTCCATCACGCCGATCTCGTCGTCCTCCTCGCGCTTGGCGTTCAGCGCCAGGCGGAGGAAGTTCGCGATCGACACGCCGGGAACCTCGACCGGGTACTGGAACGCGAGGTAGAGACCTTCGCGCGCCCGCTCGTCCGGCTCCATCTCGAGCACGCTGGTGCCGTCGACGAGGACGTCGCCACCGGTGATCTCGTAGCTGGGGTCGCCGGCGATGACCTTCGCCAAGGTCGACTTTCCGCTGCCGTTCTGCCCCATCAGGGCGTGCACTTCGCCGGCCGGCACGATCAGGTCGACGCCTTTCAGAATCTCCGCGCCACCCGCGATGCGGGCGTGCAGATCACGGATCTCGAGACGGTTCTCGCTCATCGCAGCACCTCGTTCGTGTGGAGTGTATGTCCAGGTCCGAGACCACGGTCGCGTCGTCGGACTCGTTCCGAATTTGATGATATCAGGCCGGCCGCTAGAATGTGTAGTGCGCCGCTCAGGATGACGACTCGTCGCTTCCGCCGCCCAGCAGACGCCGCCACCACGGCACGGTCGCCGCATCGTCGCCCTTGGGCGCGGACGGTGCACCAGCGGCGTCGCCGGAGCCGGCGTCGGCGTCGGCGTCGCGTCCTCGCACGCGGGAGGACCGGCCGACCTGGGCACGGGCGTCCGCCGGTGACGCGCCCTCCGGCTCGCGACCCTCCGGCGTCGCCTCGCGCCACGCGGCGAGAAAGGCGGCGACGCTGTCGAACCGACGCTCCGGCAGGCGGACCAACGCGGTGCGGACCACCCGCGCGACGTCGCTCGGGAGGCCCTCGCGCAGCGAGCGCGGATCGCGAAAGAGGCCGGTCATGTGCGCGTGCATGAGCGCGTCGTACGTCTCGCCCGTGAAGGGGCGCTCTCCGGTGAGCACCTCGAACGCCAACACGCCCAGGCTGTACACGTCGCTTCGGACCGACGCGGGCGCGCCCTCGAAGATCTCGGGCGCCATGTAGAACGCGGTCCCCACACGGTCGCCGCTCTCCTCGGCCATGAACGCGCCGGTTCCGAAGTCGCCCAGCTTCGCCCGGCCGGCATCGGAGAGGAACACGTTGGCGGGCTTCACGTCGCGGTGGAGCACTTTGGCGTCGTGCGTGTACGCAAGCCCCACGGCGACGTCCTCGACGAGGCGCACCGCCTGCGCGAGCGGCAGCCGTCCGCGCTCCAGGAGCAGCTGGTCGAGGGTGCCTCCGGGACAGATCTCGAGGGCGAGGAACGCCCGCTCGCCGGTGGGATG
>Ga0102943_1001708_pt1 | contig 13370 bp, 8 predicted proteins | sample SalPonC_black_MG_FD_78174 | JGI IMG/M metagenome (GOLD analysis project Ga0102943, IMG submission 78174) | Salt pond soil microbial communities from South San Francisco under conditions of wetland restoration - Salt Pond MetaG... | ecosystem: Environmental > Aquatic > Marine > Intertidal zone >...
AAAAACATCGTCCAAATGCCTTTTATCGTGTAAATTTTATCATTTTAAATGGTTATGGCTGGTCGATGAATTGTAGAGGGGTGAGCATCGTCCAGACGCCGACCTGAATATCGATGATTTTACATGGTTAAACGTTAACGAATTTTTTGGCGAGAATGCAGGTGGTCTGTCAGGAATTAAGCGTGCACTGTCTTTGAATTGGTAAGTCTCTGATTTTATTGAAATAAATGGCGGAAGTGCATGGGAATCGAACCCACCCGCCAGGGTATTAGCCCGGCACATCGGATTTGAAGTCCGAGGGCCCCACCAGTGAGCCGCGCACTTCCTTGGCGGAACTTAAGTTGCGGATTTATAGGTACACCTGAACCCCTGTCCCTGTCAAGACTTTTTCAAATGCGACTCAGGCCCGGGGCTGGTTTTCAACGGTCTGGGAAGATGCCTCTTCTGGCAGCAAGGCTGTGATTTGGGACAGATAGGGCCTTTGGGTGGTCAGGTAAAAGGAGAGGGGGCGATTGAAGTTTTGTCCCAGGATGCCGTCCACAAACAGGCCTGCAATGTAGCGCTCCTGGGAGAGCAGTTGCTGGGCCTGGCAGAAGATGGTTTTTTCTTCGGGCAGAAGGTCGTCAAACATGTCCATCATCACGGTTTTGGCCCGGGGCAGATACATCCAGAAGTAGAGCAGGTCCAGGCAGTTGATGGTGATGACCACCATAAGGTCCCGGACCTCAGAATTTTTGCTGTGTAAAAGGGCGGCGGGGCGCTCCAGGATCTTGAGCTCTTCGTTTTCCGGGAAGAGTTGGGCCAGCCTGGAGTAGGTGGTGAACAGGTGGGAAAACGTCATGCGGATGTCTCTTTTGCGAAGTTTGATATTGTGATAGCGCTCGGCAGCCCCTTCAATCATGCCGGCCACACAGTCTGAGGCCCCTTTGGAGATGATGGCAGCCCATTTTTGAAGCACGGTGTCCACGGCAGAAACGCCCAAAATGCTGAGCACCACAGAGATGCCGGATGAAAACAAAATGGCCACGGGAATGGAAAAGATGCTTCGGAAAAGGTTGCCGGTGGCAGCGGACCGGGGCAGGCCCCTGAACATGTTGTGGGAAAACAGATAAATTCCATTGGCCACGGCCATGACCGTGTAAAGAATGGTTGGGCTGGTGGCCATGGTGATGCCAAAGGTTTTTTCAAGGACAAGGGATTTGACCACCCAGTCCAGGAGCGGAACTGAAAATCCTGTGAACAAAAGAGAGTCTGCCAGCCGGTCCCAGCTGACAAAATCATTCCACTTGAGTTTGGAGGTCCGGCGGATACCGCCGCCGCCGATGACGGACTGGAGAATGTTTCTAACCCCGGTAATTCCGAACCAGATAAAGGCGCCCAGATAGGCCAGCAGCCACCACTCTTTGGTAAGGGCAAAGCAGAGAAAGGCCGGGATAAAGCCGGCTAAAATTTTCAGGGTATTTTTGAGTTTGGAGTTCAGGTCGTTCCATAGCCGGGCTTTGGGAGGCTTTTCTCCTTTTTTGGAGGTCCTTCCCAGGTCGTTGCGCAGGGGCCTGAACACCCGGCCCAGGGAGACAATATTTCCCGGTTCCCCCATATTCACAACCTGTGATTCCATGACCCAGTCGGTTTTTTCCCTCATGAGCAGGTGGCGGATCCCTGGCAGGTATCGAAACAGGGGCAGATGCTCGGCTGGCGGCGTGGTGGTCCGCCGGCACACTGCCATGCGGGCGGGCAGAATCTTCATGGTATTTTTCCGGATCTGCCTTGCCACCTGCCGGGGCAGGGTGTCGATGATGGCAAATCCCATGCCGTGGCTGCGTTTGGGCCTTCCTGTGGAGTCACTGCCGATCCTGGATTTCAAAGGCTTGACTGCGTACATGGCCTTGAGTGCGTCGATATCGTAAAGGATTTCCGTCAGCTTTTTTTGACGGTCCTCCCGGTCCGGGTCGGTGCCGGCACTGACCTCCTGGCTGATTTTCCGGACCACCATTTTGAGTTTGAGGGTGCTGCCGTCGTTAATGGCCCGGTGCAGGGTGTTTATCGATGCCAGATGTGCTGTCTGGTCTGTGATGAAATTTTTCAGGTTGATGATTTCCAGCCGGGAAATTTGTCCTTTTCCGTCATACAGCAGTTCAACCACATCCGCAGGGCTGAGACCTTCCAGGTTCAGGGTGATCCTGAAGCTGTGATGAAGTTGGGTCACGGTCTGGAGCATCTGCTTGAAATCCAGTTTCAGGCGGTCAGGGATTTCGGTTTCAGAGCAGATCATCGCGCTTTGGAACATGTCAAAAAACGGGGATAATTCCAGGTAACCTGCGATCAGATCCCCCACGGTGAGGTCTGTCATCCGGGAGATAAAGGTTTCCCGTTTTTTTTCCTCTTCAGACGTCCGGGGCGGCTGGTCTTTCCAGGCGGCCATGGCCGCTTTGGTCGCTTCCATGACCTGGCTGTGGATGTACTCTCCCACAAAAAGGGCTGAGGGCTGGCCTGGTGAGATAAACTTGAGAAACCCTTCCGGCTCAAGGGGAGGCAGGTCAATCCCCAGATCCTGGCAAAGGGCCTGCCGTTTTGTGGTGTTGAACTCTTCCAGCAGGTCCAGGGCGTATTTTTCCTTGAACCGGATAACGGCCTTGCCCTCGGCCATGAACGCGGCAACCCGGTGCTCGGCCAGAAAGCACAGGAAAGACTCCACATCGGGAAACCCTCTGGCACACCAGATAAAAGAGATATATTTTTTTCTGAACCTGGCCCGAAGTTCAATGCCGATCCTCAGATCAATGTCCATGATAGCGGCGGCCTGGATGAGCTCCGAGGCAAATCTGGGTTCCAGGTAATGGTAATAAATTACCCTGAGGCGGCGGAGCCCTTTGATCCAGGCATCCATGATCAGGTGGGTGGGACTTTTTCTGCCCGAGGTATTGGCGTCGTGGACATGGTCATCAAAGGCCAGCTGGTTCCACTCTTCGGGCATTTCCAGGAGATGATACCGGGTCAGGAGACCTCGGATGACCCGGGGTTTGCCAAAGGCTGCCATGCGGAAGTCATGGGCCAGTTCAAGCTGCTGCCGGTTGTTGCCCTTTGCCCGGACCAGCTCTTTCATGATCTGAAGCAGGACCCGGGCTGTGTTCCTGGGCATGGGGCCGTCTGCCGTGGTGAGGATATCGTCCTTGAGGCCGCTCAAGGCCTGGATCCTGTCATCAATGGTGCCCCGCTCCATAGAGGCCAGAAGGCTGACAATGGAGTATGCTGTGCGAAGCCCCTTGGATTCGGCCAGTTCCTTTATCCCCAGGGGATGGAAAAAGGTATAATAGAGGTTTCGGGTATAGCCCAGTTCATTATCAGCATCATATACCGAATTTACAATCCATATGAGAAGATGGTCCCGCTTGTCAAAAAATAGTCGGTTGTTCATAATTTATAAAGTATACGGCCTTGGCGGGATCTTGTAAATTATTCTTTGTCCGGGTGTATTTTTATGCTGGGTGTCCATCATTTATCAGGGATCGCCCCTATTGTTGCCTTTGCCAGGGCGCCCCTGCCCTGAAAGCCCCTTTGGTCAGAACCAAAGGGGCTTTGTCGTAAAACCGGGCCGGGTTATGCCACTTCGGAAAATTCCGCATCCACCACATCATCGTCATCAGTGGACGATCCGGTGGGTTGAGGGCCTGCCCCCGGTGTGCCAGTGCCTGCCTGGCCCGCCTGGCCCAGGGCCTGGACGGCATGGCTCAAGTCCTGGGTCAGGGTTTTGACCCGGGCGGTATCCTGTGTATCCAGTGCCTGTTTCAGGTTCTGGATGATGGCCGAGACCTGGCCGGCGGCCGAAGGATCCACCTGGTCTGTTTTGATCAGGTTTTCAGCTTCGTAGATCATGGCATCTGCCTGGTTCCTGGCCTGGACCGTCTCTTTTTTAATCCGGTCACTGGCCTCATTTTTCCTGGCATCTTTGATCAGGTCCTGAACCTCTTCTTTGGACAGACCCGAGGATGACGTGATCTGGATGGACTGGGCCTTGCCCGTGGCCTTGTCCGTGGCAGAGACACTCACAATGCCGTTGGCGTCGATGTCAAAGGTGACTTCAATCTGGGGCACACCCCTGGGGGCCGGGGCAATGCCGGTGAGTTCAAAGCGCCCAAGCTGCCGGTTGTCGGCGGCCATCTCCCGTTCCCCCTGAAGGACATGAACGGTTACGGCGGGCTGGTTGTCATCTGCGGTTGAAAAGACCTCGCTTTTTTGAACCGGAATGGTGGTGTTTTTTTCGATGAGTGTGGTCATGACACCCCCCAGGGTTTCAATGCCGAGAGAAAGCGGGGTGACGTCCAGAAGCAGAACATCTTCCAGGTCCCCCTGCAGAACCCCGCCCTGGATGGCGGCACCCAGGGCCACCACTTCATCAGGATTGACCCCTTTGTCCGGTGCTTTACCAAAAATGCCGGCCACCCGCTCCTGGACAGCGGGCATCCGTGTCATGCCCCCCACAAGAAGGACCCGGCTGATGTCGGACAGGGACAGGCCCGCATCCTTGACCGCCGTTTTGCAGGGCGCTTCAAGGCGGTCCAGAAGATCGGAGACCAAAGATTCCAGCTTGGCCCGGGTCAGCTTAAGGGTCAGGTGCTTGGGGCCTGCGGCATCCGCGGTGATAAAGGGCAGGTTCACCTCGGTCTCCACACTGGTGGACAATTCTTTTTTGGCCTTTTCCGCCGCCTCTTTGAGCCGCTGCAGGGCCATGGCATCCTGGCGCAGGTCAATGCCCTGCTCCTGCTTGAAAGTGTCAGCCAGAAAATCCACAATGCGCAGGTCAAGGTCTTCGCCGCCCAGGTGGGTGTCCCCGCTGGTGGCCCGGACTTCAAACACCCCGTCCCCGATATCCATGACCGAGATGTCAAAGGTGCCGCCCCCTAAGTCAAAGACCACAATTTTTTCCTCACCCTCTTTGTCCAGGCCGTAGGCCAGGGCCGCAGCCGTGGGTTCGTTGATGATGCGCTGGACGTTGAGGCCGGCGATTTTTCCCGCATCCTTTGTGGCCTGGCGCTGGTTGTCATCAAAGTAGGCGGGAACGGTGATCACCGCATCGGTTATTTTTTCTCCGAGGTAATCTTCGGCAGTCTGCCGGATGTGGGAGAGGATAAAGGACGAGATCTCGGCCGGGCTGTGATCCTTGCCGTTCATTTCCACGGCCACACCGCCGCCCGAGGCGGGCTTGATTTTATAGGGCAGCACTGTGATGTCGTTTTGCACATCCGGGCAGTCAAACCGGCGGCCGATGAGGCGCTTGATGCCGAAGACCGTATGATCGGGGTTGGTCACGGCCTGGCGATGGGCTGCCTGCCCTACCAGGCGCTCTCCGGTCTTGGATACGGCCACCACCGACGGGGTGGTCCGGTTGCCTTCGGCATTGGCAATGACAATGGGTTTGCTGCCTTCCAGAATGGACACGCAGGAATTGGTGGTGCCCAGATCGATTCCAATGGTTTTACTCATGATGATATCTCCTGATTCGGGGTTGTTGTTGTGTCTTACCTTTAGGACAAATATAGGACATCAAGTCTTTATGTCAATAAATATATATTACTTTTTATTCATTTAATTTTAAAAGTAATGAAATTTGCTTTTTGTGGACAAATCTGCCAGGTTTATTTATATAATGACAGCACGGCAGGTGAGCTGCCGGCGACCCCATGGCCTCCCGGGATGCCCGGGGAAAAAGCCTATTGTGGAAAGGCAGGACGCATGAATATATGGATTTTAGGCAGCGGCACCTTTGGGGCCAGGGCGGTGCGGCAACTGGCAAAGTCCCATGACGCCAGGGGCATCACCCTGGTGGACCCCTCACAACAGGCCCTGGCAGATGCAAATGTTCCAGGGATCAAAACCGTTTGCCAGGACGGGGTGGCCTTTGTGGTGAAGCACCTTAGGGCGCAGGGGGCACCGGACTGGATTGTGCCGGCCCTGCCGGTTCATCTGGTCTGGGAGTGGGCGGTCTGCCGCCTGGCGGGCCTTGAGCGTCTTGCCCTGCCAGACACCCTGGTATCCTCCCTGCCCAATGCCATGACAGGAGAATCCGGGGATGTGTATGTCAGCCATGCCGATTTTATCTGTCCTTTGAACTGCAGCGAGCCTGATGATATCTGCACCCGAACCGGACAGCCCCGAAAACAGGATATGTTCCGGCTCCTTGAGGGCAAAGGATGCAAGGAATTGCCGTTTTTCGTGGTTCAAAGCGTTCAGCTGGGCCCGGGCCTGGGAGGGTATCAGCCCCAGGCCCTGTTGGAATTGAAGGAACAGCTCAAGCCGGTCACAGGTGCCTTTGCCGTGGCCACGGCCTGCCGCTGCCATGGGGTGGTGACCGGGGGGCATCAAGGAACTTAATTTTGCGGTAATTGCTGCCGTTGTTGCCTAAATTCTGCTGTGATTTTAAACACCTTTAAATAAGGAAGGTAAGATGCTGGATGTGCCCAGAACCGCTGACACCATTTTAATGGTCAGACCCTATGATTTTGGCTTTAACGAAGAGACCGGGCAGGACAATGAATTTCAGACTCGGCTGGATCTGTCGGATCAGGAGATCAACGAGCGGGCCAATGCCGAGTTTCAGACCATGGTGGACCGTCTGCGGGCCGAAGGGGTCTTTGTACTGATCCTGGAAAAACCAGATCGCCCCTATCCCAAAACCCCGGATGCCATCTTTCCCAATAATTGGTTTTCAACCGAGCATGACGGCACCTTGATCACCTATCCCATGGCAGCCATGAACCGCCGTTACGAGCGGCGGCCCGAGGATGTGGAAAAGCTGCTCAAGGCCAACGGCTACAAGATTCGCAACGTGATCCATGTGGGGGAACTGGACGAAACCCAGCGCTTCCTTGAGGGCACCGGCTCCATGATCATTGATCACCGGGCCGAAGTGGTCTATGCGGCAAGGTCCCAGCGCTGCCATCCCCAGCAGTTTGATAATTTCATCCGGTTGCGCTTTTACGAGCAGGGCATCATGTTTGACACCCGAAGCTCCCGGGACCGGCCTATCTACCACACCAATGTGATGATGAGTATCGGAGAAACCTATGCGGTGATCTGTCTGGACTGCATGGCTTTGGAACAGGATCGCCTTCAGGTGCGGGCCAGCCTGGAAACGCAGTTTGAGGTCATAGAGATCTCCGTGGATCAGATGGAAAATCATTTCTGCGGCAATATTCTCCAGGTCCGGTCTGCCGGTGGCCGCCCGCTTATTGTCATGTCCAGAAGGGCCTTTGAAGGCTTTACTCCGGATCAGATCCGCCGGCTGGAATCCCACGGACGGATTCTGCCCATGGACCTGACCATCATTGAAACCATTGGCGGCGGCTCTGCCCGGTGCATGATGGCGGAGATTTTTTCCGAGAGAAAATAGACCACGGGGTATTTATCCGCAATCCTGTGGGCTTGAGACCCTTGTAATTGAAGGTGGCAATCGCCGGTGAAGTTTAGTATATGGTACTGTTTAAGCCTTTTGGAGTGTATTCCCAAAGAATCAAAAACAAGTAAGGATATCACCATGATAAATGAAAAACGGCTGGGTGATTGTTTTACCAGACTGGCTCAGGTCGACTCTGAATCCTTTGACGAGGCCCGGATTGCCGGGGTTCTGGAAGATATTTTAAGGCAAATGGGGGCTGATGTCGCCTTTGACGACGCTGCAGCCAAGGTGGGCAGCAACAGCGGCAACCTTATTGCCACCTTTAAGGGAAACGCCGATGTCGAGCCCATTTTCTTGTCCGGCCATATGGATACGGTCAAACCGGGCAAGGGGGTAAGGGTCCTTTTCAAGGACGGGGTGTTCACCAGCGACGGCACCACCATCCTGGGCTCGGATGACAAGTCTGCCCTGGCCATCATCATTGAGGTGATGACAGTGGTCCGGGAGCAGCAGCTGCTTTGTCCACCGGTGGAGATTATTATTTCCGTGTGCGAGGAGATGGGGCTTTTAGGGGCCAAGCACCTGGACTTTTCCATGGTCAAATCCAGATTCGGATATATCCTGGACTCCACAGATACCCAGGGCATTGTCACCCGGGCCCCTTCCGCCAACAAGATTACGGCCAAGGTTTTTGGCCGTGCCGCCCATGCAGGCGCTGCCCCGGAAAACGGCATCTGCGCCCTGTCTGCCGCATCCCGGGCCATTGCCGGTCTGGCGCTGGGCCGTATTGACGAGGAGACCACCTGCAACCTGGGCCTGATCGCAGGGGGGGCTGCCACCAATATCGTGCCGGAGTATGTTGAAGTCAACGGCGAGGCCCGGTCCCACGATCTGGACAAACTGGCCCGGGTGACCCAGAGGATCAAGGATGCCTTTGAAACGGCCTGCGACAGACAGCCGGGAGAGGACCTGCCCCGGGCAGAGGTTGAGGTGGTCCAGGATTTCCCCAATACCAGTATTCCCGAAGATCATCGGGTGATCACCCTGGCCCGGGAGGCTGCGGCCAATCTGGGGCGTGCCTTGGAGAGCAAGACCATTGGCGGCGGTGCCGATGCCAATATTTTTTTCGGCAAAGGCCTCATGGCCGGGGTCATCGGCACAGGGATGACAGATGTGCATACCCTCAAAGAGTCGATCAAGCTCCAGGACATGGTCAGCTGCGCTGAACTCGTGCTTGAGATCCTCCAGGTCCATGCCAAAGGGGATGCCTGATCCATGATCCTCTACCTTGACATGGTCTCCGGCATTGCCGGGGACATGGCCCTGGGGGCCCTGGTAGACCTGGGGGTACCCATGGAATGGCTGACCCGAAAGCTGTCCTGTGTGGTCAAGGGATTTGAACTGAGAACCGAGATCGTCTTTCCCAGCCATCTGCGGGCAGTGAACCTGTATGTGGATGTGACAGACAATACCGCCCACCGCCATTACCGGGATATCAAAAAGATGATCCAGGAGGCGGACCTGCCCGAAGGCGTGCGGCAGAACAGCCTGAAGGCCTTTGGCAAAATTGCCGAAGCTGAAAGCCGGATTCACGGCAAGAAGATCGAAAGCGTTCATTTCCACGAAATTGGCGGCATAGACTCTCTGGTGGACATCATGGGCACCTTCCTTGCCATAGATTACCTGGGGGTTACCCGGGTGGTCGCCTCTCCAATACCCCTGGGCTCCGGAAGCATCGAGTGCGCCCACGGCAGGATTCCCGTACCGGTCCCGGCCACCCTGGCCGTGTTAAAGGGGATCCCGGTGACCGGATCTGATGCCAAAACCGAAATCGTCACCCCGACGGGGGCGGCCATTGTGGCCACCCTGGCCCAGGGGTTCGGCCCCATGCCCGCCATGCAGATTCAGGCAACCGGTTACGGGGCCGGTAAGCGGGACACGGGATCCTCGGCACCCAATGTCCTGCGCATGGTATTGGGCCGCCAGCCTGAACAGGCAGCCGGATCCTGCCACATCCTGAGGGACCGGGTGTGGGTGTTGACCACCAATGTGGATGACATGAGCCCGGAACTTATGGGGCATGCCATGGGGATCCTCATGGAAAAGGGGGCCCTGGATGTGTCTGTGGCGCCTGTAACCATGAAAAAGAGCCGGCCGGGAATGCGGCTGGAGGTGGTCTGTCGTGAGGCGGACAGCCAGGACCTGGCTGCAGTGGTATTGACACAAACCTCGGCCATTGGCCTGAGGTGCCAGCCCTGCGACCGGATGATCCTCAACCGGGAATGCCTCACCATGCAGGCCCCGCCTGAAACCGGTCTGGGGCAGATTCAGGTCAAGTCAGTGACCGGTTTGGACGGGATAAAGCGGCTGGTACCCGAATACGAGGCCTGCCGGAAAAAGGCAGAGGAACTGGGCGTGTCCTTAAGGGCGGTTTATGACCGGCTCGGGGCGGTGCTGAACCCCATTGGTGATTCCGGCCGCCCCAATCCCCTTGACAGGGAACAGGTCAGATTATACAAGACCAAGGACGGTGGAAACTGATGGGACTTCTGGACAGATTCATCCTCTTTTCAGCCACGGGGTTCGGCCTGGGGCGGATTCCCAAAGCACCCGGCACATTTGGCACCCTTGCGGCCCTGCCCCTGATCTGGGTGATGGCGTTGCTGCGGGGCGTTCCCGGCGGGGAGAGCCTGTTTTTAATCTGCCTGGTCCTGATTTCTATCTGGATTGCCGACCGGGCGGAAACCCTTTTAGGGGAAAAGGACCCCGGCTGCATCGTCATTGACGAGATGGCCGGCTATTGTGTGAGCCTGGTCCTGGTGCCCCTGACGTTCTCCACTCTGGTGGTGGGATTTGCAGCCTTCCGCTTTTTTGATATAAAGAAACCCGGACCGGTCCGCTACTTTGAAAACAGCTTCAAGGGCGGGGCCGGTGTGGTATTGGACGACATCATGGCAGGGGTGCTGGCCGCCTGTCTGCTCAAGATAATTTATTATACCGGCGTGCTTTAGGCCCGGCAACAGGAGAGAGACCCATGGAAAAGAACAAGGAAAAGGAAAAGGCCATAGCAACGGCCATGAGCCAGATCGAACGGCAGTTCGGCAAGGGTTCCATCATGAAGCTGGGCGGCAGACCCATTGAGGCTGTTCCGGTGATCCGTTCGGGTTCACTGGCCCTGGACAAGGCCCTGGGCGTGGGTGGATATCCCCGGGGCCGGGTCATTGAAATCTACGGCCCCGAGTCTTCGGGCAAGACCACCCTGGCCCTGCATGCCGTGGCCCAGGCCCAGAAAACCGGGGGCATTGCCGCCTTTATTGATGCTGAGCACGCCCTGGATGTCTCCTATGCCAAGCGACTGGGCGTCAACTGCGACGAACTGCTGGTCTCCCAGCCCGATACCGGAGAACAGGCCCTGGAAATTGCCGACATGCTGGTCAGATCCGGCGGCGTTGACATCATGGTCGTGGACTCTGTGGCTGCCCTGGTGCCCCGGTCGGAAATCGAAGGAGAGATGGGCGATTCTCACATGGGCCTGCAGGCAAGGCTCATGTCCCAGGCCTTGAGAAAACTGACCGCCACCATCGGCAAGACCCATACCACCTTGATTTTCATCAACCAGATCCGTATGAAGATCGGCGTGGTCTACGGCAACCCCGAAACCACCACCGGCGGCAACGCCCTGAAGTTTTACGCCTCCATGCGCCTGGAGATCCGCAAGGCCGCAGCCATCAAAGAGGGCCAGGATATCACCGGCAGCCGGACCCGGGTCAAGGTGGTTAAAAACAAGATGGCTCCCCCGTTCAAGAACGTGGAGTTTGACATCATGTACGGGGAGGGCATCTCTAGAACCGGCGACCTGCTGGACATGGGCGTGGAGCTGGAGATCGTTGACAAGAGCGGATCCTGGTATTCCTTTGAAGGAGAGCGCATCGGCCAGGGCCGTGAAAACGTCAAGGGCTTTTTAATGGACAACCCAGATATTTTTGAGTCCATTGAAGCCAAGGTCAGGGATGCCCTGGGGCTGACCAGCCCCGCCCCCCAGGAAAAAGGAAAAGAGCAGGACGGCCTGCTGGACGTCTAGAACACCGTAACACAACGCCCCGGTTGAGTCAGGAGCCATGAATATGACAGGTAATGAAGCCAGAAAAATCTTTTTTGAGTATTTTAAAAAACACAACCACCGCCATGTGCGGTCCTCGTCCCTGGTCCCCCAGGACGATCCCACCCTGCTGTTTGTCAATGCGGGCATGGTTCAGTTCAAGCGGGTATTCACCGGGGATGAAAAGCGGGAGTACAACCGGGCGGTGACCTCCCAGAAATGCGTGAGGGCCGGCGGCAAGCACAATGACCTCGAAAACGTCGGCTACACCGCCCGCCACCATACCTTTTTTGAAATGCTGGGAAATTTTTCCTTTGGCGACTATTTCAAAGACCAGGCCATTGAATTCGGCTGGGATCTTTTGACCAATGGGTACGGCTTTGATGCCCAAAAGCTCCACGTTTCCGTGTACAAGGACGATGACGAGGCCTACAATATCTGGCGGGACAAGATCAAAGTTCCAGAGGACCGTATCTGTCGCCTGGGCGAGGCAGACAACTTCTGGGCCATGGGGGACACAGGGCCCTGCGGCCCCTGTTCCGAGATCCACATCGACCGGGGGGCAGCCTTTGGATGTGACGACCCCAACTGCGCCGTGGGCTGCGACTGCGACCGGTGGCTGGAGCTGTGGAACCTGGTGTTCATGCAGTTCGAGCGCAGCCAGGACGGTACGATGACACCGTTGCCCACGCCCAGCATCGACACGGGACTGGGTCTTGAGCGGATCATTTCCGTGCTCCAGGGGGTGCCCACCAACTTTGACACGGATCTGTTCATTCCCATCATGGACAGGGTGGGGGAACTGGCCGGAAAGAGGCGGGGGGAATCCAAAGCAGTGGAAGTGGCCATGAAGGTGATCGCAGATCATTCACGGGCCACAGCCTTTCTTATCAGCGACGGGGTGCTGCCCGCCAACGAGGGCAGGGGATATGTCCTGCGCCGCATCATGCGCCGGGCCATTCGCTATGGTCGCAGCATCGGCCTGACCCAGCCCTTTTTCCACGAGACGGTGCAGACCGTATTCGCCATCATGGATGAGGCGTATCCCGAACTCAAAGACTCTGCCGCCTTTATCCTCAACGTGGTGAAAAACGAGGAAAAAAAGTTTCTGGAGACCCTTGGCACCGGCATGAAACTGCTGGAGGCCACATTAGAGGACCTTGAGGCCAAAGGTGAAAAGATTATCCCGGGGGATGTGATTTTCAAACTTTACGACACCTTTGGCTTTCCCGTGGACATCATCCAGGATCATGTCAAGGAGACAGGCATTGATCTGGACATTGACGGCTTTGATGCGGCCATGGCAGAGCAGAAGGCAAGATCCAAGTCCAAGAAGACATTTGCCGGCGTTGGCGACGCCTACAAGCCCCTGACCGCTGCCGGTGTGAAGACGGTATTCAAGGGGTATGACCGCCTGGAGACGGCGTCCGAACTTCTCATCATTGTTAAGGATGACAGGCAAGTCCAGACTGCGGCACAGGGGGACCAGATCGAGGTGGTCACCCCTGAAACCGTATTCTACGCCGAGTCCGGTGGTCAGGTCGGGGATACAGGGGTGTTTGAGAATCAGGAGTGCACCCTTGAGATAAAAGATACGGTAAAAGACCCTTCCGGCCTGTTCATCCACAAGGGGGTGGTGGCCCGCGGCACGGTTGCCAAAGGCGATATTTTTACCCTGAAGGTGGATGCGGGACTGCGCCAGGCCACGGCCATCAACCATTCCGCCACCCATATCCTCCACGCAGCCCTTAGAACGGTTTTGGGGGATCATGTCAAACAATCCGGCTCTCTGGTCACCCCGGAGCGGTTTCGGTTTGACTTTACCCATTTTAGCGCCATTACGCCAGAGGAGCTTTGTGCCATTGAGGACGAGGTCAA
>Ga0102943_1001712_pt1 | contig 13353 bp, 9 predicted proteins | sample SalPonC_black_MG_FD_78174 | JGI IMG/M metagenome (GOLD analysis project Ga0102943, IMG submission 78174) | Salt pond soil microbial communities from South San Francisco under conditions of wetland restoration - Salt Pond MetaG... | ecosystem: Environmental > Aquatic > Marine > Intertidal zone >...
GAGCGGCCCTTTACCCGGCGGGCCGGGTGGTGACACCCGCAGAAGTGGCTGAGGTGATCGCTTTTCTGGCATCTGAAGAATCCAGCGGGGTCAACGGAGAGGCCATCACTGTAGCCCTCGGCGGTCTGGTTTGAATGCCCGCAAAAAGTCTCATCTGAACTCAGATCCAGACCCGTTTCTGTGGCAGATGCCGGAACCTGTGTCGGGATCTCTTTGTCAATCGGCGATCCATGCCACCAGGATAACCCCCAGGAGCGCTGCCACGCCCATGGAAGCAAAGGTGATGCCCCAGGAAACCACTGTGTAGCCGCCCCCGGAAAGATCCAGGACCCACCCGGCCGCAATGGTGCCCAGAGCCGCGGCACCGAATCCGCCCAGAGACTGCAGCGCCATGGTGGCCCCCCGCAGGTCCGGCCGGGCTGCAGTGATGACCCCTGCATGAATGGCGGCGGAATCCCCCTGAAAAAAGATGGTGTACACAATGCACAGCACTGCCACCCAGAAAGGATCCAGCCCGGCGCTGAACCCTATGGTCACCGACATCAGGCCGGACACCCCCATGATCAGCATTACCATGGTTTTGCGGGGAAACCGCACGGCCAGTTCAGCCCCGGCAATGCTGGCCAGCATGCCGGCGATACCTGCCACAGCCATGACTGTGGTTGGGATCAGCAGATTTTGGGAACCGGGACGCAGGGACAGGTTGAAGGCCATGAACGCCACCAGCCAGGCCCGGGCCGCAAACATCTCCCAGGTGTGGCACATATAGGCCAGGATATAGGCCCGGGCATTGCGGTTCTGCCATACCGGCCGGAAATCCAGAATATGGCGGTTGGTAAAGGCTGAAGAAACAGGTAAGGAGACCGGTTTGATTACCGCTGCCGCCAGCACCAGAGCCAGGCCGGATCCGACAGCGGCCATGGCAAATGCGGTTTCCCACCCCCACCCGTCAAACAGCTTTCCAGTGACAAAAAAGGACAGGCTCATGCCCAGACCGAAACAGGCGGTGTAAAAAGCGATGCCACGGGGCTGGGCAGCCGGGGCAAGCCGGTCCATGAGGGCCCTGAGCCCGGGTACGAAGGTGCCGGCCAGGGAAATACCGCACAGGGCGCGGAAGATGACTGCAGACCAGAACCCCCCTGCCAGACAGGCAAATCCCAGATTGGACACAATGCTGATGATGCAGCCGGCCAGGTAGATCCGCCGGGCATCCATCCGGTCGGTGAGGCTGGTAAGCAGGGGCACCGCTGCCGTGTATCCGATAAAATAAATCCCGTTGATCCACCCGGCCTGGTTGCCGGACAACTCCCAGATCTGCATGAAATGAGGCAGCAGCGCAGGAAAGGCAAACACCCCCAGCATGCCGGCCACCTCTGCCACGCACAGACACCCCACCAGCACCAACGGGTGTGTTATGCCGCCGGCAGGCGGTTGGGGCATTTTTTTTTCTGTCTGTGAATATGTCATGGTCATTGTTTTGTCCCGACCCAGTCTCTACTCTGCAAGAAATCTTGTCAAACATAAAATTTGCAGGTATTTTTTCGTCAAAGCCTGAACGGCAAGGTGGTATGTCTTGACCAACCTGGTCTGAATAAATATAATTGGTTTGATTATCCATCTAAACTGCAACGGGAAAACAAATGATTATCAATGTATCCGAAGCCAAAACCTCCTGCAGAACAGGTGAAACCACGGCATTGAATCTGATCGGGTCTGAAACTGCACAAAGAACCGCACCGGCATACCGTGGGAAAAGCGGCATAATGCCATTTATTATGGCCCTGGGGATATTTTTTTTTCTGGGTATTGCCACTGATACTGCATACACGGATCAACTGGTCATAGGCGATTTTTCCCAACTGACTCCCGGTGAAAACCTGCCGGATGCCTGGGAGCCGATGACCTTTGACAACATTGACCGCCATACCAGATATATTCTGATAAAAGACAATGGCAGAACCGTTATCAAGGCCCACAGCAAGAATGCAGCTTCCGGTATGATCTGTACTTTGCAGGTGGACCCCGCAGCATATCCTGTGATAAAATGGCGCTGGAAAATTGACCATGTGCTGGAAAAAGCAGATGTGACATCCAAAAAAGGCGATGATTATGCTGTCCGTATTTATGTGGCATTTGCCTTTGACCCGGATACTGCAAGCTGGTGGGAGCGGACACGGCACAAAAGTGCTGCGCTTTTTTCCCAAAAGGAAGTTCCCGGCACAGCCATAAATTATGTATGGGCCAGCAATGCATCCGTAAATACCATCCTGCCCAATCCCTATGTTTCAGAATCCATGATGGTTGTTGTAAAAAGCGGTAATGCTGATGCTGGAAAATGGATAAACCATGAGCGCAACCTTTTGGAAGACTACAAGAAAGCATTCGGACGGACCCCGCCTGAAATCATCGGTATCGGCATCATGACCGATACTGACGACACCGGCGAAGAGACAACAGGATACTACGGGCCTATTACGCTCTCAGGGCCTTCTGATTAGCTGTTAGCTGTCAGCTTTTAGCCGGTTGTAACCAGCAGGGAACATTGGTAATTGTTACTGGAAGCTGAAAAGTGCGTACTGACGGCTGACAGCTTTCATATAAAAATGCCGCTGTGGCGTTTTTCACACCATGGCATAAGATCCCAGGTACCAGGTGGCAATACCGAAATAGATCACAACCCCCCCGACATCAGCCACAGAGGTTACCAGCGGCGCACTGGCAGTTGCCGGATCCAGTTTTAAACGGATGAGCAGAAACGGCAGGGACATGCCCAGAAGGCTGCCGAACACCACCACGCATACCATGGCCAGGGCCACGATCACCGCCACATCCATGCCCCCCCGGAAAATACCGATAAAAGACACGGCGATTCCCATGCACAATCCTATACACAGCGCAATGCCGATCTCTTTTCCCACCAGGCGGAACCAGTCTTTCATCATGACATCCCCGATGGCCAGAGCCCGCACCATCAGGGTGGCGGACTGGGCACCGGCATTGCCGCCGCTGCCGATGAGCAGGGGAAGAAAGAAAACCAGGGCCACTGTTGCCTGAATGGTGTCTTCATAATAGGCAATACCTGCTCCGGAAAAAATATTCATGAATACCAGGGCCAGAAGCCAGGGCAGCCGTTTTTGGATCAGCAGCCAGGGGCTTGCATCCCGCAGTCCGATATCCACCAGGTCTTCATGCCCTGTGCCTGAGCTGATGGAGCCCATCCGGTGAAAGTCTTCCGTGGCCTCTTCTTCAATGACATCATGGACATCATCAAAGGTGATGATCCCCACAAGGGCATCGTTGCCATTGGTGACAGGCATGGCCAGAAGGTCGTATTTGGCCATCTGCCGGGCCACCTCTTCCTGGTCGTCATGGACATTGGCATGAACAGGATCACGGCGCATGATTTTTGAAATTTTCACGGTGGGCCTGGCCAGGATAAGTTCCCGCAGGGAGACCAGTCCCAGCAGCCGCCGCCGGGAATCAATGACATAAGAATAATAAATGGTTTCCTTGTCAGGGGCTTCCAGACGCAGCTTGTCAATGGCCTGGCGGGCGGTGAGATCAGGGGAAAGGGTGGCATATTCGCTGGTCATCAATGCCCCGGCTGTATCTTCTTCATAGGAGCTGAGCCTGCGGATATCTTCCCGCTCGGTTTTGGCCAGCAGGCGCAGAAGAATTTCACTGCTTTCCTCGGGCATGGACTGCAGCAGATCCACCCTGTCATCAGAAGACATCCTGGTGATTACCAGGGCCAGCACGTCATTGGAAAGCTCTCTGGCAATCTCCCGCTGGTCATCATAATCCATGTGCACCAGGACATCTGCACAGCTGGCCGGTGTCATCCGTGAAAACACAGACACCAGCAGTTCCATATCCTCGATTTCAGACAACTGTGCTGCAAAATCAGCAGGATGTTCTGTTTCACACAGTGCGGCAAGCACCTGTTCATCGATGTGGTCAGGTGCGCCACCCTGTCCGGGCACAAAAAGATTATCCGGCAATTTGAGGGAATCGTTCACGGCCCTGCCTCCTTTTAAATGGCCCGCCAAAAGGACAGGCAGGCCGGAGGGGTTGGCCTTTTGGGCAAAATCAGGGCATATCGGTTTTACACCAGCGTGCCGTGTTTTCCGAACCTGTCGTTAACAGCGGGATTTTATGAAAATATTTTTTTTCACCAAAAATTACAGACATCGATAAGTGAGGACTACCACCTTCGTCATCCATTTTCATATCCTCGTCATAAAACAGTTAACATCGGTCTTGCACATGATCGTCATGCAAAAAATTCGCATAACACAAAATCATGTAATAATACAGAAAATGCCTTTGTCTGTCAAACAAAAATCCCGGACAACCTGTCATGCCCTGGCCATGAAAACCGCCCGCACAGGCGCCGGGTATCCTTCAACGGTTTTTTGCGGATCATGGGGATCCAGAAAATCTTCCAGAGACTCGGTGTTAATCCAGTTGGTTCTGCGCTGTTCTGCAGCTGTCGTAGGGGTGACATCCACGCAGCGGACATCGTGAAACCCGGCCCGCAAAAGCCAGGATTCCATGGCCAGAAGATCGGGAATAAAATATACATTGCGCATCTTGGCATACCGGTTTTCGGGGAACAGGCACAGGTTTTTTCGTCCCGCCAGCACCAGGTTTTCCAGAACGATATACCCGGAAGGCATAAGGGTTTTGTGAATATCTTTGAGCATATCCACCGGAGATTTGCGGTGGTAAAGAATGCCCATGCAAAACACCAGGTCAAAACATGCATCCAACCGCGGCAGCTGTTCATGGGCCGCGGGCAGACAGAAAATATTTTTCTGGTCCACAAATTTCTGGACAGCCAGGTACTGGCAGTAAAACGCACTCTGGGGTTCCAGGCCGAAGACAAACAAGGGATTTTGGGCTGCCATGCGGAACATGTAATATCCGTTGCTGGACCCGATATCCATAATCCGCATGCCTGCCAGATCCGGCAGATGAGGGGCCACACGTTTCCATTTCATGTCTGAACGCCATTCAGCATCCACATGTATGCCAAACAGGTCAAAAGGTCCTTTGCGCCAGGGGGCCAGCTGCAAAAGCTGTGTTTTGAGAAACTGCCTGTCTTTTTGTGAAATATCTGCTGCCGTGCCTGCCCTGACAGCCGGTGCAGCAACATCTTTTACTGACGGTACAAAATCAGGGATCTGGCTGACGATATTTTTATAACGCAGAAAATTGCCGGTGGGATGATCCAGAAACCGCTGTTTTTCTCTGACCAGATCAGCCAAAGCCCGGTAATACGGGTCCGGAAAAAATTGTCTGTACTGTGATAAACAGGTTTCCATACACAATAGGCTGTATTTTGTCAGTATTTTTTATTTTTTGTTCCAAACAACCTGGTCACAGGGGGCTTTCACTGCCAGTATGGCACTGAAATTAAACCATTTAAGCCAGACATCCACAAAGGAAAACTCTGCTTTTTTCAGGCGCTGGAAGTGGGTTTCCAGGGTATCGGGAACCAGTACTTTTTCCAGGGCATCCCTTTTCTGGCTGATTTCCAGATCTGAATATCCGTTTTCCCGCTTGAACTGCCGGTAAAATTCCTGTTCCAGGGCATTGCCGAATGCGTCAGGATGAACGGTTTTCTCCATGAGCAGCAGAATACCGCCGGGCACAAGCCCTGAAAATATCCGGCAGACAAGATCATCCCGGCGCGCTGCATCCAGAAACTGCAGGGTCAGGTTAACCACCACCACCGAGGCGTTCTCAATTTTGATATCTTCCATGGATCCGCAGACCAGATCAATCGTTCCCCCGGCCCCAAACCGTGACAGGCGCTGCTGATATTTTTCCAGCATGGGCCAGGAAGTGTCCACTCCCACCAGGGTAAAGTTTTGGTGCTGGAACTGCTCACAGATCAGCTGCCCCAGGTTGCCGTGGGAGCAGCCCAGATCATAGATGCGGGTGCCTGCCTGATAATAACGGCAGGCCAGCATGGACTGGCGGTATATGCTTTCCCTGTAAAGGGGAACTGAGCGCACCAGCATGTCATCAAACACGTTGGCCACCTCCCGGTTGAAGACAAAAGGTTTGATCTGTCTCTGTTTTCTGGCAAATACCCGGTCACGTTCCATGAACAATGATTCCCTTTAAAAATTTTGCACAAACCTTATATCCGATTTGACCGGATAGTGCAAGGAACCTGTTCTGACTGACTTTCATTAGCCCTTGACTATCTTTGATTCATAATGGTATTTACTGGGCAAATGGTATAAACCCCAGAGGAGAAAATTTTCATGGAAATACTGGGCATTGATGTTGGGTTTGGATTTACAAAAGCCTATAACGGGAAAAACACAGTAATTTTTAAATCCCTTATGGGAGATGCTGCCGAAATCCAGTTTCAATCCTCTCTGGGAGATACCTCCTCCACCGCAAAACTGCATATCACCCTTGAAGACAAAGCCTATTTTCTCGGATCTTATGCAGAACAGCAGTCCAATATCCCGGAATTCACCCTGGACCAGGAAAAACTGGTGGAAAATTATGTCAAGATTCTTGCCATTGCCGCTGCAGGCATCTGTACCGACACAACCGGACCCGTGAATGTGGTCACCGGACTGCCTGTGGGATATCTGCGCCGTGATTCCAAACGGTTAAAGGAAATGCTCCAGGGGGTACATGAAATCACCTATCACAACCAGAACGGTGCAGATGTTTCCCGGCGCATACACATTGACAAAATCCATGTGATACCCCAGCCCATAGGCTCTATTTTCAACCTGATTTTTGACGAATACGGCAAGATCAAAAACAAGGAGCTTGCGGTCCAGAAACTGGGAGTGGTGGATATTGGATTCAAAACCACTGATTTTTCCATATTCGACCATCTCCAGTACATTGAACGCGGATCTTCCACCATGGAAACAGGTATTTCCAAGTGCTTTTCCGCCGTGGCCAACAAGCTGCGCCAGGAAAGCAATATCAGTATCGAACTTTACCGGATTTTCAAATTCATGGAATCGGGCATGATCAAAATCCGGGGCAAAGAATACAATATCAGCAATCTGAAAAAACGGGTATATACCCATGCAGCAGCAGCCATTGCCGCAGACCTGAACCGGTTATGGGAAAATGACTGGGATATTGACTCCATTATTCTGTCCGGCGGCGGCAGTGTTGAGCTGGCTGATTATCTGATCCCCAATATTGAAGGAAACGTCATCCCCATTCCCAAAGACATTGATGCCAGGTTCAACAATGTCCAGGGATACTGCAAATTTGGACAATACAAATGGAATCCGGCCAGAACCACTCCCGGAAAAACAGACACCCCTGCCCAGCCCGGTGTAAAAAAAAAAGTTGAAACAGACAGTGACACACCGGCATCCACACAAAACGATCCAGATTCGGACAGGGCAGAAAAGCCCGGCAAAGGAATTTCCTGGCTCCGGCGGTAACCTTTGGAAGAAAACATGACCCCCAAAGACATGACCCGGCTTTTGTCCCTGCTGGCAGACGGCCGCATCAGTGTGGCAGAGGCACAAAAACAACTCACCTGTCCCGGGTTTGAATCCATTGGATTTGCCCACATCGACCACCACCGGACCCTGAGGAAAGGTTTTCCTGAGGTCATCTTTGGTCAGGGAAAGAGCCAGGACCAGATTATCGGGATCCTGGAAAAAATGATTTCCAGAGAGAACATCATCCTTGTAACCCGCATTGCCCCTTCCATTGCAGAATACGTTCTTGCCCGGTTTCCTTCTGCCCGGTACCACCCGGATGCCCGGTTGCTGTGCATTCAGAAAAAAGCGCCGAAAATAACCGGCATCGGAACGGTTCTCATCATATCCGCAGGCACCTCAGATATTCCTGTGGCCCGGGAAGCTGCCCTGACAGCCGAGGCCATGGGCAACAAGGTAAAAACCCTTTTTGATGTGGGAGTGGCAGGCATTCACCGCCTTTTTGCCCACCAGCAGATGATCCAGGATGCCAGTGTGATCATTGTGGCGGCCGGCATGGAAGGTGCCCTGCCCTCGGTGGTAGGGGGATTGGTGGGCGCCCCGGTCATTGCCGTTCCCACCAGTATCGGATACGGTACAAGCTTCGGGGGGATGACCGCACTGCTGGGCATGCTTAATTCATGTGCATCCAATATTGCAGTGGTGAATATTGACAACGGCTTCGGGGCCGGCTTCATGGCCTCTGCCATCAACCATGTGGCCCCGGCAAAACCCTGACAGGGGGTCTAAAGTTCTCTTCTGAGGCCCTGGGCATCTTTGTTGCCCGGATCCAGGCGAAGAATCTGGGCCAGGTAATCATCTGCCTGCAGGATGCGGTTACTGCGCCAGTGAATTTTCGCAATCTCCATCTTGGCCCCTATATGTCCTTTTTCCAGAGAATCTGCTGTTTTATAATACGCAAGTGCTGTTTCCATATCTCCGGTGTCACGGTGAAGGGTTCCCGCCTTGAACGCCATCTGGCTGTTGTAGGGATAATCCCTGAGTATATCAGCCATCATTGTCTGGGCAAATTCAAATTCTTTATATGCAATACAGATATCAATAATCTGTTCTTTTATCTGTAACCGTTTACCGGATCTGCTGGCTATCTTTGAAAAGATCTGGAAAGTTTCTTCGGAAAACCCCTGATCCAGGAGTTTTCTGCCCAGATCCAGGGCTTTATCAAAATACCGGTCGCTCAAAGATAAAATTTGCAGATACAAAGCAGCTGCTTTCTGGTATTGGCTTTTTGCAAGATAATATTCAGCCAGGCTGATACGCGAAGCCGTATCCTGGCGGTTCACAGCAATGGCCTTTTGCAGGCATTTTTCTCCAATCCCGGGTTTGTCCATTTTAAAATGGAGCAGCCCCATTTTTCTTAAAATTCTGGATGCCGACGGTTTGTGGGCCAAAGCCAGCCTGACCTGTTCCACCGCCTTGTCCAGATCACCGGATTCTTCATGGTCCCGTGCTGCCAGCATATATCTGGTGGTGGGGTCCGGGTTATTGGCATTTTGCACCACCTGGCGGATTCTTTGATCCAGGGCAGCAAGGGTCAGGGGTTTGAGCAGGTAGGCATCAATTTCAATTTCCGCCACCTCAGATACAATATCGCGTTCATTTTCCGCGGTTACCATAATCACCGGTATATCCCTGAGGTTTTTATCATTTCTCAGGTGATCGAGCATCTCTGAACCGTTCATCACCGGCATGTTCCAGTCAATGATGGCCAGATCGCAAGGGGTTTGCCTGAGTATGGAAAGTCCTTGTTTTCCGTTTTCCGCAAACAGCAGATTCTTTCCGATATTCAGACTGCGCAGCATTTTTCTGATGGTCAACCGCATGCTTTTCATATCATCCACCACCAGAATGGACATATTTTCAAATGCAATCATCGGGCTAATTCTCCTGCAAACAATTCATATTCAGTCTGGATTTTATCATAAATTTCTTCAAATTGAAGCACCTCATTTTTTCGGGTATTCTGTTCCAGGCCCAGGACAAGATTTTTCAGTCGGTCAGCATTCACATTGGCAGCAGATCCTTTCAAAGCATGGGCACATGCTGCAACTGCCTGGACATCCTTGTTTTCAACGGCATGTGCCAGGTCTTTCAGAAGGCCCGGTGTTTCCTGGAAAAATGCGGTCAGAATCTCCTGGATCATGTCTTTGTCATGACCAAACCGTTCCCATAACTGTTCTTTATTGAACCGCATGCTGCTTTCAACCGGCGGAGCAGAAACCTGTTCAGCCCGTGTGTCAGGGTCAGCATCTGGTTTGGCAAAAAGATGCATCCAGATTTTTTGGGCCAATATATCCGGCTGCACAGGTTTGGTGATAAAATCATCCATGCCTGCTGCAAAACATTTTTCGCGGTCCCGGGCAAAGGCATTGCCGGTCATGGCAATAATGGGTGTCCGGCCTTGCTTTTGCAGGGTTTCCTCACTGCGTATCTCTCTGGTTGCCGCATACCCGTCCATCACGGGCATCTGGCAGTCCATGAGAATCAGGTCATAGGGCAGCCGGCCATGTTTTTTTACAGCCTGTTTTCCATCTTCCGCCTCATCAATGGCATACCCCAGCCTGCTGATCAGTGTCCTGGCGGTGATCCGGTTGGTTTCAATGTCTTCCACCACCAGGATTCGGTGGGACTGCTTTTTGTTTTCCTCAATACTGTATCTGGTGATGATGGGCGGACGGTCTTTTTGATTGATCGGCGGCATTGCCAGCACCGTTTTGATGCAGTCGGTTAACAGCTCCTGGTCCACCGGTTTGCTTAAAAAAGCGGCAAATCCGATTTTTTCAAATTCCCGGGCCTCTCCTTTCTGGCCGACACCGGTAACAATGACCAGTTTCAGCCCGGCCAGCATTTTTTCATGACAGATCTGTGCTCCCAGTTTCCGGGCATACCTGCCGGTTTCCTGGACTTCCATGAGCACCACATCAAAGGGATGGTGCTGCTTTTCTGCTGACACCAGTCTGTCAAATGCGTCTTTACCATCCAGTGCAGTTTCATGGGCAGTTCCCAGGGTGCTGATCAGGCCGGCAAGCTGTTGTGACGGACCGGGTGTTTCACTTACCAGCAGCAGCCGGCAGTCAGGCACAGACAGGTCCCGGGGTCCCTCCCACATCTCCTGGCAGAGGGCTTTTTCAAATGCCAGGTCAAACCAGAAAGTACTGCCCACCATTTCAAAACTCTCCACTCCCATGCGCCCGCCCATTTTTTCCACCAGCAGTCTGGATATGGACAACCCCAGGCCGGTACCGCCAAACCGCTTGGTGGTGGATATATCTGCCTGGTTAAAAGATTCAAAAATATGATCAATTTTTCCATCCTTGATACCGACGCCGGTGTCTTCAATGGAAAAATGCAGCCCTGCTTTGGTGTCTTCATCAAAATTCAAGGTTACTGCAAAAGAAACATTGCCGGATTCTGTAAATTTAACAGCATTACCGATAAGATTCAAAATGACCTGCCGCAGACGGCCGATATCCCCTTTCAGAAGTCTGGGAACCTGCGGGTCGATATAACAGGAAAAATCAATCCCTTTCTGCCGGGCCTGGAGTTCAGGAAGAGACACCATATCCCTGATGCCGATCTCCAGGTCAAAGGGCCGGATATCCAGTTCCAGTTTTCCTGCTTCGATTTTGGACAGATCCAGAATATCGTTGACAATGACCAGCAGGGCCTGGGCGCTGTTGTAGACGATATCAGCATATTTGCGCTGGTCTTCATCCAGATCCGAATCTTTGAGTACATGCATCATCCCGATGATGCCGTTCATGGGATTACGGATTTCATGGCTCATATTGGCCAGAAACTCATCTTTTATTTTCATGGCCTGATCAGCGTTTTCAGATACCTTTACCAGATCGTTTTCCGCTTTTTTCCGCTGTGTTTTTTCCCGGTGCAATGCTTTTTGCACCTGATCCAGAACAGCTTTGTCCTGGTTACGGGTAAAGACCACAAGAACCATGCATATGCAAAAAACCACCAAAGATGCAGTGAAAACCCCAAAAGAAAATGGATTTACACTGAGAACCATGCCGGACACCGCCAGCGCCAGGAGCAGAACACAGAGATTGAAATAAATGCGTTGTAATTGTATTTTCATAGTGTTTTTCCAAAACTATAGCCAATCCCTGACTGGGTTGTCAAATTTAATTATCACACCCCTTATTTTTTTCTTGACAGAAAAAAAATTTATATATAATAAATTAATTTTAAACAAAGTGAATATAACATGATACCCAGTTTTTTGACCATACTGCTAGTCCTCATTATTATCGTGGAGGTGATTATTACCACCTCCATACGAAGGGGCTCCTAGTGGCATAACCCAAGTTTCACGTTAAAAGCCGTTATCAGCCCCAGGGGGGCAGATAACGGCTTTTTTGTTTTTAAGGAGAGATACATGCGAAGCCACATTGCAACAAAAGGGGTACAAAGGGCACCCCACAGGAGCCTCATGAAAGCGCTGGGCCTGACCGACAGAGAAATCAGCCAGCCCCTGATCGGCATTGCCAACGCTGCCAATGAACTCATTCCCGGTCATATGCACCTGGATACCCTGGTTACAGCCGTAAAAACCGGGATCAGCATGGCCGGGGGCACACCAATGGAATTTTCCACCATAGGGGTGTGCGACGGCATTGCCATGAACCATACAGGCATGCATTATTCTCTGGCCTCCAGGGAACTGATTGCCGATTCCATTGAAGTAACTGCCATGGCCCATCCGTTTGATGCCATTGTCATGGTACCCAACTGTGACAAGATTGTGCCGGGAATGCTCATGGCAGCGGCACGGCTCAACATTCCGGCCATTTTCATCAGCGGCGGCCCCATGCTGGCCGGCCGCAACCCGGTTGACCGGAAACAGAAAATTGATCTGGTGTCAGTGTTTGAAGCAGTGGGTGCTGTGCGGGCGGGACGGATGGATGAAAAAGGCCTGGCTGCTGTGGAGGATTGTGCCTGTCCCACCTGCGGTTCCTGCGCCGGCATGTTCACTGCCAACTCCATGAACTGCCTCACTGAAGCCATAGGCATGGCGCTGCCTGGAAACGGCACCATCCCGGCCCCCATGTCCCAGCGCATCCGCCTGGCCAAACAAACCGGTATCCAGATCATGGCTCTGCTGGAAAAAAACATCACCCCGGACAAAATCATGACCGCCAGGGCATTCATGAATGCCCTGACCGTGGACATGGCCCTGGGATGTTCCACCAATACCGTGCTGCACCTTGCAGCCATTGCCCATGAAACAGGTATGCCCCTTGATCTGTCCCTGATCAACCAGGTCAGTGAAAAAACCCCGCATATCTGTTCTTTGAGCCCGGGAGGACCGGACCATATCCAGGATCTGGATCAGGCAGGCGGCATCCAGTCGGTAATGAAGGAACTGGCTGATCACCATCTGGTGGATACATCCTGTCTCACCGCCACCGGCGGTTCTGTTGCTGAAAACCTTTCCGGGATTACTGTTTTGGATCCGGCGGTTATCCGGCCTGTGTCTGACCCTTATCATACCCGGGGCGGGCTGGCGGTGCTGTTCGGCAACCTGGCACCGGAAGGATGTGTGGTCAAGCAATCTGCTGTGGTGGAAGAGATGCTGGTGCACCAGGGTCCTGCCCGGGTGTTTGACACCGAAGAAGAAGCCACTGCCGCAATTTTGGGGGGGAAAATCAATCCCAAAGATGTGGTGGTGATCCGGTATGAAGGCCCATCAGGCGGGCCTGGCATGCGGGAGATGCTCACCCCGACCTCCGCCATTGCCGGCATGGGCCTGGGAGCCTGCTGCGCTTTGATCACTGACGGCCGGTTTTCCGGGGGCACCAAAGGGGCCTGCATCGGCCATGTGTCTCCGGAA
>Ga0102943_1001717_pt1 | contig 13338 bp, 2 predicted proteins | sample SalPonC_black_MG_FD_78174 | JGI IMG/M metagenome (GOLD analysis project Ga0102943, IMG submission 78174) | Salt pond soil microbial communities from South San Francisco under conditions of wetland restoration - Salt Pond MetaG... | ecosystem: Environmental > Aquatic > Marine > Intertidal zone >...
CTTACTAGTTTTTCATTGTCTTGCTCCAAGAACCAGCCGTTTTCGCTCAACTCCATTCGGCTGTGGCGGCGCATCACATTGTAGTCGTTTCGTTTGCTGAACTCACGACGGGGCAGGGGAGCATCGCCCGTACCTTCCCAATAATGCTTTCCGTCGACATGTACCCAGGTTCCCATTGACTCATAGCGGGGCGAGTCATCAACCTGATACACTTTCTGCGTCCAAGTACCTGCGACTTCTTGGGGGCTGTACTCAACGGTGTTCCAGGTTTTGTCGCGATCGTAGGCGAGGAGCGAGGTAGCTTCATACACCCAGTCTTGGCGCCAGTGCTTGATGATAGTCGAATCATTGATAATCAAAAGGTGTTGAAGCGAGATAAAATCTTCCTGATCTTCGATCACAAAAACATATTCCACACCCCGACTGTAATAACGGTCGTGGTATTGGTAGGCCGTATCGGGCGAAAAGGTCTCGGCGAAGTTGAACTCCACTTTGTAGCAACCTTCCATGGCTTTGATGGCATTTCGGTCTTGCTCCTTTTTTGTTTGAGCAAGAGCCCCAAAAAAGAGCAATAGAGAGAAGAGAGTGGCAATTGTAGATTTCATGATTTATTGACTTATGGTGAGTTTTTGAGTGAAGACTTGATTTTGCGAAACTATTCGAACGAGGTATGTACCCGTTTCCAAGCCGGAGGTAGTTAAGCGAACTGCATTGAGGTTTTGAACGCGCTGTTCTTTGATCAAACTCCCGTTAAGGTTGAAGATTTCAATTCTGTCGTCGGGCGTAAATTTTCCGTTGATGGTAATCTCTTCTCCATGTGCGGGATTTGGGAATAGACTGAAAGAGTTCAGATCGGTTTGAGAGGTGCTTAATGCGCTGAAAAGGGAAGTTCCGAATTCGTATACACCGGTAGACGATCCCTCAAAATTTGTAAAGACAAGTTGATATATATTTCCGTTAAGTGCTTGAACGCAGAAGTTGCGATCGTCCAATAGCCAGCCTTCTTCAAAATCAAATGTTTTCCAGTCGTAGCCAATGGAATTAATATGGGCTGAAAAGCCTGCTTCCCAAGGATCCGTGGATTCGATATTGCTTACTTCGGCCACACTCACATCGTAGTTGTGAAAAACTCCACTTACCGGATATGCCGTCCCGCCTAGATCAGCAGAGTATTTTAAGAAGGTGATATCCCAACTATTGGCGAAAGGCTCCCTGTCCAAAGCTTCTCCGGTTTCCAAGCTGTAGTAACCGAAGTTTTTCCCCGTATAGTCATCCTTATCTACTTGAGCGGAAATCTCATTGGTTCCGTCAGGATTGGCATACGTGAAATTATAAATACCTCCCGCCAAAGCATCAAAACGGAGTTTAATGAAGGAGCCGTTGGCTAAAGCCATAACATATAGGCTATCTCCGGTCACTGCGTGTGTGATAGGATTGTAAACTCCCCATCCAAGGTCGAATTCTGAGGTCGGGTAGAGGTTGAATGCACCTCGCGACCATCTTGAATTGTCGTTGTAAAGTTTATCCCAGGTTGTGGACATACCTGCAGTATCCAATTCATTCCATTGAGAAACCGAAAAGGGAGCTTGATAAACCGTCACTCCTTTTTGAGCATTGACTCGAATGGAAGCAGTGAAGCCGGAAATTTCAAAAGCCAGGTCCCAATTGTTGAGCGGTGCGGAGTGGATTTCGCCATTTTCCATGCTGTACCAGACTTGGCTTTCGTAACCCGGTCCCGTAGTTACAGTGCCTTCCGTTATTTGCGCTGCAGCACTACTCGCGAAAAGCCCAAGAGCAATAGTGTGATAGATATTTTTCATCCTTATTCTTATTTAGACTTAATATAGATAAGGCAAAGAAATATCAGAAAAATCATTTGGCCTAGGTGAAATATCAAAATACCGCAATTGAGGTATTCGGACTTTGGATTGCCTGAATTCTGAAAAAATAGCAGGAAAAATGAGCGATCTGTCAAATTGTTTACCCGGTTCTCATCAAAATTCCCCACTCTGAAAGTTTACCGGTTTGGCCTCCATTCATGAATCACATCTATATGAGTTGGAAAGCCTTTTTTCAGAAACCGCTGAAAATCTTAGAGATGAGTATTAACAAAGTTTGACTGACCGCGATAAACAACTGTCGATTTTCGACTAAGGCATATTAATTGTCGATTAAAAGCAATTAAACTAAAAAATACATTGAGTTATGCTTAAACTTTACCCAACCAAATTTTTCGACCCGCCGCCTTGGACGGCATACTGATTTTTTCAAACCATTTAAAACGCCTTCGCCGCCATTAATACTGTCGGTAAGCGCTTTTTCTCACACCTTCATCGCAAGGTGTACCAGTCTTTTTATTTCTAAAATTTAATACTAATACTATGACAAAAGATGCAATAACTAAGTCGAGCCGACACGTTATGGCGCGGAAGAATATTCGCTGTTGTAGCTCAATTCTCCTCAAGAGTTTTGTGGCTGCATTTGCCTTTATTTTATCCTCAGCTTTTTCAATGGCTCAGAATGCTACAGGGGGAAATAACCCCTTGATCATCGTTAAGAAAGAAGCATATCCGGGACCCGATGTGGTGCCTCAGGAAGTGCAGAGTTTTCTTAGCGAAAATGCTGTTCAGCAAAGTGCCGGACCTCTCGGCGACACAGACCCTGAAGCGGTGCCGGAGATCAATAATTGTCCCGACGATCAAACGGTGGAATGCTTTAGCGATGTCGGACATACCGTTTCCGAACTGGAATACACCATAAATTGCAGTGAAAACGGTGTGATCATCATTTATGAACCGGCCGGTATTCTAGAAACGGGATCATGTCCCGGAACCGAATACGTAGTGACCTATGTCGTGTGGGATGAATGTGGGAACAGTACAAGCTGTGACCAAATCTTTACATTGGATAATGAAGGGCCTCAAATTACTTCTTGCCCCGAAGGTGGAGAAATTACTGATCCTTCTGAAGCAGTTTCTAATGTAGAGGCTTTAGACTTCACTTTCTCTTGTCCTGAAGATCCTCTTTGTGCCGATATTTTAGTCGAAGTGGCGCTTATAGAAGAAACAGACATCTGCCTGGGTAATACCTATACATATGTATACACCATCACTGATGGTTGTGGAAGAACGGATCAGTGTGAACAGGTTTTCACACTTCCTCCTGCTGAGTTGACTGTTGAATGCCCTGAAGACGCAGTTGTTGAATGCTCTTTCGATATTAATCCTACCGAGGAAGATGTAAGCATAAGCGGAGATCTTTCTTATAGTGTTGACATTAGTGACCCTACTCTCGTTTCAGGAAATGAAGGGTGCCCGGGAGCAATGTATGAAGTTGTATACACGGTTACTGATGAATGTCAAAATGAAGCTACTTGCACCCGTAACTATACCGTTGAAAATGACGGTCCGATTATTACGGCGCCGGTAGATATTGAGGTAGAATGTTCAAATGACATTGTAGCCGATATCGAAGGTGTAGTCGTAAGTACTTTTTGCGAAGGTTTCGGAGAAGTATTGGCCGATGAACCCGTAGTAATCAGTGGAGACGGTGATTGCAACGGATCTGTTTGGGAAATCAATTACAACTTTACCGATGAGTGCGGAGGAACTTCTTCTGACAGTCAGCTAGTGACTATTGCTCAAGCAGGCCCAACCATTGTTGCTCCACTCGATATAGTGATTCAGTGTTCTGAAGATGCTGTTCCCGACGTTGAAGGTGCTTTCATAGAAGCCCCTTGTGGAGTGGTTGGAGAAGTTACTGCCGATGAACCTATCCTGGTAGAAGGTGATGGCTTGTGTAATGGCTCCGTCTGGGAAATAAACTACGCAGTAGAAGATGAATGTGGTGGTTTTGCCAGCGATGTACAATTGGTAACTCTTGATATTGACGGACCTACCATCGCGGCTCCGGCCGACATAATTATCGGATGTCCGGATGATGCAATTGCTGATCCTGATGGTGTAGAGATTACGACTTCTTGCGGTCTTTTAGGAGAAGTAGAAGTAGAAGGTCCAATCCTTACCGAAGGAGACGGGATTTGCGTTGGATCGGTTTGGCAATTCGTTTACACCATCACGGATGAGTGTGGCGGAACTGCTCAAGACTTCCAATTGGTCACTTTGGATAATGATGGTCCTACTATCATTGCTCCGGTAGATATTTTCATTGAATGCCCTCAAGACTTGGCTCCCGATGAAGAAAATGTGACTGTAACAACATCTTGCGAAATTCTTAGCGACGTTATCGCCGGCGAACCTGTTTTGGTGGAAGGCGATGGTACTTGCGATGGTTCCGTTTGGGAATATGTGTACACAGTAACTGATGAGTGTGGAGGTGAAGCTTCTGACAGCCAGTTTGTAACATTAGATGTTCCTGACCCGACAATTTTGGCTCCTGCCGATGTTACGATCGAATGTGCTACCGATGTCCTTCCGGACCCGGATGGGGTGACCTTCAGTACCGGATGTGGTATTTTAGGCGATATTATCGCTGATGACCCTGTAATCATCGATGGAGATGGTGTATGCGATGGTTCAGTTTTTGAAGTTACTTACACTATCCAAGATATATGTGGGGGTGTTAGTACGGATGTTCAGCTATTTACTATTGATACTGATGCTCCGACTATTGCTGCGCCACTTGATATTGTAGTAGATTGTGCTGAAGACGTCCTGCCCAATGTAGATGGTGTAACCTTCTCTACTCCTTGTGGTATCATCGGAGATGTGACCTCTGATGGTCCTGTTTTGGTTGACGGAGATGGTATTTGTGATGGTTCAGTATTTGAAATAACCTATACCATAATTGATGAATGTGGAGGTACTGCTTCTGACATTCAATTGATAACGCTCGATTTGGACGATCCGACCATTGTCGCACCGACAGATATTTTTGTAGCATGTCCTGAGGATATTATTCCCGATGGAAACGGGGCTACAATTACCACCGGATGTGATATTCTAGGAGAGATAACCACAAGTGATCCCGAGCTACTCGACGGAGATGGTTTCTGCGACGGATCTGTATTTGAAGTTACCTATACTTTAGAAGATGTTTGTGGTGGTTTAGCTTTCGATGCTCAATTGTTTACCCTTGACCTTGACGGTCCTACTATCGAAGCGCCGGAAGATGTAACTATTGAGTGTGCATCTGATGCGGCTGCCGACCTAGATGGTGTAGAATTTAGCACCTCTTGCGACTTGGGAGCTGAAGTAACAGCCGTAGGCCCCAACCTATTGGAAGGTGACGGATTCTGCGATGGTTCGCTTTGGGAATTTGTTTATACCGTAACTGACGACTGTGGCGAAACAGCCAGCGACGTTCAGTTAGTAACGATTGAAAACGATGGTCCGACCATCATCGCTCCCGAAGATGTAACAATCGAATGCGCTGCTGATGCTGCCGCTGATTTAGACGGAGTGGTAGTTTCTTCATCCTGCGATTTAGATAGCGATGTTTCTGTAGAAGGTCCTAACCTGATTGAAGGTGATGGATTTTGCGACGCTTCCGTTTGGGAATTCGTTTATACAGTAACCGATGATTGCGGACGAACCGCTTCTGATGTTCAAGTTGTGACAATTGAGAACGACGGTCCGACAATCGTAGCTCCGGATGATGTAGCCATTGAGTGTGCTGCTGATGCCGCTGCCGATTTGGATGGAGTAGTTGCGTCTACTTCATGCGGTTTAGATAGCGATGTAAGTGTAGAAGGTCCGAACCTGATTGAAGGTGACGGATTTTGTGACGGTTCCATTTGGGAATTCGTTTATACTGTAACTGATGACTGCGGAAGAAGTGCGTCAGATGTTCAGGTGGTAACCATTGAGAACAACGGACCTACCGTGGTTGCTCCGGATGATGTTATTATCGAATGTGCTGCTGATGCCGCCGCTGATTTAGATGGAGTTGTAGTAACAACTGCATGTGGTTTAGAAAGCGATGTAACCGCCGATGGACCTAACCTTATTGAAGGTGATGGATTCTGCGACGGTTCCATTTGGGAATTTGTTTACACCGTTACCGATGATTGCGGACGAACTGCTACCGATGTTCAAATGGTTACCATTGATAATGATGGTCCTGTATTGAATGCGCCTGCGGATACTGAAGTAGCATGTATCACTGATTTTGTAGGTGATGCCGACTTGGCTGATCTCACCACCTTCTGCGATGATGATGCTGAAGTTGTAATCGGTGAGCCTGTCCTTGTAGAAGGTGATGGAGTATGCACCGTATCCATGTATGAGGTTGTCTATTCCGTAACGGACGCATGTGGCCGAAGCGCTGAAGACACGCAAATGGTAACAGTGATAAATTCTGCCCTCGAAGTGCTGGAAGAGCCTATGGATATGACGGTGACTTGTTATGATGACATCAATCCTGATCCATTCGCAATTGAGTACATCACACCATGTAACTCAGATGTGTTTATTCAAGTAACGCCGCCTACACAGTTATGCTGCGAGTTTGACTGCCCCGGTGCTGAGTATTCAGTGACTTACAGCTTGTCAAACACTTGCGGTCAAACAGCCGAAGTAGAACAAATATTCACCATCGACAATGATGCTCCCGTGATCTTTTCATGCGGAGAAGATATGGAGGTAGATTCTGAGGAAGACATCGAAGTATCTATTGAGGATGTGGATTATGAAATAGCATGTGGTCATGAATGCGAGATCGTAATAAGCGAAGAAGCTGAAGTGATTGATAATGGTTGTGAAGGAACGGATTACGTATACACGTATACTGTGACTGATAACTGTGGTCGAAGTACTTCATGCAATCGCGTATTTACCGTGCCAAACACTGATCCTGATTGTCAGGATGATGATGCATGCGATGATTTCAGCATCTATTTTGCCGCACATGGCCCGGGTGTTGACGGATCAGAAATTTATGAAGTCACAATTGAAGACGGTCAGGCTGACTTGACTTTCCTCAATAATGTTGACTTTCAAACGCATATTGCATTCAATGCAGCTGACAACGTTCTGTATTTGGTGAATGCCAATGGTTCAGAATTCACCCTCTATAGTCCACTTGCCAATGATATTTTGGGTACAGTGGCTATAGAAGGAGATATCGATCAGCTTTATGCAGTAGAATACCGTCCCGACAACCAAAAACTATATGTAGGTGATGCCGGAGCAGATGAAATCTACTCTGTAGATGTAACTACGGGAGCTACTGAGTTTTTTGCTGAAGGTCCTGTTGAGGGAGGTGACCTCGTATACTACGAAGGCACTTTCTACTTGGCTAATCGTGCAAATAGCGAACTCTACCAAATCGTAGAAGGTGGCCAGCCCATTTTATTGGGCTCAATACCTGAAGAAGTAAATGGAATGACGCCAAACAACAGTGGTTCTAATTTCATAACTTCAAATGCGAACTTGAATAATTTCGTAGAGATTAGCTCTGATGATGGTTCAACTTTAGGTAGCTTCCCCGCATTTTTGGATGGCGAACCCTATATCTTCATCAATGGTGATTTGGCCTCTGGTTGTGCCGATGAGGATAATGAGTCAGAACTTGTTGACTCACCATCTACTGTATTACCTACAGAGGTTTATCCGAATCCTTCAGATCAGAATACGACCATCACCTTCACTCCTGCCGTTTCGGCTCGAACTGTTGTAGAACTCTACGACATGATGGGACGTCCTGTAGAAGGGTTATTCAGTCGAATGACCACCGAAGGTGCCGAGTACCGTGTAAATGTAAATACCGCTCAATACGAAGATGGCGTTTACATCTACCGAATAACGAATGGTTCTCATACGGTAACGAAGAAAATTGTCGTTAGTCGATAATTGGAAACCATAGAATCTATAAACCCAGGCCCCGAGCATTTTTGCTCGGGGCTTTTTAATGTGCCAAATTTTATTTGGCTTTTTTCAGCACGCATACGCCGGCCTCTGCCTTATTGAATGGTTCTTTCAGCAAATGAGAATTTCAAAAGATGCCATAATCGTCTTGTGTCTGTGAGTTTTTTAAAGCACACGCGAACGGTAAGCGAAAACGGCTTGAAAAGATGGACAACCGATCAGGCAAGGTTCAAGGCAACTTGACTGGCTTGGTTCCGGTAACCTCTTTATGATGGATTATGAATTAAGAATAGATTGAAGTTTACCTGCGAAAAAGGAAGTTTAAAAATTTCTAAGAATAACTTTCTCTCGGTTTTCTTGAGGTGTTAATAAGATGTGTACGGCTAAGTTGGCCTCATTCGCAAATAAATTCGACAAAACATGAAATATTATCGACGAAACTAGTTTAAACCAGATAAAACCTTAAATTTGATGACTTTCTCGCTGTGAAAGTTATTAACAAGCTATGCGAGGTGAAAGATTCTAAGTGATATTTTTAGAATTGTTATTAACCATTTTAACCTTAAAATTTAATCAAATGAAAACAGATCCTACCCTAATGTCTGGCGCGTTTTCGGAGATGATGAAAAAATTAGTCTGTTGCACGCTAAACTTAAATCGAAGTTTAGTAATAGCGATGGCTTTTGTTTTTTCTTCTTCGCTCCTTATCGCCCAAACCGAAACCAATGGCTATGAGGCCACAATTATTGTGAAGCAACAAGACTATCCCGGTGATGGTATGATGCCTCAGGAAGTTCAGGCGATGGTCTCAGAGTACAATAGCTCTTTGACCAATGGACCTTTGGGCGATACGGAACCAACAGGTACCCCGCCTACCATTGAAAATTGTCCCGATGATCAAACAGTTGAATGTTTTGGAAATGTCGGACATACTGCTTCGGAACTCGAGTATACAATAAACTGCGGAGCAAATGGTATAATTATCATTTATGAGCCGCCCGGAATTTTGGAAACCGGCTCATGTCCTGGAACTGAATACGTAGTTACTTACGACGTTTGGGATCAATGTGGAAATAATGTGACTTGTGAGCAGATCTTCACAATTGACAACCCGGGACCGGAAATTACTTTTTGCCCTGAGGGCGGAATTATCGAATCTGCTGATGAAGCCGTATCTAATGAAGATGCTCTCGAATTTACATTCTCATGTCCTGAAGACCCACTCTGTTCAGATATTTCTGTTAGCGTGGAGTATAGTGAAATGAACGAGCCCTGTGTCGGTGATATGTTCATCTATACGTACACCGTTACCGATGCATGTGGTAGAAGCGATGTGTGTGAGCAAATTTATACCATTCCTCCGGCCGACCTGGAAATAGAATGTGCCGACTCGGAAGTCGTGGAATGCCTTTCTGATATTAATCCCTCAGAAGATGATGTTGAACTCATTGGCCTTATTGAGGGCGTAGAGTTTGACGTGATGGTTGGTATACCAATGCTGATAAGCGGAGATGCCGGCTGTTCCGGCGCTGTTTACGAAGTTTCATATATGGTTTCTGATGATTGCGATCGTCAGGCATCATGCACCAGAACTTACACTCTCGAAAACGACGGGCCTACTATCACTGCGCCTGCAGATGTAATCATTGAATGTACCGCCGATGCCGTTTCTGATGTTGATGGAGCGTCATTCACCACTTCATGCGGGTTGGGTGCCGATGTAACAGCAGAAGGTCCGATTCTTGTCGAAGGCGACGGGATATGTGTGGGCTCTATTTGGAAGTATACCTATACGGTAACCGATGAATGTGGCAGAACGGCTAGTGCCGATCAAATGGTTACGATCTCCAATGATGGTCCTTCAATCGAAGTGCCTGAAAACGTGAGCATCGATTGTGGTGACTCTACTGAGCCTTCTGAGACCGGTTCAGCATCTGCTTCCGACCCTTGCGAAGGAGATCTCGATGTCTTCTTCGAAGATGAAGTCATTTCTGAAGCTTGTCCTCAAGTGATTGAGAGAACTTGGTCTGCAATGAATGGTTGTGAAGTGATGGTGAGCGGAGTTCAAACGATTACCATCGTCGATGAAGAGGCTCCTGTTTTTGACCTACTTTGTCAAATTGACTTTCAATTTACCACCAGCGAAGGTTTTGACTGTCCTTCAGATGCAGCCTTCAGCTTTGAGGTAGGCGATGAGTTTAGCGTAAGCGAAGGATATACTATCGCAGGATTCGACGCTCCTTCTCTTTCGGGATGTGTTGTTGATAACTGTACGGCTGATGAGGATTTGATTATTCGAGTTGCGGCAATTACCGAAGAAGGTGATGGTTGTAATAAGGTTTTCACGGTAGACTTTGAGGCAATCGATGAATGTGAAAATGTAGGTGGTGGCTTCAGCTGCACTTACACTATTATCGACGATGAAGCACCCGTTTTAAATATGCCCGAAGTAACGGAAGGCGAAACTTCTTGCACTGAAGTGTCTCTTGAAGATGCCGAAGCATATGTCAATGGAGAATTGACGGAAGAAGAAGCCGAGGAATTTATAAATGGCGTAAGAGCTATATTTATTGAACAAGGATTGTTTCCGGAAGGTGCAACCGATGACTGCGGCGATGCTTCGTTCGACGAAATCGATATTGCTGTGTCACTAGGCGAATGTCCTTCACTCGTTACTTTTGAGTGCATATTTGTAGCAGTTGATGAGTGTGAAAATACTTCTGAACCTATATCTACTTTCTTGACGCTAGTGGACGATACTCCTCCGGTTATAACCTGTCCTGCTGACGCTGAAGTGTCATGCGAAGACGGAGATTCACCGGATGTAACCGGAATGGCTACAGCTACTGATGATTGTTCAGATGCAACGGTATCGTATGATGATGTAGTGGTATCCGAAGGATGTCCTACGGTTATCGAAAGAACCTTTACAGCGACTGATGCATGCGGATTAACTTCTTCTTGCACGCAAACCATTACCATTACTTATGACGACCCCACCATTACAGCCCCTGAGGCAGTAGTGATCGAATGTGCGACGGACGCCGTAGCTGATATTGACGGAGTGGAATTCACCACTGCTTGCGATCTGGAAGGTGAAGTTACCGCAGACGGACCGAACCTTTTAGAAGGTGACGGACTATGCGATGGCTCGCTTTGGGAGTTTGTTTACACCGTAACGGATGATTGTGGTAGAACTGCTTCTGCCAGTCAATTGGTAACTATTGAAAACGACGGACCTTCGATTACAGCTCCTGATGCAGTCATCATTGAATGTGCTGCTGACGCTGAAGCTGATATTGAAGGGGTGTCTTTCGAAACATCATGTGCCTTCGGTGGAGTAGTAACTGCAGAGGGACCGAACTTGGTTGAAGGAGACGGATTCTGCAGCGGATCGGTATGGGAATTTGTTTACACCGTGACCGATGACTGTGATCGTACGGCTTCAGCTACTCAAATGGTGACCATCGAAAATGATGGCGCATCATTAGAAGTACCCGATGCTATTACAATTTCATGTGAAGAGTCAACCTTACCTGAAATGACAGGTATGGCTATGGCTTCAGAAGCATGTGTGGGTGATCTTGAAGTATCTTATGATGATGAGATACTCGAAGAAGCTTGTCCATTGGTAATCCAACGTACATGGTCTGTGGAAACAGAATGTGACGGAACATTGACCGGAATTCAAATTATCACGGTAGTAGATGATGAGGCACCTGTTTTAAATATGCCTGATGTCACTGAAGTAGATGTGACCTGTTCAGACCTTTCACTTGAAGACGCTTTGGCTTATGCCCAAGGAGAACTTGATGAAGATGAAGCCGCTGAATTCTTGGCATCTGCCGCTGCTCTTTTTGTAGAGTTTGGTTTGATTCCTGAAGGAGCGACTGATAACTGTGGAGAAGCTGATTTTATTGAAATCGGTATTGAAGTAGAAGTTCCGGAAGTGACTTGTCCTACTTTGGTAGAATTGACTTGTATTTTCGTAGCCATTGATGAGTGTGAAAACACATCAGAGCCTGCGTCTACCACCATTTCTATTGTAGACAATACACCTCCGGTTATTACATGTCCCGCCGACGCTGAAGTGTCATGCGAAGATGGAGATTCACCTGATGTAACCGGAATGGCTACAGCTACTGATGATTGTTCAGATGCAACGGTATCGTATGATGACGTAGTGATATCCGAAGGATGTCCTACGGTGATCGAAAGAACCTTTACTGCTACTGATGCATGCGGGTTGACTTCTTCTTGCACGCAAACCATTACCATTACTTATGACAACCCCACCATTACAGCCCCTGAGGCAGTAGTGATCGAATGTGCGACAGACGCCATAGCAGATGTTGACGGAGTGGAATTCACCACTGCTTGCGATCTGGAAGGAGAAGTTACCGCAGACGGACCGATCCTTTTAGAAGGTGACGGACTATGCGATGGTTCGCTTTGGGAGTTTGTTTATACTGTAACGGATGCCTGTGGTAGAACTGCTTCTGCTAGCCAAATGGTGACTATTGAAAACGACGGGCCTTCCATCGAAGCACCGGAGGACATTGAACTGATTTGTATCGATGACTTTGAAGGTGATGCAAATGATGCTTCAGCTGAAGCTTCATGTGACTTTGGCTTGGAGCTTTCAATTAGTGAGCCTGTTCTCATCCAAGGTCAAGGCTCTTGTAACTTGACTCAATACGAAGTGACTTACACCGCTACTGATGATTGTGGAAGATCTGCATCTGATGTTCAGATTGTTACTTGTATCAATGATGGTTTGGATATTATCGAAACTCCAGAGAATCTCATTGTGGAGTGCTACGATGATATTGTGCCTGATCCATGGGCTTTGGAGTATTTCTCTCCTTGTAGCTCGGATGTATTCATTCAGGTCACTCCTCCTACTCAGCTTTGCTGCACGGAAGACTGTCCAGGAGCACAATACTCTGTAATCTACACAATCACTAATGATTGTGGTGACGAGCAAATTGTAGAGCAAATCTTTACCATAGACAATGATGGTCCAACCATTATTACTTGTGGTGAAGATGAAGAGGTAGAATCTGTTGAAGATATCGTAGTTTCCATTGATGATGTTGAATACGAGACGGCTTGTGGTACCGAATGTGAAGTGACAGTGGTATCTGAACCTGAAATAGTCGATAATGGCTGCGACGGTACCGATTACATCTACACTTACAGCATCATAGATGATTGCGGAAGAACGGCGACTTGCGAGAGAACGTTTACCATTCTCAGCGATGACCCAGCTTGTCTGCTCGACGATGATTGTGATTCGTTTACAACCTTCTATGCCGATATCAATGGAAATCAGACTACTCTCTACAGCGTAGTTTTCACTCCTTCCGAAGCATTGTTGACTTACGAGACTGAAGTTGATTTCAGCGCACACATTGCATTTGATGCCGTGAATAGCGTGGTCTACTTAGTCAATGACAATGGGTCTTCACTCTTGGCTTATGATCCTTCAACGGATACTGAGTTGTTTGAC